>Ga0207702_10001060_pt1 | contig 28175 bp, 26 predicted proteins | sample KBSCornC62_FD_184302 | JGI IMG/M metagenome (GOLD analysis project Ga0207702, IMG submission 184302) | Corn rhizosphere microbial communities from Kellogg Biological Station, Michigan, USA - KBS Corn C6-2 (SPAdes) (version 2) | ecosystem: Host-associated > Plants > Roots > Rhizosphere > Soil ... | reverse complement strand
GATCCGCTCGGCTATGGCGGCGCCATGACCAGCCCGCTTGCCGACATCCAGATCCGCCTGAAACGACTGCCGCACGGCGAAGGCCTGCCCTTGCCCTCTTATGCGACCGAGCATGCCGCCGGCATGGACGTGGTCGCCGCGGAAGCGATCGTGCTGGAACCGGGCGCGCGGCACGCGGTCGCGACCGGGTTCGCGATCGCGATTCCCGTCGGTTACGAGGTGCAGGTGCGGCCACGGTCGGGGCTCGCGCTCAAGCATGGCATCACCTGCCTCAACACGCCCGGCACGATCGACGCCGATATTTATTACACCCAGCTCAATGGGTGAACCCGGCGGAGCGTCCGCTTGAGGCGTCTGGAGGGGGCCTACGTGCAAAGCGTGAGGTGATCGGTGACGGCGATAGTCCGCGGCAGGATCGGCTTAATCCGTGAACGCTGCGTCACTGGAGCGCTACCACCGATGGCGGGGCGGACCCACTATCCGTAGAACCCCTTAAAGCGCGTGGACCAGTCCCGGTGTTAGATTCTCCCATGAAGGAGAAAGCCATGGACCGTTCCTCTTCAATCGGGCGCAAGGAGCCGCGGCATGCGCTCATCCTGTGCCACCCCGACCCGAACAGCTTCAATCGCGCGGTGGCCGACACCTATGCGAATGCGGTGCGCAAGCTGGGACACGAGGTCGTGCTCCGCGATCTCTATGCGATGGGCTTCGACCCGGTGCTCAAGGCAGACGAGCGTCCGACGGTCGAGGACCACCGGATCAGCCCGGACGTCGAGCGGGAGATCGAGCTTCTGCGCGGGTACGACGCCTTCGTCCTGGTCTATCCGATCTGGTTCGGTACGCCGCCCGCGATGCTCAAGGGGTATGTGGAGCGCGTGCTGGGATCGGGAATCAACCCCCGTGAGGTTGAGGAACGCTCGGCAAATAGCTTCCTGACAGGTAAGCGTCTGGTGAGCTTCACGACGTCAGCCATGAGCGAGACTTGGCTCAACGGTCAGGGCCAGTGGCTCTCGCTGCGCTATATCTTCGACCATTATCTCACACATGCTTTTGGCATGCTGCCCGACGAGCACGTGCATTTCGCCAACATCACGACCGGGATGCCGAAGCTCTGGGCCGACCGACACCTCTATCAAGTGGAGGAACAGGCCAGGAAGACCTGTGCCGCTCTGTTGGATGACTGGCGTAAGGCAAAGGCACCTGCCGCCGCCGATAGGCCGCCGCAAACGACCTAGCGCAAGCCGGTCAATCGGACGCAATCACCTTGCGCGCGACAAACTCGCCCCCGTCCGCGCCAAGCAGGCTGAACTTGAACCCCATGTCGCGCTCGAGCCCGAGGGCGCCGGCGTTGTCGGGCGCCTCGATCGACATGATCTCTTTATAGCCCCGCGCGCGAGCGAAACCGACCAGGTGCTCAAGCAAACTCCACGACACGCCCTGATGTTTCCAATCGGGACGCGTCGTCAGTGCCACCTCGGCCTTCCCCGTATCGGGATCGCCGGCCAAGGTGCCGATCGCGATCAGCAGATTCCCGCGGAGCGCCAGGAACGTGACAGTGCGGGGCACGTCCGCTGCGCATAGCTGGTCGATCCGGGCATCATCAACGCGGCGAATAGAGGTCAGGAACCGGAAGCGCAGATCGTCGGCACTGACATGCCTGAAAAAATCTTCGAGCAATGGTTTGTCCTGCGGCTCGGCAGGCCGGATCGACAGAGCGACGCCCGAACGCGTGAAGAGTTCGACCGCTTGCGGCGATGCGCAATCGATGGCGGGGAGCGTAGTCATTTTGACCTCCAGCATCGTACTGGATCAGCATGAGCCGGCGATTTGCCCGGCGCGATACGTATAGTCCCGCATGCGCCCGGCCCTGCGGCGGCGGCCTTCGGAATTGGCGGTGGCTGTCGACGCGAAACCGCCGACTGCGGGCTTGGGACCTTGGATCAGGGCAAGCCGAGCAATGTCTTCGCGCCACTCAATGTGTCGGCTAGGCTCGCCCCGCAGGGCAGGAGGTGCCAACCGCCCAGCGTATCCGCCGCCGGCTCGGTTTGCGCGCGTGCGACCGCCTCGTCGGCATCAGAGGCATCCCGCGCGCGGCCAGCAATCCGCTCCAGCCTGGTTGAAAGGGGCGCGGTCAGCCACAATGCCCGTACCGGCGCTCCGGTCTCGCTCAGGCTCATGACCGTAGCTCGCTCGTCTGCATCACCAAACACCGCGTCGATGATGACTGACGTGCCGTGCGCGACCGCTTGCCTCGCGAGGTCAAACGCCGCAGCGTAGACTGTGCGACTGGCGGTCGGGGTGTAACTTTTGCGCGGCAACCGGCTTTCCGGCGGCACGCCGGCGATCCTCTTTCGCAGGACATCGGTGCGCACGACCCGTGCACCTGGCGGATTGCCGATTTCAGCGGCGAGCGCCCGTGCCAAGCTCGATTTTCCAGTTCCTGACAGGCCGCCGATCGCGACAAGCATCGGCTCCTTGGGGGACAAGGGCAGGCTCGCCAGCGCGAGATAGGCAACTGCCCTTTGAGCTGACGGGTCGGCCGGGTTGGTCGCCGTTGCGGCGAGCACATGCGCACGCACGCTGGCGCGGATCGACATCAGAAGCGGGAGCAACCCGACGGCGCTCTCATCCCCCGCTGATAGGTCCAAATAACGGTTGAAAACGATATTGGCTTGCCTGTGCTGCCCGCGCTCCCACAGGTCCATCAGCAGGAAGGCGAGGTCGTAGAGGGCGTCGATGCAGGCGAGTTCGGAATCGAACTCGAGGCAGTCGAACAAGGTCGGTTCGCCGCCGATCAACGCCAGGTTGGCGAGATGAAGGTCGCCGTGGCAGCGACGAATCCGTCCGCCCTTCCCACGCGCGTCGAGCAGCGTCGAATGTCTGGCGAGTGTCCCCAACTGCCAGCTGATCAAGGCATCCACTGCTGCTTGCGGCAATATGGACGGATACAAAATGGAGCTCGCCAGATTACCTTTGATCACCCGGCGAAGCCGCTCCGCGCCGTCCTGCACGAGGATCGGCTCGGCGGCTTCGTGGAACGAGAAGATCCGGTCCGCGAGCCGCACCAGCAAGTCTTCATCCAGCGTCCCGCTTTTCGCCATTTCCGAGAAGAGGGCGGATTGGGGGAAACGCTCCATCTCCAGAAGCCAATCGACGGCCTCGCCGGCCTCGCCAATCTGCAGCCCGCCGTCCGGGATGCGGGTAATCGGCCATATGCCGAGATAAAGATCGGGCGCGGTGCGGCGGTTGAGAGTGAGTTCGGCACGCAGCGCGTCGCGCCGCTGCTCGGGGGTGGAAAAATCGAGATAGGGGTAGCGAACCGCGCGCTTCAACTTCCAGGCGCGGTTGCCGGCGAGGAAAATCCGGGCGGCGTGCGTCTCGATCTGCTCGGGCGGCGGACCACCAAAGGCGTGCCCGGAGGCGAGATAGGCGACCACTGCGGCTTGGCCTTTCTCACCGAGAGCGCTGACGGCACCGTCCACTCCAGTCGCGTCAGCCCCCGAGATTGATCTCTCCGGTCCCGCGATCCCTTGGCTGTTCATCTGGATCATCGGTACGCCTCCTCAACGCATGCTGGAGCGCGTCAGCCGACGACGCCCCATCCGCGAACCGGGTCCTTGCGATAGAGGAAGACCAACCAGGACTTTTCGCCACCGGTCTTCGCAAGGGTGATTCGGATCGTCGCCGTGGTCGCGCCGGCAAGCTCGCCTCCCGCCACCAGATGGACGAAACCTTGCCTCCCCGTCGCCGAACACCATGGCTGGCGGGAGCCCACCGCGGCGTGCTTCAGCATCTGTTGGATCAGGGGCTGAAGAACGTCGAGATCTGCCTTTTTGACGCAGTGTCGCGCCCACTGCCAATCGGCCAATGCAGGTGACGGTCGCACGGAGCCGAGGCCGAGCGCCATGGCAATCATGATGGCGGCGAGAGCCGTCCTGTTGAGGCGCTGCGCAAGCATGTGCTGACGCTAGGCGCCCGCAACTGGTCCGGCACTCCGCAATGTTACGGAGCTTTCCTGTCCCCTACGGAGATTTGCGGATTCCAACCCAGGCCGTTCGGCCGGACGATGATTTTGCCCGCCAACATGGCCGGCAAACTCCATCCCGGGAGATCAGTCATGAAAACCGATCTGCAATTGCAACGCGACGTCATGGATGAGCTCGAATTCGAGCCGAGTGTCGATGCCGCCGATATCGGCGTGGCCGTCACCGACGGCGTCATCACGCTCAGCGGTTTCGTCAGTTCCTATGCGCAGAAGCTGGCTGCCGAGGCGGCGGTGCGCCGGGTGGCGGGCGTGCGCGCGATCGCGGAGGAGATCAAGGTTCGTCTTCCCTCGCATTCCAAGACGGCCGACCATGAGATTGCCGGCCGGATCGCCGATCTCTTCGCCTGGGACGTCACGATCCCTGCGGACAAGATAACGGTGAAGGTCGAAGGTGGATGGGTCACGCTCACCGGTACGGTCGACTGGAATTTCCAGGGCGAAATGGCCCGCCGCGCCGCGGCAAGGATCAATGGCGTGCTCGGCGTCATCAACCGGATTGAAATCCGCCAATTGCCCGTCGGTGCCGACGTGAAGGATCGCATCATGTCCGCGATCAAACGCGCGGCCGATGCGGATGCATCCTCGATCACCGTTCAGATCGACGGCCGAACCGCTCGGCTCGGCGGGCGCGTCAAGGGCTGGTACGAACGGCAGGTGGCCGAGCACACTGCATGGGCTGCGCCGGGCGTGACGAAGGTCGAGGACAATATCGTCATCGCTGCCTGAAGGCCGCGTCTCGAAAAGGCGGCTGCTCCGACCGATCAGCCGCCTTTTTCATCAACGCCGCACGGATGCAGCCTTTGCGCCGCTTCGGCGAATGCGAGGCGCGCCGATGGCATAGCCTTTGAGACATTCGGCAGTCGCCAGATAGGCTGTGACCAGAACCGTTATGGCCGCCGCGGTCCCAAGGGGCAGCAAGCCGAACCCGAGCAGTCCGGCTGCGGGCGAGAGCGGCAACAGGACCGCTGCGAAAAGCGCGAGCGCCGCACTTGTCACGAGCATTTTCTGCGGGGCACTGCGCCAGGCAGGTCCGGCCGTGCGAATGACGAGCACGACCAGGATCTGTGTGGCCATCGATTCAACGAACCAACCCGTTCGGAACTGCCCGACATCCGCATGGAGCAGGCCGAGCAGCAGCGCGAAGGTGGCAAAGTCGAAGATCGAGGAGAGAAGGCCCATCACCACGGTAAATCGCAGGAGCGCATGCATGTCCCACGCGTGCGGCACGGCAAGGTTGGCCGAGTCCGCCCTGTCGAATGGCAGCCCCACCTGCGAAAAATCGTAGAGCAGGTTGTTGATCAGAACCTGCAGCGGTGTGAGCGGCAGGAAGGGGAGCCACAGGGACGCTATGGCCATGGTGAGCATATTGCCGAAATTCGAGCTCGTGCCCATGCGGATATATTTGAGGATGTTGGCATAGGTGCGCCGGCCCTCCGCGACGCCGTCGGCGAGCACGTTGAGGTCGCTGTCGAGCAGGATCATGTCGGCGGCCTCGCGCGCCACATCCGTTGCTCCGTCGACTGACAGACCCGCGTCGGCGGCCTTGATCGCCGGAGCGTCGTTGATGCCGTCGCCAATGAAACCGACTGTATGCCCGCCATGTTGCAATGCCTTCACGATTCGCGTTTTTTGGTCGGGTGTGACGCGGGCGAACAGATCCGTATGCCTGGCGCGGACAGCAAGCGCGGCGTCGCTCAGATGGGCGATCTGATCGCCGCAAAGTAGGCGAGACAGGGAAAGGCCGAGTTCCGAAACGAGGTGCTCGACCACCTCAGGCGCGTCGCCGGAGATGATCTTGATCGCGATCCCGTTTGCAGCGAGCCGCGCGATCGCGGATGTCGCACTGGGTTTGGGCGGATCGACGAACGCGCAATAGCCGGCGAAGGTGAAATCCCGTTCGGCCGCGGAATCGATCCGCTCGCATCCTTGTGCCGGCCGAAATGCAACGCCGAGCAGGCGCAACCCTTGAGAGCTTTGATCGTGAGCGATCTGTGCCAGCGCCTCGCGGCTCGGTTTCTCCAATGGCAGGATCGCCCCGTCCTGGTCGCGCACCATGTTGGACAGCGCCAGCACAGCCTCGGGAGCACCCTTGATGATCTCCAAGCGCTTGCCGCTTTCGTCGGCAAGAACCGAGACGCAGCGGCGCTCGAAGTCGAACGGCAACTCGTCCACCTTCGACCATGCGTCGAACGCATGATCCTGCACATGGTCGAGCAGCGCCTGATCGAGCGGACTCTTGAGGCCGGTCTCGAAACGGGCGTTGATTGCCGCGAGAATGAGGACACGTTCATCGTCGGTCCCCGAACTCCCTGGATGGCCGACCAGCCGGATCCGGGCCTCGGTGAGGGTGCCCGTCTTGTCGGTACACAGCACGTCCATCTGGCCAAGATCGTGGATCGCGGAAAGACGCTTCACGATCACCTTCCGCTGAGCCAGGCGTTCGGCGCCCCGCGCCAGCGCCACCGTGATGATCATCGGCAGCAATTCAGGTGTCAGGCCGACCGCGAGAGCCATGGCAAAGAGGAACGACTGCAGCGGCGGGCGTCCGAGCGCGATGTGCGCCAGGAGCACGAACAGCACGAGGAAGACGGTCAGCCGCACGATCAAAAGGCCGAGCTTCTGGATGCCGCGCTCGAAGGCCGTTGGCGGATCTTCATGCACGAGCGATCGCGCGATCGCTCCAAAGCGGGTGGCGGCGCCGGTGTCGACCACCAGCATCGTCGCCGATCCGGCAACCACCGCGGTCCCGCTGAAGACCGCTTCGTTCTCATCCGATGGTTGTCCGCCGGGCCCGGCGTCAGCCCTCTTCCGGACCGGAAAAGCTTCGCCAGTCAGCACGGACTCGTTGACCTGCAGCGAGTTGGCCTCGAGCAGCAGGCCATCCGCAGGCGCCAGATCGCCCGCGGTCAGCCGCACCACGTCGCCGGGGACCAGCGCCGTGGCCGGCCGCTCCACGAAAGCGCCATCGCGGCGGACCTCCACCCGAAGCGCGATCGAGCTTCGCAGCACTTCGGCGGTGGCGTTGGCCCGATGTTCCTGCAGGAGGTCGAATCCGGTGGAAAGGACGACCACCAGGGCGATCAGGATGAAGCTGACCAGGTCGCCCGTCGCGCCCGCGATGGCCGCGGCCACGAGCAGGATCGCCACGAGCGGATTAAGCAGCCGTCGCGCGATCCCCCTCAACCATGTGCCGTTCGGAGCTTGGGCCAGTTGGTTCGCGCCGAAGCGCCGTAGGCGGCCCTCCGCCTCGCTGGAGCTCAGCCCTTCGGTTGTCGCCCCAAGTCTGGCGAGAAGCCTGTCCCGCGACAGCTGCCAGAACGGATCATCGCCGTGCACGACGATTGAAGCGCAACAGCGAAAGGAACATGTTCACGAAGTCCAGATAAAGCGTCAGCGCGCCCACCGTGGCGGTTTGGACATCTTCGTCCAAATAGAGACGCTTCAGCCGCTGGAGATCGAAGGCCGTCAGAGCCGCGAACAGGACGATCGCGGCCGCTGACAACATGATATCGAGCATTTGTGACGCGCCCGCCACATAGGTTGCCATCAGGAAGAGCAACGCCATCAACCCAAGCGTCAGGAAGGCTCCGAACGGCGAGAAGTCCGCGCCGCTGGTCCAGCTGAAAAGCGCCAGGATGAAGAACGCGGCGGCGATTGCCAGCAAGGTGGGGGCCAGGCTTTGTCCGATGGCCGCATAGCAGATCGCGCCCAATGAAAGCCCGACGAGTACGGCGTAGAGGAAGAACAAGGCGCGCGCGCGTCGTGCGGAGATGTGGCGAACACCCGCGTTGACCGTGATGACCAGCAGAACGGGTGCCAACATCACGCCCCAGACGAGACCGCTCATCCCGGTGGAGGGGAAAAGGGCTCGCCGCAGCACCCCATCATCCACGACCAGCATTGCCGTGCCGGCCGAAACCGCGATGCCCATGCTCATCAGGAAATAGATGCGCATGAGATAGCGGGAGACCGCCAGGCTGGTACGCTGCGGCATCGTCTCCCATCGTTCAACCAAGGCGCGCATTGCGATCTCCCTAGTCCGGGATTGAAGGATCGTCGCACATCTCCCAATCCGCAAAGGTACGTAGGCAGCCGCCCTCTCGATGGTCGCGCCATCTGGGCAAGATCGGCCCGTCCCTCGGTCTCATTCGATGACTTTGGTGAGCCTCAGATCCTCTTCCGGCGGAGCATCGGTGATCGCGAATCCCATTTCGCGCTCGAGCTGGACGGCCCGGACATCGTCGACGTTCTGGACGGCCTCGATCGCGCGAATACCTTTTGCCCTGGCATAGCGGACCACATAGTCCATCAGCGTCCAGCTGATACCGCGGCCCTTGCGGTCGCGGCGTACCGAGACGGAGACCGTGGCTTCGTCGCCGTCCGGGTCGCTCTCGATGCGCGCGGCGGCAACTGCCGTGCCGTGAAGATCGATCGCGAGGAAGGTGGCGGCACGGCTAAAATCCACATCGAGCATCTCGCTGATCTGCGTCGGCGATAGCGCGCGCGCGGATCCAAGGCGGAAGCGAAGGTCCTGCGGATCGACGGCACGGAACAAGGCAGCGACAAGATCGGCGTCAGTTGGGGTAGCGGGGCGAAGGTGGATGGTGTCCCCGCTTCGCGTCATCAGGTCTGCGCTCCAATCGGAGGGCGGTGGGCAAATCGCAAGCCGCTCCTGTGCCACGTGCTGTTCGGCGATACGGATGCGGGCATCGAGCGCGACCGCGCCCGAGGGATCGATCAGCAAGGGATTGATATCCAGCTCCAATATGTCGGGCAAGTCGGTCGCAATCGCCGAAAGCGCGCAGAGAACCCGAACGACGGCGTCGATCGCCGCGGGTGGCTCGTCTCGATAACCTCGAAGGAGCTTCGCAATGCGCGTCGCCTCGATCATCTCGCGGGCGAAGCCTGAATCGAGCGGGGGCAAGCCAAAGGCGCGGTCGCGTAAGATCTCGATCGCTTTGCCGCCCGCGCCGGCCATCAGGACGGGACCGAAGGTCGGATCGTCGGCAATGCCGACCGCCAACTCGTGGCTATGCGGCCGCTGGACCATGGTTTCGACCACGAATCCTGCGATCCGGACGTCGGGGTGCTGGCTCGCGATGCGGGTCGCCATGGACGTGGCTGCGGCCTGTGCTTGCCCAGCGGTTTCGAGCCCCAATGCCACCCCACCAATGTCCGATTTGTGGACGGCCTGTGGTGAGACGATCTTCACCACATAAGGTGGATCGAGCGCGGCGCACGCCGCTGCAATTTCGGCGGCGCTCTCGACTACGCGCGAAGGCACGGTTGGGATATCGTAGGCTGCGAGCAGCTGCTGCGCCTCGGGCTCGCTGAGGGTCGTCCGGCCTTCGCGGCGAACCGTATCGATGATCGCCTGCGCTCCGGCTCGGTTCGTCGGCTGCGGCTCCGCAGCGGCGGTGCGCCTGCTCGCTTTCGCGCGTCGCGCGGCGACTAGATGTGCAAAGCCGCGGACGGCGTCCTCCGGCGTGTCGAACAGGGGAACATGCACGTCCGCGAAGGCGTCACCTGCCTTCTCGAAATTAGAACCCCCGAGCCAGCATGCAAAGGCCGGCTTTCGAGAGGCCGCCAAAGCATGACTCGCCTTTGCTGAAAGCTCGGTTCCGTCGGTCATTCCGATCGGGCAGTTCATGACCAACAGTGCGTCGACGCCGGAATCGGATTCCACCGCTTCGATCGCGGCGCGATAGCGGTCCGCATCGGCGTCGCCCAATATGTCGACCGGGTTGGCGCGCGACCATCCGCACGGCAGCGCTGTGTCGAGGTGCCGTACCGTGTCGGCGTGGAGCGAGGCGGCCACACCTTCCGACTGCGACAATGCGTCGAGCGCGAGGATCGCGGCACCTCCACCATTGGTGACGATTGCCAGTCGTTCGCCGTCGAGCGGCTGAGGCATTTCGAGCATTTCGGCGGCCGAGAAGAGTTCCGTCAGCGTGTCGACCATGACGATCCCGGCGCGTCGGAAGGCGGCGGCGTGAATGTCGAAGCTGCCGGCGAGTGCTCCGGTATGGGTAAGCGCCGCCTTGGCCGCGGCTTCGCTCCGGCCCGCCTTGAGCGCAATCACGGGCTTAAGGCGCGAAGCGGCACGGGCGGCGCTCAGGAAACGGCGCGCATCTTTGACCCCTTCCAGATGGAGCAGGATGGCGCGGGTGCGATCGTCGGCAGCGAACAGATCGATCAGATCGGGCATATCCACGTCGAGCGCGTCGCCGCATGAGACCAGCCCCGAAAAGCCAACGCCGTTGCGGCTCGCCCAATCGAGCAGGCCGGTGGCGATCGCTCCGCTTTGCGCGATCACCGCAAGATCGCCGGGAGGCGCCTGGCCACGTCCGAACGACGCATTCAGATGCGCGTGCGGGAGATGGAGTCCCACCGAATTGGGACCGAACAACCTGACGCCGGTCGAGCGCATGGCGGCGAGCGTCTTGGCCCGCAAGCCGGTCTCCGTCGTGATGCCGCCAGTCATTACTAGAACGACTTTGGTCCCTTGCCTGCCGAGCTGACGGACAAGCCCGGGCACCGTCTCCGCGGGCGTGCAGATCACCGACAGATCGATGTTCGGGGGGAGTTGCTCGACCGTGCCGACCCAATTGGCGTCAGGATGGGCGATCTTGCGCAGGTTGACGGCATAGATCGGCTTGTCGAAGCCCCCCGCGACGAGATTGTCGATCACCGTCCATCCCACCGTGCCCGGGTGATCCGATCCACCCACGACTGCGATGCCGTTGGCGTTGAAAAGGGGTTGCAGGGTCTTGATCGACATGGCGCACACTCGCTGCTGACTCATTGGCAGTGCGGCAGCGGCGCGATCCGCTCCATCCGTAGAATCCACATGAGACCTGCTACGTAATGTCCCCAATATTGGAGCTCTGATCTTCGGCATATCCCCGATCCGTCCGGGAATATCCAAGGCATGGAGTCGATCGATGAAGGCGATCCTGTTGCTGGTCCATGAAGATGAGGGGCAGGAGGCTCGTCTTCAGGCGGCGCTCGACGTCACTCGGGCGATCGATGGCCATCTGAAATGCCTCGACGTTGCAGTAATGCCGGTCTTTGTCGGTGATTTTTATTCCGGCGCCGGCGAGGCGATGCTCCTCGCCGATGAGCGCCGGAACGAGGCGGACAATCGCGCGCGGATCGAGGCGCGGCTCGCCCATGAGGACGTTCCTTGGGATTGGACCGACACGACGGGTGCGTTGGCTCCGGCGCTCGAGGAAGCTGCGACCCTTGCCGACCTGATCGTCGTCAATCGCGCGCTCGACTTTCCGGTCCCTGACATGCGAGGCGTTGCGGGCGACCTGCTGATCCGTTCGGGCAAACCGATTTTGGCGGTCCCCCAGGACTCGCGCGGGTTCGACCTCCGTGGCCATGTGTTGATCTGCTGGGATGGCTCGCCCTGCGCGACCGCGGCAATGCGTGCTGCGGTGCCCCTGCTGAAGCTGGCTCGGACCGTCATGCTGTTCGAGATCGGGGAAGACGGAGTGTCCAGCAGCGTCGAAGACGCCGCCGAATATCTGTCGAGGCACGATATCCATGCCGTGATCGAGCATCGGCGGGCGGGGGCGCGTAAGGCGGACCTCATCCTCGACCAGATCCGACAAGAGCGGGCGGATTATGTCGTCATGGGCGGCTTCAGCCACCTTCGGCTCAAGGAAGCGCTATTCGGCGGCGTGACGCGCACGATGCTGGGCAAATGCCCGGTGCCGATCTTCATGGCCCATTGAGACGGTTGCCGCCCGAGGAGAGATGGAATGAACGGGATCGGAAATGCTTTCATCTGGACCGCGATCGCCTGCGGACCGGTCTTCCTGCTCATTTTAGGGGGCATGACCTTGGTCGCCGGAGGCCATCGGATTGCAAGGGCGCGGTCTGCCGCGCGGCATTCGCATGGGGTAAGCCGCGCCTTTGCCAGTCGGGAGCATCGGGCGTGACGATCCTGGCGGCGGCGGGAGTCCCGTCGAGTTCGGTTGAACGGATAGCCGGATGCGCATTTGTGCCGGCGACAGCGGCGGGCGCGATCCGGCGTATCGCACTGATCGGCAATTTCCTGCCTCGCCGATGCGGCATCGCGACCTTTACGACGCACGTCCATGACGCGTTGCGCGCGCGTTACCACGATGTTGCGACCGACGTGTACGCCATGAATGATCGGGGTCATGTCTACGATTATCCCGCCGCCGTGGTGGCTTCGATCGAGCAGAACGACATCGCCTCTTATAAGGATGCTGCGGCAACGATCCTGCGCCGCGACACCGATCTGATCTGGGTGCAGCATGAATTCGGGATATTCGGCGGCCCGGCGGGTCATCATCTCCTGACGATCCTGGATTCGGCACCGTTGCCGCTGATCCTGACTCTCCACACCGTGCTTTCCGAGCCGTCTGTCGAGCAGCGCCTGGTGATGGAACGGCTGCTGCGCCGGGCGTCGCTGGTGGTCGTCATGGCGCAGCGAGCAGAGACAATCCTACGCTCGACCTATGGTGAGAGGGTCGGTGCGGTCGCGGTGGTGCCACACGGCATTCCCGATCGGCCCTACGAGGAACCCGCTCTCGCCCGGCGGTGCCGGGGATGGGAAGATCGTCCGACGATCATGACCTTCGGCCTGCTCTCGCCGGACAAGGGGATCGAGACGATGATCCGAGCCATGCCGACGATCGTGAAAGCCTGTCCCGACGCGGTTTACCGGATCGTCGGCGCAACCCATCCGCACGTGCTGGCACATGAAGGCGAGTCGCACCGCGACTGGCTCAGGGCGCTGGGCCGGTCGCTCGGCGTGGCGGATCATCTGCGGTGGGACAATCGCTTTCTACAGGAAGCGGAACTTCTCGACCAACTCGCGGCCGCCGACTTGTATGTGACGCCTTATCGCAATCCGGCGCAGATCACCTCGGGCGCTCTCGCTTATGCCGCAGGGCTGGGCAAGCCGATCATATCCACGCCCTATGTCCACGCCCAGGAATTGCTTGGCGGCGGCCGAGGAAGCCTGGTCCTGTTCGACGATGCGCATGCGCTCGCCGACGCGGTGATCGGGCTGTTGCGCGATCCCGCAGCGCGCGACGCTATGGCGAAGCGCGTCCGTTTGCACAGCCGGGGCGCGGTGTGGACGACGATGGTGGAACGCATCATCGAGACCGCGCGTCGGCTGGTCTTCGACGTGCCGGTGACCGATGTGCTTGCTGAGCGCGATGCGCAAACCCGAGGGGTCGATCTAATCGCGGCCTGAGCAGCTGTCTTACCGGCGCATGCCGAGTGTATTCAGGTCCCGAGGGGCCCGGCCTCCTCCGCGATCACCCTGCCGTCGAGCATCTCGATCCTAAGGTCGGAGGCGGCCGCGATCCGCGGATCATGCGTCACGCAGACCACGGTGCGACCCTGCTCATGTGCGACCTTCTGCAGAATTTCGACGACGCGGGCGCTATTGCCGCTGTCGAGATTTCCCGTCGGCTCATCGCCGAGCACCAGGACCGGATCGTTCGCGAGCGCCCTGGCAATGGCGACGCGCTGCCGTTCTCCGCCCGATAGACGATCCGGCGTCATGGCGGCCTTGCCGGCGAGGCCCATCGAGTCGAGCAGCTGAAGGGCGCGCTCGCGCGCTTCGCCGGCGTCCATTCGCCCCAACCGGCGGATCGGTAGCATCACATTCTCCAGCGCGGAGAATTCCGGAAGCAGAAAGTGGAACTGGAAGATGAAGCCGAAATGGCGCAGCCGGATCTGGGCACGCGCGTCGCCATCGAGTGCTCCCAGATCGGTCCCGTTCAGGCGCAGTGCGCCCGATGTTGGTCGGTCGAGCAATCCAAGCAGGTAGAGCAAGGAGGATTTGCCGCATCCGGACGGTCCCACGATGGTCGCGAAGGTCCCGGGCTCGATCGTCAGGCTGGCGTCTGCCACCAACGTGACGGGAGGGTCTCCCGCCAGGATACGGCGGAGATGCTCCGCTTCGAACAGCGCGGTCATACCGCACCGCGCAAGATATCGACCGGATCGACCCGCGCGGCTTTGCGTGCGGGAAGCCATGCCGCGACGCTCCCCGCAATCAAGGATGCTCCGGCCGCGATCGCATATTGAAACAGGCTGCGGTCCAGCGGCAGATGCTCGGTCTCGCCCGCGATCCGGAAGGGAACCGCGCCCAAGGCAGCCAGCAGCCCGCGCCCCAAGCCCCAGCCGAGCAGGACTCCCACCAGGGCAAGCGCCAATCCCTCCAGCACGAAGACGAGCTGCAGGTCGCTTTCGGAAAAACCCATCGAGCGCAGGATGGCGATGTCGCGGCGTTTGTCGGCCACGCTCGTCGAGACCGCCGTGTAGATGCCGAAGCTGGCGACGAGCAGGATTGCGGATACCACGCTATACATGATGACGTTGCGGGTCACGAGCAGCGACAGGACATCGGCGGATCGCTCCTGCCAGCTCTCCGTCTTGTATCCGAACCTGTGTTCCAGCCGCGCCGCCACCTCCTGCGCGGCATAGGGGTCAGCCAGCTTGATCGCGATGGTGTTGATGATGAAGGGACGGCCCAGCGCCGACTGTGCCTCGCGGAGGAGGACGTAGCCCGACGCGGAGCCGATCTGCGCGCGCCCGCGCTTGAACAGGCCCACGACCCGCAAGGTGCGGGTGCCGCCGCGCGAGGAGGTGGCGCTCACGACGTCTGCGACATTGAGGCCCAGGCGCTGCGCCAGTTCTTCGCTGACGATGATCCCGCCTTGGGTGGTCTCCAGATCGTGGAGGCGGCCGACCCGAAGATTTGCCTCGATCGTGCTGATCTTCGCCTGGAGATCCGGGTCTACCCCGACCAGAGCGAGAGGCTCCTCACGACCACTCAGCCTTAACGTCACCGCGCCGGTGAGGCTCGGCGCGACGATCGCGCCCGGCACAGCACCGGCTGCGGCGACGATCTGCTGCCAATCCTTTATGCCGCGTGCTTCGTTGCGGACCTTATAGCCGTGCAAGGCGACCGCCCCGGAAAAGCGACGCAGACCCGGTTGAGGGGGTGGACTGCGCACTTCGTCGCTGATGACAATATGCGGTGCCGCATCGACCAAGGTGTTGATGAAGTCGCGCTGGCTGCCGACCATCAGAGAAGAGACGGCGAGGAAGAAGCCCACGCCGACCGCGACGCCGCTGATTCCGACGACCGTTTGCCGGCGTCGGCCGAGCAGGTGCCTCAACGCGATCCGGCCAAGGAGCGAAAGCGCTGCCATTATGGATGCGTTCTGACGCGATCGCCCTCGCGCAGGTCGGCGGGAGGATCGACGATCAGGTGATTGGAGCCTGTCAGTCCCCGAAGGATCTGGACTTCGCGGGCACCGACGATGCCCGTCACGACCGGCACTCCGTGCGCCCTGCCATCACGCACGATCCAGATATGGCCCTGATCGAGCGCGTTGGCGGGGATCAGTAGCGCGGATCTTTCCTGATGCGTGACGATGTTGACCTCGAGCGTGAGGCCGAAGGGCAGGTCCCGCATATCCTCGTCCGCGGCGAGGCGGACCCGGAAAGCGCGCTGCGTCGGGTCGCCACTGGGGGTGATCTCCCGGACATGGCCACGGATGACGCGCCCCGGCCACGCTTCGTTGCTCATGAGCGCCGGCTGCCCGGCCCGCAGTCGGGGGACGTCACGTTCATCGACGGTGGCGGTGATGCGCAAATGATGCGGGTCGCCAAGCTGGAACAATGTGACACCCGGCAGGGCCAGGCTGCCGGGTTCCACGTCGCGTTTGATCACGACACCGGTTATTCCCGCTCGCATCGCGAGCTGGTCGAGCGCGGCGCGCGCGCTGCGTTCGGCCGCGCGTGCGGCATCGGCGGCCGCAATCGCTGCATCGCGATTGGCCCGGGTCGACCAGCCCTGCTCGAAAAGGACAAGTGCGCGTTGCTCATCCGAGTTCGCCTTGCGCGACGCCGCAGCTGCTTGGTCGAGAAGAGCGCGCTGCTGGTCCGCCTCGAGCAGCGCGAGGGGCTGGCCGCGCGTCACATGGTCCCCCTCATCGACCAGGACGCGCAACACCGGTGCGGTCAGTCGGGACGAGACCGAAACCGGATGGTCGGCCTCGACGAAACCCGTGGCATAGACGAGCGAGGCGGCGCTCCCGACATGCGGTGCCGCGACGGATACGGATCGCGGCTGGCTGCGCCACGCAAGCCATCCCGCCAGGGCCGCGACAAACAGCATCGGCACCACCATCCAGCGCAACGTGCGCCGCAATCGCTTGCGACGGGGGCTGGCCAGCGCGGCGATGTCGGACAGCGAGCTCGCCATGTCCGAAGGGGGCACGATTTCCGGCGGGACGCTTTTCAACAGAGGCTGCATCGGCTCATCCAGTCGCGATCGGCGTGACCCTGTTTGGCGGGGTGACCGCGTCACCGGAATCCGTAGCTTTACCTACGTGCCGAGCGCATGGGCGAGCAGGACAGGGACTCGACTCCATGAAAGGATCGATCGCGTCACGCCGCCGAAAATCGCTTCTCGCCACGGCCGATGCCCAAAGCCGCCCATGATGAGATATTGCGCCTGTTCCGTGCGCACTGCGTGCATGATCGCTTCATCGGTCGGTGCGTCCCCGCGGGGTTCGACCTTCAGCCGCACCGCGATGCCCCGCCGCGCGAGGAAATCCCTCGCGCGGGCGGCGTGGGACTCGGCCCCTTCCTCCTGCAATTCATAGAGAACGACTTCGCGCGCGAGCCAGAGCAGCGGCAGCGCAGCACGGAGCGCGGCATCCGCCTGGGGTGAGCCGTTCCACGCGATCAGCACGCGGCCACGCGGCTCGAAGCCGGAGCAATGCTCGGGAACGGCCAAAACCGGCTTGCCCGATTTGACGATCAGCCTTGTCGCGACGGCGGCCATGTCCTCGGTACAAAAGCTGTCGAGCTTCCGGCTGACGACGATCAGATCCGCATCGGAGCCGAATTCACGCAGGCATTCCGCGGGTTCGCCGAGCGCATCCGTCCAGCGCCATGCAATGTCCTCCCGATCGAGCCGTGCCGCCAGCCTCTTCTTGTTTGCCGCCTCGCGTGCATCTTCCTCCTGCATCAAGATGGCGTGAGCGTAGGGGTCGAATGAAGCGCTCGGCGGGATCGGGCGGACAGCCACGTCGACGCAGTGGAGCTCGCCTTTCGTCGCGCGGACTACCGCAAGCGCCGCCTCGATGCGGGCGTCCTGCCCGGGATCGTCGTGGATCAACAAAAGCGCCAGCATTGTCCGTCTCCGATCCTCTCGAAATTAGGATGGGCGATCTGCCGGGTGCATTCGGAATGATACGGATGAGGGCGGTCACGCCATCGTGGCGAGGAGTTGGTCCACCGACAGTGTCGCGAAAGCGGTGAAGGTGTCGGCCAGGCTGTATGGCAGGAGCAATGATCGCCCGTGGAGCAGCGCGCCGCAGGTATAGACCACATTGGGGACATAGCCCTCGCGTGCTTCCGTGCCGGGCGTGATGATCGGTTCGGCGGTGCGTGCAAGCAATTTGCCCGGATCGCCCTTGTCGAGCAGGCAGGCGCCCAGGCAGTAATTGCGCACCGGCCCCACCCCATGGATGACGATCAGCCATCCTTCGTCGAGCTCGATCGGCGGGCTGCAATTGCCGATCTGGACGACCTCCCACGGGAAGCGCGGCGAGACGACCTTGCGCCCGTCAGCCCATTCGTAAAGATCGTTCGACCGGAGCAGCCAGATGCTCTCATGATCCTGCCGGCCGAGTGCCGCATAATGGCCACCGACGCGACGCGGGAAGAGCGCCATGCCCTTTGTCTGAGCGACTTCGCCCCGCAGCGGGCTGAGCTCGAAGGTCGCGAAGTCGGTGGTCCGGAACAATTCCTGGCGGATCGTCTCCCCGCTGAACGCGGTATAGGTCCCGAGATAGGTGACCGTGCCTTCATCCTCGAACCGGACCAGGCGAAGATCCTCGATCCCGTGGCGCTGATGTTCGGTTACCGGGAAGATCGCGATTGCCGACAGGTCGCGCGTGCAACCGCAGGACAGGCGCACGCCAGGGTCGCCTTCGGCTCCGCCCGGAATGTTCTCCACCCGGGGCGAGATGACCTTCGGGCTTGGCGGATCGAGACGAACCTCTCCTTCTTGCGTGAAGAGCCCGGTGCGGAAGGTGATCGATGAGACATGGCCTTCGCCGACGCCGCGCAGCGACATGGCGAAGCGTAATTGGCCAGGGGGGACACCATCCTGATCGGGATGGGGTACGATGCTGGGATTGAACAGCGCTGCCGCCTCGAACGAATATTCGTCGCTAAGCGCCGCCCCGATCAGGAGCGCCTGCGCTTCGCTTGCGCGGCGTGGCTCGACCGCCGCCTCGCCCATCGCATGATAGCGCCGCATGAGCGTGCGACGGACATGATCGTGTCGCATGCCGAGCGTGGCCAGGATGCGGTCGATCTGAGATTGGATCACCGCCTCGTCCAGCGCCAGAATGCGGTCGACCACGCGCCCGATCCGGGGGCGCTCCGCGGGGGTGGGCGCCATCGGGTCGTCGGATGGGATGAAGGGCCGGATCACGACGCGGCCCGGCTCTGGCCGCAGCAATGTGCCAAGCTTGTGGACGGGAGCGGTCATGCTGAGACGCTACGGCCTTAAGCGCGCGGCGGGCATCCGTAGCTCTACGGATATGGCTCGTTGTTCGGCAGGATCATCAAGGGCGCCTTCGATGGAGGCCCGGAATGGACGAACTGAAGCTTCGCTCCCGCTCGGCGAACGAAGGCGCCGACATGCCATATACCGCAGACATCGCGCCCGAGGCGGTCGACGATACGGAGCTGGCGTTGATCGACCGCTATTGGCGGGCGGCGAATTATCTGTCGGTCGGTCAGATCTATCTGCTCGACAACCCCCTGCTGCGCGAGCCGCTCGCGGAAGCGCATGTGAAGCCCCGGCTGCTCGGGCATTGGGGAACCACGCCCGGTCTGAACTTCATCTATGTGCACCTCAACCGGGTGATCCGCGCGCGCGACGTGGACGTGCTCTACGTCTGCGGGCCTGGCCACGGTGGCCCCGGCATGGTCGCGAATAGCTGGCTGGAAGGAAGCTACAGCGAAATCTATCCCTTGGTGAGCCGCGACGAGGCGGGCATGCGCCGGCTGTTCCGGCAATTCTCCTTCCCCGGCGGCATTCCCAGCCACGCCTCGGCCGACACGCCCGGTTCGATCCATGAAGGGGGCGAGCTCGGTTATTCGCTCGTCCACGCTTATGGCGCGGCGCTCGACAATCCCGATCTGGTGGTGGCGTGCGTCATCGGCGACGGGGAAGCGGAGACGGGTCCGCTCGCCACATCCTGGCACGGCAACAAGTTTCTCGATCCGGTCCATGATGGGGCGGTCCTGCCGATCCTGCACCTCAACGGCTACAAGATCGCCAATCCGACCATATTCGGCCGCATGGCCGATGCCGATCTCACCCACATGTTCGAAGGCCTCGGCTACGCGCCGCTATTCGTCGAAGGATCGGACCCCATGCCGATGCATGGCCGGATGGCGGCGGCGATGGATCGCGCCTTCGACATGATCCGCGACATCCAGTTCGAAGCGCGCATCCATGGCAAGGCGGCGATGCCACGATGGCCGATGATCGTGCTGCGCACGCCCAAGGGCTGGACCGGCCCGAAAGAGGTCGACGGCAAGAAGGTCGAAGGCTTCTGGCGCGCGCACCAAGTGCCGATTGCCGAGGCACGCACCAACGCGCCACATCGCAAGCTGCTCGAGCAGTGGATGCGCAACTACGACATCGAGGATCTGTTCGACGCGAAGGGCGGCCTGCTGCCTGAGCTGGTGGCCTTGGCGCCACGCGGCGACAAGAGGATGGGTGCCTCGCCCTACGCCAATGGCGGACGCGAGCGCATCGCCCTGGAGCGGCCGGATTGGCGCCGTTTCGCACTCGACGTGCCGCACCCCTGCGCCGCCATCGCGGAATCAACCCGCCCGGCCGGCGCCTATCTGGCGGAGGTCATGCGGCTCAGCGCCAAGCATCGGAACTTCCGGGTGATGGGGCCCGACGAGACGGCTTCGAACCGGCTGGATGCGCTGTTCGCCGCCACCGATCGGGCCTGGATGGAACCCATCCTGCCATATGACGAGAAGCTCGCCGAAGGCGGGCGCGTGATGGAGGTGCTGTCGGAACATCTCTGCCAGGGCTGGCTCGAGGGCTACACGCTGACCGGGCGGCACGGCCTGTTCAACTGTTACGAGGCCTTCATCCACATCGTCGATTCGATGTTCAATCAGCATGCCAAATGGTTGAAGGCTTCGCGCGGGCTCGAATGGCGGCGCCCGGTTCCGTCCTTCAACTATCTGCTGAGCTCGCATGTCTGGCGGCAGGACCATAATGGTTTCAGCCACCAGGATCCGGGCTTCCTCGATCTGGTGGTCAACAAGACCGCGGACGTGGTTCGCATCTATCTGCCACCTGACGCCAATTGCCTGCTGCGCACGGTCGATCATTGTCTGGCCACGCATGACCGGATCAACGTCATCGTCGCGGGCAAGCAGCCCGCACCGCAATGGCTGAACGCCGCGCAGGCGGAGATTCACTGCGCTGCGGGTGCCGGTATCTGGGATTGGGCGGCCAGCGATTGCGACGGGCAGGAACCCGATGTGGTCATGGCATGCGCGGGCGACGTTCCCACGCTCGAGACGCTTGCCGCGGTGGATCTGTTGCGGACACACCTGCCCGAGCTGCGGATCCGCGTCGTTAACGTCGTGGACCTGCTGACCCTCGAACCGCACGCGACTCATCCCCACGGTCTGTGCGATGCCGAGTTCGATGCGCTGTTCACGCGCGACAGGCCGGTGATCTTCGCCTTTCACGGCTATCCGTACCTGATCCACCGGCTGACCTATCGGCGCACCAACCATGATAATGTCCACGTCCATGGCTTCCGTGACGAGGGGACGACCACGACGCCGTTCGACATGGCTGTGCGCAACGGTCTCGACCGATTTCACCTTGCGATGGCGGTGATCGACCGGGTTCCCGGCCTGCTCGACCGCGCGGCGCATGCCAGGCAGCATTTCTGCGACCGGCTGATCGAGCATGATCTTTATGTTCGCGAACATGGCGAGGACATGCCGGACATTCGCGACTGGGCATGGCCCTGCCCGCCGGCAGAGGCCGGCTAGGGTGCGGCGCCATGGCAGGGCCGCAGCCCAGGGTACACTCAGAACGGCCGCTTCGGCGGCTTGTGTCGGCCGCGCTCTTCCTCGTGCTGCTCTTCCTGGTGGGAGCCACCGTCGCGCTGACGACCAGCCGTGATTTCTGGGTGATGGTCAATCTTTGGGCGCAGTCCTCGGCCGGAGAGGCGAGCAGAACCCCAAATCAGGATGGACTTGCGATGTGGCTTTACGCGCCGACTGCGGCCTGACCCTGATAGGCCCAGACAAAAATAGCTCACAAGAACTGGAGCAAAACTCCCCCAGCCACTCTTCGATAGCTGATGCCACCGCATGATGGTCGCTCAAAAGCCCGCAATTGCTCCTAAGGAGCTGAAAAAGGTGCGTATCGCGCGAATCTGAAATGGCGTGAAATGGGCCGTTTCCTGCCTGTCCGCTTTTCGGGCGGGGGCTGGTCATAGCGGTCGTTCGAAGTTCGAACCAAGCGGACAACGGCCCGCACTTCAGATTTCAGAGTCTTTCACGCGGCTCGGCTGCGGCGAAGCCCGCGGTGGCAAGGATGATCTCGGCCTCGCTCACTCTTCCCGGATACCCCTACGGCGCCAGGACGAGTGGCATGCCCGCGAGTTCGGCTCGTAAAGCCGGCGTATCCTCCACAGCATCAAGCCGAACTGAGTCCCGGAACATCGTCTTGACGATCGCGGTCTCGAAGAACAGCACCGCTCCCTCACCCAGGTCGATTTCGGTTTCAGGGACGGTCGATTTTCCGGGTGCCGTCGGAATGTCGGCCGCGATCCGGTGCCGCCCGGCTTTCACGGAAACAATGGCCCAGCCCGAGCGTGATGCCGAAAGTAGCGCACAGACCGCGGATGGTGTTGTCCAGCCGGACGCGCGCCTCCACCAAGGGCTCGCGGGCGGTGATGACGGCCCTCACGCCGTGCGCTGCCGGCGACTTAACGTACACCTCCTTGTAGAAGCCGGTACGCGCCAGCTGCGCCAAGCCAGCTGTATCGTGCGGATCGGTCTTGTTGGCCTTCATCGCCTTCAGGCTCCGGTGCGCCTGACGCGCGTCGATGCAGACGATCGCCACGCCCAGCTCGCGTAGCCCCAGCGCGACCGATGGAGTCATCCGGCCGGTCTCGATCACCGCGCGATCGATCCGCCCATATCGCTCCACCGCCGCGGCAATCCCCTCAGGCGTGCTCTCGACGCATTGCGTCCCGATCTTACGTCCTCGCCATCGACGACACACACGTGCGTCGTTTCCATCGACAGATCTAATCCTGCATATTGCTTCATGGCTGCTTCCTTCCTTCAGGGTTCGACAAGCAGAAGGTGCGCCGCTCAGCCGGCCCGAGGAAGCAGCCACACATTACACGATGACTCATAAGCGCGGAGCCAAAGCCGCATCGAGGCGAGTTGGATCATGGCGAGGAAGTTGGCGGCGAGCTTGTCGTAGCGGGTGGCGACGCGGCGGAAGTGCTTTAGTTTGGAGAAGAACCGCTCGCTCAGGTTGCGCTCGCGGTAGAGCCACTTGCTGAAGCATAGTTTCCAGCGCCGATTGCTTTTGGGCGGGATGTTGGGCGTGGCGCCCTGGTCCTGGAGCAGCTCGCGGATACGGTGGGTATCATAGGCCTTGTTGGCGAGCACGATGAGACGCGGGCCGAGCTGGTGGAGCAGCGCGTCGGCGATCTGCCCGTCCGGCGATCAGGCCGAGCCGGATCGGCAGGCCATGCGCGTCGACGACCTCCTTGAATTTGGTCGTGAGCCCGCCGCGTGATTGACCGAGACAGTGATCTGCACCCACCTTCCTGCCACTTCTTGCCGTCGCGGCCGATAATCTGAATGGAGATTAACGGACGTAGCGTGCGCTTCATGGATCCGATCCGACCGGCGCAAGTTGCGGGTTTTGACAAAATTATCATCTCTCAAGCCAGAAAACGACCGGAGATATATACTGGATCAACTTTTTTTTGATCCTAGTATCTATCGTTATCAAACGTAGCGAAGCCCACAGGCGAAAATAGATGGACCGGCCATGTTTCGCCTCATTAGAGATTCGATCTCGCGCAATTGGTCGCTGGCGCATCTGGAACCGAGCAAGAAGGGCCATCTATAGAAACGAGGAAAATGTATATGCGCAAAACGGCGAAAATATCGGCCATTGTACTTGGGTGCGCGGTGATCATTACGCCTGCCGACGCGCAATCGAGCTCGGGCATCGACCAGAATTATCTCGATAAAAGCGCCGTGGCGGGAGACGATTTCAACCGATATGCCAATGGCGCCTGGCAGGCGAAAGCAGAAATCCCTTCAGATTTCTCCAGCATCGGTGTCGGCTACGAAGTCTTCCTCAAGGCCGAGAAGCGCGATGCGGACATCATCCGATCTGCTGGTCAGGGGACGCCACGGGGCGATGCGCGCAAGGTTGCGGATTATTACCACGCATATCTCGATATCGCTGGCATCAAGCGAGCCGGGCTCGCCCCCATGCAGGCCGAGTTGCGGGCGATCGCTGCGCTCAGGGATAAGCGCGAGTTGGCGACAATGCTTGGGGCCAACCTCCGGGCCGACACCGACCCGATCAACGCGACCAGTTTCTGGACCGAGAACCTGTTCGGGCTTTTCGTCACGCAGGACGTCGTGCGACCGACGGTCACGGTGCCCTATTTGATGCAAGGCGGCCTCGGCATGCCCGACCGCGATTATTATTTGTCCGATAAGCCCGCCATGGTGGAGGTCCGCACCGCCTATAAGGCGTATGTTACCCGCTTGCTGCAGCTATCGGGGTTCACGGATGCGCAGACGTGTGCCGATCGGGTATTCGCGCTCGAGAACAGGATTGCCGCGGCACAAGCGGATATCGAGGCAAGTCAGGACGCGCATGTCCCCAGACGAATGGCGCGCCTTGACCTGGCGCGGTTCGCGCCGGGGCTCGACTGGGATGCGTTCTTCACGGGCGCGCACCTGCCGATGCAGCAGCAATGGTATCTATGGCAGCCGGATGCGATTGCAAAAATGGCCGCGCTCGTCCGATCCGAGCCGTTGCGCGACTGGCAGGATTGGCTGATCTTCCATCGTCTCAATCAGGTCGCGTCCATATTGCCCCAACCTTTCGACGATGCTCGCTTCGATTTTTACAGCCGTACGCTTTACGGCATTCCCACCCCCCGATCGCGCGACCGTCGCGCGATTGGCGCCGTCAATCTCGCACTAGGCGACGCGGTCGGTCGACTTTACGTCGCTCGGTATTTTCCGGCCTCGTCGAAAACCGACATCCAGGTGATGGCGACGAACATCATCGCAGCCTTCGACGCTCGCCTATCGAAGCTCGACTGGATGGCGCCTGCCACGAAGGCAGAAGCTAGGAGAAAGCTACTCACACTCAATGTCGGCATCGGCTACCCCGAACACTGGCGCGATTATTCCAGGCTTGAAATCCGCGCCGACGATCCACTGGGTAATCAGCGTCGGTCGGAATTGGCGGAGTATATCCATCAGATCCACAAGCTCGGAAGACCCGTGGATCGCAGCGAATGGTGGATGACGCCGCAGACAGTGGACGCAGTGAATCTGCCTCTACAGAATGCGCTCAATTTTCCGGCAGCGATCCTGGAATCTCCTTTTTACGATCCAGCGTTCGATGCCGCAGCACGCTATGGGTCGATCGGCGCGATCATTGGTCATGAGATCAGCCACAGCTTCGACAGCCTGGGCGCCAACATCGACTCTCGAGGGCTGCTGCGGAACTGGTGGACGACATCAGATTTGAAACATTTTCAGCAGGCGGGCAGATCGCTTGCGATCCAATATAACGCTTACATCGCGTTGCCCGGTCTCCAGCTGAAGGGGCAACAGGAGCTTGCGGAGAATATTGCCGACCTAGCCGGCCTGGCTGCCGCATATGATGCCTATCACGCCTCGCTGCATGGCCAGCCAGCGCCAGTCATCGACGGCCTGACCGGAGACCAGCGCTTCTTCCTCGCCTTCGGACAAGCGTGGCGCAGCAAACTGCGAGAGAAGGGCCTCCGCGCCCGTGTTGCCACTGACGTCCACGCACCGCCAATGTTCAGGATACAGACCGTCCGTAACATGGATGCCTGGTATCCGGCCTTCCAGGTCACGCCCGGGGAGAAACTGTATCTCGCGCCCACCGAGCGGTTGAAGGTGTGGTAAGCTATTCTCACCGCCTCCGAAATGCGAGCGGTAGCTACAATCTCTCTGTCACGCCAGGCTCGGACAGAAGGCGCAATTGTAAGAAGATCGGCATATACGGGCCCCATCACAAATGATGATGCCAACATAAAATCCGAGCAGTGGTCGAGACTGCAGCGTTCCAATACGCACCTGGTCTGCAAAAACAGATTGGGCAGCGCAATGATTATACGAGATAAAGAACCATCATCATATCATCTCGGCGAATGATGACGGAGAGTCACTTGAAAGCTCCCGCCGATGACCAGGAGCTGACCGTGAGACAGGATGATCAGAGCGATCTGGCCTACTGGGCGAAACGCGCGATGGAGGAGCGTGCGAAGGCCGAGGACCCAGCGTGCAGCGCCAGGTCGGTCCACAGCGAATTGGCCGAACGCTACGCGGAGCTTGTCGCTAAGGCGCGCGGGACGCAGCGAGCCAAAAAGTAGGCCGGTCGCGAGTCCATCGCGCCGGCCCAAGGCTCCACCGCTCTCTTATATGAGCTGTAAGCGAGCTGCGGCACACCTGCGGGTGGCCACACCGATCAAGCCGAAACCCACGAGCATCATCGCCCAAGAGGCCGGCTCGGGCACCGCGTCGAAGGATACCTGTTTGAGCGCCGAGAAGTTCACCAGTGCGCCGGCGTCGGTGCGCAGGTCGGAAAACGCCACGCTGGATATCGCCTCGCCCGCGCCGGCCATGATGTCGAACTTGCTGTTCGACGGGAGCAGCTGGTTGAGGAAGGTCTGGGTACCACCACCGACGAACGTCACCAGAATGTCGAAATTCGTGCCCGCGTCCTTTCCATTCGGCCCTTCCAGCTTGAATTGAATGATCGAGAAATTGAGGTCCGGATCGACCAGGATGTTGGAAAAGCCCGCCTGACCGATGCCCGTCACGGAGGCCACCCCATTGCCCGCGCCGGCATCCAGCATGTCGCTCGATGAATAGGTGACGAGGCTGGCGACCGTCTTGGTCGTGAGGGCGAGGCTGTTGCCGGATCCCGCATTGTCGTTATGTACGACATAATTATAGGGGGCGCCGTTATTGAGAATAACCGTGGCAGCGTTCGCCGTCCCGAAGGAGCCAACGGCTAGAATAGCGAATAATGAGCTTCTCAGAGCGTTGGACATCGTGAGACCCCTTGTTTGGCAGCAAATAATTTTGCGTCCTAAGGGTCTACCGCACCGAGATGGAGGAAAGTTAACCTAGTATATAGTGGCGATCGTTTTCAGCCGCCGATGGAGATAATTTTCGTCGAAGCCCGCAACGTGGACCAGCCCGACCGGATCGGTGATCCGCAAGCTGCGACGGCTGATTTCCATGACCCCCGCCTCGCGAAGCCGCCGGATCACGCGGTTGATATGGACCGGGCTCATGCCGAGCGCGTCCGCGAGCAGCAATTGCGAAACGGGCAGTTCGACGGTGGATGAAGGCGAGGCGCCGGCGACGCCCTGGAGCCTGACGTAAAGCTCGCACATCAGGTGGGCGACGCGCTCCATGCTGCTGCGCCGGCCCATGCTCACGATCCAGGCGCGCAACGTCGCTTCGTCGATCAGCTGCGCCGCATAAAGCGCGCGTCCGATCCGTGGCGACCGGTCGAGCATGTCTTCCATCGCCGGACGCGATATCGTCGCGATCGCCGCCTTGGTGATGGTCTGGATACTGTGATCCATCTCGTCGAGAATGGCGATGTGGAGGTCGCAGCTGTCGCCGGGCAACATGAATGACGTGATCTGGCGGGTTCCGCTGGGAAGGATCTTGTACCGGCAGGCCCAACCCGAAAGCACGACGAACACCGGGCCGGGACGGTCGCCCTCGCGGATCAGGTCGCGCCGCGCGGGGAAGTGGCGCGTCTGCCTGGTCGACGCGACCAAAGTGGCGACATCCTCCTCGGCCAGATCCGCCAATCCGGACAGCTTGCGGACGAACGCGTTGACCATCGGCCTTCATCCCATGGGATATGCCACGAAGTATATAAACATCGGATAATGTTGAATGTTGATATGAGTTGCACATTCTGCCGGGATCCATGGTAGAAGGGACAATCGTCGCCCGCCCGGCACTCGACGACTGGGAGCTGTTGCGCTCTCGCCGCTCGGGAGTGATCCGATGACCGTCGATGGTTTCAAGTCGCACCAGCCCGACGCGCATGGACAGGCGGCATTGCTGCTCGCGGAAAGCATGCTGCATGGGCTGATCGCGCGTGCCGTGGTGCCGCTGGGGGAGGCGATCGAGATGGTCGAAATCGCGATGGATGCCCAGGCGCAGATCGCCGATTCCGGCATGGAAAATTCCCGCGACAGGCGCGATGCGCTCGAGCTCCTGGCGGAGATCAGGCTCAGCCTGGAGCATGACCTGCCCGACCTTCCGGGCGCCCCTTCCTGACGGAAGACCTCGAAAACTTAACCCCAGTCAATGTTTTGCGCCCGTGCGCCGCTATCATGCCTGCGAAAATGGCGGGATACTTCGGTTGCTTACGCGCGAGATCATGGTTCAGCGGCAGCGCCTGCTCGGCGAGTTCGGGGACTTCGCGCTCCTGACGGACGACCTCGATGCGATCCTGGACGCCGCCTGCCGTCTCGTCGCGACAGCCATCGGGACCGGGCGCGCAAAGATACTCGAGATCGAGGTCCCTGACGGCACGGCGGTCGTGCGGGCTGGGGTGGGCTGGGCGCCGGACGTCGTCGGCCGTGCGCGGGTCCCCCTGTCGGGTCGGTCTTCCGAAGCCTTCGCGCTTCGCAGCCAGGTTCCGCTCATCGTGCCCGACATCGCGATCGAGACGCGGTTCGAAATGCCGCAATTCATGCGGGAT
>Ga0207702_10001059_pt1 | contig 28190 bp, 21 predicted proteins | sample KBSCornC62_FD_184302 | JGI IMG/M metagenome (GOLD analysis project Ga0207702, IMG submission 184302) | Corn rhizosphere microbial communities from Kellogg Biological Station, Michigan, USA - KBS Corn C6-2 (SPAdes) (version 2) | ecosystem: Host-associated > Plants > Roots > Rhizosphere > Soil ... | reverse complement strand
CCGTGGCGGATTGCGCGCATGTCTATGCGACGACAGTGCGCAAGCGGGGCGTGACCAAGCCTGTTGTGACGCCCGAAGAGGCGGCACGGGAAATTCACGGCGCCGCGGGACGATCCGCCTTCGTCTTTGGGCCTGAGCGATCGGGGCTGGAGACCGAGGATGTGGCGCTGGCGCGGAAGATATTGACGGTGCCGATCAATCCGGAATTCGGATCGCTCAACCTGGCGCAGGCGGTGATCCTGTGCGCCTATGAGTGGTCGAAACAGGCTTTGCTGGAGAAGCCGACCGTGGTCGATCTGGGCGAGCCGGCGCCGCAGGCGGAGCTGGAGGGGATGATCGCGCAGTTCGAGACGCTGCTGGAAGGGGCCGGCTATTTCTTCCCGCCGGACCGGGCGCCCGCGACCAAGCGAACCCTGCGGAACCTGCTGACCAAGCCCGGCTGGAACCATCTTGAGGTTCGGACCTTGCGCGGCGTCCTGTCCGCACTGGGCCATCCCCGCGCGCGCTGAACTACGTTGCGATTCTAGCTCCTGAGCCGATCGAACTCGTTCATTTCATAAGCGATCGACGCTTCGACCAACATTTCCCACAGCGCCCCGACCACATCGGCGGGGATATCGAGACGCTCTGCTTCGGCCTGTGCATTGGCTATGACCTCCGCCTTGCGCGCTTCGTCACGGACGGCGCCGCGATCCGGCTTGATGCGGGCAGCGGCGCGCATATGAGCGAAACGGCGGGCAAGCAGGGCGACAAGCTGGCGGTCGAGTTCATCCACGCCCGCGCGGACTTCGGCCATGGTCGTGTAGCTTTCGGGGTTCATGGCCCGCTCACCTAAGGCCGGAACGCCAGGCTGTCGAGGGTTGACATGCCCCGCGCCCTTCGCCATAGGCGCCGCTTCGCGATTGGCTCCGCATCCCGGTGAAGCGGTGGCCCTGTCCCTGAAATACGGATCGCAGGCGATACCGGGAACAACGTTGAAGCAATTGTCTAGGACCATATCATGTCGAAGCGTTCAAGCGCAAAGTACAAACTCGACCGCCGCATGGGCGAGAACATCTGGGGCCGCCCGAAGAGCCCGGTCAACAAGCGTGAATATGGCCCCGGCCAGCACGGTCAGCGCCGCAAGGGCAAGATGTCCGACTATGGCATTCAGCTGCGCGCCAAGCAGAAGCTGAAGGGCTATTATGGCGACATCACCGAAAAGCAGTTCAAGAAGAACTACACCGAAGCCGCGCGCATGAAGGGCGACACCGGCCAGAACCTGATCGGCCTGCTGGAGCGCCGTCTGGACGCCGTCGTCTATCGCGCCAAGTTCGCCCCGACCATCTGGTCGTCGCGCCAGCTGGTTTCGCATGGCCACGTCTATGTGAACGGCGTGAAGTGCAACATCGCGTCGCGCCTGGTGAAGCCGGGCGATGAGATCACCCTGGGCAAGAAGGCGCAGGAAATGGCGCTGGTCCTGGAAGCCCAGAGCCTGCCCGAGCGTGACATCCCCGACTATGTCGTCGCGGATGGCGCTGCCAAGGTCACCTATGTCCGCGTGCCGACGCTGGACGAAGTGCCCTATCCGGTGAAGATGGAACCCAATCTGGTCGTCGAATTCTATTCGCGCTGATCCGGTTTCGCTTCCGGCGAGACATTCAGGAAGGCGGTCCTTCGGGGCCGCCTTTTTTATTTGCCCGCCCGGCTTGTTGGAGCGCTCCGTTTGTTTGCCCATCCAGCTTGTTTGCCCTCCCCGCTTGTTTGATGGCCGGCCAACTGGCATCAACGGCGCATTCGCAGTCTTTTCAAAGGCCTTGCCATGCGCGCGCTTTTCCTCACCTCTCTCATCGCCCTTGCCAGTGGGGGCGCGGCGATGGCGGCCTCCTCCGTCGGCGGTCCTTCGATCGAGACGATGAAGGAAGTGGTGAAGGAGATATCCTCCGACGCCTATGAAGGCCGCGCGCCGGGAACGGTGGGGGAGGAGAAGACCCTCGCCTATCTGGTGCAGCGTTTCGAGGCCCTGGGGCTGAAGCCCGGCAACAAGGGAAGCTGGTTCCAGGACGTGCCCCTGGTCGAGATCGACGCGAAGAATGTGTCGCCGCTGCGCTTCACCGGAGGCAAGACGGCGGTTTCGGCCAGTTACGGGCCTGAAATGGTGATCGCCACCTACCGCACCGGCCAGCCGCACATCGATGTGAAGGACAGCCCGGTCGTCTTCGTCGGCTATGGCATCAATGCGCCGGAAAAGAAGTGGAACGATTATGCCGGCGTCAATGTGAAGGGCAAGACGGTCGTCATCCTGGTGAACGATCCCGATTACCAGACCCCGACGCTGCGCGGCCCGTTCAACGGGCGGGCGATGACCTATTATGGCCGCTGGACCTACAAGTTCGAGGAGGCCGCCCGGCAGGGCGCGGCGGCGGCGATCATCGTGCATGATACCGTGCCCGCCGCCTATGGCTGGAATGTCGTGCAGTCGAGCTGGACCGGCGCCCAGCATGTCGCCGACAGCGCCAATGGCAATGCCAACCAGTCGGCCGCCATAGGATGGATCCAGAAGGACAAGGCCGCGGCGCTGATGGCAAGTGCGGGCCTGAACCTCGACACGCTGATGGCGGCGGCGAGGAAGCGTGGCTTCAGGGCGGTTCCGCTCAGGAATGTGAAGGCCAGCGTCTCGTTCGACAATGCCATCCGCAAACATAGCTCGAAAAATGTCGTGGCGCTGCTCCCCGGCAAGGCGCGGCCTGACGAATATGTCCTCTATGCGGCGCATTGGGATCATCTGGGCCATTGCGAGGCAGCGCCCGACGGCGACGACATCTGCAACGGGGCCATCGACAATGCGACCGGGACGGCGGCGCTGGTGGCTCTGGCAGAAGCCAATGTGAAGGCCGGACCGACCGACCGCAGCCAGGTTTTCCTGGCCGTGACGGCCGAGGAATCGGGCCTTTTGGGGTCAGCCTATTATGGCGATCATCCCGTGTTTCCGCTCAGCCGGACGGTCGGCGGGGTCAATATGGACGCGCTCAGCATGGCGGGCCTTGCGAAGAATGTCGTGGTGATCGGCAAGGGCAAGTCACAGCTCGATGCCTATCTCGACCGCGCGCTGGCGGCGCAAAAACGGGTGGCCAGCCTGGAGCCGACGCCGGAAAAGGGCTTTTACTATCGCTCCGACCATTTCAGCTTCGCCAAGCATGGCGTGCCGATGCTCTATTTCGAAGGCGGTCAGGATCTGGTGAAGGGCGGCCCCGCGGCGGGCGCCAGAGCCGCGAAGGATTATGAGGAGCATCATTATCACGGCCCCAAGGATGAATATGATCCCAAATGGGATTGGAGCGGGGTGAAGGCGGACCTGAAGCTCTATTATGATGTGGGGCGTGCGCTGGCGAATACGACCGATTGGCCCAATTGGATGCCGGGCGACGAGTTCCGGGCAATCCGCGACAGGGGCCGAGCGAAGAAATAACGGTTTTCCGCCATTTTTTACAAAATATCGCGCCGAAGTTCACACCATATGCGCGCGCGTGCCTGCGCGCGCGTATGCGTGAGGAAACAATCTGTCGGACGTTTCAAAGAGCGATGCCGCGATAGTCTGGCCGACACCGAGTAGGACAGGTCGGATTACGTTCCGTTGAAAAATAGGATGTTTTTTAAGCCCGTTGTTGCCGATTGGGCACGCATCATGAGCGGGATGTCATGGTTGATCTTCCCGCGGCTGTCGACCAAAGGCGGCCGCTCAGGGTCGGTTCCAGTTCACTTGAAAGCTGCCATAAGTCTTCTTGAGATCGAGCAGTGCGAATCAGCGCCATGTCGGTAAAGGTTGAGAGGTTTAGCGTGAAAAGTACCGGCCGGTTTAATGCGGACCTGCGGGCACTCAGGTCGCGTAGCTATGACCGCTGCCAATCTTGCGGAAAGAAGTTGCCGCGCGAAGTTGCTGCATATGCGGGCTACGCTATCGATGGCCGGCCCCGATATGTCGGCGCTTGCTGTCTGAACGAGATAGATGAACTGGCGACCCATGTTTATTGGTGGTGGGAAGCTGATAAGCGTGTCGAGCCGGATACCGTGCTTTGGCGATATATGGATTTAGCCAAATTCCTGCAGTTATTAGAAGAGAAGACGCTCTTCTTCTCGCGTGCCGACAAGTTCGATGATCCTTTTGAAGGCGCATCTGGCGTAGCATCGCGTGAAAAGGAATGGGATGGCTATTATCTTACTTACTTCCGTAAGGTCATCCGAACTCCTCCCGCTGGTGGTTCCCAGTTGTCAGATGATGCTGTTGAGGAAAATGCTCAGCGCCTCCTTGCTTCAATCCGCCAGAGCGCTGCCCGAGATCGCCGCACGACATTTGTAAGCTGTTGGCATGCAAATTCGGGAGAATCCGAAGCTTTATGGCGCCTATATTGTCCGCTCGGCTCAAGCGGGGTGCTGGTTAAAACGACGGCAGACCGGCTGTTGCAAGCCCTCGACCCATCCGCCCAAATCAAGCTTGGCCGTGTCCAGTACGTCGACTTCCGCAAGTCCTTCGCCGGCCTTCACGATCGAATCTTTTGGAAACGCAAATCCCTTGCTCATGAATCCGAGGTCCGCGCCGTGTGCACGGGAAACCTAAGCGACGACTGGCCAGGGCTACCAGTCTCGGTCGATCTTTCGGTCCTACTTGAAATGGTGGTGCCATCTCCCTTTGCTCCTCCTTGGTTTCCGACTTTACTTGCGTCGTTAGTTGGCCGTTTCGGGCTGGGAGTGCCAGTCGAAGACTCTGAGTTACTCGCCCAGCCTTTTTTCTAAATCAAGCCACCCATTTCCGCAAACGCTGTCGTGTTCCTTCAACGGGTCCCCTTCCCACCCAAATAGGCCGTTCTTCATAATGCCTCTGGAATGCGCAACGCGATCCTGTAGAGGGCGCGGAGGACAGCTTGCAATCAGGAGCCAGGCCGATGACTTTCCGTATGCCCGCCGAATGGGCGCCGCACGAGTGGAGCTGGATCGGCTTTCCCACCTCTGCCGAGGAATGGCCCGGCGCGTTCGAGGGTGCGCGGCGGCAGATCGCTGATTTTGCCAGCGCGCTGCATGCCGGCGGCAAGGGCGAGGAGGTGCGGTTGGTCTGCGCCAATGAGGGCGATGCCGAGGCCGCTCGCACCCTGGTGGCGCCTGGGGTTGCCGTTGTCGTGCACAGGCTGGGCGATGTGTGGCTTCGCGACACGGCACCCATCGCGGTGATGCGGGGCCGGGAAAGGGCGCTGGTGGACTTCGGCTTCAACGGCTGGGGCGGCAAATATCGGATGCCGGGCGACGAGGATATAGGCGCGCGGCTGGCGGCGACGACGGGATTGCCCACATCGACCCAGAATTGGGTGTTCGAAGGAGGCGCGGTCGACACCGATGGCACGGGCCTGTTCGTGACGACCGAGCAATGCCTGCTCAATCCCAATCGCAACCCCGAACTGGACCGGGGAAAGATCGAAACCCTGCTGGCGGGATCGCTGGGGCTGTCCGACATGCTGTGGCTGGGCGACGGCCTGCTCAATGACCATACCGACGGGCATGTCGACAATCTGGCCCGCTTCGTGGCGCCGGGCGTGCTGGCGCTGCCCGAAGCGAGCACGGAGGATGATCCCAACGCAGCCGTCTATGCCGATGCGTGGGCGCGGGCCAGGGCATTCGGGGTCGACATCGCCTCCATCCCCTCCCCCGGCCGGGTGATCGTGGATGGGGAGGCCATTCCGGCGAGCTACATGAATTTCTTCGTCGGCAATGCCGCCGTCATCGTGCCCATTTATGGCCAGCCCAATGACCAGGCGGCTCTCGATGCCCTCAAACCCTTCTTCCCTGATCGGGAGATTGTCGGGTTGCCCAGCGATGCGATCCTGTCGGGCGGCGGCAGCTTCCATTGTTGCAGCCAGCAGATGCCGTCGGCCTGAATGAGCGCGATGCTGGCGCTGCGGGCACTCCTTTCCGGGATCATCATCGCCATCGTTTCGGTGGTGTCGCGGCGGTATCCGGGGCTGGGCGCGCTGATCGCGTCGTTGCCGCTGATTTCGGTGCTGGGGATGATATGGCTGTGGAACGACAGGCCGGACGTGGAGAATATGGCCCGCCATGCGGAGGCCACATTCTATTTCGTCATCCCTTCCCTGCCCATGTTCCTGCTGATCCCCATGTTGCTGCGCCGCGGCGTTTCCTTCGCGCCCGCGCTGATCGCGGGTTGCGCGGTCACGATCCTGCTCTATCTCCTGACCGTCGCCATTGCGGCCCGCCTGGGCATTCGTCTTTAGGGTATAACCGATGACCAAGATTACCGTTGCCGCGCTCCAGCTCGCCTTTTCCGACGATCGGGCGGACAATATCGAAATGGTCGCGGGCCATGTGGTCAAGGCAGCGGCGCGCGGCGCGAAGATCGTCCTGCCGCCCGAACTGTTCGAAGGCCACTATTTCTGCAAGGTCGAGGAGGAGGAGCTCTTCGCCAGGGCCCTGCCCCTGGACGAGCATCCCGCCGTGCAGGAAATGCGCAAGGTGGCGAAGGCGGAGAGCGTCTATATCCCCGCCAGCTTCTTCGAGCGCGACGGCCATCATCATTACAATTCGCTCGCCATGATCGACGATGAGGGCGAGATCATGGGCGTCTATCGCAAGAGCCACATTCCCGACGGGCCGGGTTATGAGGAGAAATATTATTTCCGCCCCGGCAATAGCGGGTTCAAGGTGTGGAACACGAAATATGGCGTCGTCGGCGTCGGCATCTGCTGGGACCAATGGTATCCGGAAACAGCGCGGGTGATGGCGTTGATGGGGGCGGAGATGCTCTTCTATCCGACGGCCATCGGGTCCGAACCTTATGACGCCGATCTCGACACCAGCCGCATGTGGCGTCGGGCGATGATCGGCCATGCGGTGAGCAACTGCATGCCCGTGATCGCCGCCAATCGCACTGGCGAGGAGGATGGCCAGAAATTCTACGGCCACAGCTTCATCACCGACGAGTGGGGCGATTTTGCCGCGGAAGCCGACGGCAAGGACAATGGCGCGCTGGTGGCGACGCTGGACCTGGCGCAGGCGCGCCAGCATCGTGCCGGCATGGGCTTCTTCCGCGACCGGCGGCCGGAGCTTTATGCGCGGATCGCGCAGGACATATAGGCTGCGGCGGCTGGGGCGATTTCCTGACCGGCGATCCGTTTTCGGCCGAATGGAAGTCGGGCTAGCCCGCCGCCAGTTCCACCGCCCTTTCGAACACCGCCTCCAACATGTCGGCGGTCAGGCGGCCGGTGTTCTGATTATATCGCGAACAGTGGTAGCTATCGATGACGATCCTGCCGCTGGGCATGCGATGCTCCGCCAGATGGGCGAAGCGCGCCTTGGGGAGCTTGCCACCCAGCGCCTTCACCACGGACTGGTGCGCGATCTGGCCCAGGGCGACGAAGACCTGCGCATGAGGCAAGGCCGCGACGGCGGGCTTCAGGAAGGCCCGGCAGTTGCGGATTTCATCCGGCAGCGGCTTGTTCTGCGGCGGCAGGCATTTGACGGCATTGAGAATGATGACGTTGCGCAGCGTCAGGCCGTCATCGGGCCGCGCATCATAAACACCCTCGGCAAGCCCGAATTTGCCCAGCGTGGCGAACAGCAGGTCGCCGGCATCATCCCCGGTAAAAGGGCGCCCCGTCCGGTTGGCGCCCATCTTGCCGGGCGCAAGTCCGACGACCGCGATCCGGCCGAGCGGATCGCCGAAGAGCGGGACCGGCGCATTCCACCAGCCCGGATGATCGACGCGATTCTGCTGCCGGAGAGCGGCCAGTCGCGGACAAAGCGGGCAATCATGCGGCGCTTCACTTTGCGGGATAGGACTTTTCAGCGTCATGGCGACGGGATAGGCGCTGCTCCATGGCCAAGACAAGCGCTCGTCATCTTTACGCCCTCGCTTTGGGATCGAACCGGGCCCTTTCGGCGCGGATGACTCCCGCGCGCCTGCTGGACGAGGCGGTTCGCCGGATCGCGGCGTTGGGCCAGGTTCTCGACGTCGCACCCGTCATGCGGACCCCGCCGATCGGTCCGTCGCGGCGGATCTTCGCCAATGGCGCGCTGCTGGTGGAGAGCCGCCTGCCGCCCGACGAGATGCTGTCGCAATTGCAGGCGATAGAATGCATGCTTGGCCGGCGGCGGTTCAGACGCTGGGGGCCAAGGCGCCTGGACATCGACATCATTCTCTGGTCCGGCGGTCGCTGGAACAGCCGGTCGCTGCACATACCGCATCCAGACTTTCGCAGCCGCGATTTCGTGCTGGAACCGCTGCACGCCATCGTGCCTGGATGGCGCGACCCTGTATCGCGGCTTTCGATCCGCCATTTGCACTTCCGCTTGCGAAAAGCGATTTCTGGAGGTTGACCAGCCGCACCGCCGCCTCTAGTGCGTGCGGACCTCAGGACATGAGGGCCCTTAGCTCAGTCGGTAGAGCAACTGACTTTTAATCAGTAGGTCGCTGGTTCGAATCCAGCAGGGCTCACCATCCCGCTGATCTTCGATGTCTCGTCAATCGACGGCGTGGATCAGCAGTGCGGCGAAGCACCAGATCTCGATTGAAACCAGCAGGCCGAACAATATGCCGAACATGGCATGCGGCTTTAGCGCATCGTCCATCTGCCTTCTCCCTTTCTTTCTGCAAGATGAACGACTTAACCACCGATCTGGTTCCAGTAACGGATCAGCGCGGCATTGTCTGGTTCCAGCGCGTATTCGATTTCGGCTTTTGCAGCCTCATGCGCTTTGCGTCGGCAGGCTGTTCGGGCCGCTGGGCTGTCCAGCCAGGATGGGCAGTACGGTTCGCGCAGGAACGTGCATGGTGCCGAAGTCGTGGGGCACATCATCGCCATTGATGAAGACGATGAAGCTCGAACCGCGGAACCGCATCGCCAGACAGCGGCGGTCCGGCTGCTCCCATTGCGAGACGGTCATCGGCTGGCCCTGCTCGTCCAGCCATTCCACGTCGACTTCGGACAGCCAGTCGGTACGATGCAAATCCGGCGTCGCTGCGCGCAGGGCGGCAAGGGCGAAGGCATGTGCCTCGATCTCCCGGTCCCGTCCCTGCCAGTCGATCCAGCCGATCGCATTATCCTGCGCATAGGCATTGTTGTTACCATGCTGCGTCCGTCCGAACTCGTCGCCGGCGGTCAGCATGATCGCGCCGCGCGAGCAGAACAGCGTGCCGAGCAGCGCCATGATATCGCGTCGCCGCGCGGCCCGGACGTCCGGATCGGCGCTCTCCCCCTCGGTCCCGTTGTTCCAGCTGAAATTCTCGCCATGGCCGTCGCGGTTCTGTTCGCCATTGGCTTCATTGCGGCGATGTTCATAGGCGGTCACATCCGCCAGCGTGAAGCCGTCATGAGCAGCCAGGAAATTGACGGTGCGCGTTGCCGGAGCGGCGTGGAATATGTCGGACGATCCCGCAAGCCGCGTCGCCAGTGCGCCGATCATGCCGTCATCCCCGCGCCAGAAGCGGCGCATATCGTCCCGATAGCGATCATTCCATTCCAGCCAGTTCTCCCCGAACCGCCCGAGTTGATAACCGCCTGGACCGATGTCCCACGGTTCCGCGACAAGGATGCGGTCGGAGAGGAGCGGATCGCCGCGCATCGCCGCCAGCAAGGGCGCGTCGCTGTCGAAACCCGCAGGCAGCCGCCCGAGAGCGGGAGCAAGGTCGAAACGAAAGCCATCGACGCCCGCCACGGTGACGAAATGACGCAGCGAATCCAGGATCAGCCGCTGCGCGACGGGATGGTTGCAGTCGATGCTGTTCCCCGTGCCCGTATCGTTGATCAGGCGGCCGTCCGGTTCGTGCCGGAAATAGCTGCGCGCATCCAGGCCCCTGAGCGACAGGGTAGGCCCCAGACGGTCGCTTTCCCCGTCATGATTATAGACCATGTCCAGGATAACGCCGATCCCCGCGGCATGCAGCGCAGCCACCGCGCCGCGCAGTTCCGCCAAGCCGCCGGGTGCCAGCCGGGGATCGAGCGCGAAATAGCTGACCGGATTATAGCCCCAGGCGTTGCGCAGCCCCAGCGGCCCCAGATGCCGCTCGTCGATCCAGGCGTTGATCGGCATCAGTTCGATGGCGGAAACGTGAAGGCGGCGCAGATGCTCGACCACTGCGGGGTGGCCAAGGGCGGCTATGGTGCCGCGCTGCGCCTCCGGAACGTCGGGATGCAGCATGGTGAAGCCGCGGACCTGCACTTCATAGATCAGCCCGCCGGGCCGGAAGATCGGCGGTTCTGGAGCGACCCCGGGCAAGGGCGCGGTCACCACCCCCCTGGGCATCAGGGTCGCTGTGTCCCGGCCTTCGTGGCGCGGTGCGGCGAGCATCGGGTCATAGGTGAACGGCCGGTCGATGGCGGTGGCATAGGGATCGAGCAACAGCTTGGCCGGATCGAACCACAGACCAGTATCGGGATCATAGGGACCGTCGGCACGCAGCCCATAGCGCGCGCCCTCCCCCACGCCGGGCGCATCGACGAACCAGCCCCCCGCATCGTCCCTTGCCATGGGCAGGCGTTGCTCGCGATCCCCGGCGTCGAACAGGCACAGCCAGAGCTGGTGCGCATCGGGCGCATGGACGCGGAAACGGGTTCCATGGCCGTGCAGGTCCGGACCCAGCGCCTCAGCGCTCATGCCCTGGTCTGGATCAGTGCGTGGAACAGCGCCGCGTAGCGCGCCGCGCTGCGGGTCCAGGAAAAGTCGGCGTGCATGCCGGCACGCTGCATCGCCTGCCATGTCGGCCGCTGCGCATGGAGCCGGATGGCGCGAGCTATGGCTCCGTGCAGGGCGAGCGGGTCGGACGGGGGGAAGACGATGCCGGTGGCCACTCCCGCGCCGACGGCAGCTTCATTGGCATCGATCACCGTGTCGGCCAGGCCGCCGACCCGAGCCACCACCGGCACACAGCCATAGCGAAGGCCGTAAAGCTGGGTCAGGCCACAGGGTTCGAAGCGGGATGGGATCAATATGGCGTCGCCCCCCGCCTGCATCAGGTGCGACATCGGTTCGTCATAGCCGATCCGCGCGCCCACCCGTCCGCGATGCCGGTCCGCCGCCGCCAGGAACGCGCCCTCCAGCACATGATCGCCCGATCCCAGAAGCGCAAGCTTGCCGCCCAGCCCCACCAGATGGTCGATGGCATCCATGACCATGTCCATCCCCTTTTGCCAGGTAAGGCGGCTGACGATGATGAAGATCGGCGCGTCGTCGCGGTCGAGGCCGAACTGCGCTTCCAGGGCTCGTCGGCTGGCGCTGCGCCCGCCCAGGGCCCGCGCGCTGAACGGCCTGGCGATCAGGGGATCGGCGGCGGGATCCCATATGGCGGTATCCACGCCGTTCAATATGCCGTGCAGCCTGTCGGAGCGCCCGTTGATCAGGCCATCCAGTCCCATGCCATGCACCGGGGAGCGGATTTCGTCGGCATAGGTGGGGCTGACGGTGGTGATCGCGTCGGCCGAGACAAGCCCGGCCTTCAGATAGCCGGTGCCGCCATAATATTCGACGCCATCGACGCCCCAGGCTTCGGGCGGCAGGCCGAGCTGCGGAAAGACGTCCGCGCCGAAGCGCCCCTGGAAGGCCAGATTGTGGATCGTCACCACGCTGGGCACCGCATGGGCCGGCCCGAAGCGCATATAGGCGGCGGTCATCGCCCCCTGCCAGTCATGCGCATGGACGAGGTCGGGCCGCCAGCCCTTCACCCCCTCGGCCGCTATGTCCGCCCCTGCGCGGGACAGGGCGGCGAAGCGTTTCCAATTGTCTGGCCATTCGCCCCCGGCCGAATCGCCATAGGGGCCGCCCTCCCGCGCGAAAAAGTCGGGGGCGTCCAGCACCAGCAGGTCCAGTTCGCCCAGCTTCGCCGCCAGTACCGCCGCCGATGCGCCGAACAGCGCGTCATAGCGGCGCAGCGGCTTTGCCTTGCCGAGGCGCGACAGAAGAGCCGGATAGCCGGGCACCAGCGTCCTGACCTCCACGCCCTGCGCCGCCAGCGCGCCGGGCAATGCGCCGGCCACATCGGCCAATCCGCCGGTCTTCACCAGCGGATAGACTTCGGACGCCACCGAAAGCACCCGCATGGCCCCAGCCCTGCTTTCCCCTGCCTTGCCCAAGATCAGTCCACCAGCCGTTCGATCATATATTGGGTGATCAGCGTCACGCCGCTGTCCGTTCGTCGGAAACGTTGCGCGTCATGTTCGGGATGCTCTCCGACGATCAGGCCCGGCGGGATGATGACGCCCGAATCCAGCACGCATTTGTGCAGCCGCGCACCCCGGCCGATCACGCAATTGGGCATGACGACGCTTTCCGTCACGGACGAGAAACTGTGCGTCCGCACGCCCGTGAAGAGCAGGCTGTGATGCAGCGAGGATCCCGATACGATGCATCCCCCCGCGATCAGGGACGATGTGGCGGAACCGCGCCGCCCCTCTTCATTATGGACGAATTTCGCCGGCGGCGTGACTTCGGAATAGGTCCAGAGCGGCCAGCTATGGTCATAGAGGTCGAGCGAGGGCACCACATCGGTGAGGTCGATATTCGCCTGCCAATAGGCGTCGATCGTTCCGACGTCGCGCCAATAGGGCACGGGTTCGCTTTCCGCGCGGACGCAACTGTTGGAGAAACGATGCGCCACGGCTTTCCCGTGGCGGACGATATGCGGGATGATGTCGCCCCCGAAATCGCGCTTGCTGTCCGGATCGTCCGCGTCGCGTCGCAGTTCCTCGATCAGCAGGGCGGTACGGAAGACATAGATGCCCATGGACGCCAGCGCCATGCCGGGACTGCCGGGAATATGCGGCGGGTTCTTCGGCTTTTCCACAAAGGCGGTGATCACGTCCTGCTCGTCCACATGCATGACGCCGAAGCCGCTGGCTTCCTTCACCGGCACCTCCATGCAACCGACAGTGACGTCCGCGCCGCTGTCGACATGCTGCTGGAGCATCAGTTCATAATCCATCTTGTACACATGGTCGCCCGCCAGGATGACCATATATTCCGGCGCATAGCTTTCGATGATGTCGATATTCTGGAAGACCGCGTCGGCCGTGCCTTCATACCATTGGCTTTCCGACACGCGCTGGCTGGCGGGCAGGATGTCGAAGCTTTCATTGCGTTCCGTGCGAAAGAAGTTCCAGCCGCGCTGGAGATGCCGGATCAGCGAATGCGCCTTGTACTGCGTCGCGACGCCGATGCGCCTGATGCCGCTGTTGAGCGCATTGGACAGGGCGAAATCGATGATCCTAGCCTTGCCGCCGAAATGCACTGCGGGCTTTGCGCGCCGGTCGGTCAGTTCGGCAAGGCGACTGCCCCTGCCCCCGGCCAGTACATATGCCATGGCGTCACGGGCGATCGGCTGGTTCCTTGGTTGCATCGCCCTCTTCTCCTTCATGCTCGCGAGCGTTGATATTCCGCCCGTTCGTTTCAATATTCCAGTTCCAGCATCAACGTTGCAAGCGGTGGAATGGTGACATTGGCCCACCCCTCTTCATCAGCGACGACAATTCCCATATTTCCCGCGCCGCTGCCCCCATAGTCGACGGCGTCGCTGTTGACGATTTCCCGCCAGCGGCCGCCGGAGGGAAGGCGCATCCTGTATCCGTGGCGCAATGTGGGCGTGAAGTGGCTGATGACGACGATGGGCGCCACGCCGGGCGCGCGTCGCACCCAGGCGAAGACCGAGTCCGCCGCCGCATCGACCAGGACCCAGTCGAACCCCTCCGGCTCGCAATCGCGGGCATGCAGCGCAGGACGGGAGCGGTAGAGGCGGTTGAGGTCGCTCAGCAGCAACTGCACGCCCCGATGCGGCGCGTGATCGAGCAAATGCCAGTCCAGCGCCCGCGCCTCGCTCCATTCATCGCGCTGGGCGAATTCCTGCCCCATGAACAGCAGCTTCTTGCCCGGATAGCCCCACATCATCGTGTAATAGGCGCGCAGGGTCGCGAATTTCTGCCAGTCGTCCCCCGGCATCTTGTGCAGCAGGGAAGCCTTGCCATGCACCACCTCGTCATGGCTCAGCGCCAGCACGAAATTCTCCGTAAAGGCGTAGAGCAGGCCGAAGGTGATGTCGTCATGGTGATGGGCGCGGTGCACCGGATCACGCGCCAGATAGCGCAGCGTGTCGTGCATGAAGCCCATATTCCATTTGAAGCCGAAGCCCAGGCCCCCTTCATGGACGGGATGCGACACCTTGGGCCAGCTCGTCGATTCCTCGGCGATGGTCATGACGCCGCCATGGGTGCCGTAGAGCGCCTTGTTCATCTGCCGCAGGAAATCGACCGCCTCCACATTCTCCCGTCCGCCCTGGCTGTTGGGGATCCATTCCCCTTCCTTGCGGGAATAGTCGAGATAGAGCATCGAGGCGACGGCATCGACCCGCAGCCCGTCGACATGGTAGCGCTCCGCCCAGAAGAGGGCGTTGTTGACCAGATATTGCGCCACCTCCCGCCGGCCGAAATTGTAGATCGCCGTGTTCCAGTCGGGATGGAATCCCTTGCGCGGATCGGCATGTTCATAAAGGGCGGTGCCGTCGAAACGGGCCAGCCCATGGGCGTCGGTGGGGAAATGCGCGGGCACCCAGTCGAGGATGACGCCCACGCCCGCACGATGCGCGCCATCGACGAAACGGGCAAAGCCCTCCGGATCGCCAAAGCGCGCGGTCGGCGCGTATAGCCCGGTGGTCTGGTATCCCCAGCTCGGATCATAGGGAAATTCGCTGATCGGCAGGAATTCGATATGGGTAAAGCCCATGCCGACCACATAGGGGATCAACCGTTGGGCAAGGGCATCCCAGCAAAGGAAATTGCCGTCATCGTCGCGCTGCCAGGAACCGGCGTGCACCTCATAGACGGAAACGGGCTCGCGACGCGGATCGGCCTTTTGCCAATAGTCGCGGTGGCGTTCGTCGCCCCAGTCATGGTCCGGGGCGGCCGCCACGACGGAAGCGGTGGCGGGCCGCAATTCGGAGCGGAAGGCGAAGGGGTCGGCCTTCAGCGGCAGGACATTGCCCTCGGGCCCGACAATCTCATATTTATAGGCGCTGCCGACGCCCAGTTCGGGCAGGAAGATTTCCCATATGCCCGCGTCCTGGCGCCGCCGCATCGGCGCCCGGCGTCCGTCCCAGCGATTGAAGTCGCCCACCACCGACACACGCTGCGCATTGGGTGCCCAGACCGCGAAATGCGTGCCCTCCACCCCTTCATGGGTCATGATATGGGCGCCCATCTTGTCGAACAGCCGCGCATGAGACCCTTCGGCAAAATAATAATCGTCCATCGGCCCCAGCACCGGGCCAAAGCTGTAGGGATCGATCAGCGCATGTTCGCCGCCATCGGCATAGGTCGCCCGGTAACGCAGCGGCTGGCGCTTGCGGATGGCGATCCTGCCGAAGAACAGCCCCTCCGGATGGAACCGGTCCAACATGCCGACCGCCTTGCCGTCCAGTCTGCAGGCCTCGACGCGCACCGCGTCCGGCAGGAAGACGCAGGCGGTGAAACCCTTTGCCGCCGGATGGACGCCAAGCGTGGCGAAGGGATCGTCCTCCCGCCCCTCCAGCAGGCGGGCGATCTGTTCCGGGTTCGGGCCCACGCTAGATCCGGCCTCGCTTCAAACCGGCACCTTCCAGATGTCCGTCGCATATTCCCTGATCGTACGGTCCGACGAGAACCAGCCCATGCGGGCGACATTGTGGATCGCCCTGCGCGCCCATAGCGCCTGATCCTGCCAAATTCCGTCCACCCGGCGCTGCGCGGCGGAATAGCTGTCGAAGTCGGCCGCGACCATGAACCAGTCATGATCATGGATGCCCTGCACCAGATCCTTGTACCGTCCCGGATCGTCGGGGGAAAAGACGCCGCTCGCGATCGCATCCAGCGCCTGGCCCAGTTCGCGGCTCTGGCCGATCACCTCGCGCGGGTCGTAGCCCTGGGCGCGCCGTTCGTTCACCTGCGCGGCGGTGAGGCCGAAGATCACGATATTCTCCTCCCCCACATGGTCGCGCATTTCGACATTGGCGCCGTCCAGCGTGCCGATGGTGAGCGCGCCGTTGACGGCGAACTTCATGTTGCCGGTGCCCGACGCCTCCATGCCCGCAGTCGAAATCTGTTCGGACAGGTCCGCCGCCGGAATCATCATTTCCGCCAGCGACACATTGTAGTTGGGCACGAATTGCACCTTCAGCAGGCCATTCACCGCCGGGTCGTGATTGACCGCCCGCGCGACATCGCCCGCCAGTTTGATGATCAGCTTGGCATTGTGATAGCTGGGCGCCGCCTTGCCGCCGAACAGCTTGACGCGCGGCACCCAATGCCGCTCCGGATGCGACCGTATCTGGTCGTAGAGCGACACCGCCTCGATGATGTTGAGCAACTGCCGCTTATATTCATGGATGCGCTTGATCTGGATGTCGAACATGGCCGAAGGATCGATCCGGGCATTGACCCGCTGGCGCAGCAGATCGGCCAGCGCCACCTTGTTTGCGCGCTTGACGCCCAGGAATTTCTCCTGGAACGCGCTGTCGTCGGCGAAGCGGTCCAGCTCGCGCAGCGCTTCGGGATCGTCCATGAAGCGGTCCCCGATCGCTTCCCTGATCAGTTCGAACAGCCCGTGATTGCACTGCATCAGCCAGCGGCGGAAGGTGACGCCATTGGTCTTGTTGTTGATCCGCGTCGGGTAGAGCCGGTGGAAATCGGCAAAAACCGTTTCCTTCATCAATTCGGTATGCAGCGCCGATACGCCGTTGACGCTGTGCGATCCGGCAAAGGCCAGATTGCCCATGCGCACCCGCCGCTCTCCCCCCTCGTCGATCAGGGAGATGGTGCCGATGGCCCGGTCGTCGAACTGGCCCGCGCCATCTTCGGCCTTCAGGCGTCGCGCCTCCCCCAGCAGCCGGCTGTTCACTGCATAGACGATCTGCATGTGCCGGGGCAGCAGCCGTTCGAACAGCGGTACCGGCCAGCTTTCCAGCGCTTCGGGCAGCAGCGTGTGATTGGTGTAGCTGAACGTCCGGCGGGTGATGTCCCACGCCTCGTCGAAGTCGAGGCCGTAATCGTCGAGGAGGAGCCGCATCAGTTCCGCGACGGCAACCGCCGGATGGGTGTCGTTCAGCTGGATCGCCGCCTTGTCCGGCAGGGTGCGTATATCGCCGAAATATTGGATATGCCGCCGGACGATGTCCTGCAGGGATGCGGAAGAGAAGAAATATTCCTGCCGCAGCCGCAATTCCTGACCCGCCGGGGAACTGTCGGCCGGGTAGAGCACGCGCGTGAGCGCCTCCGCCCGATTGCTTTCCGTCAGCGCGCCCAGATGGTCGCCAGCGTTGAAGCGGTCGAGCAGGATCGGATCGATCGGCTGGGCTTCCCACAGGCGAAGCGTGTTGACCCGCTTGCCCCGCCAGCCCGCGATCGGCGTGTCATAGGGCGTGGCGATGACCCGCTCGGCCGGGCGCCAGCGCATCTGGTGGGGACCGGCATCCTCATTTTCCGACGGGTCGACCCGGCCGCCAAAGCCGATCTCATAGCTCGCCTCGCGCCGTTCAAATTCCCAGGGATTGCCGTGGGTCAGCCAGGTTTCAGGCAGTTCCACCTGCCAGCCGTCCGAAATTTCCTGCCGGAACATGCCGTTCACATAGCGTATGCCATAGCCATAGGCGGGCACATCCACTGTCGCCATGCTCTCCATGAAGCAGGCCGCGAGCCGGCCAAGGCCGCCATTGCCCAGGGCGGCGTCGGGTTCCAGCGCGGCGATGATGTCGATGTCGACGCCCAGCGACGCCAAGGCCGCCTGCATGTCGTCCAGCATTTCCATGTTGGACGCCGCGTCGCGCATCAGCCGTCCGATCAGGAATTCCAGGCTCAGATAATAGACCCGCCGTCCCTGCTCCTGATAGGTTTTCTCCGTGGAGGCGATCCAGGCGTCGATTACCCGGTCGCGAATGGCGAGGATCACCGCATGCAGCCAGTCATGCGGCTTGGCTGCCGTCGCGTTCTTGCCGATCCGGTAGGTGAGCCGCTCGACGATCTCATGGGCAAGGACCTGTGGGTCGACCTGCCGCGGAGCGGGCTTGGGAAGGGTGGTTTGGCCTTTCAGGTTCATAAATGTGCCCCTTTCGCCTTTGAGTCCAGGCGCGATGATGGCACGCCGTCCCGAGGCGCGCCACCAGCAAATTTTGCAGCGCAGCAATTAATCGGTGCGGCTTTCGGCGATGGCACGGCGAACACCCTGCCTCAACTCGCGACGGACCGGATGGATGCTCGAGGGAAAATGCTGGGTCATGAATATGGCGATCAGCCGCTCGACCGGATCGATGAAGAAGAAGGTGGAGAACACCCCGCCCCAATAATATTCCTGCGTCCGAAGGTCCGTCGCGAAGCCCAGGCCGAAACCGACGCCCGCATAATCCGCTTCGCTGAACATGGAGGAGGACAGGCTGGCCAGGTCGCCGCCGCCCGGCAGATGATTGGCGTGCATCGTCGCGACCGTTTCCGGTTTCAGCAGCCGCACACCGTCCAGTTCGCCGCCGCGCAGCAGCATCCGCGCGAAGCGGTGGTAATCAGCCACGGAGGATAGGAGGCCGCCGCCGCCCGAACGCAGCCTGAGCGGCCTGCGCCATCCGCTGCGCGCGCCCCGGTCGTAAAGCGAAAGCGTGCCGTCCGGTGCCCACTGCCACGCGTCCGTCATCCGCTCGACCCGGTCCTCCGGCAGTTCGAAGAATGTGTCGGGCATGCCCAGCGGATCGAAGATGCGCTCGCGAAAATAGCGCTCCAGGTCAAGGCCGCTCAGCCGTTCGACCACGATGCCCAGCACATCGGTGGAAACCGAATAGTTCCATCGGTCACCAGGCGAAAATTCTAGCGGCAGCGCGGCGAGGGTCGCAATGAAGTCGTCGGCACTGCGCTTCTGCTGGAACTCGTCCAGGCCAAGATCGCGATAGCGCGCGTCAATGGCCGTCTGCCGCTGCAATCCATAGGTCAGGCCAGAGGTGTGCCGCAACAGGTCGATCATCAGTATCGGTCGCCGCATCCGCCCGATTCCATCGGCGCCGACGGCGAGGTCGGCAAATTCCGGCAGCACCTTCACCACCGGATCGTCCAGCGCGACCAGCCCCTGTTCCACCAGCATCATGAAGGCGACCGATGTCACCGGCTTGGTCATGGAGGCGATGCGGTAAAGCGCGTCGTCGCCCAGCGGCTCGCCGGTGGCGCGCGCCGCGCCGCTGCGGACGGAGACGATCGGCTGCTCGTCACGCGACACGAGCAACTGCATATGGGGCAGCTTGCCGGGCGCGACATAGCGATCATGGACAAAATCGGCCAGCGCCTGCAATTTTCCGGCATTCATGCCGGCCGCTCGCGCCGCCGCCACGTCCACCTGCCCGATTAGCTGCATCGATCCTCCTGCCGACCTGACCATCCAGGACGGATCGACATTCAGTCCTGGCGGCCTGCAAATGGCGGCTTTCCGTGCTTCCCGTGCTCACCTACTGGAAGTAGGCTGCGCGCCGGGTCACGAAAAACCACCATTTTCGGCTCGTCATCACCTGAATGTCGATCCGTCCTAGAACAGGCATGGCCGCGGGTAAATGGCAAGATCCCATGGACCGCTTGCCCGTTGCAACGCCCTCATCGGCCCTTTATGGCAACCGCCTGATCCCACTGGACGCACGTTCTTCATGGCTACCGGCCTCTCCGCCATCTTCCTGAACAATCGCCCTGCCCTGCTGCGGTTTTTGCGCGCGCGCGGCGCGGGCGATGAGTCCGAGGATCTGTTGCAGGACATGTGGATGAAGCTGGAGGAGAAGGATCTCGGCCCGATCGCCGATCCCCTGCCCTATCTTTACCGCATGGCGAACAACCTGATGCTCGATCGCTATCGGTCCGCCACGCGGCGGGAACGGCGCGAACAGGATTGGGCGGAGGGTGCGGGCGGCGTGATGGCCGATCCGTCGGAGGATATCGCCGTCGATGAAAGGTTGGTCCTGAACGAACGGCTGGAGGAGGCGCGCGCCGTGCTGCGGTCCCTGGGGCCGCGGGTCGAGATGGTGTTCCGTCGCTTCCGTCTGGAGGGCGTGGGACAAAGGCTTATCGCGGAGGAACTGGGCGTCAGCCTGACCACCGTGGAGAAGGACCTGCAGAAAGCCTATCGCGCGATGATCGCCCTCAAGCAGAAACTGGATACGGAATGAGGATGGCGGTGGCGTCTGGTTCAGATGAGGGGCTGAAATGAACGGGGCTAAGGCCATGATGAACGAGGAGGCGCTCGGATGGGTCATCCGGACGCGCGATCCCGAATTTGCCGATTGGGAAGCCTTCACCGCCTGGCTGGAGGCCGATCCCGCGCATGCGCCTGCCTATGACGCGCTGATGGCGGCGGACGCCGACCTGGTGCGGATCATTCCTGCAGAGCCGGTCGTCATCGCCGCGCCCGCCAATGATGCGGGCACGCGTGGCTGGCGCTGGCCGAGATCGCTGATCGGCGGCGGCGCAGTGGCCGCGGCGCTGGTCGCGACGCTGTCGATCGGCATGTGGAACCGCAGCGACATCTACACCGTCACGACCCGGCCCGGCGAAACGCGCACCGTCGCGCTGGATGAAGGCACGCATATCGAACTGAACGGTGGCACCACCATGCGTTTCGATCGCCATGACGCGCGTTTCGCGGCACTCGACAGCGGCGAGGCCGCTTTCACCGTGCGGCATGACCCGGCCGACCCCTTCCGCGTGACGGTGGGCAACGCGCTGTTCGAGGATGCGGGCACCGTCTTCAACATCGTCCGGACCGGCACAGCGACGCGCATCGGCGTGTCGGAGGGCGAGGTCATCTACAATCCGAAGGCGGAGGCGATCGCGCTCCCCGCCGGTCGCGCCCTGACCGATGACGAGAACGGCCTGCGCGTCATGGATATCGCGACCGATGCCGTGGCAAGCTGGCGCCAGGGCCGGCTGAGCTATGCCAATGCCCCGGTAACGCAGATCAGTGCCGACATCGCCCGTTCATTGGGCGTCCGGCTTACCGCCACGCCCGGCGCGGGAGCCATGCGCTTCACCGGCACGATCCGCCTGGACCGGGATCCGGCGCGGTTCTTTGGCCAGGCGGCGCCACTGATGGGCCTTAGCGCCGTCAGGGAAGGCGACGGCTGGCTGTTGAAGGAGGGGGATGGCCCGCCACGCTGACGTCCTGATCGTCACCGCCCTCGCCATGATGGCCGCTTCGCCCGCGCGGGCGGCGGATAGACAGCAAATCAGCATCGCCCCCGGACATTTGGGCGAGGCGGCGATAACGCTCGGCCGCCAGACCGGAGCCAGCATCGGCATGTCCGACCAGTCGCTGGCGGGCATCGCCACGCCGGCCGTGGCAGGCCGCCTCTCGGTCGAAGCTGCACTGAAACGACTGATCAAGGGCAGCGATGCCAGCATCCGGCGGATCGACGCGACCACCTGGCGGATCGTGCGGACTGCCACCGCGCGCGAACAGGGCCGCCCCCACATAGCCCGGCCCGTTGCGCAGGCCGCGCCCGAACCTGCCGACATCATCGTCACCGCGTCCAAGCGCGACACCCCGCTGCCCCGCTATGCCGGCATGGTCGATGTGGTGGGCGATGACGCCTTCACCGCCGCCGAGGCGGCCGGGGGCACCGCCAGCCTGATCTTCCGCGTGGCGAGCCTCAGTTCCACCCATGCCGGCGAAGGCCGCAACAAGCTGTTCATCCGCGCCATCGCCGACAGCGGCGTTGCCGGCCCCACGCAGGCGACGTCGGGCCAGTATCTGGGCGACATGCGGCTCAACTATGCGGCGCCCGACCCCGACCTGCGGCTCTATGACATGCAGGGGGTGGAAGTGCTGGAGGGCCCGCAGGGCACGCTCTATGGCGCCGGTTCGCTGGGCGGCATCGTACGCATGATACCCAATGCGCCCGATCTGGTGCGCACCGGCGGGCAGGCTTCCGCCGGCCTCAGCGCCACGCAACATGGCGCGCCCGGCGGGGACCTGTCCGCGACGATCAACCTGCCGATCCTGACGGAGAAGATCGCGCTGCGCGTCGTTGGCTACGGCGTGCAGGATGGCGGCTATATCGACGACGTCCTGCGCAACAGGCATGACGTCAACCGCATCCGCACCTATGGCGGTCGCGCCGCATTGCGTTTCGCGCCGAACGAGGACTGGACCATGGACCTCACCGGCGTTTTCCAGCGTATCAAGGGCGACGACGCCCAATATGCGGAAAAGGATATCGGCGAACTCGAGCGCGCATCCGCCGTCGCCCAGCCCTATTCGTCCAGCTATGCGCTCGCCAATCTGCGCATCGAAAGGCAGTGGGACGATCTGCGTTTCATCTCGTCCACCGGCTTCGTCCACAACGTCCTGACGGAAAGCTATGACGCGACGCAATATGACCCGTTCGGGGCCGATGCGCCTGCCGCCCTGTTCCGGCAAAGGAACAAGGTCGATATCTTCTCGACCGAAAACCGCATTGTCCGCGATCTGGACAATGGTCTGGGCTGGATATTGGGCGCGTCCTATCTGGAAAGCACGTCGGACATCCATCGTTCGCTGACATCCTACAGCGCGGACATGATGCAGCCGCAGGTCATTCCCGGTGTGCCGATGTACGGGCGCGGCATGCCGGCGACGTCGACCGGCGTGCATAACCGCATCCGCGAGGCGACGCTGTTCGGCGAGGCATCCTTCGAACCCGTGCGCGGCCTGATCGCCACGGTCGGCGGCCGGCTGACCAACAGCCGCCTGACCGGCGAGGCGCTCGATCCCATAGCCCTCCTGTCCCTCGCCGCCATTGCAAGGGCCGAGGCGCAGGCGAACCGGAACGAAACGATCTTCCTCCCCTCTTTCTCGCTGCTGACCGACGCCTGGCGGGGAACCACCATCTACGCCCGTTTCCAGCAGGGATTTCGCCCCGGGGGGCTGGCGGTCGACGACCAGCATATCCAGCGTTTCCGCAACGACCGCGCCTCCACGCTGGAACTGGGCTTTCGCCGGGGCATTCCGGGCGTCGACAGGATCGCGCTGACCGGCAATCTCGCCTATACGAGGTGGAAGGACATCCAGGCCGACGTCACCGATCGCATCGGCATTCCGACCACCGACAATATCGGGGACGGACGCATCTATACGGTGGAGGGGCGCGTCGTCGTCCGCCCCATCCCGCGCCTGACGCTGGACGGCAGCATCATCTTCAACGACAGCCGGCTCAACCGTCCGGCGCAGTTCGTGCGGCTGCTGTCCTATGAGGGACAGTCGCTGAGCCTGCCCAATGTCGCCAATCTGGGCGGGCGCATCGGCGTCGACTACCGCGCGCGCGTGGGAGACGAGATGCAACTCCATCTCAGCGGATCGGCCCGCTATGTCGGCAAGTCGCGCCTGGGCGTCGGACCGATATTGGGACGCGAACAGGGCAATTATGTGGACACGGCGTTCAACGCCGCGCTGACCCGCGGACCCATGCAATGGTCGCTGTCTCTCACCAACCTGTTCGACAGCAGCGGCAACCGCTTCTCGCTGGGCACGCCGTTCGACATCAGCGGCGATTATGTGACGCCCCAGCGTCCCCGGACGATCCGGTTGGCGATGGATTTCGCCTTCTGATCCTGCGTCTCATTATTTTTAGGTGACGGACCGGCCGGTCCGGCGCCGTCTCCCCCGCATGCGCGCTCATCGACAAGAGGCGCGGCACGCAGAGGAGACATCATGCGCAATCTACTGGCCTGTACGGCCATCGCTCCCGTTCTGGCCGCTCTTGCAGTGGCCGATGCGGCGGCGGAAACCACCATAGGTTCCTCCACCACCACGGCGGTCAGGACAGCCACCGCCGCCAACGGCGCCCCCGATGACGTGACGGTCAGTTCCGCAGGATCGGTCACCCTGACCAGCGGCACCGCCATCACCCAGGACAGCAACAACAATGTCAGCAATGCAGGTACGCTGAAGATTTCGAACGCGGACGGCGCAACCGGCATTCTTTCGATCGCGGGCGTGAGCGGCAACATCGGCAACAGCGGCACGATCACCCTGGACGAGGATTATACGGCCACCGACACCGACAATGACGGCGATCTGGACGGCCCCTTCGCCAAGGGTTCGAACCGCAACGGCATCTGGGTCCGGTCCGGCGCGGCGCATATCGGCAATATCGACAGCAGCGGAACCATCACGGTGGAGGGCAACCAGTCGGCCGGGATCCGCATCGATGCGCCGCTGACCGGCAATCTGTCGACCAGCGGCTCCACCAGCGTGCTGGGCGACAATGGCTATGGCGTGCTGGCCAATGCGGTGACGGGCAATGTCACGATCCGCGGAACGACCACGGTCACGGGCGCCAACAGCATTGGCGTGGCCCTGCAGGGGGACGTGAACGGAGCGGTCAAGATCCAGGGCACGATCACCAGCACCGGCTACCGCTACACGACGCGGCCCAGTGACATTTCCAAACTGGACCCCGACGATCTGCTTCAGGGTGGATCCGCAGTGACGATCGCCGGCAATGTGACCGGCGGCGTCATCTTCGACATCCCGCCCACGCTCGACAGCACGAAACCGGACGTCGACAATGACGGCCTGCCCGACGCTACCGAAGGGTCCGCCAATATCATCACCTATGGCTCGGCCGCTGCGGTGCAGATCGGCTCGGCCACGGCGGCCACGACCATCGGCGCGGTGGCAGCCGACAGCTCCGGCTATGGCCTGATCGTCAAGGGAACGATCATCGGGCAAGGCGTCTATGATGGCGTGAACGCCAACGGCCTGGTCATTGGCGGGCTGGGCGGCAATGTCACGCTGACCAAGGGATTGCTGGTGTCGGGATCGGTCGGCGCGGTATCCTATGACAGCAATGCCACGGCCATTCGCCTGGGCAGCGGCACCATGGCGGATACCATCCAGATCGGCGGCACGGTGGGCGCGTCGGGTTCGAAACTTGCCGGCACCTCCGCCCGCGCGCTGGTGATCGATGCAGGCGCGACGAGCCGCGCCATCGTCAACAGCGGCACCATCTCCGCCAGCGCGATCAGCAGCACGGACGGCGCGGCCATCGCCATCCTCGATGCGTCGGGCACGGTATCCTCCCTGTCCAACAGCGGTGCGATTTCGGCAACGGGGGGCAAGAGCGGATCGAACGTCGCCATCGATATGACCGCCAACAGCAGCGGCGTTACCCTGACGCAGTCGCTTGCCTCGGCGACCGCAACGGCGCCGAAGATCACCGGGGACGTGCGGCTGGGGTCGGGCAATGATGTCATGACCGTGTCGGCAGGCAGCATCGCGGGCAATGTCGACCTGGGCGGGGGCAGCAACAGCCTGGCGCTGTCCGGTTCCTCCACCCTGGCGGGCAATGTGGCCATGGGCGGAAATGGTTCCAGCCTGGCGCTCTCCGGAAGCTCGCAGATCAACGGCGGCGTGGATTTCGGCGGGGGTCCATCGACGCTGACCCTATCCGGCACCGCTGCCCTGAATGGCGCCATCACCAACGCCGGCAATACCGCGGTCGTCGTGAACGGCGGCATGCTCAACGCCAGCAACAATGGTCCCGTCGCGCTTGCCTCGCTCGCCGTCGGCGCATCATCCGTCATCGGCGTGACGGTCGACACGACCAATGGCACCAATACGCTCTACAATGTCGCCGGAGCCGCAAACTTCGCCAGCGGATCGCAGGTGAAGGCGACCCTGACCCGCGTTGCCGGGTCCGAAGGCAATTATGTCATCGTCCGCGCTGGATCGCTGAACGGCACGCCTGCCCTCTCAAGCACGACGCTGATCCCCTATATGTTCAAGGGCGGCATCACCAGCAATGCGGCCACGGGGGAAGTGACCCTGTCGATCGCCGCCAAGACCGTGTCCGATCTGGGCCTGACCGGATCACAGGCGCGCGCCTATGACGCGATCTTCAACGCGCTGGACAAGGACAGCGCCTTTGCCAGCAACTATCTCGCCATTACCGACGGCGACACGCTGAAGGCCAATCTGCAGCAGATGCTGCCCGACCATGCCGGCGGCACGTTCGAGGCGGTGACCGCCGGTTCGCGCGCCACCGCCCGCATCCTGGCCGATCCGGGCGGCATCTATCGCACGGCTGACGGCAATCTGGGTTTCTGGCTGCAACAGGTCGCGTTCGGCAGTTCCAAGAGCGTGGGCGACACGGCGTCCTATGACATCAATGGATGGGGTGCGAGCCTTGGCGCGGAATATCTGACGGGGATCGGCGCGCTGGGCGCATCCATCGCCTATATTCACGGCAGCGATTCGTCCGGCAGCAACGACAATGTGGTCGATTCGGATCAGTTCGAACTGGCGGCGCACTGGCGCGGCGATTTCGGGCCGTTCCAGACCTATGCCCGTGTTTCGGCCGCCCATATCGACTTTCGCGGCGGTCGCCACTTTGCATCCGGCGACCTCGTCCGCACGGCGAACGGCGACTGGTCGGGCAAGCTCTATTCGGCGACGTTGGGCGGGTCCTATGAAATGCGCTTCAATCGCTTCACCCTGCGGCCGGCGGCCGGCATCGACTATTACAGGCTGAAAGAAGGCGGCTATAGCGAAACGGGCGGCGGCGACGCGTTCGACCTGATCGTCGACAGCCGCACCAGCGACGAGCTGACCGCCAGCGGCAATGTCACCGTCGGCTACGACTTCGGCAGCCGCAACCGCGAGGATGGCTGGATGCGGTTCGAGCTGGAGGGCGGGCGTCGGCAGATCATCGGCGGATCGCTGGGCGACACGACCGCGCATTATGTCGGCGGCGAGGACTTCACCCTGATCGCGGACAAGCGCACCAGCGGCTGGACCGGGCGCGCGCGCCTGATCGGCGGCACCGAGAGTTTCCGCGTCGGCGGCGAATTCGGAGCGGAACAACAACAAAATCACGTCGCCCTGTCCCTGCGGGCGACGGTTAACTTCATCCTGTGACGTCCTAGCAGTGAATTGGCGGGCCACACCCCACAGACCCTCCGGGCCCGCCGATCCGCCATGACCTAAGCCGTCTTCCCAACGGTGTCATGGCCCTAAAGGAAGGGGCGCTGCCTTCCCCCGGCAGCGCCCCTTTTATTGTCCCGCCTTCAGGGCCGGATCGCGAAATCGAAGATTCGCGCGCCGCCCGTGCCCCCGCCCCACATGCCGGGCCCGGAGCCGGCACTGACGGAATAGAGAAAGCCATATTCGCCCGTGCCCAGATCCACCCTCGGCATGACCTTGAAGACGCCGGGCGCCACCTGCTCATAATCGAAGGCGATGCGGTCCTTGTCCATCACGCCCGATTTGGCGCCGCCCAGATTCATGCTGCCGACGCGAGTTTCGCGACGGTCCTTCTTCACATCGAACTGGATCAGGCTGAATTCATTGGGCGAGGTGATCGCCGTCGCCGGCCCTGCCAGCCAGAGAGACGGCGCCCCTGCCTGCGACAGGCTGCGATTGGCCTCATCGAAATAGAAGTAGAAGATGGGCCGCGCCTTGCCCGAGACGATGCGGGCGCTGACATCGGGAATGACCGCCTTGATGCTGAGGGAGGCGATGCCGCCGGTGAAGGCATAGCCCAGGATGCCGCCGGTCTTGCTCTGGTTGGAAATGGTAGGATCGATCCGGGCCATGCGGGCAGGCTGGGCGGCGTCGACCAGCATGTAGATGCCGGAGGGATGCGGCACGAGCGGATCGGGCGAGTCCGCCGACATCGCCGCCTTGGCGGAGGTGATGCCCTGCGATCCCGCCTCGATCATCGCGGCGATGACGGGGCCGGAAACGCCGCTCTTCTTGAGCGCGATCAGGTCGTCGGTGGAGAGCCTGTACTGGGCGGGCGAAGCCTTGATCTTCGCGATCACGGCTTCATCCCCCAGGCCTGCGGAAACCAGCGCGACGACGCTGTCATTGTTGAGCGTTTCCGCCCGTGCCGCGACGGTCGCGACGCATGCCGCGAGGCACAGCCCCGCGACGAAAATCCCCCTGTTCATATCCACCCCCCAATAGAAGGCCGGCATCCCCATGCCGGCCCTAGAAACAGATCAGCCCAATGCCTTCCTGACGAGTTCGTTGACGACCTGCGGGTTGGCCTTGCCCTGCATGGCCTTCATCGTCTGGCCGACGAAGAAGCCGAACAGCGCCTCCTTGCCCGCCTTATATTGTTCGACCTTGTCGCCATTATCGGCAAGAACTCTGGCCACCGCCGCTTCGATCGCGCCGGTGTCGCCCGTCTGCTTCAGGCC
>Ga0207702_10001058_pt1 | contig 28195 bp, 33 predicted proteins | sample KBSCornC62_FD_184302 | JGI IMG/M metagenome (GOLD analysis project Ga0207702, IMG submission 184302) | Corn rhizosphere microbial communities from Kellogg Biological Station, Michigan, USA - KBS Corn C6-2 (SPAdes) (version 2) | ecosystem: Host-associated > Plants > Roots > Rhizosphere > Soil ... | reverse complement strand
TGCCATTCAGTATAGCCTACGGCTTGCAGTGGCCGGTTGAATTGTTACGACACCGATGTATACTGTGGTCAATGTTGAAAAAACTCGTGGCTACAGTGTGGCCCGTGGTGCAACCGCCGGGGTATTGGCTGTGGTGATCGGTGGTGGGCTGGCTGGTTGCATGAGCAAGTCTGGCGGGGTGGTTTCGGGCGAATCAGGCCCTGCGCCTTCAGCGACCAGTAGTATGGAGATGAATGGCCGTCAGCTGATTTCTACGGCTGAAGCGGTGCGTGATCTCGGTACATTGGCGGTAAAGGGCCGTGCGCCAATGACCGGATATTCCCGGGAGCAGTTCGGCGGTGGCTGGGCAACGGTCGGTGGTTGTGACGAACGCGATAACATCTTGCGGCGTGATCTGACCGGCGAAAAGCTGGATAGTCACGGCTGCAAAGTACTGAGTGGTGTTTTACAGGACCCGTACACAGGTAAACGAATTAGCTTTACCAGGGGTGTACGCACCAGCGGGGCAGTGCAGATTGATCATGTGGTGGCGCTGGGCGATGCCTGGCAGACCGGCGCACAGCAGCTGAGTGCTGCACAGCGCGAAAAGCTGGCAAACGATCCACTGGAGCTGAACGCTGTCGACGGACCAGCGAACGAACAAAAGGGTGACGGTGATGCGGCCACCTGGCTGCCATCGAACAAGAGCATACGGTGTGCCTACGTGGCCCAGCAGATTCTGGTGAAAGAGCGCTACGATCTGTGGGTTACATCCGCGGAGCACAATGCTATGCAACACGTGCTTGCTGCTTGCCCCGGCCAGCAACTGGCAGTGCCGGTAGGCTAGTCCTTTTTACGGCGCAGAAACTTTAAACCCGACCAGTCGGCGTCAATGCTGGCCACTTTGGTATCGACCCAGCCCAGCGGCAGTAGAGCGGCGCGGATGTCGTTTTCGCCGAGGTCCGTGCGCAGCTTGCTTGTCTTTTTCGGCCAGCTGATCCAGATTGATTTCTCTGTCTTGTTCGGGTCTGTCCCATTTAGAAAATCGGTCAGCTCCGTCTTTGCTGCACAAAATATATGCGCATGTGTTGCGGGCAGGCTAGCCTCAAGCTCCAGGCCATTGTCATCAGCGAACTGCGTGTACCAACCAGGGGTCGTTTCTACGTACACCGTATCGCCGGGTACAAACCCAAGCTTCTCTGCGAGTGGTTTAGGTTTATCGTTGGAGTTGGCCATTTAGTGCTCCTCAAATTTCCCCAGAAAGCGGACTTCAGGAACAAGATCGATACCTAGCTTTTCTTTCACGGTATGCACAATTTCCTGCGCAACGTCGTAAATCTGCTGGGCAGTGGCGCCACCGGTGTTTTCCAGCTTAAGAATGTGATCCGGGTGCAAACGCACCGGTCCCCAGGTCTGGCCGCGCTGGAAGCCTGCTGCGAGCAGAACATGCGATGCGGACGCACGCTTACTGACACCACCATGAATCTCATTCTGTTTGCGAACCGCGTCGGCTGTCCGGCCGTTTTCTTCGAAGGCTGCGAGCCGCTCGATTGCAGCGTCGTCGACCACCGGGTTGCGGAAAAACGAGCCGGCCGTATGCATCTGGGTTTCCGGTGAGTGGTAATCCCAAAGTGATCCGGCGGCTTCGCGTGTTGCAAGGATTGCCCGACGGCGGTCCATGAGTGTGTCTAGCGGTATGCCACTGGCCTTTGCAACATCGAGAGCAGATTGGTACTCAAGATCTTTAGTGGGTTGCGGAGATAGTGTGAACGCGGCCCGCAGAATGACATATATCTTGTAGGCATCTGTCTGGAAAGCACTGTATCGGTACGACAGACCAAGCTCATCTGGCTGCATGCGGTGTACCTGACCATCGGTACGGTCAAACACTTCCACCCAGGCGAGCGAATCGGCCACCGCCTGCCCGTATGCGGCGATATTGCCGACAACAGCGGCGCCGACCCCGCCGGGGATGGCGCTCATAAATTCAAGCCCCCACAGGTTTGCGGTAATGGCGTATTGCACCAGGTGGTCCCACCATATGCCCGCATCGGCTATCAGGGTGTTGTCCTCGCGAGTAACATTGCCCCCGCGGACGAGGGCGGTTGTGCCTGGCAGACCGGCGTCGGAAACCAGTACGTTTGCTCCGTACCCAAGCACCCATAGCTGCCGATCGGAGGTCTCTGTCAGTATTTTTTGTAGTGATTCTACAGAGTTGCATGTATAAAATTGTTCGGCCGGGCCGCCAACGGCAAGCGAAGTCATAGGTGCGAGTGGAACGTTTTGTTGCATGATTGTCCTCAGTATAGCGCACCTGACCCCATGCTGTTCCTCCCGTCTCAGCCTCGCTACGCTTGCGTTCACGGGATAGCCGGCGGTAAAATATATCCGATGAACGACAGAGACAATCACATACCGTACGAGACGTTGGGTTCGCAGCTGCGCCATTTGCGCGAGCGCAACCGCGAAAGCATGGCGGAGGTATCCGGCGCCGTCGAAATTGACGAAACCGAACTGAGCAAAATAGAATCGGGCACCGAACGCCCTTCAGAGGACATTTTGCTACTGCTCATCAGCCATTTTGCCGTGGAAGACGACAAGGCGGCCGAGCTGTGGCAGCTGGCAGGCTATGACCATCAAGAGGATGATCACGACCACGACACAGGGCAGAGCAGCCGTTCGCAGACACTCATGGTTATGATTGATCCGCGCGTCATGTATAGCGACAGCGTCGAAGTTGTGGCCAACAACAAAGGTGTGGTGCTGAATTTTTCGCAGGCCGCCGGGCAGAGTACCCAGCCGCTTACCGTCGCTCGTATTGGGATGAGCCACGACCAGGCAAAAATGGTCATGGGTGTGCTGCACCAGGCACTGTATGACTTGGAGAACCGTCGGGAGCATAAGCGTCTCGGTGACGGCCAGTAGCGACCGACGTACCTGGCGCATCTGCGGTGAAACGGTCCGCTTCTCGCTCCGTCGTACTTCTCGTACGCCTACGCTGCGATGCTCCCGCTCCATACACAACTGCGCACAGGAACGTCGGTCGCTTGCGAGCTGACCGTACAAAATTACGAAAGCCGTTGGCGTACATGCGATACCAATCGCGTGAATAGTAAGCATAAGTTTTAATTACAATACCTTTAGCGTTGACCGGTGACGGTGTTGTAACCTAGTCTGTAAGATATGATAGATAAAGCCAAAAAATCCACCAAAGCAGCAAAGAAGGTTGCGAGCAAGGCGTCGAAGAAGGTGGTCTCGACCGCTGGTAAGCTGTTGCCACTACCACCGCGAGCACATGGTTCGCTCCGGCCGGAAGATGTGCAGGTGGCACGGGACTATATTCGTGAATTCTGGACGAGGCTGGAGCGGTTTCACCCCAAAGACGACGAAAGCCTGTTAGGGCTCCCAAAACCGTATCTGGTGCCGAGCTACGAAGAAGGGGCCGGGTTTGACTACAACGAGCTGTACTATTGGGATAGCTTTTTTATGGTGCAGGGCCTGCTCGACGAACACCATGGGCCACTGGTAAAGGGTATTCTGGAGGATCTACTGAGCCTGCTCGACCGCTTCAAGATCATCCCGAACGGGTCACGCACATTCCTGATGGGCCGCTCGCAGCCGCCGTTCCTCACGACCTTTATTTTCGATGTGTACAACACCTACGACATGGACAAAAAATGGCTGAAAGAAGCTATGGAACTGGCGAAGAAGGAATATTCGGCCGTGTGGCTTGGCACGAAGAAGCCTAACGAGCGATTAGCATTCAAAGGCCTGAGCCGCTACTACGACATCAATTACCTGCATGACCTGGCCGAGGCCGAAAGCGGCTGGGACATGACACCGCGCTTCAACCGCCGGGCACTGAACTACCTGCCAGTAGACCTGAACGCCCTGCTATACAAGTACGAAATGGATTTTGCCCGGGCGGCCAGGCTGTTTGACGACATTCGCGAAGCGGCCAAGTGGGAACAGGCTGCGGCGGCTCGCAAAAAGGCCATGGACGAGCTGATGTGGGACCGCCTGCGCGGTATGTATTACGACTACAACTATGTGAAAGAAAAGCGAGGCAACATCAGCAGCCTGGCGACGTATTTCCCGATGTGGGCCGGCATGGTAGACGAAAAGCAGGCCGCCAGCCTGGTAAAGGCTCTGCGCCGGTTCGAGAACAAGGGCGGCCTGGCTACCACCGACGCACTGCCGCTGAACCAATATGTGCCGGGTAGTATGCCGGTGCAGTGGGCATACCCGAATGGCTGGGCGCCGCTGCATTTCATTGTTGTGGAAGGCCTGCTGCGCTATGGCTATCACGAAGATGCCCGGCGTATTGCCATGAAGTGGGTGAAGAATAATCTGGATTGGTTCAACGAACACCACGTATTCCTCGAAAAATACAATGTTGTCAGCCCTGAAAAGCCGCCACAAAAGGGCGTGTACCCTTCGCAAACCGGTTTCGGGTGGACAAATTCTGTCTTTGAGCGGTTCTGCCAGCAGTTCATCGACAAAGATTCGTAGCAATGAAAATTACGCTCGTCCGACACGGAGAAACCGAGGAAAACGTCCGAGGTATTATCCAGGGCCAGCAGCCAGGACATCTGACGGAGAGGGGTAGAGAGCAGGCATTTGCAGCTGCCGGGAAACTAAAGGGTCGACATTTTGATGCCATTTATTGCTCTGACCTGCAACGCTGTCTCGACACGGCGGAACCAATCCGCCAAGCGTTTCCTGATGTGCCGTTTGTTATCGATAGGCAGCTTCGTGAGCGGTATGGGGGTAACTTTGAGGGTCAGCCACTCGAGCTGCTTGAACCGCACAGAGTATCGGGAGACTGGTATTCGTTTCGACTGCCTGGTGGCGGGGAATCATGGGACGATACACGCCTGCGGCAAGTCCCATTCCTGAACCAATTATTTGAGAAATATCCGAAAGGATCGGTGCTGGTAATATCTCACGGTGGCCCTGTCCGGGGCATTCGCTCACTGCTGGAGGGCAGGAGCTTGGAAGATATTGACGCTGAAGGTACGCCGAATGCCGGCATATGGGAAGAAACTATGACCGGCCCGCTCCATGGGTAGCGAAGCTGAAGCACCTCTGCCGTGCGCGGAAAAAATAGCGTTTGATACTCCCGAAGCTGCCCGTGCGACGGCCACGGTAAGTGAACATCGCTACGGTAGCAGACTCAAAGTTTACAGGTGCCGTTACTGTAACCTGTATCATTTGGCGAGTAGTTAGCAAAAACCGCGGGCTCATTTGAGGCTCCGCGGCTTTCGATTGTGGCGCTTCCCTGCGGGTGCGCGCCTTGGCGTTTTTAGTTAGTACCGGGTTTTAGCATGTTGGCTATGCTGTGACAGACCGCAGTGCTTCGCCCTGCTCCCGTACCCTGCCAGTTGCGGGGGTTGAATGCGACTGTTCCACAAACGTAACCTGTCGTATGGCTGCTTGGTATAGTAATGGTCTGGGTGACGCTAACAGTTCCACCGACTTTAAGGTTAGTAGCCGTCTTGTCTCCGCCGGATGGCATTATTTCATTCGCGTAGGTACCGGCTTGCGTCCTTGCGGGGTTTGCAGTCGTAGAGTAGAAGTAGCGAGGGCCGTATTTGAACGATGTGGCAACGTTCGGGCCTGCGTTCTTAACTGAGCTGGCAAACGTAACGGTTGAAACTGTGGCACTCTTGAAGGTAGTTGTACCGGTCAGGCCCCAAGGCTTCGGGTTGACGGCAGCTTTAGCTGGGACTTCGTACCAGCGCATGTTCCACGCTTCCGGAGAGCAGGCGTAGATGATTACCGGTGTGCCGGGCAGGTTCTTCGCGCTGGCTGCATTCAAACAACCCTTGTAGTTATTGCCGGCGTTTGCAAGCTGGTGCTTGCCACCAGCTTGAGAGCCCACCCAGCTCCATTGCTGGTTTTTGTCACCATTGCTACATGTATAGAAACGCGCCAATATCTGTTGGCCGCCTTTGCTCTGAGGAACGGTTTGGTAGGCGTGGTTCCAGTCGTCCAAACAAAGCCCCTGAGCGTTCTTGAGCTGGAAGTTCGAAGATCCCGGAGTGGGCTTGGCGTATAGCATATTCTTATTCGCGGTCGTACAAGTGCCAATGGAGCCTCCTGCCAGACAAATGCCCTTATTGCCATTGAGTGTCAGCTCTACATAGGATGGCGCTGTGCTTGTGGCGGCGTGGCTGGCAACGAGCAGCCCAGTACCGACGATACCGACGACCACAAAGCAAGCGACCGCCAGGAGTACGTGGTCAAACCCGTACTGGTTTAACTTTTTTATATGAAACTTCATGCGTGACCTTTCTTCTTTAGTAACGAAGTGATTTCTCACCTTAAACTTAAGCATGTTAGCTAATCCGTTGTCAATATTATCTTTTTCAAGCAGTTACGAAATATATGACAATATACAGACATATGCCGAATGTATGGGCAGGCGTTTACCTAAGTAGGTAAGTGCGCTAGCGTAGGCTAGCGACGCTCACACAAACTGCGGGGCTTCTCCCGTTTGTCAAGCCGGTGCTGGTGCGTGGACTGAAAGCGATCGTTTCACAGACGAAGCCCGAGCTTACAGTCTTGGGAATAGCTATTGGTTGACTCACCGAGTAACTGCCACCGGCCTTTAGGGACGTATACGTTACGTCGGCACCCGCTTTAGTTTCGCCGGCATAGGTACCGTTTGTGGTAGGTGCAATGTTAGCGGAAGAGGAGTACATGACGCGTATGCCGTACGTAAATTTGCCGGTAGGTTTAGTGCCGATGTTGCGGAGCGTATTCGTGAAAGTAACGGCACCCTTTGATTTTTTAGCGACCGCAGTTGTGCCGGTGAGAGTCCAAGTTGGGGCGGTGGGGGTGGTGGAGGTGTTGAGGGTCTTGCTTACGGTAGTCCAGGTCTCGTTCCAGGCGTTATTGCAGGCGTAGATGATGACCGGATTGTTATTGGCGGCAACGGCTCCAGCGCTGTTTAGACAGCCCTTGTAGTTATTGCCAGCGTTCGCCAGCGCGTGTCCCTTCCAGCTCCACTGCTGATTCTTATCGTTGCTGTAGCAGGCGCTCAGACGGGCATTGACTCTAGTTCCTCCCTTGGAGGCGGGCTGGCTCTGGTATGCGTGATTCCAGTCATCGACACAATAGCCAGCCGCATTTTTAAGCTGGAAGTTAGAACCGACCGGCTTCACGAACAGCATTTCTCTGTTACTGTCGCTACAAGTCGCTATATTCTCTCCGGTAAAACAGAGGTTTTTGTTGTACAGCCGAAGCTGTACATATTGGGGAGCGGTCGCGGCATGACTCTGCACTATGTAGAACGTGCCGATACTGGCAAATACCACTAAGAATGAAAGCAGGCCCACGACGTGGTCGAAACCGGGCTGGTCCAGCTTCTTAATGTGTATACCCATTTGTTGCCTTTCTGTGTTTACGAAGCGTTATTCTTTATACGATAAACTTAACCACGTTACATAAAATATTGTCAAGAGTACAACGCGTGATTCGCATTAATTGCTGCCACTGTTCTCTGAATATTTGGGTGTATAATAACTGGCAGTATTCTAGGTTATGGGGGATTGTGAAGCCCAACACTGGACACTGTATGTTCTAGGCGTAGGTTTACACGACAAAACACTCGAATTATGGGTGATTAGCTCAGCTGGCTAGAGCGCAGCATTCACATTGCTGAGGTCGGGGGTTCGAGCCCCTCATCACCCACCACAGGTATCGGGAAAGAGTGACGCTTCGCTTGCGTCTACAAAAAGCCAAGACCTTGGCTTTTTACCCTCATCACCCACCATCTATAAATAAAAGGAGCAGTATGGCCGGTTTGGTTGTGTTCTTAGTTATCATTGCACTCGTTCTCGTTGGTGGCGGTGTGCGTATTATTAATCAATATGAGCGGGGCGTGGTGTTTCGTCTGGGTCGCGTAAAGCGACAGGTGAAACAGCCGGGGCTGCGGCTGATCATTCCAGTCGTTGACCAGATGCGCAAAGTCAGCATGCAGATTGTGACCCTGCCGGTCGACAGTCAGAAGATCATTACCAAAGATAACGTAAGCATCGATGTTTCGGCGGTGGCGTACTACCAGATTACTGATCCTGTGAAAGCGGTGGTGGAAATACAGAACGTGGTGAGCGCCATTTATCAGATAGCGCAGACCACGGTGCGGAACATCGTCGGCCAAAGCTCGCTCGACGAAGTACTGAGCGAAACTACGGCCATAAACGCCAAGATCAAAGATGTGCTGGAAGCCTCTACTGAAAAGTGGGGAGTGCTGGTGAGCACCGTGGAAGTCAAGGACATACAGCTGCCGGACAGTATGCAGCGAGCCATGGCCAAGCAGGCCGAAGCGGAGCGTGAAAAACGGGCTAAGGTAATTGCCGCGGAGGGCGAACAGCTGAGTGCGGCCAAACTGGGTGAAGCAGCTGATATTATTGCCGCGCACCCCATCGCGCTGCAGCTGCGCAACCTGCAGGTTTTAAGCGACATCGCAGTCGAGAAAAACAGTACCATTGTGTTCCCCGCGCAGTTCATGGACACAGTAAAATCCATAAAAGATTTTATGGCCAAGGAACACTAAGCGTTGCCGCTAAAGCAATATTCGTTGCGCGATCTGCCAAGCCCGTTCTACCGAGTTGCGACACGAGCGGTTATATTGGATGAGCACAAGCGGATACTGGTGCTCGAAAATCACGATGGCGACTATGAATTGCCCGGCGGTGGCTGGGAGTTCGATGAGACGTTGGAACTGAACCTTGCCCGCGAAATACTCGAGGAATTGGGTGTAGCAGTCGACCGGGTAAACCCGGATATCTTGGGTGCGTACCGTGGGCGTAATCCTTACGGCATGACATTGCGTATTGTGGTGAACGCAACGTTGAAAAGCTATGACTTTGAGCCGGTAGATATGGTACGCGCCTGGTTTGTTTCGCGCGACGAATTTATGAAAATGGATTTTAAGCCTACTGCCGACGAAGGTATGAAGGATCTCGCAGATATTATCTGGAGCGATGTATAATGTTCTCGAGAGGAGACTGTCTATGATGGATCTTTCCGGAGATTGGCACAGCTATTACCGCTACCCGAGCACGGGCCGGGGAGCTGACTTTTGGGGTCAAAACACCCTGCGCGCCTCACAGAATGGTACGGTACTGCGGTTTGAATCATTGCCAGAAAGCCCGTCGTATGTTCTACTGGAATTAGAGCTGACCGAAGACGGCAAGATGGCGCGTGGCACCTGGCGCGAACGTACAGACCCGGACGGGTATTACGAAGGCGCTGAGTACGAAGGCACTATCGAGCTACGGGTAGCCGAGAATGGGGGACGTTTGAATGGTGTCTGGCATGGCACCGACAAGGAAGGTAAAGTTCAATCAGACATTTGGGAGCTAGCAAGAATGAAGAAGACAGAACGCCCCGAGGGGCTGCCCGAACGGTGGAAGGCTACGCACTGGTACCCTACCAGTGACGACGACGGCGAAGAGTCCGATCAACACGAAATGAAGAGCTACTGGAGCGGTGACACGCTCGTGCTGGAGAGTGTACCTCCGGGAGACGGCTCGTACATGCTCATACGGCTGCACATTCAAGATGGTGTTGCAACAGGCAACTGGTACGAAACTGCTTCGCTGCACGGTGAATTCAAGGGCGCGGAGTATAGCGGTGCCGGGCAAATGCTTATTGACCCAGATACAAACCGTATGGAAGGTTTGTGGGCTGGTGCCGGTTACAACCGCGAACAGAAGAAAATGCAGATATACACCGGCCGGTGGGAAATCGTGCCTGCTGGCGAGAACAAATAGGGCGGCCAAAGCCGCGACCAGGAGAACAAGGTGAATATGGAAGACAAAAATCGGGCGAGTAATGCAACGTTGAACTGGCTGCGGGCCGCAGTGCTTGGTGCTAATGACGGAATCGTCAGCGTATCGAGCTTGATACTGGGTGTTGCTGGTGCGACAAGCGAACGGCACACTATTTTTATTGCCGGCATAGCCGGCCTGGTGGCCGGCGCATTCAGTATGGCTGTGGGTGAATACGTGAGTGTGAGCAGCCAGTCAGATGCCGAAAAATCGTACATAGCACGCGAGAAAAAGCGCTTGCGTGACGATCCGGCACATGAACTCGAGGGTCTGGTGCAGGCCTATGTGGCAAAAGGTTCCAGCGAAAAAACTGCCAGGGCCATGGCAAAAGAAGTTTCTGCCAAAGACGCCTTGGGTGCGCATTTGGATATGGAGCTAAACCTGGACGAAGAAGATTTAAATAATCCGCTGCAGGCGGCGGTCGCTTCCTTTATATCGTTTACTATCGGAGCGTTGGTACCACTTGTAGCTATGCTTGCTGCCAGCCGTCACACCAGGGTGGCTGTAACCTTCGTCGCGGTGCTGGCCGCGCTCTGCGTAACGGGCTACTTGAGTGCAACGGTAGGCAATGCTTCGCGCAAGCGGGCTGTGCTACGAGTGGTTGTCGGGGGCGCGCTCGCAATGGCCGCGACATACCTCATCGGTCACCTGTTTGGCACCGCGGTTGGCTGAGTAGTCTGTAGGCCCTAGAAGTAGCGGAAGTATACGTGACCCAGGCTTGGCGGCTGGCTGTTCCAGCTCCCGCCGGCCGTCACGTCGTATTGTCCGAAGCTGTCATTATTTTCGCTGTCTGCAGTGGTCCTGGCAACCGTAAAACCGCTGCCACGGCTGTCGATATCTGACGTCGCAGTAAGCGCCTGTCCCAAGGAGTTTTCTATGGTAAGTGCCTGCGCGTTGCTGTCGCCAATGCTCATAGCGGTGCCGTCTTTGGTGGTCGATCCGCTGGTGAATGTGACCGGACTGAACTGGTCGAGCGGAATTATACTGCCGGTAGTGCTCGGTGCCTCTTGAATCCATTCGGCAGAGGATTCGGAAGAATTGTATGACACGGTGTTGGTAAACGACTCGCCATTCGTCATGTCTGCAATGCTTACTGACCACACACCTGGCGACACCTCTTTGACCGACGCAGTGATCGCGTCGCCGACACTGACATTTACATCGGGGATATCTACCGAGGTCTCGGGCAGCCGCTCGTAAAACGAACCTGACGAAACTTGGCCATCCTGCACCATGTTTTGCGTGCCGACCTGTATCAGATCGCTGCTGGATTCGCCGCCGATGCCGATCCACGTTGCGTCTGCCGCCATGGTTTCATTGCCAGGGGTAACGGTGGGAACTTTCCATGAGCCCGAGATGCTGGTGTATGTGCCGCCGGTAGAGACGTATCCGGCCCAGTTATTGGTCGTGTTGCTGGTTGGCGTAGCGGTGGATGTAAACGGCGAAGTAGTGAACGAGGTTATGGTAATGCGGTGTGCCTGCGACGATGTAGAAATCGGAGCCACACCGTACACGCCGGACGCTCCCTGTAGTGCCGAAAGTGCCCCGGCAGCAAACAGACTGACTATCAGGCCAAACGCACCGATTGCCGCAAATGTAAGCTTGGTAATTTTTGTCGCCATGCTTTCACTCTAGGCCCGTAAGCCCTAAAATGGCTGTAGTTTTTCTGCTGCGCCCGGTTTACTGCGCTACCCAGTAGTTCCACGTGTAAGTAGCAGCGGTAGCCGGGGTTGAGCTGGTGCAGATAGAGAACCCGCTTGTGGCCGGCGAGCTGCCGTCGAGGAATGCAGTTAGCTGGCACGCTTGCCCACATAAGTCTTCGTGGCGGTGGGCTATTCTATGCAGTACATCGGGCAGGCGATCTGCGTCTTTCGGAATCCTCCGCCGCCGCAGGTGCCACATCCTGACGGGGTAGGGGCCGGTGCGGGCTGTACTGGTTGCGACGAAACGGGCTCGTTCACCTGGTCGGGAGAGGTCGGGGCGGCCTGTTGCGGAGATGCGGTGCTCGGAGTCGAGTCGGGCTGTGACTGAATGTTCTGGCCTGAGTTTCCAGGCGCGTTAATGGGCGAAGTGTCGGGGGCGCTGGGCGCCGTGGTGACCGGCAATGTTTCGCCCTGCATGGCAGAGCCGGTAGCGTTGGTCTGGGCTGCCGACCTATCGGTCGCTATATGCGAGTGATGCCGGTAGGCGGCAAAACCGGCGAGCAGCATGCACGCAATCACTAGCACTACAGTGAGCCTGCCTGCTTTGTTATGCCATATGGTTGCTGCTGAGTGTCGTATGCCCATGGTGCCTTTCTGTAGTTACGATCACTTACTTCAGTGTACTACGGCAGGGTACTCAGGAGTAGGCCGGGATTCGAAGCGGCGGCGGGTTTGAGTTTATGTTTGCGGATGCGCTGTCAAAGGCGCCGACCACAAAATCACCGGCCGGACTGATGTTGGGGTTTAGTGACGTGGTAGAGCCTGTGCCCGTGACTGCCCCCTCAGACTCGATTGCAACAGCCCCAGATGACTCGCCGATGGTTACTCGTCACCAGGTGTTACTCGTGTCCGTATTTGCTGGCGCAAGGGTAACGTTGTTGGTGGCGGCAGCGATGAAACTCCAACCCAAAAAGAAACGAACTAGGTCGCTTCGCGACTATCCCGTTCGCGTCCGGGAGGCCAAAGAAAATACCCCAACCTTGCGGATGGGGTATTTTCTTTGGTGGACCCTCCCGGGGAAAACTGGAACAGTATATTCTCTGATCTTCGAGCTTTAAGCGAGCGTGTAGAGCGGCTTGGTGTGGAGGCGATTATGGAAGCCGATAATGATCAGAATCCAGATTTCTGCCAGTCTGAATGGAATTAAGGAACATGGCTATAATATTGGTATGAAACAACCGGTAGTAATCTATGTGTTAGGTTTGCCCGCGTCTGGCAAAAGTACTCTTGCAAAGAAACTCTCCAACGAGCTCAGACTACCGCTTCTCAGCAAAGACGCTATAAAAGTAATGCTATTTGACACTTACGGCTGGACAGATAGAGAGGGGTCGATGATGGCCGGTCGAGCAAGTTATGGCATTATCGACTATATCCTTGAGGAGCAGCTACGTGTTGGCAACTCTGTTATTGTCGAGAGTACCTTTTCAGGTAATGCATCCCCTAAATTTAAGAAGTGGCAGAAAGATTATAATGCGCGCTACGTTCAGATTTACTGCTATGCAGACGCAGAAGTTATACGGGAAAGGTTTAAGAAACGGATCCTAGAAGACGATAGACACGTCAGTCGAGTCGAAGGAGAGGCAGGGCTTCAAAACCTAGAGGCCATGATAGAACGAGGTTTTACCCCAATTGATATTGAGGGTGAAATCATTAAAATCGACACGACCGACTTTAGAAGGGTCAATCAGGCTGAGCTTGCTGTACGCCTAGGAGCACTTTTGGATGGCCGAGTTGAGACCCTCTCAGACTCGAACTCAAATGAACAGGGATGACCATAAAGCAAAAGTTCCAGAAAATAAATCCTGGAACTTTGCGTATCTGTTATTCCGACTGGTGGCGCCTCCCAGACTCGAACTGGGGACACAAGGCTCTTCAGGCCTCTGCTCTACCAACTGAGCTAAAGCGCCCGGGTAATGAGACAAAAACCTTACGGTTTTTTCTCATCGCGCCGACAAAAAGACGTGACTTTTTGTCGGGCTGCTCGTTTCCCTTCGCGGGAAATGCGGACTCAGGCTATTTTACGATAAACAACCTCTGTAAACAAGGTGTGTAGCGTGTATAGCCGGCAGACTTTGCTATACCATGGGCTTGCATTCAGTGAAAATACCGGGTTATTATGCTAGTGGCTACTTATGTACCTAACAAAAACAAGGAGGAAACGCCTGTGGCTTCTATATTTGGCACGCGGCCGAGTTTCATGAATATAAAACTAAAAACGGCATTGGTATTGCCGGTTCTGGCGGTGGTACCCATTGCAACGGCAGGCTTGTTCCCAGCTATTGCTTCGGCGGATAGTCTCAGTACGGATTTCGAATCGTTTAGTGCGGGGACTATTAATGGTCAAAATGGCTGGAGTGCACTTGGATCAGCAGGAAGCGGCTGCGCCGTTTATGATGAGGGAGTAGACAGTCCAAGTGGCACCTCAGGTTTTGGTAGTAAAAGTTTTCGTATAAGCAACGCTGTGACTAGTGGTTGTTTTGGCGACCAAGTTTTCGCTGCCCCTTTAGCAAATGCGGTCGGTGAATCTGACTCAACTGATGGCAGTTTTTCACCGGGTACATTGCAGCGTCACTTTGAGATGCAGTTTGACCTCGCATCAGCTAATCCGAGCGCCCAACAACCTGGTTTAGCTGTTTCCGTCTCGCCAGATCGAGGTGATGGATCTCGTATGAGCTACTTGCGTTTTGAAGATGGCATCGATGGTTTAGATGTCTACTTCGATGATGTGCAAGGTACTTCCAACCCTGCTAACTTTGTTGAAACAGAAGTCGGTACTGGCCTGAATCGGTCTGTGCCACACACGGTCAAGCTAACGTTAGATACACTGGATGGTCCGTCAAATGACGTAGTGAAAGTCTGGATTGACGGCCAGCTAGTACACACGGGCACTAGCTGGGAAAACTACTATCGAGATGATTCGGAGGCGTCAGCTGAACAGAGCCCGCGTATTGTAAAGACCGTTCTCTTTCGAGCGGGTGGAACAGCAGCTCCAGCTACAGCCAACAAGGGTTTCCTGGTAGACAACCTCAGCTACTCCAGCGGCTCGATACCGGCAAACATTCCTACGCATTACGACCAGTGCCGCAAAGGAGGATGGAAACTCTTTACGGACCCGAGCTTCAAAAACCAGGGCAAATGCATGAACTACGTATGGCGCCACGCGTCTGATATAGATGGCGACAATGTGCAATACACGGCTTACGGTTTGAACCGGAAGGCTGATTTCTGGGCCAGCACGGCGCTAAACCGCGGCCACTTCCGCTACAGCGACGCGAACCACGATTGGTACGATGTAAAGGTAAGTGATGTATCTGTAAACGGTGGCAATGGCTACTTTGCGGGCGTAGTTACCCGTGCCAGTAACCATGCCTGGGTCGGAAACTGGCTATACACAGAAGTACAAGACGGTCACCCGGACCAAATTTGGGGTAGTTTTACCAGCCAAACGGCAGCTATGGATGGTGTAGACAATATGTCGCCCAGCCCGGCAGACGGACCGTTTAGCGTTACCTACGGACATATTTCTATTCGCCACTAAAGCCGGTAGTTCTAGAGCGGCGTGCGCAAGAAGCATGCTTGCGCACGCTTTTCCGGGCGATATTTCATTGTCCATACTGTCACCTGGGGGTATACTGCGGACTACTAACAAAAGGGGAGTGCCTATGAAGAAAATGTATAACGTGCGCTACGGCGTGCAAAAAATCCGCACCAAAGCCGACCATTTTGGGGCCATGGCGGCGCTGACTATTACTGGTCTGGCGGCAGCTGTTGCATTACCACTGGCGGCGCATGCTGCCACATCTACCGTTGTTGTTTCGCCTGGTAATATGCAAGGCTGGGCGTTCTTTGACGATAACGGCAATGGCGGTTCCGGCTCACTCGTCGCCGGGCCAGGTACGCCTCCGCTTGGCATGGGTAGCGCACAGTTAAGCGTCAATGCATCGAACCAGGGCTATGCACTTGGCGGTACGAGCAACGGTGGTACGAAGTTGGCTGATCTGACGGCTGTGTCGTACTCTACGTACGTACAGCAGGGTAACAACACTATAGCGCCGGCGCTGCAGTTCAACGTTGACAGTGATGTCACCGACGCAAACAACGCCTTCCAGGGTCGTCTCGTGTACGAACCATACCAGAACGGTACCGTTACCGACGGCCAGTGGCAGAACTGGAATGCGCTTCCGGGCGTTTGGTGGCTGTCCCACTCTACCTCACAGTTCGGCGGTAACTGCGGTCAGGCTTCACCGTGTACCTTCGCGCAGCTCGAAGCTCTATACCCCAACATTGGCATATTGAACGGCACTGGCAATGTGGTGTTCAAAGCCGGCAGCGGCTGGAATGTACCGTTTGTAGGCAATGTAGACGATCTGACGCTTGGTACCAGTGCGAACACTACTACGTATGACCTCGAGCCATATGTAGTAGCAACCGACAAAGCTGCCTGTAAGGACAACGGCTGGCAGAACCTGGCGGACGCGAACGGCAATGCGTTCAAGAATCAGGGCGACTGCGTAAGCTACGTAGCGAGCGGTGGCAAGTCCCAACACTAAAATAGTGCGTTTCTAAAAGAGTGCGGGTTTATGGCCCGCACTCTTTTCATTCTCGAGAAGTTTTGCTACAATCTCTCGAGTAAAGCTATGCGGGTGTAGCTCAGTTGTTTAGAGCGCGTCCTTGCCAAGGACGAGGCCAGGGGTTAGAGTCCCCTCACCCGCACCATTAACGAAATTTCCGTGTTTTAAGAACCCTACCCAGGGTTCTTTTACATTATAGGTAACCTTTGACCCCTTGCGGAACGAGTTGTTATCAGGATAAATAGTGAAGTTTAAGAAGAAAAAACGAAGTAATTCGTCCATCACCTTCATATAGCGAACATTGGAGAAAATAACAGTGATAGCTCGGAAAAGTTTAAGATATTCTTCGTAATTCAAAATGACTTCTTTTTCGGCTTCTAAAACAGTTTTAAGCTTAACAAGCTTTGTCTCCTCATCTTTTATAGACTTCTTCAGCTCATCTAGATTAAAGTGCTTACTGGCTTCTTGGTTATGAATTAAGTACTCTTTAGTGTCTTCATATTGGGCTTTTAGTTTAGATATTTTACTTTGCTGGCTGACTATCTTTGAGTTTAGCTCCTGATTTTTCTTCTTAACGGCCACTCTTACTTTTTTCATTATCTCTTGGTGAGTCTCTTTGGTCAGTAAGCCATTATTGTGCATATCAAGGAACGGTTCATACGCTGCGTGTAAGACTATTGCCGCTCTGGCGGACTTCCCGTACATAACACAGCCTTCTGTTTCACACTTGTAGTAGTATCGTGACTCGTATATCACGCCAGCCTTTTTCTTATCTATAACCATGGATGTCATTGGGCGTTCGCAAGCACCACAAAATACTATTCCTCGCAGTAGGTTAGCTCTGATGTCACTATCTTGCTTCTTTTGAATGGATAAGATTTTACTAGAATTAAGGCTTGTAATTCCGTTTATCTTATAAAAATCATCAACGGTTATCATTGGTATGAAGTCATACTTTGTGCGGAGCTGTACAAAGCTTTCGCCATACTTTAGAACACCAGCGTAAACAGGGTCTTTCAGTAACTTTGAAACATCGTCCTTTTCCCACTTAAATGGCTTAGGGTCTTTTCCTCTTCTCCTAACTTTATAATCTTGCTCATTTGCCCAATCGGCAATTTGCTTTTGGGTTAAGCCTGCAAGACGTTTATTAAACATTTCTTGTACTACGGTGAAGGTATCCTTGTCAGGTCTTAGAAATCTATCGGAATCAATGTAGTAGCCGTGTTTTAGTTTGCCGAGATATATACCGTCTTCTTCTGTTGCACGTTTATTCCCACGGGTAACCGATTCACTTAGGTGTTCAGAGTACTGTTTAGAAAGCACGAATGATATGCCTAACATCATCTTGCCAGTAGGGTTGTTCTCGAATGTTGCTGTAGCAAACTTCAAATCTTTTAATATGCCAGTGTCCAGCAGGTCAATAATCTCGCCAGCGTCTTTCATATTACGGGCTAATCTGTCAGGGTGCCACGCAATAATGCCTGTAATCTTTCCGTTCCTGATGTCGGCAAGCAATTCTTTGAACTTTGTGCGTGTGTCAGGCTCTTTAGCAGAGAACTCTTCCTTAATCGTCTTAACCAGATTTAATTTATCAGGTACAACTACTCGTTCAATACATTCATCAACTTGGTCTTTTATGGAACGCTCTTGTTGCTCGTCGCCCTGTGTAGATTTTCTGGCATAGAGAGCATACTTAATTTCAGATACATCAACATCAGTCCAGTCAGGCGCACGATTATCTAGGAAATGTTGTAGCAGGTCTTCCTCTGTCCAAAGCTTGTCCATTAGAGGTATACCTTTGCTCCGTTATCATCAAGTAGCCAGTCTTTGTTCTTGTCCCAAAACTTGTCTCCGTCTTCATCCGTCCATACGGAAAGCAAGATTAGGATTAAGTTTGCAAAATCGCTATCTACGTTCTGGTTATCTTCATCGGACATATATTCATATTATACGGACCTTCACTGTTCTTTCACTGTTATTGGTTGGTCCGATACAATGTATGCTAATGGATAAAACAAAAACGACTTCAAATTCTTTTACATTGTCTTACTTGGCTACGCACCCTTTAACAAAAGGCATTGTCAGTAAGCACTTAAGCCACATGGGCGGTCATCCTGAATGGGCGAGAGATACTTTGCCGAATCTGCGTGACTACAATATGGGTGGTGGAATTCCGTACCCTATTTTGGTGGAACTGATGGCCGAATTAGACACAGTAGAAATGCCTCCTGAAGCCACACAGGCTCCATCTAAGCCCTATGGAATCTTGTAGAGTACAAATACCCACCTTGTTCGAGCAATTTTTTGAATAAATTACAGGCTCTATCTGTTATTGGGCAAACATACTATAATCTTTCTTAAGTAGCCTTGCTACTACGACCTAAGGTCACTTGAACGAGTGGCTATGGTCAACCAAATCCTACGCAAATGTAATCCAGTCATTGGGTATCTATTTGCGTAGGTAGCAATCGGAAACGGTTGTTTGTGGCTTCGGTCATAACTCAGTGGCTGGTTTTTATTTGCCACAAAAATTAAAGAGGAGGCAGATAATAATGCTTAAAAGTGAAAAACTAGCAGCTGGTCCAGCTATGAGCTTGAACGGCTCATTCTACAGGCTCTTTAAGACTAATAGCCCATGGTGGTTCAAGGCTTTTATTGCTCCCTGGCTACTATTTTGCTGGTGGTCATTTATCGCAGTATTTTATATGTGCGGCGGCTTCTTACTCTTTGCTGGCAGCAGACGACGCAAGCAATTGGTCGAAATCGAACGGCAGAAAGAACTTGTGGCAGCTATGAAACAAGACCCTAGAAGGGGCTAGTTAAAGTAGCTTAGTGTCGTTTATAGGCTAAATTATGACTTGTGGCTATTCCATTTAACCCCTGTTATGATATAGCTATGAAAACAATCCTAGTAGACGCAATTAGCGGTCTTGTACTTGAAGATGGCAGTATCCTTGAGCCAATGCGAAAGCTGCTTGAAACTTATCCAAATAACAAGCTAGTTCTAACTGGCGCTAATGATGAACAGTTCAAGCAATTCAAGCTAGACCAAGTACCTTATGAGGTGTTCACCCTAAAACATAATCCTGAAAAAACAGACCCAGAGTACTTCAAAATACTTCTTGAAAAGTACGGTCTTAATGCCGAAGATGTTGTTTACTTTGAACATAATGCAGAAGCAGCTAAGACTGCTCAATCCCTTGGTATTACGACCTATTTCTACAACCACACAAAAGAAGATATGGTCGCTCTTAAGCAGTTCCTGGACGAGAATCTATAATGAAAGAGCTTAAACTGACGGTAGCGATAGATTGTCCTATGCACGAAGTCTGGGATTTTGTGTTGAACCCAGAAAACACGCCTAAATGGATAGATGGTATAGTTGCGGAAGAAACTAACGAATCACCTACAAAATTAGGTACGGTTTACAAGAACCAAAATCGTGAGGGTAGCTGGACTGAATATGAAATTACCGAACTGAATCTTGGTAGTATGTTCGTCATGAGCCAAAAAGGCGGTAACTATCACGTTAGGTACACGCTCAAGCCCCTAGATGATGATAAGTGTGAACTTGAGTATCACGAGTGGGTTGATGAAGGCGAGCTTGAAGAGCCATTTACCCAAGACATTCTAAACAAGCTGAAAACCGTAATGGAAGCACCAAGACGATATGTAATAACTCTTAAGTCAGGTAAGCAGCTTGTTACGGGTAAGTTCGATAACGATGAAGCCGTCCTAAGATGGATAAGGACAGGCGCAGCAGGAATCGTTTACCAAAACGAACAGGTTCGGATTATTCCACACGAAGTAGAAACGATTCAGCGTATTGAAGATGACGACAAACAGTAACCCAGAAGAGTCAGATAGTAAGGCGCAAGCTCTTGAAGCAGCCACTAAAGAAATAGAAGCAAAGCAATATAAGTATGACTTTCAGATTGCTGATGAATTCAAAGCGCTCGCCGAAACTGATGATTACAACGCAGAGGAACTGGAACTAATAAAAGCAGAGTTCATGCTATTCAGGTTCATGACCAAAAATGATTACCAGGAAAATATAGAACCAAGGTTTAAGCCAATAATGGAATATACAGATGGAAGTGTATTCCCAGATTATTCAGAACTCACCCCAGAGCGATTGAAGTACTATCTTCAACGGTCTAAAAGTACGACAAATCCCGTCATGAAGGCTCGCTACCTTGATGTCAATTACGAGTTTAATGAGGAAATCAAAAAAGAAGACATCTTAGAGGAGCTTGTAGATACACATATTGAAGCAGCGAAGGTTGAGGGGCGTGGCAACGAAATGGACAGCATTGACCTTGTTCAAAGAGCTTTTATTGTCGCCAACAATCATAAGGATGACCAACCAAAGGTATTTGAAAAAGCGAAACAAGCTGTAATGAAGTTTTTGGACAAACTCCAAAAAGATAACCCACGGTGGTGTTTGGAACTACTTGAGCTACTTGTGCATTTCCACGAAGCCTTTAGTAAGGATGAACTGCAACATGCTCACAAAATTGCTAAGGAAGGCGTGGAGCATTACAAAAAACAAGAGGGGTCTTTCCTGATTTTGGAAAGCTATATCAAGATTGAGCATGAAATTGACCAGCTATTAAATCCAGATAGCTATGACCCACAACAGGCAGCTCGTGAAGAAGCACGGCTCTATTCCAATGAAGCTAATAGACGAGAAGACAGCCTATTTATCAAACAAACTAATCTTTTGAAGGCGGCTCAGATTCTTAGGGAAGCTGGCTTGAATAGTGAAGCAGCGAAATTAAATGACGAAGCCGAGAAGCTAGGTAGTCTCCCAGAGTTTACCGAAGGATTCCAAGAGTTCTCTTTTGAGCAAACTATACCTAAAGAAGTTTTTGAAAAATTACAAAAGGAGCTGGCTAACCATCAAGAAAAAGCAGCGCTAATAGCCTATTCCCAGAACTTTTTTCCATCGTGGAAGCAAGCAAAGCAGGAAGGTAAAAAAGAAGAGTATAGCTCAATTAGTGACCATGTTACTAGCCTTACATTGAACAAAGATAATGTTCCTGTAGCTAAAGCACCTGATGATGTGACGTATAGAAGGACTATGCGATATTATGACGCTTCTGTGGCAACTTCTGGATTATTCTTATACGCAACACTAAAAGAAGTAATCAAAAATGGTGACTTAACACTTGATGACATTTTGCCACAGATTGAAAAAATTAAACTTATAAATAAAGAGACCTACGAAGCGGTGCTGTTGGGCTTTAGGTATTTCTTTGAAGGTAAATACTACGAAGCATTATCTGTACTTGTACCGCAGATAGAAGACCTATTAGGCGATATTGTAAAAATGCAAGGCATGAAGCGTTACAGGCAAAAAGACGTGGATTTGATGGAGCCTAAAATGCTCGGTGCCTTACTAAATGACCTTGAGCGAATTTACAGTAAAGACCTAGCTAGATTTATGGAATACCAGCTCATAGACCCTGCTAAAGAAAATTTGCGCAACATCACAGGGCATGGTGGTCTGAAGCCCACTACTCCCGATTTAGACAGGAAAGCTATGGTAGTGCTTCAAATCTACATGGCTATCTTATTACAAATCAAAGCCGTAGATACTAATACATAAGTTAGGGCTACACTACGTTGTTTGTTTATATCAGTAGATTATCTTTTCAGGTTCCAAGGTGCGTGTATCCAAACTAGGCACTTTAGATAAGCTATCGGGATTGTCCCAGATTTCGTACAAAAGTTTAAGGAAAGTATCTATACTTGCACCAAATGGGCCTGAACGTCATTCGTTCGGGCTTTTTTGTTGCCCGCTAAGGAGATGAGGGGACTGATTTCAGGGGTGTAAACTTTTTTATTTTTATCCAAGTGAAAACCAGCAGGAAAAACGATTTGTTTACACCTCAATCTGTTTTCCGGAGACATTTCAAGGTATTTGCCTCCAATATTGTTTATGAACTCAAAGGCGAAACATAGAAATCGTTCCATATCTTGTTCAGCATTAGTCTCGAGTTTATCTATTTGCTCCTCTATAACACCTGCCTCTTCTTTTTTACGGGTAATGGCAGCGAGTATGTCCTCTTTAATGGAGGCATTGAGAGGGTCTGTAGCGGCATCAACCTGTTGAGAGATACTATCCTTAAGGATTTTTAGCTTATGACGCAGGCGTACGGATTCTTGTTGAGCATCGTTTTCTTGCTGTTCCCAGACTTTGTCGAGAGCTTTTAGAAGATGTTTAAGTCCCTCGTTGCTTACGATATTTCCCTTAAACATGTCCTCGACCATCAAGTGCATAGCTTCCCGGGTAATGTAGCGACCGCAAGCACGGCATCTGTACTTTTCATATATCTTAGTTGAATTGGGCTTGCCGTTGCCGTGGTCGAAACCCACGAACCTACAGTTCTTCTTACCAAGGCATAGGTCGCACGTAACGTCGTTATTGCATGGGTACTTTGGGTTGCCATTCATTCGTGGACCGCTCTGGTTTTTCTTCTTGGAGTCCATAATACGAATGAGCTCATAATGCTGAGCTTTAGTAATAAGTGGCTCATGCAGTCCATTCTCGTTTCGAACTTTTACTTGTTTGTTTACATCAACGATACCGGCATTAAATGGGTCTGTAGCAATCTTCCTGAATTTATCCATTTTGTAAGGGGAGTGGCCAAGCATGAAGTCGCTATTATTCAGTTCAGTAAGTGCTTGGCTGGGGCTAATCAATTTTGTCGCAAGCCTTACCAACACCAGACGCAGCGCAGGTCCCCTTACGGGATGTATTTCCTGTATACCTGCCAGTGAACCTTTCATGTATCCAGGTTTAGGAGCAAAGGGATATCGGCCTTCCTTAAGAGCGTCCACATCGCCATCTACGGATTTTTTCTGACGCTCTTCGTTACTGCCTTCCCCTTCAAAAGCCTTGAGTGCTTTGAACAGTTTTGCGTTTATGTTGTCAGTATTCAACTCTGGTTGGGAAGCGTACCAAACCTTTACGCCTAACTTTCTAAACTCAACTTCAAAATGAAACAGCTCATCCACGCTTCGCATGAACCTGTCTACCTCATGCACGATTAAATACTTAACTTGTGGATGCTTGCGACAATAGGTGAGCATGTCCTTAATGTCCTTACGATTCACATTGGTGCCAGCTTTGCTTGAGACATTACCCGACCACTGTCCATCATCGGGTATATACGCGCCAAGCTCCTCCGCAGCTTTTAAGGTGGCCTCTGCCTGTCTCTTGAGGCTATTGTTTGCTACTTGCTCTGGCGTAGAGACCCTGCAAGTGGTTATCGCCCAGACTTTTGACATATTAGTCCTTTACTAATATTGGTGGGAGTTTCTCGGACAAGGCCAATGCAAGGCCTAAAGAAACTCCCACCAATATCAATAAACTAATTACTGGATTGTTGTGCATTGTTTTGTCCATTTTCTATACTACCACCGCTTACGCTTTCCTTGTAGGTATCATAAATCAGCTGCGCTAAATCAAGCGCATCCTGTTCTATCGTCCTTCCTGGGGTGTACCGTAATCTCTTGCGGCGGTTTTTGGGCATAAAAATAGCCCTCAATACTTAAGGGCTATTAGCTGCCTGGTAAGGCGTATCTTACGCCTCGGTCGAAGCATATGCAATATACCTTACGGATGTTCTTAAATAAGAAATCCTATGAACCATCACTATGTAGTCCATTTTCCCGCTCTTCTTTGTGGCGACGGAGTTCCGCAATCTGCTCTAATTGATGCGAAGTCATCTTAGGTGGCGGTCTTTTGGCTTCATCATCAGCGCGCTTCAATATGGCATTTATTTCTTCTATGCTCATGCCTCGCCTCACTATTCCTTCCTCTGAATCTACGATTACCTTTGTACCGTATCCATTCTTAGCGAGCCATTCTGATGCGCGTATGTCGCCCGCTATAGCCTTACGTGCCATTACAGTCAATATCGCCCCTAAGGGCGCGCCTCTAAAGATGGTGCCGTCCTCTAGCTCCATCGTGAAGTTTTTGTCATGCAGCATTTCCTGGATATGCGTAGAAAGGTGCTTGGTGCCCTTAGGCTTATGGCCACGTCGCGGGTCGTAGCCTTTGTTGAATGGTTTCAGATTATCAGCGTTTGCCATAGCGTTTTCTCACTGTATTCTCACAGTATTTTCTAAAACAAAAGCCCGCGTGAAGCGGGCTAATTGCCTAGTACTGCCATGATAGCATGTTGCCGAACCGCGCTAGTCGTTATATGCTTAATTTGTCTAGACTAGCAGCGGTTTTTTATATCTCTGAAAAGAGTGATTTGCATCGTTAATGCGGCAATCACTCGAAAACAGTAGATGCAAATCTGCTGCTGGTCTAGACAATCTAGAGTGGTTGTCGCTTTTTAATTGGAGAAAGAAAATGGCCAGAGAGAACAAACCGTTAATAGCTGCCCTTATAGTGTCCTTTGCGACCATCTTGGTCCTAGTAGCCGTGCTACTATTCGTCTTGCTAGTGCATGACTCAAATAAAACGCAGGCAGATACCACGGATACGACCCAAGCCCAATCTACCGCCAACAGCGACCTCCAGGGCTGTATAAATGACGCTCACAGTAAATGGGACCAAGAGATTGCAATAGAGGAGTCGGGTGGTAGCACCAACACCGGACAATCTCTGTTGGACCAGGACATTGCAAGCTGCCATCAGCAATATGGATATTGACGAATAATCGGTCTTACCCCTATAGTGCGCTTAGCTAGGTGCATTATGGATATCTTGAACAAAATAACTTGTAGCGTTAGCCTTGACCACACAAGAGGGTGGCATCTAGTTAGCGAGGAACGGTTCTATTCTCAACTAACCAAAGAAGCAACTGCCCAACTTCAGGAAATGGGTCTTAATGTTGAAGCATCCGTGCCGGGTCGAATACAAGGCCTAGGAGCGGGCGGCAGTGCCTTGATTGGGACAATTTATGAACTGATAAAGCTGAAGCCGATTGCTACTTTAATAGTAGCTGGTATAGGGCTTGTGAGTAGAACGTATATAAAAGCGCTCGGGAGAAGGCACCGTATATCAAAACAGGCCATACTAGTCAGCTTACATTTAGAACACGCTGAAAAGGTGAAGGATGATAGCCTAGGACTTTTGCCCTACAAGGCAGCGGTGGCGTTTGATGCAGGAACAATCGTTCAGCAGCGCTTGGCTAAGAAGTATCCGCTTTTCGATGTGAGCCTGGACGTTAGCACGCGACTACCCAAAAATGGCGTGAACGCCATATATCACGTTGATAGTGCGGAACATCTCAAACTTAAAACATATCGCATGGCTCGGATAATTCGTGCGGCGAGCTTTCAGAATGGAGACAACCTGTATGTCCGCTTTTCAAAATACGGCACAATCCAGCACGTCTTTCACCAATTGGTAAACATAGAAGATAGCCCGTACAGCTCTGACGACTGGCGCTCCGCCAAGGGAAGGACACGAACATACTACACATACGTATCTTCAAGGATGTTTAAGGGCTATAAGCGTCGCCCGATAGAAATGAAGTGGAGCGACTTCCAAAAAGCGATGGGGATTGCCCAGTAGTCAGGTGCCGGGAGCTTTATGCGGGCTCTGCCTCGGTTGCGTCTTCTGATAATAACTCATTAGCGAACTCTTCAATTTCTGCATGTGTATTTTGCACGTTCGTAAGTAAGTTCTGGTGTTTGGGGTTATGTAAGTGAATAAGATATGTGTCGGCAATCTTGCTGTGCCCACCCTTGGTTGTTGTCCCCTTAAACGCCTTTTTCTTTAAGGCCTGGATATGGTCGAGTCTTGTCATCACAATACCACAAACCCTCACCATAAAATCTTTACCTTCGGGGTGCGGGCCAATCACGTAAACGTTCTCGATACCCTTACTGAATGCGCGGCAAATCCTGTCCGACGGGGCAGCTGTGTTACCACGCTCTCGCGTCGAGGCCATTGCAACGATTTTAATGCTGCACCTTAGAAATTTGCCAACAAACTCATCGCTTGTGGTCATATCACCAACTTCCCGCAGAGCAAAGGTCCTTAGAAAATCAATCAGGTTATGCACTTCTTCGTATACAGCAGTTCGGTCTCTCGAGAAAATCACCTTATGGCCAAGGTAGCTTAGCTCGCGCAGCAATACGTTTGTGTAATACCCAGAGGTATCAATATCTCTAAAAGCCTCAACCATGTCATTGATTTTTTCGTCTTGGAGCAGGGGTTCAAAGATGTCGGTAACAAAGTAGTCAAATGCTGCCTGGTCGTGCTCTTCGATAATCTTGCCTGTCGTGTATAAATCTAGGGACTGACCTTGCCTTTTCGACAGATGCTTTTTAACGTTTTTCAGTAAGGTCGTGGAGGTGAACAAATAGGCGGCGTGTACATAGTTTCTTTGCTGCTGACCTTTGTCGCGCATCACAAGCACTACCTTATCGTTATCCCAGCGCACTTCATCGTCGCCATCTCTGCCAGCCCATTTAATTTTGGCGCCCACTGCATCTATATCTGCGTGGTCGGAAAGGGTCTTTACGTAGCTGTTTATCGCGCCTTGTATCTCATGTTTAACTAACTGACGCTTGAAGTTAATGCCTATAAAACTCAGAAGCCTCAGGAGCTTCGCAAGCCACGCATCAAACTTCTCAGGGTTGAGGTAAAGGATTACAGCAAGCACAAAGCACGCACCAAAACCGCTGATTGCAGAGATTATCTCACCCATTCTTTGTCCCGTTCTTCTGCTGGGTCTCAAGATATGCCATAAGCTCCGATACGCAGGTGGCCTTACTACATACCAGCCTGTGCTTGTCGGCGACCTTGATAACAGAGTAGATGTTGTCCATTGTCACGACATCACCGCAGAACTTGCATTTTGCCTTGCCTGCCTCAAAGTCTTCGAGCAGACCAATATTAGCAAGGAATCCCCTAAGGTCGGATTCGTGAACGGCTTTTATATCCCTGTAGCCCCTCGCCATACCGTTATTATATATTACCTGGCTCATAGCGCATTAGCTGATAGCATTAGGTACTGCGGAGTAGTTCCATTCTCTAAGTAAACGAACCATCAGCTGGGCCGCATGGAGAGGAGGTGGCGTGGGCCCTTGCTAGGACGACCTTCCGCTCTCCTCTCTTTCGGGTTTGTGAAAACCCTATCCTACTACAGCTAGTTCGGTGCACGCTATAAGCCTAGCCTCTCTTGCGTGTTATACCTTACCCAATACTGAGTAGACATGCGCCGCTCAAAAGTTTGGTCATAAGACAAACCTCCCAATTAAACGTCGCTCATGCGACTTCTTCAGTATATATTAGGCTTGCGGTGCAAGTCCCAGCCCTTACTGGCTGTATAAGTACTCCTGGTATGGAACGGCTAGGATTTCTCTCCATCGGGCTATCTCATCGGATATAAGGTGTAAACTTTTACCCAACTCCTGCACCAAGTAGTAGATTTAAGCCCTTCGGGGCTTTTTATGTATAGATCATTTGAACCCTGCTGATATAATCAAGAAAAAGCGAGGGTAGGTATGTCTTACAAAAACTGGTATCAGCAGCACCTGGACGGATCGAGCCTAGGCGATAAAATTGCAGATCTTGTGGTCCATGGTATGGGGTCGTGGAATTTTATCATCATTCAAACGGTAATTATCATCGTGTGGGTGCTGGGCAACGGCTATTTCCTGTTCGTACACTTCGATAAATATCCGTTTATTCTGCTAAACCTGGTGTTCTCTACCCAGGCAGCGTATGCTTCGCCCCTGATCCTGATGGCGGCAAATCGGCAAGCCGACCGGGACAAGGCTCAGGCCGAGCATCAATACAAACACCAGGAGCGGGAACTGGCCCTTAACACGCAGCTTACCGAGGATATTCATAGGCTAACCCAGGAAATACATGCGCTTATTGCAAAAGATGGTGTAGCGCCTCCGCATGTTAAAGAACGTTCTGCCGAAAGCGCCGAAAAAGTCGGCCAACCGTCGTAGGCTGGGAATATCCGCTTAACCTGTTCGACGGACCCTTTGTTATACTGAAACCATGCGGAAACTAATTATGTGGAATGTAATTTCACTGGATGGCTGCTTCGAGGGCAAGAAGCCGTGGGACCTGGAATTTCACCAGACCGTCTGGGGCGATGAGCTCGGGGTA
>Ga0207702_10001055_pt1 | contig 28213 bp, 32 predicted proteins | sample KBSCornC62_FD_184302 | JGI IMG/M metagenome (GOLD analysis project Ga0207702, IMG submission 184302) | Corn rhizosphere microbial communities from Kellogg Biological Station, Michigan, USA - KBS Corn C6-2 (SPAdes) (version 2) | ecosystem: Host-associated > Plants > Roots > Rhizosphere > Soil ... | reverse complement strand
GCCGCCGTTTTTCTCTCCCGCGAGGATTTCGGCGAGCGATCTTGACCGTTTTCAGCGAACGAGCACAGTCCAATGTGGACAGTCCAAAGTGGAAACGGACGCGAAGGGGTGACAGAAAGTGACCGGAAACGGTGTGCCGACGAACCCGGCGTTCGTGGGCGAGTGGCTCGCGCGAGAACTGACCGAAGTTGCGACCGATCGTCGCGAGCCGGTGTACGTCGTCGAGAACCGCAGAGACCGTCGCCGGAGAGCCCGCGAGAAGCGCGCTCAGCGCGCCGCTGCCGCACGGAGGGGTGAGACGTGGGTATAGGCGACCCCTTCGACGCAGGCGACCATCACAGCGGCGCTTTCGGTGATGTTGAGGCGCACGTGCGCGCCGATCTCGCAGCCGTCAGCAGTGGTCACCCGTTCGCAGAGACGCTCGGGGCGGTCGCTCGCCGGCTCGCACGGTCACTCGACGAGGATCGAAACGACACGAAGGCGCCTCTCGCCGGCACTGCGCGCGAGCTGCGGATGACCGTCGACACGATCGTGAACGCACCCGGAGGCGAAGGCGATGAGTTCGAGTCTGCGATCTCCGCGCCGAGCCCGAACCCTTCCCCGGTTCGGGACACCTAGAACGCCGAGCCGGCTCACTCTCGGCCCGGCCGTGGGCATGGTCGCAGCTCGAATCGGCACCCCGTTCATGCCGTGGCAGCAGTACGTCGCAGACGTTGCGCTTGAGATCGACCCGGACACCGGTCGGCTCGCGTACTCGAAGTTCGGGCTGACTGTCCCCCGGCAGAGCGGAAAGACGACGCTCGTTCTCGCGAAGGCTGTTCATCGGGGCATGGCGACGGAGTTCTTTGGCCGTCGACAGAAGATCGTCTATACCGCACAGACTCGCGAGAAGGCTCGCGAGAAGTGGGAAGAAGACTTTGCGACTGTCCTCGAAGAGAATCGGTACTTCGGACCGAAGATCAAGGTACAGAAGCGCAACGGTTCGGAGCATATTCGCTTCCCGAACAGCACGCGATTCGGCATCGAGTCGAACACGGAGAAAGCCGGTCACGGCGGAACCATCGACGAAGCGTACATCGATGAGGCTTTCGCGCAGCAAGACCGGCGACTAGAGCAGGCATTTCGGCCGGCGATGATTACCCGAGTGAACAAGCAGCTCGGGGTTCTCAGTACGGCCGGATGGTTGGGCGAGTCGCCGTATCTCGAAGAGGAAGTCGCAGCCGGTCGGCTCGCCGTAGCGAAGGGACGCACGACCGGCCGCTGCTACTTCGAGTGGTCAAGCCCGGAAGACGAAGACCCGTACGACCCCGAGACGTGGTACGGCTGCATGCCGGCTCTCGGCTACACGCAGACCGAAGAAGCGATCCGTGCCGAACTTGACGACATGGGCCTGATCGACTTTTCTCGCGCCTTCCTGAACCGGTGGGTGCGCAAAGATGCCGTTCCCGAATGGTCGATCATCACCCGGACGGCATGGGAAGAGCGCGAAGTCGAGCCGATTCGGCCTGACGGTCCGGTCATTTTCGCCGTTGCTTCAGCGTGGCCGGACGCGCAAGAGACCGCGATCGTCGTGCTTGGCTCGATTGACGGGCAGTTCGTCGGGCAAGTGATCGAGCACAAAGCCGGCGCGATGTGGGCAGTCGATGCGCTGAGCGCGCTGACAAAGGCGAACCCGAATCTCGGGGTCGTGGTCGATCGTGGCGGGCCGGCCGGCAGGCTGATCGCTCCCCTAATCGACGCTGACGTTCCGCTGATCGAAATCGGGATGCAGGAGACGGCTCGCGCGTTCGGGCTGTTCCTGTCTGAAGTGGCCGGCGACAATCCCCGCTTCTGTCACTTCGGGCAGCCGGAGCTGACGCGCGCAGTCGCGACCGCGAACAAGCGTCCACTAGGCGACGGGTTCACGTGGTCGCGTAAGGAAGCGACCGACACTTCACCGGTTGAGGCGATGACGATAGCGCTGTACCAATACCTAGCGCTCGCTCGGCTGAACGCGCCGACGACATCGGTGTACGAGTCGAGAGGGATGGTCGAGCTGTGAACGTGCCGGGAATCATCGCGATCGGTGTGCTCACACTTCTCGCCGTTGCTCTACTGATCGGGTGGTACGAGCTGCGTCGAGCGACCCGCGCTGAGCCGTCCGACCCTCCCCCTCCCCCCGACCCGGCTGGAATCGAGCGACTCGTTCGCGATCAGATCGTGGTCACGATGAAGACCGGTGAAACGTTCTCGGGTGTGCTGTGGGAGGAGACCCCGCGCGAGATCGTGCTACGCGGAGCGGCAGGCATCGGCATGGCCGATAAGCGAGAGAACTTGCCTGTCGACGGTGAGCTTCTGATCTTCGTATCCGACATCGCGTACGTTCAGAAGCCCTAGGGGGGAAGTGTGCTGATCTCGTCGGGAGTTGCGGTCAAGACCCCGTACTTCCCCGGAGCCACGTCGGATTGGTTCTACAACTACGAACGGCCGAACCACTGGCACGGGTATCACGGAATGTATCGCCGGCAGCCGTGGGTGTACGTGGTCGTGTCGAAGCGCGCTCGATCTCTCGCGCGCCTTCCCCTGAAGACGTACATCAGGGACGATCTGAACCGACCCGAAGCGGCACCGACGAGCCCGTACAAGATGCTTCTCGACAACCCGAATCCGGCGATCTCGCCGTACCGCTTTTGGGAGTGGACGAGTAGCACGTACGACGTGTTCGGAGAAGCGTTCTGGTACAAGCGGCGCGACCGTGGGGGAAGACCGTTCCAACTCGTCCCCCTTCACCCGACCGGAATGCAGTACGACGAAGCTCGCGACGTGTGGAACTTCTCGAACGGGAAGGCTCAGCTTCAGGGCATCAAGCCGGCCGATCTCGTGTACTTCAAGTCGTGGAACCCGAACCCGGACGGTCGGGGGATGAGCGCGCTCGAACCGCTGCGCTCGACGCTTGAGCACGAAGCGTCGTCGAAGGCTGCGACTTCTGCGTTCTGGCGCAACGGCGCTCGCCCCGGCTTCGTGCTGAAGCACCCGAGCAATCTCAGCGACGGTGCGCAGGCTCGGCTCAAGGGTCAGTTCGACGGCATGTACACGGGTGCATGGAACACCGGCAAGACGCTCGTTCTCGAAGAGGGCATGGAGCCGGCTCCACTCACGATCTCGGCCGACGACGCGCAGTACATCGAGAGCCGGAAGCTGAACCGCGAGGAAGTCTGCGCGGTGTACGACATGCCGCCCCCGGCTGTGCAGATCCTCGACAACGCGACGTATTCGAACATCACAGAGCAAATGCGGTCGCTGTATCGAGACACAATGGCAGCGATCCTGCGTGCGTTCGAAAGCGATGTCGACACGCAGCTTCGAGCGCCTGACTTCGCTGCGAACGAGTACGCCGAGTTCTTGCTTGACGGTGTGCTGAGAGGCGACTTCGAACAGCGTACGACTGCGTTCTCGAAGGCTGATTACATGACGATCGCTGAGAAGCGTCGCGCAGAGAATCTGCCGTTCAAGGATGGCACCGACGTCATTCTTGTGAACACAGCGACGCTGCCGCTCGAACGGCTCAGCGAGCCGGGTCCGATCGATGCCGGAGCGCCGGGCTCACAGAATGACCCGGCTCCGGCCGACAATGCTGACGACACTGCCGACGAGCCGGCGAAGCGCACCGTGCGTGTCTCAGCTCGCCGGCTCGACGTGGGCATGCGAACGGTCATGGGGCGACTCAGCCGGATCGTGGACGTGCGCGACATCGACGAGACTGCGCTTATCGATGGTCTTGACCCGGTGTTCGGGCAAAAAGTCATCGCAGAGTGTCGCAAGGCATTCGATCTCGACGAGAGCGTGCCGGAGCTGCGAGCCCGGCTGAAGACGATTCAGAAGGAGATCGCAGCATGAACAAGCTGTACGCGTTCGGCACGGTCAAGGATATCGGCGGAGCGGATGAGTTCCCCGGACAGTTCGAAGTCATTCTCTCGACTCCGGAAGTCGACAGAGACGGCGAGTCGATCGCTGTGAAGGCTTTCGAACCGCTGCCGGAGCACATGAGCTTCGACATCGACCACGGAATGAGCGTCGCGACGACGGTCGGCAGTGGAACCCCGCGATACGACGGTGATCTGCTCAAGGTCGCCGGCACATGGTCATCGATCCCCGAAGCGCAGAAGGTACGGACCCTCGTTCGCGAGGGTCACGTTCGCTCGACGAGCGTCGCTTTCATGGGCGCTGAGTACGAACAGCGTGACGGTGTGCCGACCATCGTCAAGGCTGAGATCTTGAACGGTGCCTTCACCCCGATCCCTTCGAACCGTGGTGCGAACGTCATCAGCGCGAAGGCATTCGCTGATCGCTCAGCTCTCCCCGGTGATGACGGCACGATCGCTCGCGTGCGTGGCTTTGACCGTCCGATGTTCAAGGGTCACGGGCTGACGGCAAGCGTGCTCTCGGAGGCGCTGAACCGGGCGATCGAGCAGGCGCACGGAGGAGAACGGTCGTACGCCTACCTGATCGACTACACCGACGAGTGGGCGGTGTTCCGGGTCTACTCATCGAAGACCGGACCCCGCATGCTTCAGCAGAACTACGAAGTCACCGGTAACGAAGCGAAGATGACCGGCGACGCGATCGAAGTTGTCGCGAAGGTCGTTTACGAGCCGGTGAAGAGCGATGATGGAAAGTCTGCCCCCAAGCCCGACTCTGCCGGAACTGCCGACTCGAAGTCTGCCGTTCCTGCCGATGAGGCTTCGGCGCTCGCAATGGCACATGCGGCTCTCGCAGACGCAGAGACCGCACTAGCGCTCGTCGACTGACGAGCCGGACACGAACGGAGAAGCACGGTGCCTTCCGCACTGCGTGAGCGCATGGAAGCCGAAGTCAAGGGGCTTCAGACGCTCGCTGACGAGATCGACAAGCAGACCGGTCCGCAGACCGGCGAGCAGACGCAGGAACTTCTTCGTCGCGCTCGCGAAGTGAAGAGCCTGAAGCAGCAAGTTCTCGACGAGGGAGAGGCGCGCAAGGATCTCGACGACGCGCGTTCGTTCCTGAAGTCGCTCGCAGAGCCCGACCCGGAGCAGCTCGACGCGCAGGCGATGAAGACCGCTCGCGCGGCGCTCACTCCCTCCGGTCTGGCCGGCAACCCGCAGGGCAAGACGTGGGGTCAGCTCTTCACGGAGTCGGACCAGTTCAAGGAGTTCACGAAGCGCTACGGCGGCCGGGATGGAGTTATTCCCGACTCGACGAAGGGGATTCAGTCCCCGACGTTCTTCACCCCCGAGATGGGTCTGAAGTCGCTCGTCACCGGCGCTTCTGACACTTCCGGTGGCGCGTTCATCCGGAACGACATTTATACCCCCGTTACGGATCTCGTGGGCGAGCGCGAGCTGACCGTCTCGGATCTGGTCACGCACGGCTCGACGGAGAGCGACACGATCGAGTACGTCCGGATCACCGGCAAGACGAACAACGCTGCGCCGGTTCCGGAGGCGACGCAGAGCGGTCTTCCGGCGACGTACAACGCGCCGACCGGTGGCGAGCTGACTTCGGGCGGGTACAAGCCCGAATCAGGCGTCGCGCTTGAGAAGGTCACGACCACGATCAAGACGCTCGCGCACTGGATGCCGATGACGAAGCGCGCCGCTTCGGACGCCGGTCAGGTGCGCACGATCGTCGACTCGTTCCTGCGCTACGGGCTGAACGAGGAACTCGAAGACCAGATCTTGAGCGGCTCCGGTTCCGGGGAGAACTTCCTTGGGATCATGAACAGCTCGCCGCTCACGGTCGGTTCGGCCGGCACCGACATCGACGCGGTTGTCGACGCGATCAAGGCAGTTCGGGTCACCGGTCGTCGCCGGCCTACTGCAATGGTCATCCACCCCGACGACTGGTACTCGACCGGGTTCCTTCTCGCGAAGGACACGCAAGGGAACTACATTCTCGGCGATCCTCGCGCTTCCCTCGATCAGCTCAACTCGATTTGGGGTCTGCGCGTCGTCGTGAGCGAGGGTCTCGCCGCGAACACTGCTCTCGTCGGTGATTTCCGGTTCGGCGTGCTGTGGGAGCGTGAGGGCATTTCCGTCAGCGTGACGGATTCGCACATGGACTTCTTCACGCGGAACCTTCTCGCGATCCTGGCCGAGATGCGTGCCGGCTTCGGCGTGCTCGACTCGCAGGCGTTCTGCACGATCACGGCCGTCTGACCCATGCCGCGCGATGATCTCGCTTCGCCCGGAATCACCGATGTCACGGTCGCTTCTGCCGCTCGCAACACGAACGGCAACAGCGGCCCGATCGGTGGTTTCGGGTCAGCGAAGACCCTGCGAGCACAGCTCAACGTTTCCGCCGCAAGCGGAACAACGCCGACGCTGAACGTTCTGATCGAAGATTCTGTCGACGGCGGCGCTACGTGGAACACGGTCGGCACCTTCGCGCAGAAGACGGCGATCTCTCGCGAAGTGGTCAACGTGGTCGCGCCGTTCACCGACTTACTTCGTGTGTCGTGGACGATCGGCGGTACGACTCCGAGCTTCACGTTCGAAGTGCGGATCTACTCGGAGTAACCCCGGACAGTCGCGCACCGACACTCCGGAGAATCCCTGCCCAACGAAGGAAGAGGAAGCATGGCAACCGCCCCGAAGTCGGGCAGCGGCACAACCGCCCCCGACGACAAGACCGACCCGCGCGAGCCGGACACGACGGCCGACAAGCGCACCGACTCGACGGCGAGCGTCCCGACCGATGTCGGTGTCGACGAGACCGATGCGGCGCTGAACTCGAAGTACGGGTTCTCGACCATTGACACGAGCGACGTGAGTCACGACAAGCCGGATCACGGTGACCCGGTGCCCGTCGATCAGGTGTCGGCTTCGGCCGGTGCGTCCATCGTGGATGGTGCGACTTCGCACCGGAACTCGACGTTCGCTGACCGTGCGAAGGAGCGCGACAAGCGGTCGAACACAGCCGTCTCGCGGGAGACCGCGCAGACGAAGTGAACGACCGGGGGCGGTCGGTTGGGAACCCCGGTCGCCCCCGGTTCCATTCTCGAAGGGACTGAAGTGGATAGTGACCGACCCCTTCGGGGGTGTGAGTTGTGCGGGGGAGTCGACACCGACCCTCGTCACGTCGTGGCGACTCCGAAGGGAGATGCCGGCGTACCCGAAGGTGTCATTCTGAAGCGCCTGATCGCGAACGGCATTCCCGACGAGGCGCTGACGGAGATCATGCAAGATGACACGCAGGTTCGTCATCTCGACTGCTGCGCCGCTGCCGGTTGCCCGGCCGAGCCCGAAGCTCAGTGCGGCGCACCGGAGCGAGCCGGCAGCGGGAAGACGGGCGACGAGCTGCTTGCGTTGCTCGAATCGCAGCCGATGCGCGTGTACGCCGGGGGGAGTGACGACTGATGCCGGGTCTCGACGCTGCGCACGCAGCAAACATCGTCGATGCTTCGCTCGGCACGGCATCCTTCGTCGCGACGACAACGCCGATTCACGTTCGCTTCATGACGGCGAACGGCTCAGCCACGGCGAACGGAACGGAGCTGACAACCGGGGGCGGGTACACGTCCGGCACCGGAGCGCCGACCGTCACCTTCGCGAGCGCGAGCACGACTACCGGTCAGGCAGCGTCGAACGCTGCGGTTTCTGTGACGAACATGCCCGCTGCGACGATCGTCGGTGTCGAGCTGTGGGATTCGGCCGGCACTCCCAAGCGGAAGTGGTGGGGTGCGCTCGCGGCGAACAAGACCACGGCGAGCGGCGATACGTTCACGATCGCGTCGGGCGCGCTCACGGCGACCGATCTCTGAGCTGAACGGGGGCAGCCGTGGCGACGAGGCTGTATGGCGTTGCTAACACGGCTGCCCCCGTCTCTCCGGCGTTCGACTCGGGGTGGATTGATACAACTAGCGCTGTACGTCGTGGTCTTTCGCTGACTAAGGCTGCCACTACCGAAACCCGGTCCGCCGTCAATGTCACGTCGGGTGCGGGTAACAACGCGCTCGCCTTTCAGCTTATCTCTGATCCACTCGACGCGCAGACGATCACGGGTGGAACCGTCACGTTAATGTGCCGGGGGCGAGAACTCTCCACTACCGACAACGTTAACAAGCGGTGGCGCGTAACAAAGATCATTTCGAATGACGGTTCGACTGTGCGTGCCGTCATGAACTCGATGCAGGCGACATCGAGCACGACTGAACTAGGTACGTCGCTGTCCGGTCAGATCATGGCGAACGTTGCTGGCACCGGAACAGTCAACGTGCAAGCCGGCGACCGCATTCTAGTAGAAGTCGGCTACGGTCTCAGCTCGACCGGTACGAGCCCGCAGTATGACATGGTGATCGGCGGTAACGGCACCGATCACGCAGTCACCGAAGGTGATACGACCGGCACGGTTGCATGGATTGAGTTTTCACAAAACCTCGTGTTCCTTCCCCCGGAGCAGCAGGGTTCGGCAGATCTGACGGCGAGCGCGTCGCTTGTCACGACCGGGCAGGCACTTCACGTCGTCAACGGGATCGAGTTCGAAGAGTTCCCGACAGATCTGAACTCGAACGCCGGAGCGACTTCAGTCGTAAGCGCGAGTCGTACCTTCCCGGCAGGTTCGCTCGGAATCCTCGTCGTCACGGCGAACGGGCCGAGCGGCAGCAACCTAACCGGAACTGTCACCGACTCAGCCGGTAATACGTGGACGCTGATTGAGGATCAATCGCTTACGGGCGGGCAACCCGGCTTCGTCGGCGCGTACCGGAGAGCGTTCGCTTCGCAGACAACGGCGACCGTCACGGCAGCCGTGTCAATCGGTGCCGGGGCGAATGGTCTCGCGTCGAAGCTGTACATCATCCGCAGTGGGTACGACTCGACGACCCCGATCGGTTCGAGCGCGCCGGGCACATCGACGGCTGCCACGATCACGACTGCTGCGATCACTCCGCAGACGACGGGGCTCATCATCTCCGGCGCGTCCGATTGGACTGCTCCGGCGACGATGAACTCTTCGGATCTCGTTGAAGACACATGGACGATCAGCGGACAGGCTTCCGGGTCGGTCGGCTACGAAGCGGGCTCGGCCGGCGTGTCGAACTCGTCGTCGTGGGTGACTCCGGACGCTTCGCAGGCGAACACGGTCATCTTCGAGATCCGTGCCGGTGGACCGGCGACGCAGAACGGCTCGGCTGCGCTGACGGCAACGGCGAGCCTCGTTGCAACGGGGACCGTTACAGCTCTCGCGAGCGCATCGCTCGCAGCGTCGTCGAGCCTTGCTGCAACCGGCGTCGTTACCAAGGTCGCGAGCGCATCGCTCACGGCGTCGTCGAGCCTCGCCGCAACCGGCGTCGTCTCGAAGATCGCGAGCGCATCGCTCACGGCGACCGCATCCCTCTCGGCATCCGCTACCCTGGCCGGCTTCGGTGCTGCCGGTCTGACGGCGAGCGCGCAACTCGCCGTCGCTGGGATCGTGACCCGGCTCGGGACTGCTGCGCTCACGGCCGGTGCGACCCTAGGCGCATCGGGGGTCGTGACCCGACTCGGGGTCGCGAACCTCGCAGCAAGTTCGGATCTTTCCACGGCAGCCGTAGTGTCGAAGCTCGCGAGCGCTGCGCTCGCTGCTTCGTCGACATTGGCTGCAACCGGCACGGTGATCGGTGGGGCGAGCGCTGCCGCTGATCTGATCGCTGCCGCTTCGCTGAGCGCGAGCGGTGTCGTCACTCGCCCCGGAACAGCGGCGCTGAGCGCTGCGTCGAGTCTCTCGACAACCGGGGTTGTCACCGTGCTCGGGTCGGTCGCAATCGTGGCCGGAGCGACTCTGACGGCAGCCGGCACGCGCACCGTGCTCGGCGTAGCTGCGTTGACTGCGGATGCGTCGCTAGGTGTCGCAGCGACAGTCGCCGGGCAAACGGCAGCCGCTCTCGTCGCTTCGGCCACGCTTGCGATCAGTGGACAGCGTACGGCGATCGCGACGGCGGCGCTCACTGCCGGCTCGGCGTTCAGTGTTGCCGGCGTCGTGGGGAAGCTCAGCGCCGTCGATCTGTCCGCTTCATCCCTGTTTGCGGTGTCTGGTCTGGTCACCGTACTCGGGGTCGTGACCCTGAACGCGCAGTCGACTTTGACCGTCGCAGGCTTGATCGCCGGGCAGACTGAGGCTGATCTTGTCGCCTCGTCCCTGCTCACCGTGGCCGGTCAGCGCATCGCGGTCGCCCCGGTGGCTCTTCTCGCCGCTGCGAGCCTCTCCGGGCTCGGGGTAGTGGTTGTGCCGGCCGGGGTCGCTCTGACCGGCACAGCGGCTCTCAGCGTCTCGGCACGTCTCGATCAGAAGGCGCTCGCGCAGCTCGTCGCGATCGCCGTGCTCGGAATCAGCGCGAACACGCACACTCCGGGCTTCGTTGGCTCGGCATCCGTCTCAACCCGGCCGGGCTCGTCGAGTTCCGTCAGGGTCCGCTCGACCGGCGCAGCCGGTGTCGCGATCAGCTTCCCCGGTTCGGCTCGGGTCACAGTGAGGAAGGGTGCGTCGTGAGAGTGCCTAGCGGGCAGCCGGTACGGCTCGACTTCGAAGTTACCGATCTCTCCGGCGAACTCGTCGATCCGGGGTCGGTGCGGATGCAGCTCCTTTCCCCCGATACCGATGTGCCGGCCGACATCGCTGTTCCGGCGCACGACGGGACCGGGCTGTATCACTCGATTCTCGACACGGACATCGAAGACTTCGGTCATTACGCATGGGTATTCTCGACAACGGACCCCGGCAAGACCGTTCGGAACGGCGTGATCGATGTCTTCGATCCCTTCGCGCAGGAATTGCTAGGGCTCGACGACGGGAAGAAGTATCTGAACATCGCGCTTGACAACCCGACCCACGACGACGAGATTCTAGGGTTCATCCGGACCCTAACCCCGGCCGTCGAATACCTCGCCGGGTCAGTCGAGCCGAAAACCGTCAGGCGATTCATCGACGGTGGCGGATACTCGCTCGTTCTGCCGCACGCACCGATCATTTCTCTGACTTCGCTCGCGTTCTACGGCACAGCGTTCGACACGACGACGCTCACCGTTGACAACGAAAGCGGGATGATCTATCCGACTGACGGCACGATCTACCTCAGTCACGGTCGGTGGTACGCGGTGTACGTCGCCGGCCGTCGAATCATCCCCGAAGCGATGAGTCACGCTGCGAAGGTGATTCTAGCCCACTTGTGGGAGACGCAGCGGGGTCGGGGTGCCGTGAGCACAGCGGTACGGCGAGGGAACAGTGACGACACGACGGTTCTCCCCGGGTTTGGTTTCTCGATTCCGAATCGCGCCGTCGAGCTGCTCAAGCCTCTCGGCACGAGAACGGGGCTCGCCACGTGAGAACGAGCGCGATGCACGCTGCGATCGTGGCTGCCGTCGATCTCATCGCAGCGGATGCCGCCATGTCCACAGTGGACGTGATCGACGGTCCGCCGTTCGAGTGGAATCCGCTTCGCACAGCCGGCGAGCAACGGGGCGACGGTAGGCGGTACTTGTTCATCGGCGCTGATGTCGACGGTGAAGACGGCGACTCAGCTACCGGTGAACAGCAATGGGGCGGAACTGGTCTCCCCCGTGACAAAGACGAGCGGTTCACGATCGGTTGTGTCGCGCTCGTCATGGACGGTGGCGAAGACGTGCGAGGCTGCCGGGCCGAGCTGTTCGAGATACTGCGAACAGTCGAGACCGTACTTCTCGCACACATCGATCTCGGAGACGGGGTGACAGCCGGTCCCGTGCTATACAGCGGGTTCGGCGGTGTCGATCGGCTCCGGCAGTTCTTCACCGATCGCGGCGTCACGATTCAAGTTCAGTTCGGCATCGACTGCCGGGCTTACCTCACAAGCTAGGGGAGAGCGGAGTGTCTCAGGTTACCTATGTCGGTGACGAGCCGAGAGAAGTCGCCATTCTGCCGGACGGTTACCTTCGTCGGATCGAGCCCGATCAGACGTTCACCGTCCCCGACGAGTTCGACGAGTCGTACGCGTGCCAACCGCACTTCTTCGAAGTCAAGGGCTTTCCGTGGCCGCCGAAGAATTACGACCCGGAAGCAAGCACGGAACAGCCGCTACCGGACGAGCCGGTGAGCGAGTCGGCCGAGCCGGCGAAGAAGACGACCACGAAGGGGAAGTGACGCAGTGGCAATCGGCAGCGGGCTCGGCTCGCAGTTCGGGATTGCGGCGCAGAGTGCGTACCAGACGTACCAAGCGCCGACCCGTTTCTACGAAGTCGGCAAGTCGAGCGTGAAGAAGTCGAAGAACACGGCCGATTGGACCGGTCTCGCTGCTGGACGGCTCGGCAAGCGTGTAGACGGTCGGGCGCAGACGTATCAAGCCGGAGCGCTCACGATCGAAGATCTCGTCGTGTCGGATCGCGACATGGGTCTTCTGCTCAATCAGATCTTCGGCGGAACGGTTACACCGGTCGCGCAGACCGCGCCGACCGCTCTGCTTCAGACGCATACGCTCGTCGACACGGCCGGCAAGATCTTCACGGCACAGCAGGGCAACCCGCTTACGGGTGGCTCCGTCATCGCACAGAGCGGCATCGGCGCGAAGGTCACTTCGGCAGAGTTCTCGTGCGGTGTCGGTGATCTGCTGACCGTCAACATCGACGGCGACATTCGGAATGTCGTCGAGACGCAGGCGCTCGCAGCGGCGAGCTTCGCGACCGCCCGAAAGCCGTTCCACTTCGCACAGATGGGTGTGAAGCTCGGAACAACGGTCGCCGGGGTGGCAGCGGTCGGCGGTGTCCGGAAGGTCACGTGCAAGATCGAGCGCAAGCTGAAGACTGACATGTTCTACGCGAACAATGCCGGTCTGAAGGAAGAGCCCGTTTCGAACGATCTCGTCGAAGTCTCCGGAACCATCTCCGTCGACTACAAAGTCGCAGCCGACTTCGCTGACCGGTATCGCGACGACACTCCGGCTGCCCTCGTGTGGGAGTTCATCGGCCCGATCATCGCGACGACGTTCCCGTACACGTTCCGGCTCACCTTGCCGGCGATCTACTTCGACACCGACACACCGTCTGCGGACGGTCCCGATGTCATCACGACCGATTTCGACTACACGGCGTATGTCGATCTCGCTCAGACGATCACGGCGCTCGCGCTCTGCGAGTACCAGAGCACGGACAGCGTTCTCTGATCGGGGGAAGTCGTGAGCGTCGAAGTCATCGGAGTCGAGCAGCTCGCGGCAGTGGCGCGAGATCTCAAGGCTGCCGGCGACAGAGAGCTTCGACGCGAGCTGTTTCGGGGCATTCAGCGGGGAGCGAAGCCACTGAAGCCCGCAGCGAAAGCGGCAGCGCTCGAAGAGCTGCCACAATCCGGGGGTCTGGCCGAGAGGGTTGCCGCTTCGAAGTTCTCCGTGAACACGAGACTCGGAGTGCGCAACCCCTCGATCAGAATCGTCGGCCGGGGGCAGATCGGGGAAGAGACCGGCAAGACATACGATCTCGATTCAATGGACCGTGGTCGTATCCGTCACCTGACGTACGGCAAGCGACCGTGGAGAGATCAGGAAGTCAAGCCGGGATGGTTCAGCGATCGCATGGAACGCGAAGCTGACACCGGAGTAAGAGCGGAGATCCTCGCTGCGTGCACAGCCGTAGCGAACAAACTCGGAGGTTCCCACACGTGAACATCAAGCTGACAAGCGATCAGATGGGCGAGTTCGAATGGCTTGAGCTGAAGCCGAACGAACTCGGCTCGACCGAAGCTGAAGACATCGAGAAGGTGACTGAACTCACCTTCGCGCAGTGGGGTCAGCAGCTCATGAACGGAAGCGCGCTGTGCGGTCGCGCTCTCGTGTGGGTTCTGCTCAAGCGGCAGAACCCCGGCTTGAGGTTCAGGAACGTTCACTTCCGCATGAACGAACTCGACATCTCTCTCGACGACGACGAGAAGCGCCGGATCAGGGAAGAGCTGAAGAAGAACGACGACATGTCAGACGAGGAGAAGCGAGACGTTCTGATCGCTCTCGGAGAGCCGGAGCTGAATCATCTCGACTTCGACCCGGACGAAGACGAGGCGAACCCGGGAAACTCGCAATCCACGGCCGAGAAAGGCGACGACTCCGGCTGATGGGATCGTTCGCAGAGGTACTGCACATTCGGCCGTGGGAGACGAGACTTCTCACAGTCGACGAGTTCGACAAACTTGAGCAGTACCTAGCGGATCGTGAAGAGGCGATGAGGAAGGCAGCGAAACCCAATGGCTGAGCGGAACGTTACCTTCCTTATCCTCGCGAAAGACTTCGCGTCGCGCGTGATGAAGAACGTCGGTGACTCTACCGACCGCACGGCACAGAAGCTCCGGAACCTCAACGTCATCGGTCTCGGTCCGCTCGCGACCACGGCTGCCGCTCTCGGCCCGGCACTCCTCCCCGTGCTCGGGGCAGCGGCAGTCGGTACGGTCGGGCTCGGCGCTGCCTTCGCGTCTGCCGGAGCTGCGGTCGGTGTGTTCGGAGCGGTCTTCGCGACCACGTTCAAGGAAGTCGCAGACGCGTCGAAGAAGAGCGACGATCTGCGGGATAAGATCCGACTGCTGAACCAAGAAATCAGCATGGCACCGTTCGGCACGGTGAAGCAGTCGACTCTCATCAAGTCTCGCGATAAGGCGCTTCTCGAATACCGTGCGCGCCTCGCTCTGCTTCCTGCCCCGACGCGAGCTGCCGTCATGGCGCTCGACAGTCTGAAGACGGCATGGCAGAACTTCGTCGACTCCGTGAAGCCGGGGACGCTCTCGATCATGACGCGAGGGTTCTCGCTTCTGACATCGATCATTCCGAAGCTGCGACCGCTCTTCATCGCCGGAGCACAAGCGGCGAATGAGCTGCTCGTCGCGATACAGGGATTCGTGAACCGGGGCGGACTAGACCGGTTCATCAACTTTCTGTCAGCGAAGGCGCTGCCGACCCTAGAGCAGTTCGGCGGAATCGCGATCTCGCTCGGAGCCGGCATCGGCTACCTTCTCGCGCCGTTCCTGACGACGACTGACGGAATCGTGAACGGCATTGACCGTCTCTCGCTCGCGTTCGCCGGATGGGCAAGGGGTCCGGGCGCTGCCGGCGTTCAGCGGATCATCGACTACGTGAACGCAAACGGCGGCCGCATGGGTGCGCTTCTGCTCGGCATCGCGACTTCTATCGGGTCGCTCGCGCAGGCTGCCGCTCCCCTCGCCCCGGTGTCGCTCGCGATCGCGACTTCACTGACGCAGATCATCAACGCGATTCCGCAGCCGGTCTTGACCGGAATCGTTGCAGCGTTCATCGCATGGTCGGTCGCGATGCAGGGTGCGATGATCGTTACTCGACTGATGGGTGCCGTCAGCGTCTTCGCCGGAGTCATCACCGGTCTGACAACGGCGATGCTAGGGCAGACTCTCGCCACCGAAGCGAACACAGCGGCGAAGGTCGCGTACGCGATCGCGACCGGAATCGGGTCGGCAGCGACGACGGTGTTCGCCGGAGCTGTGTGGCTTGCGAACGCAGCGCTCGCCGTACTTCTCGCTCCGATCACGCTCATCGTGCTCGGGGTGGCTGCACTCGTAATCGGTGTGATCCTCGCGTACAAGCACATCACCGTGTTCCGGAACGCAGTCGATGCGGTCGGCCGTGCGATAGCGGGAGCTGCGCAGTGGATCGCAGGCGCGTTCATGACAGCCGTGCGCGCGATACCCGGGATTGTTCAGGCAGTGGTGAACTTCTTCGTCGCGCTGCCGGGGCGAATCTTAGGCGCTCTGATCGCCTTCCCGGGCATGTATATTCGATTCTGGAAATTCGTGCTCGAACAGGGAGCGTATTGGGTCGGCTACGGTATCGGCCGAACGGTCCGCTTCTTCATCGAGCTTCCGGGGCAAGTGCAGCGCGCCGTGATCCGGCTTCTCGGGTGGATAGCGTCGTTCTGGCAATCGGTCTGGAATCGTGGCATCACGCTCGCCGTTGCCGGTTCGCGAGCTATAGTGAATTGGTTCCGGCAGCTTCCGGGGCGAGCCGCTTCAGCGATCTCTTCGCTCGGGGCAAGAGTCGGAACGTTCTTCCGGAACGCGTGGAACAGTGCCGTATCGATCACGGTGAACGGCGTTAACCGGGCTCTCGGATGGTTCCGGCAGCTTCCGGGGCGAGCCGCTTCCGCTCTGTCCTCCCTCCCCGGGAAGATCAGGGGAGCGTTCGCCGGAGCCGGTACGTGGCTTCTCAACGCCGGAGCTGATGTGATCCGGGGTCTCGTGCGTGGTATCGGCAACGCTGCCGGGGCAGCCGTGGCGGAAGCACGACGAGTCGCCGGCAACATCGTTTCGGGTGTGATGCACGGTCTCGGGATTGGTTCGCCGTCTCGGGTCATGGCCGATAAAGTAGGCCGGTGGATTCCGCCCGGCATCACGGCAGGCATGCTCGACGCGATGCCGGGTCTGCTGCGCGCCGTCACGGGCGCAATGGGCGATGTCACGAACGCAGCGGTCGCGAGCGGAACCGGGAACTTCGACTTCGGGGCGAGCGGCTCCGGTGGGGTTCCTTCGACTGTGCCTTTCGGTGCTGGCACTGGGGCGGGTATGGTCGTGAACATTCATGTCGACGGAGCGCTAGACCCGGTGGCAACCGGCCGGCAGATCGTGAATCTGCTCGAACGGTGGGCACAGTCGCAGGGTAAGCAGTTCGAACTAGCGCATTAGGAGGATACGTGCCCCGGCCCGATGCTTACGTTCTAGAGTGCGCGTTCGCGTCTAATCCTGATGACTTAACAGCGTCGCAGGTATGGACAGACATAACGCCGTATCTTGACGTGAAAGCCGGGGTGCGTGTCACTCGTGGTCGTACCGACGAGTTCTCCGAGATGCAGCCGAGCACGTTCGCGTGCACGCTGAGGAATGACGGCCGGTTCACTGCGCAGCGGCCGGCGAGCCCGTATTACCCGAACGTGAAGAGCGGCAAGCGGATTCGCTTCGGTGTGCTGCGCAAGGGGAACGGGAAGCAGCTCGACACAGATCCTTCGTTCAATGGCACAGCTCCGTTCTCCGGGTCAAACAAGCTGTATCCGTGGGAGTCGGTTGGAACGGCGACGGTTACGATCCAATCTTCGACATCGTTCGCACAGTCCGGTACGACTTCGATGCGTATCCTTCTGTCGGCCGGAGTAGCAGGCACGAACAAGATCCGTAAGAAGATTTACGGGTTCATTCCGGGGAAGCAGTACACGGCGTCGCTGTACCTGCGCGTCGGTACGGGCGACCCCGCGATGCGGTTCGGTGTGACCGGCTTCGGCACGTCGGATACGACCACGCTCAACGCGTTCGAGCGCGAGTCGGTGACATTCACGGCGACTGCTCCGGTGCATGAGCTATACGTTCAGAACAACGCGACCGCTGCCGGTACTGAAGACATCTTCGTCGATGCTGTGCAAGTCGAAGAAGGTGCGGTCGCGACCACGTTTGACAGCACGGCCGGCGTGTTCTCGTGGCGCTTCACGGGGGAAGTGAACGAGTGGCCTACCGGGTGGGAAGGCGGACCGGGGTTACACGCTGAGACGCTTCTGACAGCGACCGACAAGTTCAAGCGGCTCGGGGATCGTGGCGAGCTGCTCACGACACTCGACGAAGACATTATCGATGACGTGCCGTTCGCGTACTACCCGCTGAACGAGCCGGCCGGCGTTGACGGAACAACGCAGTCGGCCGGCGATCTGTCGGGTAACGACGAGATTCCTCTGACTGTGCGGCAGTCGGGGGGTGGGGGAGTCATCACGTTCGGCTCGGAGCCAGGCATTCCCCCGTTCTATGTTCAGAAGCGCACGACAGTCGCGTTCAATCCTGCGTCGAATGGCAACGGTCCGTGGCTTCGCGGGCAGCTTCGGAAGGTGCCGGCGATCTTCTCAGCTCGCGGTGCGACTGTGAATGTCTTCGCGCAAGAGTCGACTTCACCGATCACACAGGGAGCGCTCGCGTTCCTGACAGCGACGAACGGCTCATACTTCGGCATCCGCAAGCGGTCGAACGGCAACATCTCGGCAGCGTACTTCGATGTTGATTCCGGCAGCACGTTCGAAGTCGACACCGGAATCGGCATGACGAGCCTCAACCCGACCATGTACACGGCGACGCTCGATGTTCCGAGCGCAGGCAACGGGCGCATCACGTTCTATGCGAACGGAAATGCGTTCGGTACGCCGGTCACGTTCCCTCTTGCTGCGATTCCTACGTGGGCAGTCGTGTCTGTCGGGGGACGGGCGAGTGAGCTGTTCCGTGGGTACATCTCACACGTCGGGTTCTATAACTGGCCGGTCTCGACGGGCGGCATCATCGGATGGTGGTTCTCGGCGTTCCGTGGCACAGACGGTGCGGGCTCGACTTCGTACGCTCGCCTGAACAAGCTGTGTATCTACACGAACCTTGAGAGCCCGCTGCGATTCGTGTCGGGTGACGGCTCGTTTAACCCGGTGCCGGTCGGTCCGCAAGAGATCGAAGGGCAGCCGATCGAAGCGATGCGTCTCGTCGAAACCACCGAAGACGGTCAGTTCTACATCGACGGAGCCGGCCGCTCGATACTTCGGCTGCGGAACGCTAGGTATAACCTAGCGCCGTCGCTCGCGATCGACTCAGAGCGTCTCGACCCCGATTCGGTGAAGTTCCGGGGCGATGACTTCGGGCTGATGAACGACGTAACTGCGGAAAGATCTGACGGAGCTTCGGCGCGTGTCGTCAATCAAGACAGCGTGGACGATCACGGACGAGTGAAGGCACAGCTCAACGCGATTCCCACGACTGATGACGCTCTTCGAGATCTCGCTGCATGGAGAGTCAACGTGTTCGGGATTCAGCGGAACCGCATTACCGGTGTGAAGTTCTCACTGCTGAACGACGCGTCGGTAATCTCGACCGCTCTACTTCTCGACATCGGTTCGAAGATCAGCATCGTGAACCTTCCGACACAGGCTCCGGTGTCGTCGCTCGGTCTCTTCATCGAAGGTTGGGGAGAGACGATCAGTGAAGAAGAGTGGTCTATGGAGCTGAACACGTCGCCGGCAGATCCTTATGACGTGTGGCAAATCGGGGTGGCCGGTCACTCCGAAATCGGGCTGACGACGAGGATCGCGCACTGATGACCGAACCCGAGTTTAGCGGCGAAGTGAACTGGACGTATACGATCACGAAGCCCGGACCAGAATACGTGACGTACGTACTCCCCCTCGATCTCGATGCGACGACAGTTCCCCCGGAACTGGAAACCGCGATGGAGAAGGCGAATGTCGAGCAGGGAGTTCCGGCCGAGTGGTGGGACGAAGAGGGGTGGGGGGTCTACCTCACTCAAGGCATAGCGCCTTATGTTTCCGTCTTCGTCGACTGGTCTAAGGGGGTGCCCGCGTAATGGGTACCGTCCCCACCGTTTACGACTGGATCGCGCACGACGGTCTGTTCGCGACCGCTTCCGATCTCGAAGCCGGAGTCGGTGACGTTCTCTCGTTCCTGCTGAATCCGCCCGGCGCGCAGTGCCGTCGCTCAGTAGCGCAGAACCTTTCGAACGGTGTCCCGACTGCGCTTCCGCTGGACACGGAAGACTTCGACACCGATAACATGCATTCGACGGTCACGAACCCGACCCGGCTGACGTGCAATACACCGGGGCAGTATCTCGTGTCGGCAACGGTTGCGTACGATCCGAACGCGACCGGTCAGCGTGAGATCAGGATCGCTAAGAACGGGTCAACTACTGGCATCAACGGCGGTCGCGTCATCATCGCGAACGGTGGCGCGAGTATCGGTGTCGGTCTCGCGACAATGGCGATCGAAGTTCCACTACTCGCCGGGGATTACCTAGAGCTCGTCGCGAACCAAACGAGCGGCGGAATCATCGCAACGTCAGCAATCAACGCGATCTTTCCGACGTTGCGCGCTAGGTGGGTCGCTCCCTAGAGCAGCCGGGCGAGCTGCCCTCTTCGCGGGGTCTCCTCAGCTCGCCCGGCGCAGAACGCGAGGGTGCGAGTACGCGAGCGAAGGGAAGGGCTCGGAGCGTGGCACCCTCGCCCAACATGGGAACGGCACCCCCTCGCTTCTGAAGAGGGGGTGCCGCTCGACCCATCCCGATCGGCGCCCGACAAGACGCTGACCGAAGGGTATCAGCTCGCCATTCGCCGGGAAAGTGTGCGGCGAATGTTGTCGGGCAGCGCGTCCGGAAACCGCATGCGCACGATCCGAATTACCTTCTCCGGATCATCGCCCACGATTTCCCGAGCCTCGTCGACCGCTCGCGCGAGATCGCCACGCTGCCGGACATCGGACACGGAAACCGGCTCGTCCGCCGAATTGTCCGCCGACTCGTCCGGCTCGTCCGCCGTGCGTCCGCCCCCGTTGTCCGGGCTTGGCGGACGATGCACCGGAGGAGTTCCCGGCTCGATCTCGACGAGCTGCCCACCGGTCAGCTCAGACGCGTATGTCCGGCGCATGATCCGGCGCGCAGGCGGACGAACAGAAGCCTCCGCTTCGATCTGAAGCTGCCGCTCGGCCACCATCAGAGCGGTGTCGGTGTCGAGACCCCGATCGAGCACAGCGAGGCGCGTCGCGCGCATTGCGAGCTTCCGGTACATGATCCACGTGACGAGATCGACCGTCGCTCGGGGAGGGGCGAGCCGGCCGGCACGCCGGCCGTTCAGCCGGTAGATCCGGCGAAGCTGACCCTCGAAGAGAAGCACGGTCACGACCGGGAACGCAGCGCTGACGATGCCGATCGCGAGCGCCTCGTGAGCGAGCACGGTCCGGGCGAACTGCGCGTACGCGCCGACTGCGACGAGCCCGATCAGCGTGAGGTTCCACGGAAGGGACGAGTCGCCGTCTTCGGCCACGGTGAGCGCGTGCTTACCGATGAGCACGGCTGCCACGTCGAGCCCGAAGACCGCGAAGACCGCGAGCTGTGGAGGCATGCCGGCGAAGTCGACGAACAGCCGGAAGTAACCCCACGAGGCGAGCGCGAGGGTGATGCCGGCGAGCCCGAAGAAGAGGGGACTGAACTTCGGTCGATCGGTCTGACTGTTCATTGCGGGGTCTCCTTCCCCTTGACTTAAGTCGCGTCTCTGCGAAAGCGCAGGTCACGACTACTTGCGTCAGTTACGTTTGTAAACGGGTGTTAAGTTCCTCCTGATCTTTCTCGTCGCGTCTTCTTATGCCGGTCGGCGCCATTCCTGAACGCGTTCCGGTCGGCGCTCGCCGTTGTACACGTCAATCGGCACCCACAATTCCCGGCCGAGCTGACGGTCTCGCGCGTGGCGCTGATCGAGCTGTTCCCACTTCGGCACGGCGTGCGGCGCTCCGCGCTGACCGTCCACGTTGTACCGGGGGCTCAGAGTGCGGATGAAGCGGAGTTCGATCGCGTCGAGTTCCTCGTCTGTCGGCTCGCCGGTCCAGACCACCCGACCCGACCCCACGATGAGATCTGCCCACGGCTTATCTCCGCGATGCTCTGCCTCGCGCTCAGCGAGCGTGCGCCGGGTCTGACCGACGTACCCGCACTCGATCGCCCCTGACTCGGGATTGAGGCACTCGAACGCGTACACGATGCCGGCACGGCGCAGCTCACGAACAGCCGGAGGCTGATCGAACATCTCCACTAGTTCACCGACCCCTCGCTGAACGCGCCACTCGATCAGCTCTTCGAGATCGTAGAGCGAGGGTCGTGTTCCACCACCGATGATCTTCGGTTCGGGGAAGCCCGGCCGGCGACTAGCTGTGCGCAGTCCGTCGATCGAGAGTGTCCGACCCCGGTTGTCCGGGGGCAGGCTCGGCAGTGCGGCGGACAACGTTACGAGCTGCGGACCGATGTCCGGCTCGATCGTCAGGGAGTCGCCCCCGACCCGGTGTGCGCCACCGGCAAGCACGATCGCCGGGCAGGGAGTGCCGGACATCGCCCACTCGCGCGCTTCCTTGGTTGTCCAAAGCGGCACACGCACGATCTCGACTTCATCGTCTTGAACGCGTGCCCACACCCCACGACCACCGACGAAGCGACGATACTGCGCATTGCCGGCGAGCATTTTCCATGTCTGCACAGACCACTTCGCCATAAGGCGAGTCTGGAACGACTCGCGCAGGTCGCCTCCGTTGTTACCGAACACGGAAGCAGAAGCGCGCTGTGCGGCAATCCATACGTGCATGCAGTATTCCCGACCCATGTTGACGAGGGTCATCAGCGACGTGATCGCCGGGCTCGTTCCCTTGCCGTCGAGCACGGTCCGCCAGTACGCATCGAGTAGCTTCGTCGTCGAGTTGATTTCTTCGACAACGATGTCGATCGTCGGGAACTGCTGCATTTCCGCATCAATGTCGTCGTCGGGCGGAAGCACGTTCTCAAGTCGACGAGCGAGTTCCTCGCCGGCCGCGCACAGCATCGCGTGAATCTCAGCAAGTCGCCACGCGTACACACAGCCGTCGAGATTGTGCATCCAACGGTGAGAGACGCGCTTGTAATCGAGCATGACGACACCGGCTCCGTTGTGCATTCGCTGCGCAAGGAAGTTCTTCAGCAGAACCGACTTACCGGTGCCGGAGCCTCCGGAGATCAGGGTGTGTGGCGAGTTATTGTCGAGATCGATGCCGACCGGGTGATTACCGGGGGCGAGACCCATGAACGGCGCAGTTAGCGGCGCCTTCACGAGATGCTTCCGGATCTGATCGAAGCTGACGGCCGGGGGCGGCGCGAGCTGCGGACGGATCTCGACGTACGGGCGCGAGCCCTTCGGGTACCACGCGCACTTGACTTCGGGCATCCCTAGCACGGGGCCGAGAGCGGCAGCGAAGCGTTTCCGGTCTTGCTCCGAACTCACCCGGCCGGGGAACAGGAAGATCCGAACCGGGGGCGGCTCCGGCGCTTCGGCCGGCGTCTCCGTGTCAGGGATGATCTTCCGGCCGAAGTACCGGCTGATCGGGTGTGAACGCTGTACGGCAATGTCGGTCCCCGGGGGTGTGTCGGTACCCCCCTGATCGGGCTGCGCAGCCTCCTTCTCGGCCCGGCTCAGCGCTGCCCGCTGCCGGCGATCGCGCATCAGCCGGTCAGCGATCCGACCCCACATGCCGGGCTCGTCTGCTCCCTTCTCGTCGACCACGGCGAAGCCTTCGGGCAGCTCGACCATGCGGCGCGCGTCGCGACGGTGGTAAGCCGTGCCCATAATCGCGCAGGCTGCCTGCCACGCAGGGATTACGAACTCATTGATCTCGCGGCGCGCTTTCCACCATGACGAGAACACGGCGTATCCGAAACCGCCGAGCGTGATGAGAACGAGCGATTCCCACCCGACGAGCACGTACAGCCACGGCAGCTCGAAGAAAGTCGGGGTCGTGACCCCAAACAACCGGCAGACGAAGCGCGCAACGGCGCTCACTCCGATGAACGCCGTAAACAGAAGCGGCATCCCGAAGGCTGCCCACCGACGCGCGAGGCGCTGCCAGATCGGACCACTGAGCCGCTCGACCGGCTTCCCGCGATCATCCTTCGTGGCTGCATGAAGGAAGCTCGCGTTATCGCCTCGCCGACCGGTGACGCTCTGACCGGTGACGAAGTATCGGAACCACGACCGGCACACGACGTAGATCATCCCGGCCGGGCTGAACGGGCTGTACCGCTTCGACTTGAGAGAAGGCATGACTTGCTCCGTGGGATGGGAACCGATGTCTCACGTTGTCTCGACAGTACACCGTGAACGACGTACGCGGAAGGATTTCGGACCGTGGGGGGTCTCGAACAGCTCGCTCCGCTTGCTCCGAGCGGCGCGCTCGTCACGCTGATCGCGTTTGCCGTGCTCGCGGTCTACCGGGGGTGGCTCGTCCCGAAAGCCACCGTCGATCAGATCACAGCGGCGAACGATCGAGTCGCTGCCGTTCAATCCGAACGGCTCGACGACTCTCGCAGTCGTGAAGAAGAGTGGCGCGCTGCATGGACTGCCGAACGGGCTCGCGGCGATCTGCAAGAGAAGCAGATCGACGAATTGCTTGAACTTGCCCGGACAACCGACGCAGCGCTTCGCGGGCTGAAGACCGCAGCGAAAGGGCAGTGAGACCCGATGCGATTGTTCCGCCGTAAGCCTATCGAGAGGCTAGAGCCCGTGACCGATGAGGAAGAGCACGGTACGTCACTCGACGAAGCTCGGCAGGCACGGCTAGCGAGTGAGCTGAGTCTGCGTCATGCGCAGGCGCGCGATCCGTCTGTACGGGCGACGGCGAGTTCTCTGCGCGTACTACGGGCTCGCAATGGATTCGCGGCGGATTGGCGCGCTGCGATGTCTCGACGGCCGACATAGGAGATCGTGAACGTGCTGAATACCCTCCTGCGAGTCTCGTTTTACGTCGGGCTCGCAGCCTCGATCGTTTTCGTCGTGCTGTACGGATTCCGTTCCTCGTGGCGATACAGTAGTACCGGCCGCTCAATCATGGCGCTGATGAGCATCATCGCGATCACGTACTCTCTCGGCGTTGTCGCGCTGATTTGGCCGCACTTCTTCATTAGCGACACGGCTCGATGGGTTGCGCTCGCAATCCGAGTATCGGTCGCTCTCGTGCTCATCAACATGACGTGGCTACTCCTCCGCGCACAGCGGAGAGACCGTCACGACGACAACGGCAACGATGACAGAGAAGGAGACTCTGATGACGAAGGGTCCGGACCACGACCACGACCCGAACATTTCCCCGCTGATCGGTGATCCGGGGCGGAAGCTGACCGACGAAGAGTACGACGCGACATACGAAAGCGGCTCCGGTGGTCACGTGCTGCCCCCGGAGATACTCGACGAGCTGAACGGTCTCGACGATCCGGAGGCGAACCCGAGTGACTGAACCCGTGTACACCGCCGTCATGCCGGCGTACTCGCACGGCGGCAAGTTCCACACCGACCCCCCGGCGTTTCACGTCATCCACTCGACAGAGGGACCGATGTCGCCGGGGAACGCGAAGGCGCTCGCCGGTCCGGCATGGTTCGGCGGACCGAAGGCAGGAACTAGCGCGACCGACATCTTCGACCCCATCGACGGGGTGAAGATGCTCGACGAGCACACCGTTCCCTATCACGTCGGGCCGAACGGGAACGGGCTCAGCACGGGCTCGGAACACTGCGGTTCGGTCAGCCTGACTCAAGCGCAGTGGCTTTCGGCCAACGGCCGGGCGATGCTCGACCGGTCGGCTCGCCGCTCGGCACAGCGAGCACACGAACGGGGATGGTCGCTCGCTGATTGCCGGTGGCTGACCGTCTCGGAAGTCGCGAAGAAGACCGTCAAGGGCTTCTGCACACACAACGACATCAGGCTTGCTCTCGGCGGAACAACCCATTCGGACCCCGGTCCGAACTTCCCGTACGCGTGGTACATGGAACGCGTGCGGTTCTGGTACCTCAACCCGAACGGCACAACCGAAGGAGAAATCAGCGTGTCCGATGCTGACGACATCATGAAGGCGATCGGTGATCTTTCAAAGCTAGTGGGTAAATCCACTGCGCTGCTCATGTTCGGAGATGACCGGACAGACGCGAAGCCCGACACGCACCCCGACAATCTTCAGACGGTGAACAAGAAACTGAGCAAGTTCATCGTCGAGTCGACGGCACGTGAGACGGCTCTGATCGCAGCAGTCGCGAAGCTCGCTGACGCGCAGGGTTCCCCGATCTCTGTCGACGAGATCAAGCAGACTCTCGACGACGCCGTGAGCGCCGGGTTCGAGAACCTCGATCTGCGCCTGACGGTGGGGACCGATGCCCCGGCTGCCCCGGCTGACCCGGAGCCGACCCCATGACGACCCCGGCTCCGCTGCCGTCGTTCAGCGACTTCATCATCTCCCTGATCCGAACCGTCGTGCCGGCGATCGTCGGCACGGCGCTCGCATGGGGAGCGAGCAAGGGTCTCGATCTGACGCAGTACGGGAACGCCGTGAACGCGTGGCTCGTCCCCGCTGTGATCGCGCTGTACTACGCGCTCGCGCGCCTGCTCGAATCGAAGTGGCCGGTCTTCGGTCTGCTTCTCGGAGCCCGCAAGCAGCCCGCCTACATCGATCAGAGCGGCGCGAACGTGCCGGCTCCGGTACTCCCACCCCGGCCGGTCGATCCGGTCTGATAGACACGCTCAGAGACACGAAGAGCCCGGCACCGTTCCCTTCGCGGGGTTCGGTGCCGGGCTCTCTTTGCGTTGCGAACTAGGCGAACAGCGTCGCGTACTGGCAGCCGCCAGCACCGTTCGACGAGCACGAGAACGGCCCGTTCGTAGCGGATGAGAAGTCGCCCGGCGTCGCCAATTGACCGTCAGACCATCGGATCGAGAAATTACCGACAGCCTTGACGGAGAAGCCTGTCGTGTCGCCCGGGAAGCGGATCGTTGCCACGTACTGAGGCGAGTTCGGTGATACGACCGTTGCATCGGTGGCGTTGTTCACCGGTCCGCCGGTAGCGAGCGTGACCCCACCGACGACACCCTCACGGCACGAATCCACTTGCACCCGAGTAATGCCCCTGACATCGTGGATCACGCACTGTGCTTCGGTGCCTTCGACGATTCCCGTGTCGCTCACGAAGAAGCGAAGCGAGACGCTCACCGTCGCCTCTCCGAGCGCGCAGTTATTGCCGTGGCAGTAGTGCCCGTTCGCCGTCGAGCCCACCACCACCCCCGAAGCGTGCGCCGGGTTGACCGGACCGGCGAGTACGAAGCCGATGCTTGCGAACACGGCGAGCGTTGCCGAGATGATTCTCTTTCTCATGCTGTTTTCCTTCCCCTGCGTTTGTGCGGGATGACGCGACGAACGCTGTTCAGTGCAAGCCGGCCGGCGAGTCGCAGACCGACGAGGAATGCGAGCGCCGTGACTGCACAGACGAGCTGATACAGGAACGGGTTCATCGCTCGTCACTCCTTCGAGTTCGCGAGTTCCTCCGCGAAGTTGTCAGCGAACGCGTGAATCATGCGCTCGATGTACGCAGCCGGTCCCGACGTGTTCAGCTCGAAGAAACCGATTGCGCCGTCGATCCGCGCGAACGCCGTGAACGTCGCTGCCCCGTTGTCGGCCGTGACCCGAATCGGGGGTTCCTGCCCCTTGCCGACGAGCCCGACCGACTCATCCGGGGCCGGTATGTACGCGAAGTCAGGATCGTCTCCGTCGACCGGAGGTGCACCGACTCGAACTCCGGGCTGATCCGGAGGCGCTTCGTTGATGAGATCCATCGCAGAAGTCGGCCATGTTCCGGGCTGCGACTTGCGTGTCTGCTCGAAGATGTCGCCTGTGTCTTCAGGCTCGCTCATCCTGTCCCCCAGGGTGGTCGATTTCGTTGTCGGTCTCGAACTGTGCCCGGAGTCGGTTGATTGTCTGCGTCAGGATGACCGACGTGTGAACCTGACAGAGTTTCACCGGTTGAGAGGGATCGATAGCAGGCTGCGGGCACAGCCCGGCATCGGTGGCGATAGAGCACAGAGTCGACCACTGCTCGCGCTCTTCGTCGCTGATCGGGGGAGGGAGCACACCGGGCGGAAGATACCGCCCGATGCGCGCCGCTCGCTTGTTCACGGCGTATCAGCGCCTTTCTGTGTCGGTGCGCGTTCGGGATGGGTGAAGCGGACCCCGGCGCGAGGGTTTCGCGCACGGGGGGACGCGTTGCCCTCCAACCTTGGGGGGTTAGGAACGCCGGGGTCCGCCGTGGGTGTGTGGCCGTGCTGTGAGGGTCACACACCCTCCGCTCAGTAGGGAACGGTACCGCCGTACTGATCTACACGCTGGCCGGCAGGAAGTGCCCGCGCTCGTCGCGCTGCCGACTGACCGTGACGGGCTCGGCCGACTCGTCGCCGTTGTCGTCACCCGAGTCGGTGTCGTCGTCGGTCTCGCCGTCGCTGTCCGTGTCGGTGTCCTCGTCGCCGTCGTCGGGCTCGCCGGCCGGGTTGCCCTCGTCGTCGGTCTGGTCCGGCTCGCTGTCCTCGACGCCGTTGACCGGCGCGTTCTTGTACCACTCGATCTCACGCTTGAGCTGATCGACGCGCTTCTTCGTGCGGTCGCGCCGCTCCGTCAGCTTCTCGCGCCGGTTCTTCGTGTCCTCGTCGAACTTCTCGACCCTCTCGTCGAGAACGGTGAGCTTCGGGCTCAGCTTGTCGAGCCGGGTCTGCCGCACCGAAATGCGCTTCTCGAACTGCTCCTTCGTCGCCATTGCTGGCACCTTCCCTCGTACTGAGTAGTTGTGTGGGTCTGTGCTTGCTGGGAACCGAATCGAGGCAACGGGTTCACGGCTGCCCCGATTCGGCGCTT
>Ga0207702_10001050_pt1 | contig 28302 bp, 24 predicted proteins | sample KBSCornC62_FD_184302 | JGI IMG/M metagenome (GOLD analysis project Ga0207702, IMG submission 184302) | Corn rhizosphere microbial communities from Kellogg Biological Station, Michigan, USA - KBS Corn C6-2 (SPAdes) (version 2) | ecosystem: Host-associated > Plants > Roots > Rhizosphere > Soil ... | reverse complement strand
TCCGTCGGACGCCGCGAGCATCGATCGCAATCGTGCCGTTGCACTGGTGACCGACTCGGGCAGTAAAACAAGTCATGCGGTGATCGTGGCGCGGTCGATGAAGGTGCCTGCGGTTGTAGCGGTGCGTGATTTTTCCACCCGGGTCAAAACCGGCGATTGGGCTCTCGTCGATGGCTATGATGGCCTCGTGATTCTTAATCCGACGGAGCAGACCCTTTTCCGTTACGGGAAAATTCAGTTGCAGAAAAAGACGTTCGAACAACGTCTGATGGAGACGACGCGCTTGCCGACGGTGACGCTTGACGGCGTCAACGTGGTGCTCCGCGCCAACATCGAGCGCGCTGTGGAAACGGCTTTGGTCAAAGAATACCAAGCGGATGGTGTTGGGCTTTTCCGCACCGAATTTCTTTACCTCAACAGCAACCGCATCCCTTCGGAAGAAGAGCAGTACACGGAATACAAGGCAGTCGTCGAAGGCCTAGCGCCAGCGACCGTGGTGCTGCGCACGCTCGATCTGGGCGGCGACAAAGGCCTATCGGGTTTACCGGATTTGTTTCCTCATGAGTCGAATCCGTTTCTCGGCTTTCGCGCGATTCGGCTCTGTCTCGAGTATCGCGACATGTTCAAGGACCAGTTGCGCGCCGCACTTCGCGCGAGCGCATTTGGCAAGGTGCAGTTGATGTACCCGATGATCAGTGGCGCGGAAGAATTAGACCGCGCAAATGGTGTCCTCGAAGAGTGCAAAGAGGAATTGCGCAAGAAGGGTCAGGCTTTCGACGAAAAGATCGAAGTCGGCGCGATGATCGAAATCCCCAGCGCCGCGATCACGTCGGACATTTTAGCGAAGAAGTGCGATTTCTTCAGCGTCGGCACGAATGACCTGATCCAGTATCTTTTGGCCATTGATCGCGTGAACGACCGGATTGCTCATCTCTATGAGCCAACGCATCCGGCCGTGGTGCGCACGTTGAAGCAGATTGTCGACGAAGCGCATCGGAACGGAATCAAGGTCAGTGTCTGCGGTGAGATGGCGGGCGACCCCGTTTACGCACCGCTGCTCCTTGGCCTCGGGATCGACGAGCTAAGCATGACCCCGGCGGTTTTGCCCGCGGTGAAATTTCTCGTGCGCGCCTTGAAGATGAGCGATGCCCAACGCTTGGCGCAGCAGGCGTTGACGATGGATTCGCCGAAGGAAATTTACGCGATGTTCGACGCGTTTTCGCGCGAGCGCCTGAAAACGGTTTCGGACTAGACCGCGGGTTTTGTTCCGCTCGCGAGCAGCGTCTCGAAAAACGGCTCGGCTTCTTCTTTGGCGACGACGGTGACGTCGACGTGATGAAACCCGGCACTTTTCAAAAAATGGTGGAGCGCGCTCTCCTTAAAACCCAGCCATACATCGGCGTAGAGTTCGTGCGCCTTTTCGAAATCGTGTTCCTTCAAATCCAAGACCAGCAGATTTCCGCCGGGTCGAAGAATGCGATAAGCCTCCTCAACCGCTTTCTGCGGATGGTTCGCATGGTGCAACGCTTGGCTGAGAATCGCGAGGTCGACGGACGCATTGGGCAGCGGGACGGACTCAATGTCGCCGAGCTTATAGGTCACGTTGGCCAACCCATTTTTAGCGGCGAGTTCCGTGCCGACCTCAACCATGCGGGGAGAGTTGTCGATGCACCACACTTGCTCGGCGCGACGCGCGAGGAGTTGTGAGAGCAGACCCTCGCCGGCGCCGAGATCCGCGATGGTGATGCGCGGCGCGAGCCGAAGTGCGAGATGGCCAATCGCTTCCCATGAGCGACCGGGGCAATAGTTTTTACCGAGCTTGCCCGCGATCAGATTGAAGTACGCCTCCGACTGCTGCCGGCGACGTGACATAATGCGATCGAGGTTAACGTGATCTTCGCGCAGCTCGGGTAAGTCAGCAACCGCGTCGCACGCAGCCGCCACCAGATTGAACTGGGGCGAGTGAGGGGTGGGACGAAGCGAGTAATACGCTTTTTTCCCTTCGCGGCGATCGATCACGAGGTCTGCTTGGCGGAGCAGGGCGAGCTGTGAAGAAATCCGCGACTGCGCCATATTGAGCACCTCTTGTAGCTCCGCGACCGACAACTCCTCACGTCGCAAAAGTGCCAGCAGGCGCACGCGGGTGGGGTCGGACAAGACTTTGAGCATGTCCCAGGAGGTATTCACTTGCTGGTTACGCTGCCGAGAGCGAGCAGGTGGGTCAAGGGTAGGCTTAATCGCGGCTAGCGGAAATGCTCAGCGAAATTGGCGCTTAAAAAGGCTTCAAAACCACTTTGTGCGCACGATCTCTTCGATCTGGAACGTGCCCACAAGTAACAGCGCGCTGCCGGCGAGCAGGTTGATCCAATGAAGCACCTTGTGTCCGGTTTTCTTTCCGAGCCAGGCCGCACTCACGCTGAGAAAAACCCACCAACTCGCGGAAGCCAGGGAGATGCCCAGCGCCGTGAACGCGGTATGGATTGGAGAGAGTTTGCCCAGGCCTGCGCCGGCGGCCGCACTCACGAAAATCAAGCCAAGCCACGTCAGTGGATTCGCGATGGTGAGAGCCGCCGTGGTCCAGTAGGCTTTTGTGTAGCTCAGGCTCTTCTGACCTTCGTTAGGTTCGCCCTCCGACGACGTTTTCACCGTGTGAAGACCAAAGCCGATCAAGAAAAGTCCGCCGACGAGACGCAGGATGTGTTCGTGGTGTTCGATCACCATCGTCAATCCTTGCAGCCCGAGCACCGCGATCGTACCGCAAACCAGATCGACCGAAGCAGCGCCAAGGCCGGAGATAACGCCCTTGGTCCGTCCGCCTGTCATCGCCCGCCGCATAACGAGTAGGGCAACGGGTCCCACCGGTACCGACACGGTGTAGCCGATAAAAATCCCACGCTGCAGATCGTCCCACATGCTCAGAGAGCGCCGTCAGAACGGCGCGTAAAATTCCAAAAAAACGGAGCGGAAAAATCCGCCGACCGCGTCGAACTCATTCGCCACCGCCGCGCGCACGAATGAAGCGAGCGCGGCCGGTGTCGAACGCGAGTTCACTTCACGTCAACGTGACGAGTGATGCTCTTGATCGTGTAGGACTCTTCGGAGTTCCCGATTTTGACCTTCACGGTGTCGCCAACTTTTTTCGCGAGAAGGGCGAGGCCCAAGGGTGTTTTGTAAGCAATGATGTTTTGCTCCGGTACGCTGTCCCACGCACCGAGGATGGTGTAGCGAGTTGTGTTCGCCGCGTTGCCAACAGCGAGGTCGACCACGCTGCCGACGCTAACCTGCTCGGTTGTGGCTTCCTTGAAATCTGAAATCCGTGCCCGGCCGAGGTCTTTTTCGAGAGTTGATTTCTGCGACATCAAGACCTGTTGGTCCTGCTTCGCCATCTTGTACTCGGAATTTTCCTTTAAATCGCCATGTTCGCGAGCGACTGCGATCGCCTTGGAATTTTCCGGAATCTTCTTCGAAACGATCGTTTCGTACTCTTCGCGTTTCCGTTCGAAACTCTCGCGGGAAACGAGCAGTTGCTCTTCCTTGCTTTCGGCATCAGCGGCGACGAGCGATTGAATCGAGGGGAAAATCTTGATGAAGCGGGCGAGGAGAGACTTCTTCGTCAGCTCTTCGAAACCTTGATTCAACATCAGGGTGTTCGCGAGATCGCGGGCCGTTTCCGGATCAGCCGTGGAAAGCAAATCGCTGATCAAATCGGGATCGTCCGAGAGAATTTCGCCGAGCGGAATCCGCCGCGTGCCGGAGGCCTGGAGTGCTTCGTAGTCGATCGCGAAGAAAATCGCGCTGAGCAGCCGCGGCGTGATGAGATCGTTGAGCAGCTTGGCGAATTTCTTCGAGTGGCGGTTCTTGACGATCCAAAGCAGCACCGGAGCGCGCAGATTTTGTTCGACCTGCCAACGTTTCAACGCCGCCGCGAGTTCTTCCGCATGACCATTGTCGACGAGGAAGTTGATGCACTCGGTCGTGAATTTGCCCTGGCTGGTCTTGAGCAGGGTGAAAACGATTTCGCGGGCTTCGACCGGATGCGTATCCTGCACGAGATCGAGAAAGCGGCTCTGAAATTGGACCGGGATCTTTTCTGCGATCGTGGGCAATTCGCGCACATTGGTGACGAGCGTGGCTTGCGAAGGTTCGAACGTGGAAGCTTCGACACCAGCGAGTTTCGCGAGATCGTCGCGCACCGCGGCGCCATAGAGACGTTCCGCTTCGTCGAGCTGGTTACTATCTTTAACTGCTTCAGCGACCGCGTTGAGAATCGCCTTCAAATCCGTCTTCACTTCCTTCGCGTCGACCGCGCCGAGCAGCTCTTCAGCGAGAGCGATGCGACGGCGGGCGGAGCGGGTGTTGTTGAATTGCTCGACGATTTCGTCTTCGGCGGAGACAGGGATTTCACGCAGCACGTAGCACTCGGTCTTTTTAACCGGAACGGCGATGCGCGGGTCTTTGGCGACCAGCTTTTTCGCGTTCGACCACCAGCGTTTGAATTTATCTTCACCGATGACCTGAGCGAGCGTGAGTTCGAGATCGATCGCTGTCGTAGCGTGGTTCGGGTAGGAGAGGAGCATCTCGACCACCAGTTGCGACGGATTGTTGTCGATCAGATCCTGGATGACGGCGCGTTCGGTCTGCTTGCGGACGAGCAAGTGTTTCGGCGGCAGCACATCCATCGTGGTGACGCAGAACGCCGGATCCATGGGGTGGCCGGCTTTGCCTTCGAAATCGATGATCAGCTTCTGCGACGTTTCGTCGTACGACTGGATTTTGCCGAAACCCCAGCTCCGGTGAATCACGTAGCTTCCGGGCTCCATGGCCTCGAGTTTGGCCTTGGCGGACTTCAAAGTTGGATTTTTAGCGAGGAGCGCAGAGACAGCTTCCGAATTCATAGAATAGTAGTAGCGAGTCAGAAACGATCAGTTGAGGGCATCCGTAGGGGCAATGTCAACCAGCTCGTTTCAGAGAAGGCTCAGACTACACGAGGCTCCTTCGTTCTTGCAAACCGTCAGACGCGGCGGAGCGTGAGCCGATGCCCGAATCTGCCGACCGCGAATCCACGCCCTGGTCTTATGCCGTGAAGCTGCTTACCCATTGGCTCGAAGCCGGTGAGCGCGCTGACACGTTGCTGGATCAACTGCCCAAGGGGTTCACGGGCCAAGATAGGTCGCGTTGTCAAAGCCTGCTCTTTGGCGCGATCCGCCATTTTGGACGGCTCGATCAAAAAATTGAAGGTCTGATCTCGCGCCCGCCGCGCGCGCGCCTGCGCGCCATTTTGCTGGTGGCGGGATTTGAACTGCTCGAAAGTGGAGACGAAGGCCATTTGCCGCGCGTTGTCCACCACGCGGTCGAGCAGGCAAAAACACTCGCGAGCCCGCCTGAGGCGAGATTGGTCAACGCGGTGGTGCGCAAACTCGGGGCTGCGATTGCGAGTGAAACGGTGCCGGCGAAATTGGCATCGGCAACGGAGCTCGCGACATATTACTCGCATCCCGAGTGGCTGGTGCAGCGCTGGCTCACGCAATTTGGCGCGGCATCGACGCGCTCTCTTCTCGAGTGGAATCAAAGTCCTGCGCCCGTATTTGCGCGTTGGCGCCGTCTCGATCGCCAGCCGAATGAGGAAGAGCTCGCGGCGTTGACGCCGACCCAGTGGAAAAATTTCTATGAAGTGAAGTCAGGGAACTGGGTGCAGATTGGAAAGTGGCTCCAGGACGGATCGATTTATTTGCAAGATCCGTCGACGCGCTTGGCCATCGAACTCCTCGATCCCCGGGCTGGGGAAACAATCTTGGATGCATGCGCCGCTCCCGGGGGCAAGAGTGTCGCGATTGCAGATCATTTTTTGGCGACAAAAACGGCGGCCGGCGGAACGCCGTCGGCGGAAAATCCGGCGGGCGGAGTCGTGGCGCTCGATTTGCCGAGTCCGCGCATTGATCGGCTGAAAGAGAATTTAGGCCGGATCCGCGGCGTCAATGTCGCCTTGGTTCAAGCCGACGTGAACGATGGTGCCGGAATCATGAAGCTGCATGATTTACCGACCCAGTATTCGGCAGTCTTGATCGACGTTCCCTGTTCCAACACCGGGGTGATGCGTCATCGCGTCGACGTGAAGTGGCGTTTGCAGGATAACGATTTTCAAAAGCATGCCCGCCAGCAGCTCGCGTTGCTGGGTGCGGCGTCGCGATTCGTCGCACCGCGGGGCCGACTCCTTTTCAGTACTTGCAGTTTGGATACGGCGGAAAACGAAAACGTGGTCAACGCGTTCGTGGAACGTTCGCAAGGACACTACGTGCTCGCGACGTCGAAGATTTCCAAACCATGGGAAACAGGACACGACGGCGCGGCCGCTTTCCTGATCGAGCGCACCCGGTAAGCCGTCTCACTCGTTAAGTGCTAGCAGCCATAGATTCTAGCAACCAGCAACCTGTAGGGGTCGGTAGCTCTAAAACGTACTCGCTGCCGGACGGACGATTTGGAGTGCGGCGACTCGTCGCCGCTTTCCAAGGCGAAATTTATTTCGCCTTCAGGCGAGTCGGGCTACGGCCTCGTTCGAGGCGGTGTTTTTTTTGCGGGCCAATGAATTGGCCCGTCCAAGGCGGTGACAAGTCACGGCACTCCAAATCGGGAGAAGGCTTCAATCGGAAAAGGGTTCCAATTGGGAGAGTTTCCAACTGGGAGAGTTTCCAACTGGGAGAACGTTTCCCGATGGAAAACATTTTCCGATGAGGAAAGCGTTTTCCGATTGGGAGAGCGTGTCGGGTTGAGAGAGGGTTTGTCGAAACCGTAGATCTCCTAAAAGCGATTTTGGTCAGTCTGGATTCTAAAACATACTCGCTGCCGGACGGGCGATTTGGAGTGCGGCGACTCGTCGCCGCTTTCCACGGCGAAATTTATTTCGCCTTCAGGCGAGTGGGGCTACGGTCTCGTTTGAGGCGGTGTTTTTTTGCGGGCCAATGAATTAGCCCGTCCAAGGCGGTGACAAGTCACGGCACTCCAAATCGGGAGAAGGCTTCAATCGGAAAAGGGTTCCAATTGGGAGAGTTTCCAACTGGGAGAACGTTTCCCGATGGAAAACATTTTCCGATGAGGAAAGCGTTTTCCGATTGGGAGAGCGTGTCGGGTTGAGAGAGGGTTTGTCGAAACCGTAGATCTCCTAAAAGCGATTTTGGTCAGTCTGGATTCTAAAACATACTCGCTGCCGGCCGGCAGATTTGGAGTGCGGCGACTCGTCGCCGCTTTCCAAGGCGAAATTTATTTCGCCTTCAGGCGAGTGGGGCTACGGTCTCGTTCGAGGCGGTGTTTTTGCGGGCCAATGAATTGGCCCGTCCAAGGCGGTGACAAGTCACGGCACTCCAAATTGGGAGAAGGCTTCAATCGGGAGAGGGCTTCGATCGAAAGAAGGCTTCGATTGGTAGAGAGTTTCAATTGGAAGAGGTTTTCAAATCGAAGAAGACCTTCCAAACCGGGCAGGCCTGATCAAAACCCCAGCTTCGCTAGAAACCGCTTCCACGCGCTTGGGGGCTTTGGGCGGAATTCGAGCGGAATCTGTTCAATGAAACCGCGATTGATCGCGATGTGCAGCGGCGTGACCCCGCCATAATTGCGCGTGTTCAACAGCGCCTCCGTTATGATTTCTGGCGGCAATTGATTGAGATGACCTTCGAACGCGGCGGCGTGCATCGCTGTATCGCCGTGGTCATTACGCGTCAGCAAGAGATCACCGGTGAGCGCTTCCCGCGGAATTTTTGCGAGCTGGCCCGTTTCTGCGGCGGCGTGAATAACCGTGTATCCAGAACGTGATGACAGAATCAGGTTCGATTTCGTTAGCAGTTTGGCGGGAATCTGTTCGAGACCGCCCGAGAGCGCGGCGGCGTGAAGGACCGTGTCACCGGACGCTGTCTTCGCGAGAAGTGTATCAGGGGTCAGAAATTCGCTCGGAATTTGTCGCAGATTTCCATTCAGCGCAGCGACGTGGTAAACGGTTTCGCCGCTCGCGTTCTTGGCGGCGAGCACCTCTGCATTCAACAGCGCGCGCGGAAAGCGGTCGAGCGCGCCATTTTCCGCGGCTTCGTGGAGAAGGCTGTTGCCAAGATCCGTAGCGGTCTTGATTCGCTCCAGTGTGAGGAGTTGCGCCGGAATTTGATCGAGGTGGCCGCTCGCTGCAGCGACATGAAAAACCGTGTATCCAGAATTGCTGCGCGCGCTCAACAGGTTCTCTCGAAGAAATTCGATCGGCACCTGATTCAGATGACCGTTTAATGCAGCGTGATGCAGCGGCGTGTAGCCCGAATCGTTCTTCAGCAGAAGTGACTGCTCGGTGACAAGCCCCGCGGGAAGACGGGGCAGCAATCCATATTTCGCCGCGAGATGCAGCGCGGTCGTGCCGGTCGCATTTCCTTTGAGCCACTCGGAAAGCGTGAGGGCTGCGCTTTGTTCGGGAGTTAAAAAACCGGACCGCAACGCGGCGTGAAGTTCATCTACAGTCATGTCCGAAGCAGGGCGTGAGAAGATGCCGCGCGTCGTGGCGAAGCAAAGCTAAATCCCTAATCTGGGGTAGATTTCCGTTTGCTTATCTCGAATCAGAAATCACAATCAATCCGATGAAAGTCGAACCCACGCACTCGTCTCCGGAAAAAACGGAATCGGTGCTCTTGGTCGACGATGAGCCTGCGCTATTGCGGATTTTCAAAGAAGCGCTCGAACCGTATTTTGATGTCGCGACCGCGACGACGACGCGCGATGCGGAATTCCTTTTGCACAAGCGGGCGTTCAGCGTCGTGTTGAGTGATCACCAAATGCCGGGTGGAAATGGAATGAGCTTTCTCGTCCGGTGCCGCGAAGAATTTCCGGCGATGCAACGGATATTGGTCACCGGTTTTATGAAACCGGAAATGCTCCTCCGCAGTGTAAACGAAGCCGCGCTGTACCGTTACTTATTAAAACCGGTCCAAGTCGCGGATCTAGTAAAGATCGTGCAGGACGCGATCAAAGCACGTGACACAGGGAAGAGCTGAGTTTCGGCGTTGAATGGATCGTGCCGAAGGAAACCAAGGGCAATCCGCGCGTTAAGACGCGCAGCTACAGGAGAGCAACCGACCATCGGTTCGGCGGTATTTCATTAGGAAGGCGGCAACCGATTGAGCATGCGAAATGCGTTCTTCGAGTCTCTCCAATTCTCATAGAGGCGCATCGTAATTCACGGAATCTAGCCCCCGCGCTGACCTTGTAGCTGCGCGTCTTGACGCGCGGACCTAAGCGTCGCCATCGCAAACGCTACAGGAAAAACACGCGAACTATCGAAAAATTATTTTCCCATTCCGACCTGACGGAGCGCTTCATAGCAGGCTATGCCCGCGGCGGTGCTGAGGTTCAACGAACGCAACTCAGCGTTTGCATGTGGAATCGTGATGCGATGCTCGGGACCGATTTCTTCGTGCAACCAGTCAGGCGCGCCGTGGCCTTCGTTGCCAAAAACCAAACCGTCGCCGTCGGTGTAGTGCATATCCCAATACGACTGTTTCGATTTTGTTGTCAGCAACCAAAGCCGCTTGGGCGCCACCGCGCTGGCGCGGAAGGCAGGCCAGTTCTCGTGATGATGAACATCGAGCGAATACCAGTAATCCATCCCGGCCCGTTTTAAATGGCGGTCCGTGATTTCGAAACCGAGAGGATGAATCAGATGCAGGCGCGACCTGGTCAACGCGCACATCCGTCCGATGTTGCCGGTGTTCTGCGGAATTTCCGGTTGAAACAGGACGATGTGGATCACGCCTCAGGTCAGCTCAGCTTTGATCGCGTCGAGCAGCACGCCATAGTCGTCGATCGCTCTAAACTGTGGAAACTGCGTTTTGATGTTCGCCGGAGCATGAAAAAGAAAACCGACGTCTGCCTCCACGAGCATGGTCGTGTCATTGAACGAATCACCGGCGGCGATCACCCGATAATTGAGCGATTTGAAAGCCGCGACCGCGCGCTGCTTTTGATCGGCGAGCCGGATTTTATAGCCTGTGATGCGATCATTTTCCACCGTCAAACGGTGGCAGAAAAGAGCCGGCCAGTTTAGCCGAGCCATCAAAGGAGCTGCGAATTGCTCAAAGGTATCGGAAAGAATCACGACTTGCGCGAGCGCGCGAAGCTCATCCAAGAACGCACGAGCGCCGGGCAAGGCGTCGAGGCTGCCGATTACATTTTGAATATCTTTCAACTTCAGCCCATGCTGATCGAGAATCTGCAAACGGCCCGACATCAGCTTGTCGTAATCAGGCTCGTCGCGCGTGGTGCGACGCAAGGCGGGAATGCCGGTTTTCTCGGCCACGGCGATCCAGATTTCAGGCGTCAACACGCCTTCCATATCGAGAGTAACGATCGCTTGTTTTTTCACGGAACGGCGAGTGTTCCGAGTTTGAAGCGTAAGTAAAGTCTGGGCGTTTAACGCCGGCTTTTCATCGCTTTATCGACTTCGCGCTTGATCACTTTTTCTTTTAGATCTTCGCGTTTATCGAAAACCTTTTTGCCCACGCAGAGAGCGACTTCGATTTTCACGAGAGCTTCCTTGAAATACATGCGGAGCGGAATCAAAGCGCGTCCGCCGACCTGCATCGCCTGGGCGATTTTCCGAACCTCATGCCGGTGGAGCAGAAGTTTGCGGGTGCGCCGCGAATCATGGTTCGAGAAATTACCGAAGGCGTATTCTTCAATGTGCGCGTTAAAAAGCCACAGCTCGCCTTTCTCAAGTTTGCCGAACGCGTCATTGATTTGAGCGCGACCGCCGCGGATCGATTTGACCTCGGTGCCCTTCAAAGCGATTCCCGCTTCAAACTTCTCTTCCACCAGGTAATCGCGCTGGGCTTTGGCGTTGCGGATCTCCGTGTAGCGAGCCGGATCTTTTTTTTGTGCAGACATGGACGGGCGTAAAACAGGACGACGGCTGAGGCTATCTCAGCCGCTTGCGAACGTCAATCTGCGCGCCAAATTCGGCGCGAAGGGCGAACTCAGTTTTCGCCTGCTTCGAAACTGATCTTGCCGTCGATAATTTCGCGCAGCGCAAGGTCTTCCGAAGAAAGCTTTTCCAAAGATTCAACCAAGGGGCGACTGCCGCGGCGGAGCTGCTTGACGCGGCGGGAAACTACATTGATCAGAAGGTTCGGATCATTGATAACCCGCAGTGCCTCTTTAAGATAATCGTCTCGCATGGATGTGGTAAACGGGTCAGTCCAGAGATGGGTTGAGGAGTCGTCAAGGGGTTTTTCAAGGCGCTTTGGCGCAGAAATTGACTTGTCACGCGTAGAGGGGATCTTCACTTTGAACCTTTTAACCGTTTCCAAACGAAGGATTTTCCATCATGTCGCAGCACAAAAGTCTCCAAGGTTCTAGTGGTATCGTGGTCAAGCGCAACGTCTTGAAGCGCTTTGAGCGGGTTGACCTGCTCAAAAAGCGTGGCGTCTGGAAGGAAGGCGACCGCGTGTCCGGTCTCCGCAAGACAAAGCCGGACGTTTGATTCGGCCCTTTTCTAAAAGGCAGGCAGAATTTCTGCCTGCCTTTTTTGTCGCTACAGATCTCCTTCTTTTTCGTTTTCGCTATGCATCACGCGCTGCAGCAACTCGCTGATTGGTACTCTCGATCTCTGAACGATGGGGGCTACGCCCTGATTGTTTTCCTGATGATTTTGGAGAGTTCGGTGGTTCCCATTCCGAGTGAGGTGATCATTCCGCCAGCAATATTTTTGGCGCTGCAAAACGGACGACTGAGCATTGTAGGGATTGTGATCGCTGCCGTGCTGGGTTCATGGATTGGCGCTTCGATCATGTACTGGGTTTCGCGATGGGCGGGGCGTCCCTTGGTCCTGAGATACGGCCGAATTTTTGGCATCAATGAAAAGAAGATCAGTGCTTCGGAAAACTGGGCTGAGCATTATGGCTCGTTCGGCATTTTCTTTTCACGTGTGCTGCCGGTTGTCCGTCACTTGATTGGTATTCCCGCCGGCATCGTGCGGATGCATTTTGGACTCTACAGCCTTTACACGCTGCTCGGATCAGCGCTCTGGTGCTCGGTGCTCGCATGGTTGTCGGTCAAAGCGCATAGCGATGAAGCATTGATGCGCGGCGAAATTCACCAAGTCACGATTTGGCTCGTGGGCGCTTGCGTGGTGCTCGGAGGGATTTATTACGCGTTTGTCTACCGCCAGATGAAAAAGGCGGCGCAGAAGGTGTAGTTGCTTCTACAGCGGAGTGCGGTGACTTGTCACCGCCTTCAAAGGCGAAATTCATTTCGCCTTCGGAAGACGTCGCTTCTAGTGCGATTGCGGGCCAATGAATTGGCCCGTCCAAGGCGGTGACAAGTCACCGCACTCCAAATCGGGGAGCGGCATTCCGGAGGTTCGTGACTCACCTCAGCGGTTAAACTCCGGCGCCCTTCGGCTGTCCGCGCCGCAAGAGTTCACGCAGTTTCTGGATCAGATCATCTGCCGTAAATGGCTTTGGCAGGAATGAAACGAAGGGGTCTCCTGGCAGCCGCTTGCGCGCGTCGGATTCACTAAAGCCGCTCATCAGCAGGACGGGAAGGGTCGGATTGAGCAGGCGCAATTCCTTTAACGTCCCCGGTCCATCGAGGCCGGGCATCGTTAAATCCAGCAGCACCGCGGTAAAACGCGCTCCGTGCGCGAGGGCGAGCGCGAGGGCTTCGTAACCGTCGGCGGCCATCGCCACGGTGTATCCATTGCGCTGAAGCAAAGCACCCGCGACGCTCCGAACATGCGGTTCGTCGTCGACGACCAAAATCGTGCCTTGGTCTTTTTCATTCAGGCCAGAGCGCGTGCTCGGCCCGGAACCTGGCTTGTTAACTTTTGCCTGAGAACGGGGAAATAGAATGCGGAAGGTCGTGCCGCGACCAAGGGTGCTCTTCACGAACAAGGCGCCTTTGTGCGCGCGAACGACGCCGACCACGGCCGCTAAACCCAATCCTCGACCAGTAAACTTCGTCGTGAAAAAGGGATCGAAAATACGCGACATCGTTTCTGCGCTCATGCCCGATCCGTTGTCCTCGACTTCCAATCCGACGTAGTCACCGGGCGCGAGATCCTGGCCAAGGCGGCCTTCCCGCAACTGGTCTTTGGTCCATGTGCCTGTGGTCGTTTGGATCCCGATCCGGCCATTTGCGCCACCGAGCGCTTCGGAGGCGTTGATCACGAGATTCATGATAACCTGACGGACTTGCGATGAATCCGCTTCCACCGGCAATGGCTCCGAGGCGAGGCTAAAATGGATCGTCGCATTCTTGCTGATGGATAATTTCAGCAACTGCACCGTGTCTTCGACCACGGCGTTGAGATCGACCACCTCGATGGTGAATCGGCCTTTGCCGGCGTACGCGAGCATCTGGCGGCAGAGTGCCGCGGCGCGTTGGCTGGCGACTTCGATTTGGTTGAGGGCTTCGTTAACCGCGCTTGGGTCTTCGCGGGCGAGCGAGGTGTTGCCCAGAATCACTGTCAGAAGATTATTGAAATCGTGCGCGATGCCGCCCGCGAGCACGCCCAAACTTTCCAGCTTCTGGGCTTCGAGCATTTTCAACTGCAACTTCTGGCGATCTTCGTCCGCTTTCTTCTGCTTGGAAATATCTTGGTACGATCCGTGAAGGCGGACCACCTGACCGTCTCTGCTCTCCGAGCGGCCCGTCGTGCGCACCCAGACAAGACGGCTTTTCGCGGTGACGATTTCCAGATCCAGTTCGAATGAGCTTCCGTCGCGCACCGCTTTGTCGATTGCGGAGCGCAGCGTCGCTTGGCCCGCCGGTGTGAAGAACTGAATCGCGTAGTCCAATGATAGCCGGGCCGGCGGCGTGTCCATATCGTGGATACGATACGTCTGCTGCGTCCAGTAAAGTTGTCCAGAGACGAGATCGTATTCCCAACCGCCGATCTCGGCGATTTCCTGACTTTGCTCGAGCAATGCCTGACTGCGCGCCAATGCTTCTTCGGTCTGTTTGCGCGAAGTGATATCGGTGGCGACACCCGTGACGCGAAGTGGTGAGCCATCCGTCGAGCGGGAGACGACAGCGCCTCGATCGAAAATCCATCGCCACGTGCTGTCGCTGGCGCGAAGGCGATATTCGACTTTACCTTGGCCATCGAGCATGCGCCGACGAAACGCGTTGAAGCGCTCCACATCGTCCGGGTGCAGCCAGGCGGAGAATGCATCGATATTCGATGGGATGTCTTCGGGTGGATAACCCAAAATTTCTGCCCAGCGTTCGCTGCGGACGACGCGTTGCGTGCTCACATCCCAGTCCCAAATCGCTTCGCGACTGCCCGCCAGCGCCAAACGAAGTCGTTCTTCACTCGTACGGAGGGCGTGTGTTTGCTGACGGAGCCGTCGCATCAGTTTGCGTTGGCGCCAAACCGCAATGCCGAGGATCACCGTGACGAGCGAGAGCGGCAGCCAGTAAGGCACGAGATCGCGCCATTCGATGTGTCTGACTCGCTCGGGGCCGAGCCAGTAGCCCGAGATTTGTTCGAAGCGCCCCGATTCACGAACGTGAAAGAGGCCGAGATTCAGCGTATAGAGCAGGTCGTTGTGCCCTTTCGGCACCGCGAAATGCAGCTCGAGACGCAAATCAGGGATCTCGACCGCAGCCTCCTCGATTTGGTCAAGCGTTCGGTCGATCTGGATCCGTTCGCCGGCCAACTTTGCCCCGATCACGACATCGACTTTTCCTTGATTCAACAAAGTCAGCGCGTCGCCTAACGAGTCCGCGAAAGTCAGGTGCTGGTCGAAATGATGACGTAATAGATATTCGTGCGAGACCCCTTCGCGCGTGGTCCCAATCCGCTCGCGCGCGAGATCGGCGTATTCGTGAAAATGGTGGTCGCCTTTGCGCACAAAAATCGCCATCGGCGAATTCATGAACGGCGCGGAAAAATCGAGGAACGTTGCGCGCTCGGGCGTGTACGCGACGTTCCCGAGAATATCGAGTTTATGAGCCCGTGCGTCGTTGATCAGCGCGCTCCATGGCTCGGAGACAAATTGAATGGATAATCCCTGATCGGCTGCGACTGCATTGATGAGGTCGACACTGAACCCGCGCGGGGCATGCGTCGTGTCACTCGCGCTCCACGGTTCGGCGTGGCTTTCAATTCCCACCAAATGCGGTGCGTCGCTGGGCTTGCCGACAGGCTGCGCGCGAACGGTGGCCGCGATTCCAACGAAGCCGGCGACCCAAGCAAGAAATCGAAGCGGGCTGGTCCGCGGAAAGACGTAACGCGTGGAAGAGGAGTTCAGTCGAAAGCTATTTTGGTCCGGCCTAAGGAAAGGCGAGGTAAAAAAAGACCCGTCCGAGAGTGGACGGGTCTTTGATTCAGAAGCTGTGGAGCCTTACTTCTTTGCGGATTTTTTGGTATCGCCGCGGCCGTGAGCGGTGATCTTTTCGCCGGTGTGGGCGTAAAGTTTTAAGGCGGCCGAGCGAAGTTCTTCTTTGTGAGGATTATCGGCGGGCAGTTGGTTGGCCAAGTCGACAATTTGAGAAGCAATGTGGGCTTCCCGCAGGCCGGGCAAGTGCGACGAAGAGCTCAAATCCAAGTTTTCGGGAAGAGCTGTGGAGCTCTTCGAAAGCCGCGTGTAGCGGGGCTGATAATCATTATTTCCAGAGGGCATGGGTGTGTTGTGTTTTTTTCGAGGCAGCGATTAACCGCTTCAAATTATTGCCAGTTGAGAGCCAGTGGAGCGAGGGCTTGGTTGAGCTCCACGAGGTCCCAGAGCTGAATGAAATTGTTGGACGCCTGCGCCGCTAGATAACGGCCATTCGGGCTGAAGCGGAGCCGACACGAACTGCCGGGGGGACTGCGCACTTCGAGGGTCGCGATGAGTTGATGCGTATCTGCGTTGTAGATTTGGATGGGCGCGTCGGCGCAGGTCGCGAAGAAATGCCCATCAGGGCTGTAGGCAGATCGTCCTGCGGCGGCGAGATCGAGTGGTGCTTCGGTGTTGGAACCGTCGGATTGTAGTTTCCAAACCAAGCATCCGCGTTCGCCGGTGGAGATCAGTTCCGAGCCGTTGGCTGAAATCGTGAGCGTGCCGCTGCGACCCGCGTTCAGGGGGTGAAGCAGGGCATGGGTTTGCCCAGAAAAAATCCCGACGCCCATATTGTTCGCATCGGCGTAGCTCGCCGCTTCCCAGCCTTGGGGAGAAAGCACGTAGTCCCAGACCCCGGGAAGTTGGTCGATCGTGGCGACAGAACGCCCGGCCTGCACATCGAACAGTCTGACCTTGCCCAACGTTGCCGAGGTCAGCGCGACCAGCTTGGCCTTCGGCGATGGTGAGCCGAGAATATAGCCAGGAGTGGGATCGAGGACCGTCGGTTCGGTTAACTGGATCTCTTCACGGTGCAACGGGCTTTCGTCTCGGGGCTGGAGCGTGAAACGGCGTAAGCCTTCTTTCGGCGTCGCCACGAGCAGGTGCGTTGCATCCAAAAACCGAATACCGGATTCTTCATGTTCCGCGAAAGGCAAAGTGGCGACTTCGTTGCGCGTGCTGGCGTTGAAGATGTGAATGCCGGTGAAGGACGAGGCGGCTAAAAGGTTTGAGTCTGGTGAAAAATCGACACTGGCGACGAGCGGGGCCCAGTCGTTGATCGTGTCTGGTGCGAGGGTGGCGCAAAGTGGGCGCGAGCTGCGCACCATCCTGAAGATAGCGGCGTCGAGCGCGAAGTCCGTGGTCGCGAGCAGCGAGCCATCCCGGCTCAACTGCAACACCGGATCAACGCCGTATTCATTGATCGCGAGTAGCTCGGAACCGGAATCGGCATCCCAGAATCGAATACTGCGATCGCGCGCGGTGGTCACGATCAGCCGATCCATCTTGGCGAACAAGACCTGCGTGATATCCTGGCGATGTCCACTCAGCGTGGCGCGCAAACTGTGAGTGCTTAGGTCCCACAAGTACGTACGCGCATCGATGCAGCCGATGGCGAGAAAGCGCCCGCGACCGCTCCAGGCCAGCGTTGTGGCCGACACATTGAATGGCGTATGGATTTCCTGAATACCACCGTCGGTTAGAGAATAAATACGCACCAAGTTCCGTTCGTCTTCGCTGATGAAAGCGATCTGGTCGCCGGCGGTGTTGAAGGCCCCACAATACACCGCGCCGCTTGTCGGAATGCGTTGTCGGAGCCGTCCGTTGGCCGTGTCGTAGAGATTGAGTCCGTGATTGGCGTCGGCGACCGCGAGGATCCGACCGGAAGCATCGAAGAAAAATCCGCTGAGCGTGCCTTCGCCTGTGTGTGCTGCGACATTATCAAGCAGGAGATGGGCATCTCGGAGTGTCCAGAGACAGAGTTTACCGTCACCGGTTGAACCTGCGAGGATCTCGTCATTGCCGAAGGCGAGTGTTCGGATTGGCGCATGGGCGCCTTGAAAAATTTGCAGGCTCTTCTTGGTTTTGATATCCAAGATTTCGACTGAGTTGTTCTGCCGACCCACTGCCAGGCGGTCGAGCGAGGGCGCGAAGGCGAGGCCAAGCTTGCCGTATTCGCGGACCGCAAACTCGTCGATCTTCTGCGCGTCGGGCAGGGTGAGCACCGCGATCGCGTCGTTTCGCGCCGCGAGATCCGGAGAAATTTGTACCGCTTGACCGAGTGCTTTGAGGGCTTCGACGCGTTGACCCATCAAGCCGGTTAACCGCCACGCGTGTGCCTGATCGAGCAGTGATTGATGCAGTCTTTGGCGTGCATCATTTTCGGCTACGACCGCGCGGCGCAAGGAGCGGTCGATGTGCACCGCCGAAATGACGGCGCCGACGGCGAGTGCCGTGATCGCGGTTATGAGCGCGGCGCCGAGACTAGCGGGTAGAGGATTGCGTTTGGCCCATCGCCAGAGCTGTTCGGCCGCCGTCGCGGGACGGGCCTGAATGGTGCGGCCGGCGAGCCAGTTTTCCAGGTCGTCAGCGAAGGCTCGGGCCGTCGCATAGCGAGCGGAGGGCTCGACCTGGAGTGCCTTCAAACAAATCGTCTCGAGATCCCGTGGCACGTGCGCGGTCAAGCTCGATGGTCGTTCGGGCGAACCCTTGCGCGAGGCCATCAACGTCTCAAGAACGCTCGTCCCGACAAACGGAGGCCGTCCGGTCATCAGTTCGTACAGAATCGCTCCGAGACTATAGATATCAACAGCGGTCGTCAGTGCTCGGCTCCCGCTGGCCTGTTCCGGTGCTATATAATGAGGCGTGCCGAGAACCGCCGACGTCATCGTCAGGTTGCGATCGTCATCGATCCATTTGGCCAATCCGAAATCGGCGACGTAGGGCTCGCCGGCGGCATCGATCAGAATGTTTCCGGGTTTGAGATCGCGGTGAAGGATGCCGCGCTCATGCGCGTGTTGCACGCCGCGCGCGATTTTGGCCAAAAGCTGGGCGGACTCGCGGGGGCGTCCGAGGTAGCGCCCCATGTTTTGCGCGAGACTTCCGCCCGTTGTCAGCTTCATGCTGAAGAACGGAATCGCGTTGTCTTCGCCGACCTCATGGATCGGAAGAATATGCGGGTGGTCGAGACTGCTGACGGCTCGCACTTCGGCGCGGAAGCGTTTGACCAGATCGGGCTCTTGCAGGTGGTGGGCTTGCAGCACCTTTACCGCGACGATGCGTTCGGTGTTCAGGTCGCGTGCGCGATAGACGACGCCCATACCGCCACGGCCCAATTCTTCGAGCAGATCGAAATGAGAAAAACTGCGCTCTGCGGACGGACGCGCGAGCGGTTCTTCCCAGAAGGCCGGTCCGTCCTCGGGATCTTCGAGGTCGAGGGTGTTAGTTAATAGACACGCAGGGCAGAGTCCGTCTGAGGACTCGGTCAAGAATACGAGCCCGCAACGGGGGCAGGTGCGTTCGAAAGGACGAGTGGACGCGTCCATGCGCTTCATAGCGGACATTGCGGACTATATAGAGAAAGCCAGCCCCTCGACGTTGACATAAAATCGTTTCGCCGGAGTGGCGACGAAAGTCAGGACTGAGTCGCGAGTGCGCCGCGGAGGTGACGCATTTCTTCTTCGATTTGATCGGGAGACTCGACTGTCTTGGCAACTTCACGGCGCAGTTGAGCGCGGAATTCGTGGCGCAACCGGTGGACGCCCGTGCGAACGGCGCCGGGGGAAATCTTTAGTTCGGCCGCGACGCGGTCATAGGCGCCTTGCGGTTGATCTCCGAGCAAGAACGGCTTGAGCGCAGTGAAGACCTCGCGTTTCGAGCGTTTTTCGAAATCTTCTTCAAGCCTTGCGAGTGCGGATTCGACGGCGGCCACGGCCCACTCGCGTTCGAAGATGGTTTCGGCGGGCAAGGAGCTGGCGTGGATCGAAGCTTTGAAACGCGTTTCGGATTCGTCGTCGTCAAGAGAAACGAAGTGCATCCCGCCGCCGCGTTTTTGCGCATTCTCGCGGGTGTGTTCGCTGGCCATGTGGTTCTGCAGCGAAGCGAGGAGATAGCTCCGAAATTTGCCCTTCATCGGATCCACTCGGGAAAGCGACTTGCTTTCGATTAAGCTGAGAAAAAAACCTTGGATCAAATCCTGGGACCGATGGTGGTCGTACCCGCGGCGACGGGCGAAGGCGTAGAGCGGTTGCCAATAGGTCCGACAAAGCTCCGCGAGAGCCGAACGTGCTCCTGGAGCCTGCGTCTGGGCGGACGCAAGAATGATACTCCAACGAGTAGGTTCGAACCGAGCCGGGGTAGAGGGCGCGGTGGAGAGATCATTTTCCACGCGGCGTAGCTTGAAAAGCGAACGTCGACTTGTCGATAGACGACTTTGTGGACGCACAGGGAAAGAATGGGGATGGAAAGTGACGGCGAGGCTCATGGGGACTTTTCATTCAACCGATTGCACCAAGGAGGAGCTGGTTGAAGTGAGCTTAGGAAATCCCCAGCCGATGTTACGGACTATTTCATCGCGTCACCCAATCGATCCACTCGACTCGCTATCGCGCAAAGAAGGGATTGTGCTTTTTCTCCTGGGCGACGGTGCTCATCGGCCCATGACCGAAGCCCAGCGCCGTGTCGGCGGGTAAGGTCAGAATTTTCTTCCGGTTATGGTCGACGGCCGCTGTATAAACGTCAGTCGGGGCACCTCCCATTGAGGCTGAGAACATCGAATCCCCCACAATCGCCAGGGGATAAGAAAGCCCAGTAATATAGAAACTCGTTCCGCCAGGAGAATGTCCATTCGTCAGCATCGTTTTGATGGAAAACGGACCGATATGGAAAAACGCATTTTCGCTGAAGGTCTTGGCGCCGGGGATACTGGAGGGTTCGAGCTCGGAGGCCCAAACTTCTGCCTTGGTTTCACGTTGCAGGCGCGGCAGGTCCGCGATGTGATCCTCGTGTGTATGGGTCAGGAAAATGTAACGGGCCTTCAGATTCTCTTGCTTGAGAAGGTCAAAAATGGGCTCGGCCGTCGCGCCGGTGTCGAAAACGGCGGCTAACCGCGTACGTTCATCCCAGATCACATAACTATTTACCGTCATATCTTCATAAGGCGTGTTGAAGATCGCGAACCCGCGGGAAAATTGGGGATGAGTGGGGTACCATTTGCCCAAAGCGAGTTCAACCAGCCCATCACGCGAAAGGTGTAGGTGTGGCGCAATTCGCCGCGCTGCCGTCTCGTCGAATTGGCCGTGCTTCAAGGCTCCGAGCGTGGCGAGAGGCACGTTAGCGCGCGCGGCCAGTTGCTCATCGGTGACGTTCAGCCCCCGCTGGGCCTTCTGGATAACGTCGGTGTAATTGTCTTCGAGAGGGATTCGAGCCATCCCGCATCGTTGCGTCGGCGAGGGCAGCGCGCAAGCGCAATGGCCGTTTTGAAACCGGTCGGGTTCTTTGTGCTGCTGAGTAAACGAACGAATGCGTGGCGCATCCCGCACGTTAAAAACAACCTAATAGACAATAAAGCGCCAAAATATTGTCATATCAGTCTTGCTATTAGTGCCAATATAGTTTTATCCCAAGCCATGGCAAACGATGTAGCAAAAGAACTCGAGGCTGCCCGCGCAAAAGTAGCCGCCCTGGAAACCTCCCTTGCAAAGTCCCGCCGCCAGGCGCTAGCCGGGCTGCATAAGCAACACGGCTTCGCCACGGTGGAAGACTTTTTGGTCGCGGTTAAAGAAGCCAGTCGCGGAAGCGCGGGTCGCCGCGGACGCCCGGCCAAATCAGCGGTGAAGGCTTCGGCCCCGACCTCGGGCGGGAAAAAGCGCGCAAAGCGCTCTCGGATCACCTCCGAAATCAAGCAATCTGTAAAATCGCTCGTTCGCGATGGCCGCACTGGCGCCCAAATCGCGAGCGAACTGGGCATTTCCCTGCCGAGCGTTCAGAATATCAAAAAGGAACTCGGCTTGGTCAAAGCTCGCGGCTGAGCAGTCAGTCGCGGATCGCAGTGTTTGTCGGCCCTGGAGCAGGCATGCTCCAGGGCTTTTTTTCATTTGCGATGGAGAAGGGCTCGCTACGTTGTGCGGTATGGAAGCGTATGTGCAGGCCAACACCAACGGAAGATTGCATCTGGCCCACGAGCCATCGATCAGCCCGCTGAATCGAGGGTTTTTGTATGGCGACGCCATCTACGAGGTCTGGCGGACCTACGACGGAATTTTATTCGGGTGGGAAGCGCACTGGGCCCGGTTGAGGCGTTCCGCGGCCTCCTTGTTTTTTAAACTCAATCTCACGCCGGAATCGATTCTCCCTGAAATTCGTCGCACCGTCGCGGCCTTTCGGCAAAAAACGGGAAGCAACGCCGACGTGTATGTTCGCCTCCAAGTCACCCGGGGCGCAGGCTCGATTGGTTTAGATACGGCTCTGGCTGATGATTCAACGTACGTTTTGTTGGTTCAGGAAAATAAACTTTTCTCGGCGGAGAAGTTTGCCGCGGGCTTGAAACTTTCCATCGCCAAAGAACTCCGTCGCAATCCCGCCGACGCCTTGAACCCGGCGTGGAAAACTGGAAATTACCTCAACAATATTCTTTGCCTGCGCGAAGCGCGCGCGCGCGGTGCGGACGAGGTGCTGATCTGTAATCAGCGTGGCGAAATCACCGAAGCGGCGGTCAGCAATGTGGCGTTTGTCAAAGGCGGTGTGGTGATCACTCCTCGCCTCGAAGACGGGATCCTTCCTGGAATCACCCGCCAGATTTTGATCGATCGCGTGGCGCCGAGCTTGGGAATCGCCGTGCAGGAGCGCGCGATTTTGCCCGAAGAGTTAGCCACGATGCAGGAATGCTTTTTGCTCTCGAGTACGAAGGATCTGACGCCTGTCACACGCGTTGACGAGGTTACATTCTCTAGCGGTGCGGGGACCGTCACCTTGCGGCTGAAGCAAGCCTTCCAAGACTACGTCGCCGAGTATAATCGCCAACATCCGGACTTGAGGGTGGACGTTCCGGACAATCCTTGAATGGTGCGCTTACCGTCCATCATTCATCTCGATGCCGACGCGTTTTTCGTGTCGGTCGAGCAAGCGCTTCATCCCGAACTCCGCGGGAAGAAAGTCGCGGTTGGTGGACGTCAGCGCGGAATTATTTCCTCGGCGAGCTATGAAGCCAGAGCGTGCGGTGTGTATACACCCATGCCCTCGACGCGTGCGCTCAAGGTTTGTCCGGATCTCATTATTGTCGGACACACCTCTGGCCTGTACGGCGCGTATTCGCACAAGCTTTTCGATCTTTGCGAAACGCTGACCCCGATGGTGGAGCGCAACTCAATCGACGAGGGTTATCTCGATGCCGAACCGTGCCGTTTTCCGAATCTGGAAGCCTTGATTAGCGCGGCGAAGGGATTGCAGTCCCGGATTTTTAAGGAGCTCGGTATCACCGTATCGTTCGGTTTAGCGACCAATAAGCTGGTGGCGGCGATCGCGAGCAAATTGCGAAAGCCGCGTGGATTTGTGGTCGTGCCCAGCGGTGAAGAAGCATCCTTCCTCGCGCCACTCTCGATCGGTAAACTCCCCGGCGTGGGCGTGAAGACCGAAGAAACCTTAAACGCGAAAGGGATTCGGTTGGTTTCCGATTTGTTTACTAAAACCGAGCACCAACTGCAGGACCTGTTCGGCGACGGCTGGCGCAGCATGTTGGCGACGGCGCGGGGAGAAGACGACCGTGTCGTCGATACGGAGGAATGGGACGCGAAGTCGTATTCACAGCAGGAAACATTTGCGGCGAACATCGGGGACTTTGCAGAAATCGAGCGTGTTGCGAAACGAATGCTCGATGAATTGATGCGAAAGGTCCGCAGCGATCAAAAACGGGTCCGCACGCTGACCGTGAAAGTTCGGTACGCGGATTTCACGCAAACCTCATCGGCCCATTCGCTGCCCGAAGCGACGTCGTTGGAGAAACCATTCTATCCTTGGATCGCGCACCTCTTGCGTGAGTCCTGGAAGCGCCCGGCGCCATTGCGTCTTGTCAGCGTCCGTTTATCGAATGTCGACCATTCACCGGAGCAGATGGATCTATTTAGTGAGACGAATGAGAAACGAAAACGCCTTACGCAAGCAGTCGATCAACTCAAGGAGCTACGAGGCGAAGATTTTATCGTGAAGGCGGGACAACTCGCCGCGCGCGGAAAAGCGCCGAAGCGGGATCGAGGGCAAGAAGGATTTCAACGCCCGGGGGCGTAGACGCTTTCGTCTCCCTGGGAGCGGACATTTTTGTCCGCCTCTCGATCCGCGAGTGAAGCCCGCAGCACGATTAGGAATTGCGCGCTCCGCGCGTCTGGACTGCGGACAAGCATGTCCGGGCTGCCAGGGGCTGTTAGCCGCGCGTTCCGTAGTACTTTTTATAACTCCGGTAGTACCGGTAGTTCGAATAATATTCAATCCGCCGCGTCGACATCCCGTTCAGGACGATGCCCAAAATTTCGTTTTTCCCTTGCTGAAGCGCACGAATATAAAGGCGAATATGTTTCCGGGCCGCGTGATTGAAGCGACAAACATACAGAACTTCGTCGGTTTGCTCCGCGATTAACAGGGCGTCGCTCACCGCGCCGACGGGCGGGGAATCGACCACGACCAGATCGTAGTGATGCTTCAGTTGATCGATTAACTGCCCAAACCGTGGGTCTTCCAAAAACTCGGTTGGCGTGCGCGAACGACCGCCCGAGCAGAGCAGCGAAAGGTTGTCGCTCAGCTTGGTAATCCCGAGCAGCGGGTTCTGTTTGAGATCGCCTTCAAGGGAACCCGTCTTCTCGAACCAAGGAATCAATCCGGCATCATTGCTCTGGTCGTAGTGGCGATGGAGCATCGGGCGGCGCAGATCGCAATCGACGAGAAGAACCGATTTGCCGTGGCGAGCGAAACTGGCGGCGACATTGCAAGACACGAGCGTTTTGCCTTCACCGGGAATCGTGCTGGTGACGAGCAAGGCCTTGGGATAATCCAGTTTCGATTGGATCTTGGCTGTGCTGTAAATGCTGAGAAACGCCTCGGTTCCAATCGCCTCTTCCTGCTTCAGGACCAGGGAGTATTTCTCCTTGTCGTTGAGCGTGGAGAGATCCGGGACGATGCCGATCAGGCCGACGCCGATAAAGGACTCGACGTCCCAGGCGCTCTTGATCCGGTCGTCGATGAAACTGAGACCGAAAGAAACGCCGACAAAGACGAGGATGAAAACCAGCACGCAGGTCCGAATGATTAGCGTCATCTTCGGCGAGATCGGGACGTTGTTCGGCACCGCGCGGTCGAGGGGGCGGACCGGAATTTTTTCCAGTTTGCTGCTCGTGCTCGTTTGGCTGAGACGGTCGAGTAGTTGCGCGTAATTATTCTTTGATACGTTGGCCTGATTTTCGAGCACCCGAAAATCAACCGCGAGATCGTGCAGGCGAATCTGATCGGCTTCGTTGAGCGAGTACTCGTGTTCGAGTATTTTCTCGCTGGCCTTTGCTTTTTCCAGACTGGCTTGAAAATCTTCGATCGCGAGATTGATCGCGCTCTCAAGCTGCTCGCGTGCGACCTTGATTGACCGCGCGATCTCAATCATCTTCGGATGTTTTTCGAAGTAACGCTCGCTCAGGACCGACTGTTGCCGCTGCAGTTCGGAAAGCTGGGTGTGAATCGCTGAAATATTTCCGTGATTCGCGATCGCGGCGATTTGGAGCAGGTCTCGGTTCTGATTCTTATATTCGTTAATTTGATGAACGAGCTCTTCGATATTCAAGCGTTCTAGACGCGCGGATTGCAGTGCGGCGTTAACCGATTTCAGCCGGTCGGAGACGATGTTCACGCTGCTGTCGAGTGAGACGAGGTTGTGCTCCTTCATGTAGCCTTGGAGCTTTTTTTCGGACTGTTCCGATTCTTTGCGTAATTGCTCCGCACTTTGACGAAGCCGCTCAACCGCGTAGTCATTTTTGCCGCTCACGCTGTCGAGCAGGTACTGCATGAACTGATCGACGTAGTGATTCGCGATGATTGCGGCAGCATCGGGATCGGGGTGGGTGACGACGATGCGAATGATGAAACTGTTGTGGATGGATTGAACGCTGAGCGTTCCCATCATTTCGCTGAGCGACGGAAGCGCGTTGCCCGACTGGAGATTCTTTAGAAATGGACGCTGCAGAATTTTCACTTCGTCGGGAGTGAAAGACTCCATCACTTTGGTGCGAAGGCGCGCGCTGTTCAGGACCTGGAGGTGCGTGTTGAGGTCGACTTCGCTGGTCACGGACATGTCGACCACCTCTTGGCTGGTGACGATTTTTTCCGGCTTTTCTAGCTGCATCGTCGCTTGGCTCAAATAAAGCGGCGTGGCCCGAGATTGATAATATCCCAGCGCGATCGCGGCGAGTGCTGCCAGAGGAAGTGCGACCCAAATGCGTTCGCGCAAAATGATCAGGTAATCGCGCGGGGTCCGTCGTTCGGCCACTGCCTCTTCCGTGTGCGAACCTCCTGAACGTTGCGCGAATTCGGACATGTTAGATGATGCGCTCGGGCACGTAAACGATGTCGCCCGGTTGGAGAATGAGAGAGTTGTCCGTCGCTTTGGCCCGATCGCGGCCCTTCATCAAGCTTTCGACGTCCACGGTGAATACCTCTTTTTTCCCGTCTTTGGAAATGCGCGTGACCGTGATCGCAGTGCCCTTGGCGGTGTCGAGCAATCCGCCCGCTTTCGTCACAAGTTCCAGGACGCTCATGTTCGCTTCGATCGGCAGCGGAAAGCGGCCGGGACTTCGCACCTTGCCGTCGATCGAAACCTCGCGGGGCGCGTACTCTTCAATGTTAATCGTTACCTGCGGCTTGACCAAGTATCGGCCGTCTCGATACGCAGCCTCGATGATGTGCTGCGCTTCGATTACGGTTTTCCCCGAGACCGAGACTTCGCCGATCAAGGGGAGATTGATCAACCCGTTCGCATCGACCCGTGCAAAGCAGGAGAGATCCTCTTCTTGGTAAATCGTGATCCGCAAACGATCCGTGCTGGCGATGGTGTACGAAGCGCGCGTGGGCGGCACGGAAGGATTCTCGGCACCGAGCCTCGAGGCGGCGAAAGCCTGCACTGACGCGAAAAGCAGCACCCAGCTCATGATATAACGTCGAAGATGAGTCATGAACTGTAAAGGTTACCAGCGCGAGGAGGCGTTGATGGAGAACATGTGGCGGTCGTAATTGCCCAGGGAAAATGTCGACCAGTTGTGCGTGAAGGTGTAGGTTGCGGTGAGTTTGAAGCGCTCGCTGTAAGTGTAGGTCGCACCCGCGTTGAACGAAACTGAGTCGTCGCGACGACCGCCGCTGAGTTCATCGATGAAATCGACATGACCGTAGTTGACCCCGGCGAAGCCGACAAGTTTTGCGTTGATGGAATATTGTCCGGTCAATCCAACACTCGTGGAGTCGACACTGACGTCGGTCGCGGCGGTGGAGAAGTCGCGCGAGGCATCGCCGATCAGCGCGAAACGACTCGTCAGGGTCCAGGTCGTCGACAAAGACGCCGTCAAGGAGGTGTGACTTTCGTGGTGCCCATCCCGCCGCGCGATCTCGCGCTCCTGGACGCCGATGCGTGCGTTACCGTTGAATTTTCCGGCGATCTTGCCGTCCACACCAACGGTGATCGCGTGATCTTGGTCGAGGGTGTCTGCTGCTGTTTGCGTTGCACGATAGCGATAGCCCAGCGACAGGTTGCGAGTGCTATTGAGGGCGTAGAGCAAGTCGGCGCCCGCCGTGTAGGTGTCGAAGTCCGTGAGCAAATCGTTGTTGAGAAAATCTTCTCGGCCGAAACCGAAGTTGCCCGAGATCGAGTAGCGCTCGATCACAGGGTATTTCACGTTCAGCTCGGCGTCGTAATTCCACGATTCGGTGCGTGTGTTCACGACGGTATCCGTGCGGTCGTCGCGGTGCGCATCGAGTTTGATCGACCCGGTGGTTCGGCCACCGTCCTTGGTCAACTCTGCCGAGAAATGCGGGTCCGCGAAATCCTGGTTGGTGAACCGAAAAAAGTGCGCAAAATTCCAACCGAAATCCGCGTTGACCCCGAGCATCCCGGCCTTGCGTCTGTATTCAAGATCCAAGGACGAGTTGATCGACGTGTCTGCGCTTCCTGTCGACGACGCAAAAATGTCCGAGTCGTAGGTCAAACCGGCTGTGCCGCTGACGAAAAACTGGTCATGCCCGTCGTCGAGTTTGATCAACCCCAACGCCGGCGCGCACGCGAAACTCAAGAGCGTCAGTGAACCGAGAGTATAGCGAACCGCGTTCGTCATGCGTACGGCCACGCCGAACTACGGATTGATCCGGGCAGGACTCACCGTGAAACCCGCGGGAGCTGACGCCGGCGTGGCGCGCACCGCGACCAATTCGCTGCCAGTCGCGTTGGGCACGGATTCGAAATAGACCGTGCGGCGTGAAATACAGGCGAGTGAAACGGTGTCGTCCAATTTCGAACTTTGATCGTCGGGAATCGGTTCGACCTTGATGACCGCGGGGCCGTGGGCCGTCGCCCGATGAATGATCGCGCGTTGTCCGCCGTGCAGCGTTTCGCCTCCTTGGCTTTCATCGCCCACGACCGTGATGTCGCCTTCGAGCAGAGAAACGCGGGTTTCGTTCTCCAGCGTTTCGATCAGGAGTCGACGTCCGCGGATCGAAATCGTCGCTTCGGGAGTTTTGTAAGTCATTGTGCTGCCGGCAACGAGCTTGCTCGTGCAGAGACCGAGACTGCCATGAATAATCTGGACGACGGTCTGAGAGACGGAGGGTTCGTCGTCGAGATCGTTGCGATTTGGTGTAAATGGTTCTTGGAGGAAGCGTTTAACCTCAAAACGCGTCTCAGGGGCGACGTAGATCGCGGTCCCGTTTGAAAGCACGAGCGAGTCCG
>Ga0207702_10001044_pt1 | contig 28368 bp, 23 predicted proteins | sample KBSCornC62_FD_184302 | JGI IMG/M metagenome (GOLD analysis project Ga0207702, IMG submission 184302) | Corn rhizosphere microbial communities from Kellogg Biological Station, Michigan, USA - KBS Corn C6-2 (SPAdes) (version 2) | ecosystem: Host-associated > Plants > Roots > Rhizosphere > Soil ... | reverse complement strand
GCTGTAGCTGAACTTGGCGCGGACGTTGTCGCGTTGGGCGGCACTGTGCTGGCGATAACCGTCGGTGCTGAAATGCGTGCCGTCGATCATGTAGTTGAACCTGCCCTCGGTGCCGCCAAAGTCCAGCCGCTCGATCCGGGTGCCGTAACTGCCGTACAGCGTGTCCAGCGACAATGTCGGCCGGGGCGGGCCGTCCTTGGTGAATATCTGGATCACGCCGCCCGCCGCGTTGCCGTACAGGACGGAGAACGGTCCCCGCAGCACCTCGATCCGCTGCGCACTCGCGAGGTCGAACACGTCGGTCTGGCCCTGGCCATCGGGCCTCGACACCGGAATGCCGTCCACCAGCAACACGATGCCGCGGACACCGAACGAGGCGCGTGACCCGAATCCGCGGATCGAGATCTGCGAGTCCTGTGCGTAACTTTGCCGGTCCTGTGCGACCACTCCGGGAATGCGCGCCAGCGACTGCGAAAGACCGACCGCGGGCGCACCATCGACGATTTCGTCGGAGTCGATGACCCCGATCGCGGCCGGCACGTCGAAATCGGGACTGGGTACGCGCGTCGCGGTCACCACGATCGTCGGCAGGATCCGCGGCGTCGACGAGACGGGCGTCGTGACCGTTTGTGCCGACGCCGTGAACGGCAACCAGGCTGCCGGAACCAGGATGGCGGCGGCAATGGCGCGGACCGGACCGTGAACACGTCCGCCGGGGCCTGCAAAGGCGCGCGCACCTTCGACACGACGGGGTGCGCGGAAGTTGCCTGCACGAAACATGACAAACTCCTTCGTTGGAGCGGGCACTCCTTGTTCTTCGAACGCGACATCTGCCTGCGTCAGTGCCCTTCCTTCCCGAAGCGGTAGGACATGCCGACAAAATAGCCGCGCGGGGCACCGGGCGCGACGATCGCCTCGGCGAACGGTTGGTTCTGGCGCACGCCGTCCATGTAGATCGACATGCCCGACGACGAGCCCTGCAAGGGCGACAGCATGTAGCCGTGGAAATACAGGTTGCCTTGCCAGGGATTGCCCTGCGACCGGGTAATGCTGACGCCCTGGAAGCTCTGCTGCAGCAGGTCGGTGATCGACTGCCCACGGACTTCGGCGACATCATCGGCCTGTGCGCCCTGCGTGTTCAGGGGCACCTGCGATGCCCGCAAGCCCAAGCCCGGCAACGGCGTCACGCCAATCACCACGATCTCGCCAAGCGGGTGGATGGGCGGCGCGGCCAGTGCCGTGGTGCCTGATGCGATGGCAAGCGCGGCCACGCCCCACATCCCGGCCGGGGCATCACGACACATGTGACCGCGGCGAAGATGCGTGCGTCAGCCGGCGACCAGCTCACGCCTTGAGCACACCCGCAGCCTTCGCGGCGTGCGTCGCGACGATGTCCATCAGTTCCGGCGAATAGCAGTCGTAGGGTTCGATGCCCAGCTCGTGCAGCCGGCCACGCACCCACGCCATGTCGCCGGGTGGCACGCCACCCTCGATCACCGACGACACGAATGCCGCGAACGTCGGCGGTGCGTATCCCGGTTGCCGGGAAAGTTCCGGATGGATGAACACAAAGCCGTGGAACACATGCTTCGGATCCGGGACGGTGTCGTACATGTGTGCGCCGCAACCGGTGCAGGCATGGCGGTGCAGCACCGCTTTCTCGTTCACCACCTTGAGTTTTTCCTCGTGCCTGGTGACTTTGACCTTGTCGCTCGGCACCGCCGCCAGCATCGAGAACATTGCGCCCTCCGGCTTCCAGCACTTGGTGCAGCCGCACAGGTGGTTGAACAGGTACTCATTGTTGACCGCCACCTCGACCGGGTCGGTCTTGCACTTGCACACCAGCGTGGTACCGGCGAACCCCGAATGCCCCTGCTTGACGCCGTCGTCGACGGCCGGATGGATGGAATGCGTGGCCATGTTCAAATCCTCCAGTTGGAATGGGGCCGCCTCATGCCGCCGCGGCATCGCCGTAACGGATCACCGAGCGGATCACCTTGCCTTCGTGCATCAGGTCGAACGCTTCGTTGATCTGCTCCAGCGGCAACACCTTCGAGACGAACTCGTCCACCTTCAGCCTGCCTTGCATGTAATCGTCGACGTAGCCCGGCAATTGCGAACGGCCTTTGACGCCACCGAATGCTGCACCGCGCCACACCCGTCCGGTCACGAGCTGGAACGGCCGGGTGCTGATTTCCTGGCCCGCCGCCGCGACACCGATGATCGTGGACTCGCCCCAGCCCTTGTGGCAGCACTCGAGCGCGGAGCGCATCACGTTGACGTTGCCGATGCACTCGAACGAATAGTCGACGCCACCATTGGTGAGATCGACAATCACCTGCTGGATCGGCCCGTCGTGATCCTTGGGATTGACGAAATCGGTCGCGCCCATTGCCTTCGCCATCGTCCACTTGTCGGGGTTGACGTCGATACCGATGATGCGGTTTGCCTTCGCCATCACCGCGCCCTGCACCACCGCCAAACCGATCGCGCCCAGCCCGAACACGGCGACGGTGGAACCCGGTCGCACCTTGGCCACGTTGAGCACCGCGCCGACCCCGGTGGTGATGCCGCAACCGAGCAGGCAGACCTTGTCCAGCGGTGCTTTCGGATCGATCTTCGCGACCGATATTTCGGGCAGCACGGTGTATTCGGAAAACGTGCTGGTACCCATGTAATGCCGCAGCATCTTGCCCTTGTACGAAAACCGCGAAGTGCCGTCCGGCATCAGGCCCTTGCCCTGGGTTACGCGGATTTTCTGGCACAGGTTGGTAAGCCCCGACTTGCAGTATTCGCATTCGCCACACTCGGGCGTGTATAGGGGGATCACGTGGTCGCCGGGTTTCACCGACTTCACGCCGGGCCCGACTTCCTCGACGATCGCGCCGCCCTCGTGGCCGAGGATCGCCGGGAACAGGCCCTCGGGATCGGCACCCGACAAGGTGTACGCATCGGTGTGGCACACGCCGGTCGCGACAACCCGCACCAGCACCTCACCTTGCTTCGGGCCTTCCAGATCGACTTCCTCGATGGTGAGCGGTTGGCCCGCTTCCCATGCCACTGCTGCGCGCGTTTTCATTGCCGGCTTTCCATTCTTCGTCAGTCCTGCGCGGAGGGTGGCCGCCCCGTGGGGATCAGGTCAACCTGCCGCCCTTTCACGTATTCGTAGATGTCGCGGATCTGTTCCGGGGTGAAGAAGCCCGCCCACGATGGCATGCCCTTGGATTCGCGCCCCGCCATCGCGGTCTGCAGGAACTGCTGGTACGTCATGCCGCCTTCCAGCGAGTGGCGCAGGTCCGGAGCCGCGTAGGCACCGCCCACGGCATCGTCGCCATGGCAGCGGTTGCAGTACGCGTTGAACTGCTCGTAACCCGTGAACACGTCCTTGGTGACGATTTCGGGTTTGTGCCCTGCCACGAACACCGGAAAATCGAGCTTGACCGTCTTGCCGTCGGCGGTCTTGTAGGTGAAGGTCTTGCCGGATGCCTGTGCTGACGACTTTGCGACCGCGCTTGCACCCGCCGCGGGCTTGAGCGAAAGAATCCATTCGACGATCGTCCGCGCCTTCTGCTGTCCCAAATCCGGATGCGGGGTCATCGCGATGCTGCCCCAGTTGCCCGAGCCGCCCTTGATGACTTTCTCCGCCAGCTTGTCCACCACGGCATCGCCCTTCCCGGCGTAACGCCTGGCGACTTCTTCGTAGGCGGGACCAACCACTTTGTGGTCGATCGCGTGGCAAGCAAAGCAGTCGCTGGCCTTGGCATCCTTCAATCCCGCCGGTTCCGGTGCGGCGCTCGCCGCGGGTGCGGACGTCGCCTGCGACGTGCCGCTGGCGACCGCGTCCGCGGATCGCGCCGTGACCAGCGGTGCCGCAATCGCCGCCGTGCACGCGAGGCTGACGACGCCGACCACCGGGATCGTCCAGGGATTGGTCCGCGTCCCCGAGCTCCGTGGGTGGCGGGCTTTCTTCATTGTGCACCCGCCCCGATGCCCGGATTGCCGGAAGCCGATCCGTAGTAACGCACGCCATGCTGCTGCAGGATCCTTGTCAGCTCGGACCGGTGCGCCTTGATGACCGCGTTCAACTTGTTCATCAACGCGTCGTCACCTTCGCGCACGCCCATCGACATCGGGAACGAATACTGTTCGGGCGGGCCCATGTCGCGCGCGTTCGGCACCATCACGACGTCGAGGTCCGGATAATCCTTCAGATACGCCCCGATCGACGGCTCCCAGGTGATCATCACGTCGACGCTGCCGTCCTGCACCGCTTGCAGCATCGAACGCGGGGATTCGCCGGGCGTATCCGCAACGTTGAACGCCTTGGCACCGATGACCATGTCGCGCAACTGCAAGCCATCCTGCACCGGCGTGTCGGATTCGAAACCGATCTTGAGTTTGTGCAGCACCGGCGAATCGAGGCTGCTGATGTCGTAGCCCTTCGACTTCTTGAACACGAACACGTAGGACGACACGTAGTACGGATCGGTGGTCTGGTCCTGCCGGCTGCCGTAGGGAAGGCTCATCACCACGTCGCACTTGCCCTTGTCCAGCGTCTGCGCCAGGAACTGGTCGAAGCCCCCCTTGGCACGCGTGTCGTACCACACGTACTCGAGCTTTTCGTGCAGCGCATCGGCGACCGTCTTCGCCACCGCATTTTCGAAACCCTCGCCCGCCTGATTCGAATAAGGCAGATACGCCGGGTCGGAGCACACGCGCAACGTACCTTCCGCGCGGGCGCCGATGGCGCCCGCCAGAAGACCAGCCGCAATCACGGCGACGATGGGCCAGCGGTATTTCATCACGTGCGCGCTCCTGTCCCGTTGGCTCAATTCGACTTGCTGTCGGCGACTTTTTGCGCGACCGGCGGCGATGCATCGGCACTCTTGCCACCTGCGGCGGCCGCACTCTGCGTCGGCATGTTCTTGTCGGCGATGCCGCTGTCACCGACGGTGAACACCATCAGCGTTCCGCCGAGATTGGTGTAGTCGGGCAGCGCCATCGTCGCGTTGACCGCGCCCAGGCCCGCGGTGGCCTTGGTCAGGTTGTTGGTCATGCCGATCGCACCCCAGCCACCGACGCCGGTCAGGATCGCGATGTATTCCTTGCCGCCATGCGTATAGGCGATCGGATTGCCGACGATGCCGGACGGTGCCTTGAACTGCCACAGGATCTTGCCCGTCTTCATGTCGACCGCGCGGAACCAGCCGGTCATCGTGCCGTAGAAGACGATGCCGCCCTTCGTCGTGAGCGCACCGCTCCAATCCTGGAAGCGATCGTTGATGGCCCACTTGGTCTGGCCGGTGACGGGGTCGAACGCGATGAAACGCCCGCCCACGTCGCCGTTGTTGTACGGGTACATCCGAACGATTGCGCCGACGTACGGAAACCCGGCCTTGTACTTCGCGCTGAAGGCCTGGTAGTCCTCGCACACGTTGTTGGTCGGCACGTAGAACAGTTTGGAAGCCGGGTCGTAGGACGCGGGTTGCTGGTCCTTGCCGCCCTGCGATCCCGGGCAGATGTCCTTCACGTTGACGCCTTCCTTGGTCATCTTGTCCGCATTGACCACGGGACGGCCGGTCCTCAGGTCGATCTTCGACGCCCAGTTGAGGTTCGGGATGTAGCTGTGCGCGCGCAGCAGATGACCGTCGCGACGATCCAGTACGTAGGCAAATCCGTTGCGATCGAAGTGCGTGAGGGTCGGGACATCCTTGCCGTCGATCGTGGTGTCGGTGAGGATGCTCTCGTTGACACCGTCGTAGTCCCAACCGTCGTGCGGCGTCATCTGGAAGGCCCACGCTGCCTCGCCGGTGTCGGGATTGCGCGCGATGATCGACATCGACCACGCGTTGTCGCCCGGGCGCGCCGTCGGATTCCAGGTTCCCGGGTTGCCGGTTCCGTAGTACACGAGGTTCAACTTCGGGTCGTACGAATACCAGCCCCAAGTGGTGCCACCGCCCAGCTTCCACTGGTCGCCTTTCCATGTCTTGAGGCTCGAATCCTTGCCCACCGGCTTCCCGGTCGCACCGTTGATGGTCTTCGACGGGTTGAACTTGAGGTCGCTGTCGGGACCTTCGCTGTAGGCACGCCACATCTGCTTGCCGGTGTGGATGTTGTAGGCCGTGAGATAGCCGCGCACGCCGTACTCGGCGCCCGAGACGCCGGTCAGCACTTCATCATGGATGACCAGCGGCGCCATGGTCATGGTCTGGCCGATCTTGGGGTCGGCGTTGCGTGCGCTCCACTTCACCTTGCCCGTTTTTGCATCGAACGCGTAGATGCGCCCATCGAGAAGATTGGCAAAGATCATTCCGTCGGCATATGCGACGCCGCGGTTCACCACGTCGCAGCACGCCACCGTGGGTGCGAAACTGTCCTGCGAAATGTTGGATTTCCAGACGATCCTGCCGACGTTGTCCAGATCGACCGCGTAGACGTAATTGGGATACGAACTCTCGAAGTACATCATGTTGCCCATCACCAGCGGCTGGCCTTCCTGGCCACGCAGCGTGCCGGTGGACATGGTCCAGGCCACGCGCAGATCCTTGGCATTGGACGTGTTGATCTGGTCGAGCGTGCTGTGGCGCGTCACCGAATAATTGCCGCCGGGCATCACCCAGTCATCGGGGTTCTGCGACATCTGCTGCAGCGACCCGGCGGACTGGGCGCCCGCAGCCGCCGCGAAAAACGTCAGCAGCGCCGCACTCAGCAACGCAACGGAAAAATGTCGGACCGGAAACGCGTTCATCGTGGAACCTCCTTGCCGGGCAGGAGCGGATGGGACGGGCTGCCTGGTGTCAGCCCCCGCGAAGTCAATCCTTGGGGAGCAGATAACGTGCCACCTTCCGCAATGCCCAGGGCGCGTCAATTCAATGACTTGTGGTCGTCCATCTGTGCGTGTGCAACCCGCCATGCGAACACTGCTCCGGATATGCAACACATCTGCACCGTGCGCGTGACACCCGCGCGAAGCCATGCCCGAAAAAGCGGAGCGAGGCGCGCACCCTCCAGCGCGAAGCCCTGCGGCAAGGCGATGGGGGTGGTGCATACTGAAAAGAGATTGGCTGTCGCAGGGTGCAACGATGCAGATCGAAACGCTTTCCGAACAAAGCTGCTTCGGCGGCAAGCAGGGTTTCTACCGGCACCCGTCGCAAACCTGCGGCGGACCCATGACGTTCGCCGCGTACACGCCGCCGCAGGCGGCACGCGGCATGGTACCGGTCATCTACTACCTCGCCGGACTGACGTGTACAGGGGAGACATTTCCGATCAAGGCCGGCGCACAACGCGTCGCCGCCGAACTTGGCCTGATGCTGGTGGCGCCCGACACCAGTCCGCGGGATACAGGGATCGAAGGCGCGACCGGCGATTGGGAATTCGGCGAAGGCGCAGGGTTTTACCTTGATGCCACGCAGGCGCCCTGGTCGTCGCGCTTCCGCATGGAAACGTATGTGGTCGAGGAATTGCCGGCACTGGTCGCGGACCACTTCCCCGCGGATTCAGCGCGCTGCGGCGTCATGGGCCATTCGATGGGCGGGCACGGCGCGTTGACGCTGGCACTGCGCCATCCGGATCGTTATCGCTCGGTGTCGGCCTTTTCACCGATCGTCGCGCCCACACAGGTGCCTTGGGGACGCAAGGCATTGCCGCGCTATCTCGGCGACGACCGCGATGCATGGAACGCACACGATGCATGCGCGCTGATTCGCGCGGGCAAACGCTTCGACGGCACCATCCTGGTCGACCAGGGCGACGCCGACGGATTCCTGCGCGAACAATTGCGTCCCGAGTTGTTCGAACAGGCATGCGGTGATGCCGGCCAACCGCTCACCCTGCGCCTGCAGCCGGGCTACGATCACAGCTACTGGTTCGTGCAGAGTTTCATCGAAGACCATCTGCGGCATCACGCACGCGCGCTGTGATGCGCGACGCCGACGCGCAAGCAGCAGCGGGGCCCCGCGTGTCCATCCTGCAAGAACGCAATCCCGAATCAGCGTCGCTCGCGCTGTGTCGCGGCGATGGCGTTGGCCAACTCGCGTTCGCGCCCGGTCGGCGCTGCGGCGAGGCCGGCGCGGGCGCCTTCCTGATCGGCGGCGTTGCGGTTCTGGCTGAGCTTGTAGCGCCCGACAAGTGATTCGATGCACAGTTCGATGCCGATGATGTGGCGCATCTCCTTGCGCACATAATCATCCGGTGCGTCGGTGACGTACCAGCGGTGCTCGCGCCCCGCTTCATTGCGGTCGGTGAGCTGCGTCAGCAGGTTGTAGAGGCGCGCTTCCTCATCGAACGCCACCAGCTTTCCGCGCACCTCGACGGCAAGGTAATCCCAGGTCGGAACCTGGCGCGGATCCTCGCGCTTGCCGGGATACCACGAAGGCGACACGTACGCGTGCGGCCCCTGGAACACGACCAATGCTTCGGCGCCATCGGATGGAACCCGCCATTGCGGGTTGTAGCGCGCGAGATGACCGACCAGCGTGCCGTGCGGGCCGCGCGAGGCATCCAGTTCCCACGGCAGATAAGACGTCACGAAACCGTCCTGCGGGCGCGTGACCAGCAGGCCGAAATACAGTTCGCGGATGGCCGCGTGCAGAACTTCGGCACGGTCTTCGCGAAAGGCGGGACTGGGGTAGGCCATGGAGGCGGATCAGCGGCGCGGCGGCAGTCGAACCGGTTCGCCTTCGTGCCGGCGATCCCATGCCCGCAGTTCTTCGCGCAGGCCCGCGATACGCTGGCGGCCTAGCGTGTTGCGATCTTCGTCAAGCAATGCGCCGCCCAGCAATTCCGCGATGCGTTGCGCGGCCGGCAACATCGCTTCCCACGCGTCGAGCGCGGACACGGGCCCGGGCAGGGTCGCGAAGAAAGTCACGCCGGGCGTGTTCAACTCCGCGATGCGCGCCATGTCGAAATAGCCGGGCTTGATCATGTTGGCCATGCTGAAGATCGGGCCCGCTTCCGGCCGGCCTTCGACCAACCGGTGGAAGATGTGCATCGCGCCAAAGCGCAGGCCGGCTTTTTCGGCGGCCACCACGATGTCGCCACCGCCGAAGGTTTGCTCCTCGGGCGCGGCCACGAACAACGTGACGATGCGATCTACCGGAAACTCGTGCGGGCGTTGCCCTGCCGTGCTGGCCGGGACTTTCGGCGACGATGGCGGAGATTCTTTGAGGGCATTGCCGAGGCGATCTGCGGACATGGTGGCGCCCAGGCGATCCAACTCGCGCTTCAACGCGACATCCAGTTCGCCCTGTTGTGGCGCCGGAGAATCCGCAGTTTCGTCCGGTTGCCCGTCGGTTTCACCGAGCATGGGTTCGATGCGCGCATCGTCGCGCCTGCGCGGGATCAACCGCTTGCCCTGCCCCGGCTTGCGCGGCCTTCCGAAGAAATAAATGGCCGCAAGGATCACCATGCCGATCACGGCGATGATGATGCGCAAGTCGGTCGATGAAATGGCTTCGGCGTTCACGGGGTGAACTCTAGCAAACCCGGAGCAAACAGACACGGATGATCGGTTTTGGTTCGTCATCCCGGAATTACTCGCGCCATCCATGGCGCTCGCGCTACGCGCCGCCTTCGGCGTTCGCGTTTGCAATCCTGCAAACGCAGTCGCGGAGCGATATCCGAGACCCAGTGCCTTCGTGCCGCAATGCATTCCGGAAAGACGCTGGATTGACTCGCGCCATCCCTGACGCCCGTCCTTCGGGCCGCCGCAGCCTGCCCCGGACTTGATCCGGGGGCGCTCGCGTTTGCAATCCCGCAAACGCAGTCCGCTTGCGCGGGAATGACGACGCTATCGACGCTTACGCCGCAACGCCCGCCAGCCTCGTTGCCTCCGCCAAATCCACTTGTACCAGGCGCGACACGCCCGGCTCGCGCATGGTGACGCCGCACAACTGGTGGGTGATTTCCATCGTGGCCTTGTTGTGGGTGACCACGAGGAACTGCACCTTTTCGGACATGTCGCGCACCAGTTGGCCGAAGCGGCCGATGTTGCCCTCGTCCATCGGCGCGTCCACCTCGTCCAGCAGGCAGAACGGCGCGGGATTGAGGCTGAAGATCGCCATCACCAATGCCATCGCGGTCATCGCCTTCTCGCCACCCGACAGCAGCGAGATGTGGCTGTTCCGCTTGCCCGGCGGGCGCGCCATCATCGTGACGCCGGCGTCGAGCAAATCCTCGCCGGTCAATTCGAGATAAGCGTGGCCGCCGCCGAACAGCTTCGGGAACAGCGCCTGGAAGCCGGTATTGACGCGATCGAAGGTGTCCTTGAAACGCTCGCGCGTCTCACGATCGATCTTGCGGATGGCGTTCTCGAGCGTATCCAGCGCGGTGGTGAGGTCGGTCATCTGCGCATCGAGATACTCCTTGCGCTGCGCGGCCTCGGCGTGCTCGGAAATCGCGGCCAGGTTGACCGGCTCCAGGCGCGCGATGCGCGCGTCGATGTCGGTGATCTTTTCCTGCCACGCACCAGGTTGCACTTCGTCGGAAAGGTTGGCCAGCAGCGGTTCGATTTCGAGGCCGGCCTCGCGGATCGCGTCGGCCAATTGCTCCGCGCGCAGACGTTGGCCTTGTTCCTCCAGACGCAGTTTTTCCAGCGCGTCGCGTTCGCCGGCCATGGCCTGCTCGGCGGCATGGCGTGAATGTTCGCGTTCCTGCAGCGCGTTGGCGGATTCATCCAGTACCCGCCGCGCGTCGATCATCTTGCGATCGACGGTCAGCCGCTGGGCGAGGCAAACCTGGCGCTCTTTCTCCAGGGCGGCAATCGGGTCGCCGCCCGCGGCCAGCCGCGCGTCCATGTCGCTGCGGTGCCTGTCCAACTGTTCGCGCTGCGCGTGCATCCGTGCCAGCGATTGTTCCAGCGCGGACAGGGTGACGCGCCTGGATTCCAGCGAAATCGCATGGCGATGCGCGGCATCGGAGGCTTCCTGCGCGTCGGCGCGCGCGGCCTCGCGGCGCTCCAGCAACTGGCGGCGGTCGGCTTCCAGCGCCACACGGGCTTGTTCGTGCTCGCCCATGTTGGCGACCGCGGTCTGCATCCGCGCACGCGCGGCCTGCAGCAATTGCTCGTTTTCCGCAAGCGCCTTCGCGATGTCACCGTGCTCGGCGTCGATCGAGGCGAGCCGCGCCCTGGCACTGTCGATGCGGCCTTGCCGGCTTTGCATTTCCCCGGCCAGTTCCGACAACCGCCGGTGCGCGCCGTACGAATCACGCTGGGCGTCGTCGCGCGCCTGTTCCGCGGCATGGCGCTGGTCGCGGACTTCGGCCTGACGTTCCTGCAACCCGGCGATGCGCTTTTCCGTTGCGGCGAGTTCCGCCGCGGCTTCGTGCAATTCACGTTCGCGCGTCAGCACGCCGACCTGCCCGCCCTCTCCGCGGCGCACCCGCGCAAAGCCCGGACCCAGCCACACGCCATCGCGGGTGATGACGGTGTGCGCGGGCGCCAGCTTCGCGGCGATCGCGCGCGCGTCGTCCAGCGTTTCGGCCATGCGCACCCGCGCCAGCAATGCACGCGCTGCTGCCGGCCCCCTCACTTCGGCGGCCAGCGTTCCGGCCGCCTCGATGTCCAGCGTTTCACCGACGCCGACCAGCGTGATGTCTGTCTTCGAAATGCCGGCAAGGTCCCCCGCATGGGCCGCCGGATCGTCCACCAAGACGGCTTCCAGCATCCCGGCCAACACGGTTTCCACCGCGCGATCCCAACCGTCGTTGACCTTCAGCCGCGCGCCGAGGCGCTCGCCATCGGCCAACCCGACCTGCTTCAACCAATCACGCGCGGCGTCGCGGTCGCGCCCCAGTGCCGCGCGTTGCAGGGCTTCCAGCGACGCAATCCGGCCGCGCAGGGTTTGCTTCTGCGCGTTCGCTTCCGCCAGCCAGGTCTGCGCCTGGCGCTCCTCGCCCAGCAGGCGCTCGGCGGCGGCCTTGTGTGCATCCAGGTTCTGCGCATGCGTTTCGACCTGCGCCTTCAGCGACGCGTGTTCGTCGGCAAGTCCCTGCGTCGCCGCGGCCAGCGCGTCGAGGTCGTAGTTGCTGCGCTCGTTGCGCAGTGCTTCGCGGCGGCGCGAAAGATCGAGCGTCTGCCGATCGAGGTGATCGATATGGGTGCGTTCGACCTCGGCCTCGCGCGAAGTGGAGGCGGTCTGGCCGCTGTGCGCTTCCCAACGCTGCTGCCACGCGGCGTGGGCGGCTTCGGCTTCGGTCAGTGCCTGCGCGGCCTGCATTTCCGCGTCACGCAGGCGCCCCGATTCGGGTTCCGCCGCGGCAACCGCGGCTTGCAGTTCCTCGCGCTGCGCCTCGTCGGCCTTGATGTGGTCGGCGAGTTCCGTCCACGTGCGTTCGGATTCCTCGCGATCCTGCTGCAACCGCTCCAGCATTTCGCGATGGTGCTTGATCTGCTGCTCGACGCGCGCGAGCTCGGCGCCGACCTGGTAGACCTCGGCCTGCACCGCGTTCATCGCTTCGATGTGCTGCTGGTGTGCTTCGCGGCCGGCTTCGATCTCGGCTTCGAGGTGGCGTTGCGCGGCGAGCTTGCCTTCCAGCGCGGTTTCGGCCTCGCGCAAGGCCTGCCGGTGCGAATCCAGCTCCGCGCTGACCGAACGGTAATTCAGGGCACGCAATTCCGCCTCGCGCAACGCGCGTTCTTCCTTCAGTTTCTTCCAGCGTTCGGCGGCGCGCGCCTGGCGGTTCAGATGATCGAGCTGCTTTTCGACTTCCTCGCGCACGTCCTTCACGCGGTCGAGGTTCTCGCGCGTCGCCTTGATGCGGCTTTCGGTTTCCTTGCGGCGCTCCTTGTAGCGCGACACGCCGGCGGCTTCTTCAAGGTGCATGCGCAACTGCTCGGGCCGCGATTCCACGATGTCGGAAATCACGCCCTGCTCGATGATCGAGTAGCTGCGCGCGCCGAGGCCGGTGCCGAGGAACAGGTCGGTGATGTCGCGGCGGCGGCAGCGCACGCCATTCAAGTAGTAGTCGGATTGTGCATCGCGGCCTACCACGCGCTTGACCGATACTTCGTTGAACGTTGCGTACTCGCCACCCAGGGTGGCGTCGGAGTTGTCGAAGATCAGTTCGACCGTGGCCTGCCCGACCGGCTTGCGTCCCGACGAGCCCGAAAAGATCACGTCGGTGATCGCCTCGCCGCGCAGGCGGCTGGCCGCGCTTTCGCCCATCACCCAGCGGATCGCGTCGATGATGTTGGACTTGCCGCAGCCGTTGGGGCCGCAGATGCCGGTGAGGTTGGTGGGGAGGTGCAGCACGGTCGGATCGACGAACGACTTGAATCCGGCCAGCTTGATGGTCGACAGGCGCATGGGTCAGAGGTTGGATGAAACAACGACGATGAGGCCGACGGCTGCTGCGCCGGGCGAATGCGCCAGTGTGCCGAACCCCGGCATCCCGCGCAACGGCGGCGCAGCGAGCGCAAGAATGAATGCAGGAATACGTTCCATGTATCTGTTTTTACTGACCATGGACCGCGCCGAACGGCACCACTTCGATCGCCAGCGCATGGATGCCGTGACCCATCAACCCGGCCAGTGCGTCGTACACCATCCGGTGTTGCTGCACCCGCGTCTTGCCCGCGAACGCTGCGCTGGCGATGCGCACGCGAAAGTGTCCGGTACCCTCGCCCGGGTGGCCGACATGCAGATGGCCTTCGTCCATCACTTCCAGCGTGGCGGGTGAAAAAGCTTGCCGCAGGCGTGCGCGGATTTCATCGATCGACGCCGCGCTCATGGCAGGGTCTGGCGGAACGGGCGCACCGTCACTTCGCGATACACGCCCGCCGCGCGATAAGGGTCGTGGTCGGCCCATTCCTTTGCCGCGTCGAGGTCATCGAACTCGGCAATGATCAGGCTGCCGCTGAAACCCGCCGGGCCCGGATCTTCCGCGTCGATCGCGGGGAACGGGCCGGCGAGCAACAACCGACCTTCTTCCAGCAGCTTCTGCAGACGCGCGAGGTGCGCGGGTCGTACGGCCTTGCGCCTGTCCAGCGAATCCTCGACATCAATGCCGGTGATGGCGTACCACATGCTCAGGCCTCCGGTCTCATATACGGGAACAACAACACATCGCGAATGGATGCCGAATTGGTCAACAGCATCACCAGCCGGTCGATGCCGACGCCCAATCCGCCCGTCGGCGGCAAGCCGACTTCCAGCGCGCGAATATAGTCGGCGTCGAAGTGCATGGCTTCGTCGTCGCCACCCGCCAGCGCTTCGACCTGCGCACGGAAGCGCGCGGCCTGGTCCTCGGGATCGTTCAGTTCCGAAAACCCGTTCGCCAGTTCCTTGCCGCCGATGAACAGTTCGAAGCGGTCGGTGACTTCGGGATCGGAATCGTTGGCGCGCGCCAGCGGCGATACCTCGGTCGGATATTGCGTGATGAAGGTCGGCTGGATCAGCGATCCTTCCACCGTCTTCTCGAAAATCTCCAGGAGCAGCTTGCCCCAGCCGTAGCTGTCCTTCACCGGAACCTTGAGCCGCGCACAATGCGCGCGCAGCGCCGCCACGTCGCGCAACTCGTGTTCGCCGATCTCCGGGTTGTGTTCGCGCACGGCGTCGGCCAGCGACCAGCGCCGGAACGGCTTGCCGACGTCGATGTCGCGGCCTTCCCACTTCAGGTCGGTGGTGCCGATCACGGCCTTCGCGGTCTCGCGGATCATCGCCTCGGTCAGGTCCATGACCTCGTTGTATGTGGCGTAGGCCTGGTACAGCTCCAGCATCGTGAACTCGGGGTTGTGCCGCGTCGACACGCCCTCGTTGCGGAAGTTGCGGTTGATCTCGTAGACGCGCTCGAAGCCGCCGACCACGAGCCGCTTCAGGTACAGCTCGGGCGCGACGCGCAGGTACAGGTCGATGTCGAGCGCGTTATGGTGGGTGACGAACGGACGCGCGGTCGCGCCGCCCGGAATCACGTGCATCATCGGCGTCTCGACTTCCATGAAGCGCCGCGGCTCGGCTTCCAGCCACTGCCGGATGAAGCCGAGGATGCGCGAACGCTTCTGGAACGTATCGCGCGCTTCCGGCGTCACGATCAGGTCGACGTAGCGCTGGCGGTAGCGCTGCTCGACGTCGGCCAATCCGTGCCATTTGTCCGGCAGCGGGCGTAATGATTTGGCGAGCAGACGCAGCGCGTCGACCTTGACCGACAACTCGCCGGTTTTGGTGCGCATCAGTGTGCCTTCGGCGCCGACGATGTCGCCGACGTCCCAGCCCTTGAACGCGTCGTAGGTTTCACCCAGCGCGTCCTTCTGCAGGAACAACTGGATCGAACCCGTGCGATCCTGCATGCGTGCGAAGCTGGCCTTGCCCATCACGCGCTTGCCCAACAAACGCCCGGCCACCTTGACGCGCCGTGTTTGCGCCGCCAATGCCTCGGCTTCGATGCCATCGGTTGCGTGCTGCAGGTCGCCTGCGCATGCATCCGGACGAAAGTCATTCGGAAAAGCAATCCCGCTTTCGCGCAGCGCGCGCAATTTCTCGCGGCGTTCGGCGATCAGCTTGTTTTCATCCAGCGGTGACGGAGCTTCGATTTCGTTCATGTCTGAGTGCTTGCGCCCCTCTCCCGCCGGGAGAGGATTGGGGTGAGGGTTCTGGAATTTCGCAGCGCTCGTCGCGAACCGGACCCTCATCCGGCGCTTCGCGCAAAAGCAAAGGCGGCGTTTTCACGCCGCTTCTCCCGGCGGGAGAAGGGAAAAGCATAACTTACGCGTCCGCGCGCTTGGCGCCGGCCTCCAATCCCATCTTCAAACTGGCCTCGATGAATTCGTCGAGGTCGCCATCCAGCACGCGCTGGGTGTCGGTGCGCTCGACGCCGGTGCGCAGATCCTTGATGCGCGACTGATCGAGCACGTAGTTGCGGATCTGGTTGCCCCAACCGACGTCGGACTTGGTGGCTTCCACCGCGGCCTTTTCGGCGTTGCGCCTCTGCATTTCGGCTTCGTACAACTTCGCGCGCAGCATCTTCATCGCACGGTCGCGGTTGGCGTGCTGCGAGCGTTCGGTCTGGCACGCCACCACGATGCCCGATGGTACATGCGTGATGCGCACCGCCGACTCGGTCTTGTTGACATGCTGGCCGCCCGCGCCCGAGGATCGGTAAACGTCCGTTTTCAGATCGGCCGGATTGATCTCGATGTCGATGTCGTCGTCGACTTCCGGCGATACGAACACGGACGCGAAACTGGTATGGCGGCGATTGTCGGAATCGAACGGCGATTTGCGCACCAAACGGTGCACGCCGATCTCGGTCTTGAGCCAGCCGTAAGCGTAGTCGCCTGCGACACGGAAAGTCGCCGACTTGATGCCCGCGACTTCGCCGTCGCTGGCTTCCAGCAATTCGGTTTGCCAGCCGCGATCCTCGGCCCAGCGCAGGTACATGCGCAGCAGCATTTCAGCCCAGTCCTGTGCTTCGGTACCGCCTGCACCGGCCTGGATGTCCACGAACGCATTGGACGGGTCCATCTCGCCAGCGAACATGCGCTGGAATTCCAGCTTGCCGATGTGAGTTTCGAGATGGTCAACGTCGCGCGACACCGCATCGACCGACGCCTCATCGCCTTCGTCTGCAGACAATTCCAGCAACTCGCCGGCGTCGTCCAGCCCGTGGCTGATGCCGTCCAGCCCTTCCACGAATTCGGCCAACCGCGCGCGCTCGCGGCCCAGATCCTGCGCACGCTGCGGATCGTCCCAGACGTTCGGGTTTTCCAGCTCGCGGGTTACTTCTTCCAGACGCTCGCGCTTGACCGGGTAGTCAAAGATACCCCCTAAGCGATTCGACGCGTTCGCGCAGGTGCGTGATGCGGGCGCGGATCGGGTTGGTCTCGAGCATGATGTTGGAAGGCTGCTAAAAGATGCAAATCTTAGCAAAACCGCGGTTTCGCCGCATGCTTCAGCCTCACCGGTTGACACCTGTCACTGGCGGCCGGCGCGGTCACGGCGTAGCTTGGGCAGCGTCGACCAAGGAGGTTTCCGCCATGACCACCGAACCATCCAGCCCGTCCCCTTCCGCGTTCCGCTGGCGCCTGTTTCCGGCGGTCGCGATCATCGCGATCGGCATTCTGTTCCTGGCCAACAACCTTGGCTACAACCTGGCGTGGTTCGACCACGGCAACTGGTGGGCGGTGATCATCCTGCTGGCGGCGTTCGCGCCGTTGACCCGTGCGTGGGAGGTGTATCAGGCGCGCGGCCGCATGGACGCCGAGGTCGCCTATTGCCTGCTTTCGGCCGGCGCGGTCGTGCTGGTGGCATGCATGTTCCTGCTCAACCTCGACTGGGGCACGTGGTGGCCGCTGTTCGTTATCCTGGGCGGCTTGTACACGCTGGTCCCGTATCGCCGCCACTGCCGTGACCGCTACTGGCACCGCGACCACGACAACGATTCGACGGTCAAGCACTGATCAGGGCCGGGGAGGCGCGCATTGCGCGCCTCGCGCGTTAGCCGGCTAAACGAACCTGCTCACCCAAGCCAAGTACTTGTCCACGAAGTCGCCCAGGAACGTGCCCACGCTTTCGTCGGTCACGCTGCCGTCATCGGCAATCAGGCCTTCCTTGTAGCGCACGAAGGCTTCAGGCTGCTGCAGCATCGGGACGTCGAGGAACACGCAAATATTGCGCAGATGCTGCTGTGCCAGCGCCGTGCTCATCGCACCCATCGACGTGCCAATCACGGCGCCTGGCTTGCCCGCGAAGGAGTTGGTCCCCCACGGCCGTGAGGCGATGTCGATCGCGTTCTTGAGCACGCCGGGAACCGAGCGGTTGTATTCGGGCGTCACGAAAAGTACCGCGTCGCAGGCCTTGATTTCGTCCTTCAGCCGCTTGCAAACCGCCGGATAGTCACCGTCGAAATCCTGGTCGTACAGGGGCAGGTCATCGATACGGACATGCCGGAATTCGGCGCGGTCGCCTGCGATTTCCTCCAGCGCACGCGCCAGCTGCTTGTTGAAAGAACCCTTGCGAAGGCTGCCGACCAGTACCGCGACAACGGGACGCTGCTTGCTCATTTCATCTCCTGATGGACTCTGTCGTCATTCCGGCACGGGCCGAATCTTGGTGATTGTGCCACGGCACGTGCGATGGATTCGTGCCGTGCCGGAGCGGTGGTCATGGTTTCACGAACTTCAGCGTCATCCTGTCCGACTCTCCGATCGCCTTCATCTTCGCGTGCTCGCTGTCCGGCCCCGAAAGATCCGGCGGAAGTCGATGCACATTGACGTCCTCGGGGTCCTTCGGGTTGCGGTTGATTTCCGATGCGCCCGCCAGTCGAAAACCGGCACGCAGGCCCGCCTCGATCATGTAGTCCTCGGGAATCCGGTGCAGGGCCTTCGAACTCTGCACAGCGTCCGCGAATGGCTTGGCGCGATGGTCGGTGACGCCGAATACGCCGCCGGGCTTGAGCACCCTGAACGCCGCCTTGAATACTGCGTCCAACGTCGCGGGGCTTTCGTTCAACCAGTCGTGCGTATTGCGGAACGTCAGCACCATGTCGGCCGAACCATCCGGCCCCAGGTTCACCCGCGTCGGCGGCGAAAACGGGATCACCTTCCCGACATGGCCGAACACCGCCGGGTTGGCCTTCAGCATCTGCTCGAACTTGCTCGGACCATTGCCGCGTGGCGGCGAAGACGCTTCGATCAAATGCCCATGCGCATACAGGAACGGCGCCAGGATCTCGGTGAACCACCCGCCACCGGGCGCGAGCTCCACCACCGTCATGTCCGGCTTGATCCCGAAGAATTCCAGCGTCTCGATCGGGTGGCGGTACTGGTCGCGGGCCTTGTTGGCAGCCGAGCGCCAGGAACCCGCCACGGCCTCCTTGAGCACGCTCGCGGTGTCGCCCTGCGCGATCGGCCCGGCACTGCTCGCCGCCCATGCCGTGCCCGCCACCACCAACGCACCGACGAGGACACAACCACCCAACGCCTTGCACGTCTTCGCAATCATGGTTCAACCCTCGGGGAACGAACGCGCAAATCTAGTGGAGCATTCGTAATGCCGTTGTGAACGCGACCCGGCCATTGCCACGACACGCGTTCACCCGCGAAGTGAGAACATGGCGACAGGGGTGAATGAGGAAACGCCATGTCACGCCGCACGATCGACCTCGACGACACGCTTTACCAGTACCTGCTCGACCACTCGCTGCGCGAACACCCCGAGCAGACGGCGCTGCGCGAAGCCACGCGCAAGCATCCGCGCGGCGGCATGCAGATATCGCCGGAGCAGGGACAATTCATGTCGCTGCTGGTCAAGCTGATCGGCGCGCGGCGCACCATCGAGATCGGTACTTTCACCGGCTACAGCGCGCTCACCGTCGCGCTGGCGCTGCCCGCCGGCGGCAAGATTCTCGCCTGCGACATCAGCGACGAATACACCTCGATCGGAAAACCCTATTGGCAGCGCGCCAGCGTCGCGGAAAAGATCGAGCTGGTGATCGCGCCCGCCACGAAAACACTGGACGCACGCATCGCTGCCGGCGAAACGGGCCGGTACGACTTCGCCTTCATCGACGCCGACAAGGAAGGCTACGACGGCTACTACGAGCGCTGCCTGCAGTTGGTCCGCCAAGGCGGGTTGATTGCCTTCGACAACACCTTGTGGAGTGGCGATGTGGCTCGGCCGGCGGAAGATGATGACACCCGCGCACTGCAGGCCTTGAACGACAAGCTGCACCGCGACGAACGCATCGACATGGCGATGCTGCCGATCGGCGATGGGCTGACCCTGGCACGAAAGAGATAGCTACGGCACGCCGGGTTCGCAATGCCGCACCAGCAGTTGCAGCGATTCGCGGCCCTGCCAATCGTTGATCGACAGCTCGAAGGCAATCCGCAGCGCAGTATTTGTCGGCAAATCTTCCGTCGCGCCAAACCAGGCCGCGGCATATTCACGCCCGTCGCGTGGATCGCGCAGGCGCAAGCGCCGATGCGCGCCGTCCGTGCCCATCGCCTTGCATTCGATGCATGCGAACACGTTGTCGAACATCGGCGCTGGAAAGCCTTGGCCCCAAGGCCCGGCCATGCGCAGCTGGTGCGCAAGACCGATGTCGAGATCTTCCGGCGCGAGCGGGCCGTCGCTCGCGAGTACCGGTTGCAGGGATTCCGGCGCAATGCGTTCACGCAAGACGGCATCAAATACTTCCGCGAAGCGCGCGTAGTCGGCGAGCGCCAGTGTCAAGCCGGCCGCCATCGCATGACCGCCGAAGCGCACGATCATGCCCGGGCAGCGCGCATCGACTTCCGCCAGCGCGTCTCGGATGTGGAATCCCGGAATCGATCGCGCAGAGCCGCGAAGCTGGTCGCCCTCGCCCGCCGGCGCGAATGCGACGACCGGCCGATGCCGCCGCTCCTTCACCTTGGCAGCGACCAGTCCAACGATGCCGTGGTGCCAGGTTGCATCGAACAGGGAGATGCCGAATGCACCGCCGGCTTCGATGCCACCAAGCGCGGCGAGTGCATCGTCCACCATCGACGCCTGCAGATCGCGCCGCTGCGCATTGATTTCCTGCAGCACGCCCGCGAGTTCGCGCGCACGCGCGGGATCATCGGCCAAGAGGCATTCCACACCGAGGGTCATATCCTCGAGCCGCCCCGCCGCATTGATGCGCGGTCCGATCGCGTAACCGAGATCGGCGGCGACCGCCTTGCGAATGTCGCGCCCCGAAACGTCGAATAGCGCTGCGACGCCTGCGCAGGCGTCGCCCGCACGCATCCTGCGCAAACCGCCTTCCACCAGCGCCCGGTTGTTGGCGTCGAGCGGCACCAGATCGGCCACGCTGCCGAGCGCGACAAGGTCCAGCAAGCCGGACAGGTCGGGTTCGCCAGCACCAGCGAAAGCGCCCCGTGCACGCAGATGCGCGCGCAAGCCGAGCAGCAGGTAAAACATCACGCCGACGCCACACAAAGCCTTGCTGGCAAAGCCGTCACCCGGCAGGTTCGGGTTCACGATGGCATCGGCATCGGGCAACGCAGCGCCGGGCAAATGGTGATCGGTGACAACGACCTTGCAGCCGCGGGCCTTTGCGGCGGCGACACCCGCGAACGACGTGATGCCGTTGTCGACGGTCACGATCAGGTCGGGCGCGGACTGCATGGTGGCAACCAGCGAGGGCGTCAGCCCGTAACCATGCACGGCGCGATCGGGCACGACGTATCCGACATGTTGCGCACCGAGCATGCGCAGGCCGCGCACCGCCACCGCGCAACCCGTGGCGCCGTCGCAGTCGTAGTCGCCCGAAATCACGACGCGTTGATCTTGCGCGATCGCGTCGGCAAGCAACGCGACTGCAGCCTCGATACCTCCAAGACCATCCGGAAGCAACAGCGCCGACAGGCGATGACCCGCTTCCCCGGGACACGTGACGCCGCGCGCGGCATAGACACGCTGCAACACCGGATGCACGGATGCCGGCCAGCCGTGCGCGAGAAGCGCGGTTTCGCGCCTGATGATCCGCAGCGTGGTTCGATCCGCGCTCACGCTTTGCGCCAGAAGCGCAGCCGATGCGCGTGACGGATGCGAAACCGTTCGCCATCCGCGAAGGTGACCGCGATGGCATCGAAGTGACGTTCGCGCAACCAGCGCTGGAAGTGCGCCAGCCAATCCGCCGCGTTGTCCGCGTGACCCGGAATATCGAGGTCGAGCAGGGCCATTCCGGATCGTTGTGCCATCTCCAGCGCTTCCGGCAGCGGTTCCACGCGCACGGCACCGCTCATTTTCGCCAACCCACGCACCACATCATCCACACTGGCGACAGTCTGCAAACCGCTCTCGACAGACGCCGGCAGCACCCCCGCGCCCCAGAACCACAACGCGTTGACCGGTCGCTTGCCCGCGGCGATGCGCTCCGCGTTCACGGGATGCGCGTGCAACGTGATCTGTACTTCATTGAACAGGCGCCGCCATGCGCGACCGGCGTCACCGTCTGGCAGGCACTCCACCAGATCGACGCCCAAAGCCTCGGCAGGTGCGCGAAATTCAGCGCGCGGCGCACCGTGCAACAAGTGCAGGCACCACGCCGAAGGCGCGTCGATCGACAAGGGGGCACCGGCGTCGCCGAAGAGTGGCCGTAGCGCTGCAGCGAGCGTTTCGGCCTCATCCGCTGAAACATCGCCCAGTGGCCAGGCCATCAATCGCGCGCCGGTCGCCTCGCTGCGCACCCAGGCGGGGTCGGCGCACAGCCATGCGCCCGTGGCGGCATCGTCGCCGTGACAAAGGTGGCGAAGTGCCGCGGCGGGCACGCTGTCGCCCGCAAAATGAAACAACTCGCGCAACAGCGTCGTACGCGCATTGCTTGCCTTGGGCAAACGATCGCCCTTGGCGAGCCAGGTCATGAAGGCCGGATTCATGCGCACATGCACCAGCGGCGGCAGCAGGGCGTGCAGCGTGGTCATGCCGTCGCCGCTTCCAGTTCCTCGAACCGCTGCAGCCATTCCGCTTCCAGCGTCGCCTTTTCTTCGCGCAACATGTTTTGTTCGCGGCCGATGTCGGCAAGCACCGAGGTCGGGCCCTCATAAATCGCCGGGTCCGCCAGGCGTTCCTGCAATGCGGAAAGCGCTGCATCCACCTTCGCCATCCGAGCCTCGACTTTGTCGAGGTTTTTGCGCAGCCCACGCTGGCGTTCGCGTTCCACCGCGGCTTCGCGACGCCGCTCGCGCGGATCGGCCGTTTGCGGCGCGGCCGCGGTTTCGCGATCGGCGGCACCGCCATTGCGCCCGCGCAGCCAGCGCGCGTAATCGTCGAGGTCGCCGTCGAACGGTTCGACCTGGCCGTCCGCCACGCGCCAGAAGCTGTCGCACACCAGCCCCAGCAGGTGCCGATCATGCGCGACCAATACCAGCGCACCTGGATAGTCGTTCAGTGCATCGGCCAGGGCGCCGCGCATGTCGAGATCGAGGTGGTTGGTCGGTTCGTCCAGCACCAGCAGGTTGGGCTTGCCCCACGCGATCAACGCCAGCGCCAGTCGCGCGCGTTCGCCGCCGGAAAATCCCTCCACGGGTTCGAACGCGCGGTCGCCTGCGAAATGCCACTTGCCAAGCCAATCACGCAGCATCTGGGGCGATGCACCGGGTGCAAGGTCGCGCAGATGATCGAACGGGGTTTCGCCCGCGCGCAGGTTCTCGACGGTGTGCTGAGCGAAATAGCCGATCGACAGATCCTTGTGCGCAGTACGCTCGCCGGCCATCAAGAGCAAATCGCCAACGAGTGTCTTGACCAGCGTGGATTTGCCCACCCCGTTGGGGCCCAGCAAGCCGATGCGGTCGCCAGCCTGCACGCCGAAGCGAACGCCTTCCAGGATTTTCGCGTCGGGCGCATAGCCGGCGTCCACGTGGTCCAGTTTCAGCATCGCATGGGGCAACCGTTCGGGTTCGGGGAACCGGAACTCGAATGCGCGCTCCAGGCGCACCGCTTCGGTCCCTGCCAGTTTTTCCAGCCGCTTGACGCGCGATTGCGCCTGCCGCGCCTTGGTGGCCTTGGCCCGGAAGCGGTCGATGAACGATTGCAGGTGCGCGCGCTCGGCCTGCTCGCGCGTGAACGCCGCCTGCTGCTGGTGCAGGCGCTCGGCGCGTTGGCGTTCGAAATCGCTGTAGTTGCCCGCGTACAAGCGCGCGCCGCCCTGCTCCAGGTGCAGCACATGATCCACCGTGCCGTCCAGAAATTCGCGGTCATGCGATATGACCATCAACGTGCGCGGGTATCGCCGCAGCCATTGCTCCAGCCACAACACCGCGTCGAGATCGAGATGATTGGTCGGCTCGTCCAGCAACAACAGGTCGGAGGGCGCCATCAGCGCACGCGCGAGATTCAGCCGTCCGCGCCAGCCGCCGGAAAACTCCGCGACGGACTTTTCGTGGTCTTCCGGCTTGAACCCCAAACCGTGCAGCAGGCGCCCTGCCCGTGCGCGGCCGTCGTAGCCACCCAGCGCGTCGATGCGATGGTGCGCCGCGGCAGTCGCGGCATGCTCGCCTGCCGCCTGCGCGCGCGCTTCCTCGGCCAGCGCAGCGGCCAATTCGACGTCGCCGCCCAACACGTAGTCGATCGCAGGGTCCGGGAACGCCGGCGTTTCCTGCGCGACCGAGGCAATCCGCAAACCGGTCGGCACATCGAGCGCGCCGGCATCGACTTCAACTTCGCCCAGGATCGCGGCGAACAGGCTGGACTTGCCGCTGCCGTTGCGACCGGCGACGCCAACCTTCCAGCCATCGTGCAGCGCCGCATCGACGCCTTCGAGCAACAGGCGTCCGCCACGGCGCAGTGCGAACGAACGAAAGGCGATCACGCGTAACGCACGCTCACGATTTCGTAATTCCGCTCGCCCGCCGGCGCGTTGAAGGCGAAACTGTCGCCTTCGTTCTTGCCGATCATTGCGCGTGCGATGGGCGAGGAAACGGCGATGAGGTTTTTCTTGATGTCGGCTTCCAGGTCACCGACGATCTGATAGGTCACGCTGCCGCCGTTGTCGGCATCTTCCAGCTCGACCACCGCGCCGAACACGACCCTGCCGCCCGCGTTCAAGCTGGCGGGATCGATGATCTGCGCGGTCGAAAGCGCGGCTTCGATCTGACCGATGCGGCCTTCGATGAAACCCTGCTGCTCGCGCGCCGCGTGGTACTCGGCGTTCTCCTTGAGGTCGCCATGCGCGCGCGCTTCGGCGATCGCGGCGATGACCCTGGGGCGATCGACGGATTTCAGTTGTTCCAGTTCCGCGCGCAGGCGTTCGGAACCGGCTTTGGTCATGGGGGCTCGCTGCATGTGCGGGACTCCTTTGTTGCTGATACGTGGGCCCGCGGGCTTGCGCCCGCGATCGATTCGTGGATGCGACGAACGCGCGGTCAGGCCGCCGCGACCGCATCGCCGGAAGGGGCGGATGCGTGCCTTTCCAGTTCTGCGTGCAATTCCTGCAGGCTGATCACGCCGCCCTGATCGCGATAATCAAGCGAGTGCAGCAGCGCGGCCGCACCCGCGACCGTGGTCGAATAGGTGACGTGCTGCTGCAGGGCCGAACGCCGGATCGAGAACGAGTCGGTGATTGCCTGGCGGCCTTCGGTGGTGTTGACGATGTAGGCGATTTCGCCGTTCTTGATGGCATCGACGATGTGCGGGCGGCCCTCGAGCACCTTGTTGATGCGCTCGCACGCGATGCCGTGTTCGATCAGGAACGCGCAGGTGCCGCCCGTCGCGATCAACGCGAACCCGCGCTTCACCAGGTCGCGCGCGACTTCCAGCAGACGCGGCTTGTCGGCGTCGCGCACCGACAGGAACACCTTGCTGCCGGGAGCCGGTGCCGCGATGTGCGCCGCTTCGTGGCCGCGCGCAAACGCTTCGCCGAAGCTCTTGCCCACGCCCATCACCTCGCCGGTCGAGCGCATTTCCGGCCCGAGGATCGGGTCGACGTTCTGGAACTTGAGGAACGGGAAGATCGCTTCCTTCACCGCCCAGTAGTGTGGCACCCGCTCGCGCGTCTCACCCTGCTCGGCCAGCGTGGTGCCTGCCATGCAACGCGCCGCGATCTTGGCCAGCGGGCGGCCGATGGCCTTGGACACGAACGGCACGGTGCGCGAGGCGCGCGGATTCACTTCAAGGATATAAACGTCGTCGCCCTGGATCGCGAACTGCGTATTCATCAGGCCGACCACGCCCAACTCGCGCGCCAGCAACGCCACCTGGCGGCGCAGTTCGTCCTGGATTTCCGAGGAAAGCGAGTACGGCGGCAACGAGCACGATGAGTCGCCGGAATGCACGCCGGCTTCCTCGATGTGCTGCATGATGCCGCCGATCAGCACGGCACCATCGGCGTCGGCGATCACGTCCACGTCCACCTCGACCGCGTTGTCGAGGAAGCGGTCCAGCAATACCGGCGCCTTGTCCGATACGCGCACCGCGTCGCGGATGTAGCGTGCGAGGTCCTCGTCCGCGTGCACCACTTCCATCGCGCGACCACCCAGCACGTAGCTCGGGCGCACGATCAGCGGATAGCCGAGTTCGCGCGCCAGCACCATCGCTTCCTCGGCGGTGTGCGCGATCCGGTTCGGCGGCTGCTTCAGGCCCAGCTTGTCGATCAGCTTCTGGAACCGTTCGCGATCCTCGGCCAGGTCGATCGAATCGGACGAGGTGCCGATGATCGGCACGCCCGCGGCTTCCAGCGCGCGCGCCAGTTTCAGCGGTGTCTGTCCGCCGTATTGCACGATCACGCCGGTGGGTTTTTCCTTGTCCACGATCTCCAGCACGTCTTCCAGCGTCACCGGCTCGAAATACAGGCGATCCGAAGTGTCATAGTCGGTTGACACCGTCTCGGGATTGCAGTTCACCATGATGGTTTCGAAACCATCCTCGCGCATCGCGAGCGCCGCGTGCACACAGCAGTAGTCGAATTCGATGCCCTGGCCGATGCGGTTGGGGCCACCGCCGAGCACCATGATCTTCCTGCGGTCGGTCGGATTGGCTTCGCACTCTTCCTCGTAGGTCGAGTACATGTAGGCGGTGTTGGTCGCAAACTCGGCCGCGCAGGAATCCACGCGCTTGTACACCGGACGCACGTTCAAGGTATGCCGCAGATGACGCACCGCGGACTCGTCGGATTCCAGCAAACGCGCCAGCCGCGAATCGGAGAACCCCATGCGTTTCAGTTCGCGCATGCGCGCGGCGTCGATTGCACGCATGCCGCCCGCGCGCACGTCGGCTTCGGTGGCGACGATGTCCTCGATCGCGGCAAGGAACCACGGATCGATCTTGGAAAGTTCGTGCACGTCATCCAGCGACAGACCTGCGCGGAACGCGTCGCCGACGTGGAAGATGCGTTCGGGGCCGGGCTGGCGCAATTCGCGCTTCAGCGATTCCATGCCTTCCTGCGTTTTCCAGTCGATGCCGCCCGAGTTCAATCCGTCGCGGCCGGTCTCGAGGCCGCGCAACGCTTTCTGCAACGACTCGGAGAACGTGCGGCCGATCGCCATCACCTCGCCCACCGACTTCATCTGCGTGGTGAGGTGCGGATCGGCGGCCGGGAATTTTTCGAACGCGAAGCGCGGGATCTTGGTGACGATGTAATCGATGCTCGGCTCGAACGACGCCGGCGTCTTGCCGCCGGTGATCTCGTTCTTGAGTTCATCCAGCGTGTAGCCGACCGCCAGCTTGGCCGCGACCTTGGCGATCGGGAAACCCGTAGCTTTCGATGCAAGCGCCGACGACCGCGACACGCGCGGGTTCATCTCGATCACCACCACGCGGCCGTCGGCGGGATTCACGCCGAACTGCACGTTGCTGCCGCCGGTGTCGACGCCAATCTTGCGCAACACCGCGATCGAGAAATCGCGCAGGCGCTGGTACTCCTTGTCGGTCAGCGTCAACGCCGGCGCCACCGTGATCGAGTCGCCGGTGTGCACGCCCATAGGGTCGAAGTTCTCGATGGCGCACACGATGATGCAGTTGTCCGCCTTGTCGCGGACCACTTCCATCTCGAATTCCTTCCAGCCCAGCACCGATTCGTCGATCAGCACTTCGTGCGTCGGCGACAGTTCGAGTCCGCGCGAAACGATCTTCTCGAATTCCTCGACGTTGTAGGCAATGCCGCCGCCGGTGCCGCCGAGCGTGAACGACGGCCGGATGATGCACGGGAAACCCAGCTTTGCCTGCCCTTCGCGCGCTTCGTCCAGCGTGCGCGCGATCGCGGATCTCGGCGATTCCAGACCGATCTCGTCCATCGCGTTGCGGAACAACTCGCGGTCTTCGGCCATGCGGATCGCCTCGCGCGAGGCGCCGATCAGTTCGACGCCGTGTTTCTCCAGCACGCCGTGGTCCGCCAGTTCCAGCGCGCAGTTGAGCGCGGTCTGTCCGCCCATCGTCGGCAGCAGTGCGTCGGGCTTTTCCTTCTCGATGATCTTTTCGACGGTGCGCCAGTTGATCGGCTCGATATAGACGCGATCCGCCATCTCCGGGTCGGTCATGATCGTGGCCGGGTTCGAATTGACCAGCACCACGCGGTAGCCTTCCTCGCGCAACGCTTTGCACGCCTGCGCGCCGGAGTAGTCGAACTCGCAGGCCTGCCCGATCACGATCGGGCCGGCGCCGATGATGAGAACGGTCTTGATGTCGTTGCGGCGGGGCATCAGCGGGCCTCCTTCATCAGGTTCGCAAAACGTTCGAACAGGTAAGCGATGTCACGCGGGCCGGGGCTCGCCTCGGGGTGCCCCTGGAAGCAGAACGCGGGACGATCGGTGAGCGCGAACCCCTGCAGCGAGCCGTCGAACAGCGAGACATGCGTGGTCCGCGCGCTGGAGGGAAGCGTGGCGGGATCGACAGCGAAGCCATGGTTCTGCGACGTGATCAGCACGCGACCGTCGTCGAGGTCCTTCACCGGATGGTTGGCGCCGTGATGGCCGAA
>Ga0207702_10001038_pt1 | contig 28443 bp, 28 predicted proteins | sample KBSCornC62_FD_184302 | JGI IMG/M metagenome (GOLD analysis project Ga0207702, IMG submission 184302) | Corn rhizosphere microbial communities from Kellogg Biological Station, Michigan, USA - KBS Corn C6-2 (SPAdes) (version 2) | ecosystem: Host-associated > Plants > Roots > Rhizosphere > Soil ... | reverse complement strand
GTGGCGATCGAACGCCGGCTCGGCGACGCCGCGACAGGCCGCATGCCGAAGCAGCCACTGAAGCTCGCGCGTGGAGGCGCGCTGCAGAGCGACCGCGCCGCTCAGGCGCTCGAAGGTTCGCTGCTCGACTCCGGCCAGCGCCTCAAGCTCGGCGCCCGAGATCGGCCGTGGCCCGCCGACGCTGGCCAGCTCCTCGGCGCGGCGCCTGGCCCGCCCGAAGGAGCGCAGAACGCTCGGGCCGTCGCTGTCCTGCCTCAGCGAGACCGCGAGGTAGATCTCGGGCAAGTGAGAGCCGAGGTCACCCAACCGCGCCTCGTGGCCCGTCAGGTAGCGCCGCCAGGCCTCGGGGTCGCCGTGCTCGGGATCGAGCAGGTCGGCCAGCTCCTCGGGGTAGCGCTTGGCGGGGAAGGAGCGCTGCACCCGCCAGAGGGCGAAGTCTGCGCCGGCCAGGTGGGCGAAGCGCTCCAGGCGGTGAAGCAGCGCCCACTTCTGCGCGGTGGGCAGGAACGGGTAGGCGATCGTGTCGGCCCGATAGAGCGCCGCCGCCTCCCCGCCCGGCCCGATCAGGACGTTGCGGCGCGCGTAGCGCAGCGGGAAGCGACTCACGGGCGCACCTCCAGCGCCTCGCCCTTGGCGAGCGCCACCCGCCGCACGGGGCTCTCGCCCCGGCGCAAGTGGTCGACCGGACGGGCCAAGCGCCGCCGCCTCGCCCGGCGCACCGCGAGCGGCGCCGAGAAGAAGACGAGCGCCGGTCCGCGCACCCGCGCGCGACGCAGGCGCGGCGTGCGCTCGTCGGGCTCAACCCAGAGCCCGCCGCCGAGCTGGTGCGCGAGACCCGCGAGCGGCAGGGCACGGCCGAGCGAGCGCCGCGAAGGCGCCAGGCGAACGGTCAACCAGGAGAGGGCGAAGCGATCGGCGCGGCGCCCGTCCGGCGTCGCCTGCGTTCCCAGCGTCGCGACCGCGGCCGGGATCACAACCAGCTTCAGCGGCCAGTCGATCAAGCCGAGCGCCAGGCCGCCGAGCCACGTCGCTGCCAGAGCGCCGAGCGCCGCGATTGCCGCGGCCTCGCGACCGCCGACGCCGAAGCCGACGAGGGCCGCGACCGCAGCGAGCCCGAGCATCACCGTCGCCGAGCCGGCGCTGAGGAGGACTACGGCGAGCAGCGTGCCGGTCGCGTAGGCAAGCCAGCGCAGCGGCACCCCGCCGGGGACCGGCAGCCGCCGGCCCTCGATCTGGTAGATCCGCCGCTCCGGGCGGAAGATGCGCTGGTAGGAGCGGATCGGCTCGAAGCGCGCGCTCACGGCAAGATCCGCTGTCCGATGAGCCGAGCCGCTTCGGCGACCTGATCGGGGCTGAAGACCAGCCAGCCGACCAAGACGGCGGCGATGAAGAAGACAGCGAGGTCGGTGAACTTCCTGTTCAGCAGGAAGACCAGGCCGACGATCGCGATGATGCCGCCGTAGATCTCCCCCGCGTAGTGGCGCAGGGTCGAGCCGATGTTGTGGCCGACGTCGTTGCCGCTTGCGGCAAGGGCTGCGGCCGGCGCGAGCAGGAACACGCCCACGGCGAGGGCGATGAGGAGAGCAATCCCGAAGCGCCGCCTCACGACAAGGCCCCCTCGACGCGCTCGACGTACCAACGGCCGTGCCGCGTGACCTCGAGCCGGTAGGCGAACCCGAAGCTCGCCCCGCTCAGCGGGTCGCGCACCCGCACGGTGGCGAGCACCGTGCGCCGGGCATCTTCGCCTTCGCCGATCTGCTTGACGGAGGAGATGCCGGCGAGCCGCAGCCCGTTGCCCGGCGGCACGACCACCGCGCCGGGCGCGAGCAGGTAGGAGAGATCGCCAGGTTCGCTTGCCGAGAAATAGGCAGGCAGGAAGCGCCGCACCAGCTCGCCGATCGCGGCGCCGTCCGGGCCGGCAATAGGACGGGGAGAAGCGACGTCTTCCCCGACTCCGGCCGGCCCGGCGACCACCGCGGGCGCCCCTGCTGCCGCCACCCCGTCCGCGCCTTCGCGGACGATCGGGACGGCGAGGTAGACGGTGCGAGCGTCGGCCAGCTCGCTGCTGACCGTGACGAGCGCCTGTCCGTTTCCGGCCGCTTCGCTGCCGGCGACCTCGGCCTGCTCGACTTCGACTCCGGGGACGTTGGTGCCGCGGGGCGGCACCGCGGTCCCCGGAGCCAGAAGCGGCGCAAGCTCCTTGGAGGAGGCGCCGCTGAGATAGGCGCGTGCGAAGCGCACCGCGAACGCACTCGTTGCCGGATCGCTGAGGCTGGTCGACGCGGCCGTGGGCTCGCCTTTCGGCGGCCCGGCGAGGACGCTGCCTGCGCCCCGCACCAGTAGCAGCCCGAGGACCGCCCACAACGTCACCCGGCCCACCGTGCGAAGCGCGGCCGCGACGGTACGCCGCTCGCCCGCGCTCCGCTTGGACCGGGAACCAACACCGAGTGCCACCTGAGATCACCTCCGTTGTCGTGATTGGCGGCCAGCCATTTGGCTGGCTCACGACTACGGAGCAGGCAGTGGCGAAAGTGGTGTCAAGCGGGCAATTGCGCGCTTGACAGCGACGGTGCGCTCAATCTCGGCCGAGGACGGCGGAGATGGCCTGCTGGACCATCCACCAACCCGAGAAATCCGCGAGCTCGTAGAGAACCCAGTTGCCGGTCCGGCGGCGGTTGACGATGCCGGCGCGGCGCAGGATGCCGAGGTGCTGGGAGACGTTCTGGCGCGTGGTGCCGAGCTGGGAGGCGAGACCCTGAACGCTCGACCCGCCCTCGTCCAGGCTCTCCATCAGGCGAATCCGAGTCGGCTCGGCGATCACCCGAAGCCATGAGGCGACCGACTCGATCGCCTCATCCGCAAGCGGCGAATGAGCGGGAACGCCGCACCGATCGGCTTCTCCTGACGTCCGCTTGTCCGTGAACCGACTCATCGCCTTCCATACCTACAGAGCAGGCAAGCGCGAAAGTGGACAGTGACCCCGCCTCGTCCAGGCCGACTACCGGCCCGCTCTGTCTCAGGACCGGGTCAGGAAGTGGACCGCGTCGGCCAGGGCCTCACGCCCGGGGCGCTGGGCGCAGAGCTCGATGAGTGAATCCAAAAAGACCTCATAGCCCGCGGGGGTGCGCGAGAAGCGTGATGAGAGGGCGATCACGATTCCGGCGTGCCGGCGGCCGGCCGCTCCCCATTCGCCGTAGAGGCGCATGAAGTCGGCGACGTTCTCGCTGACGAGCGCCCGTCCCTCGCGGGCGGCGAGCGCCAGCAGCTCTTCGTCGGCGAGGCCGCGGAGCGGAGCGCGCTCGTCGACTCCCTCCGCGTCGGCGCCCCGCTCGCGCAGCGCCCGCGCCAAGCGGGCGGGGTACATCTCGTCCAGCAGCAGCTTCACACGCCAGGCAAGGTTGGGCTCAGTTGCCGGCGAGTGACTCGTAGTGGGCGGTTTCGCGCTCGTTCAGCTCGATCCTGGCCTCAATCTCCTCCGGGAACTCGGCCGCGTAGCGGAGCGCCACCGCGACCCGATCGGGGGTGAGCGAGAGATCCTCGGCGAGACGCTCGGCGACCTGCTTCCCACCCCCGAGCTGGCGTGCCGCCATACAGATCTCCCAGACGTCGGGGCCGCCCGCGAGGGCGGCGCGGCGCCCCGTCGGCCCCGGGCGAAAGACGATCCCCGGGTGAGTCTCGGCGCGGTCTCCCTCCTCCGCATAGCGGCGCACGGCGTCGGAGAGGCGCTCCCCGCGCGCCTCGGCACGGGCGCGGATGCGCGCCGCCGTCTCCCGATTCATGCGCACCGATATGTTGGCCGTCTCAGCCATTGTTGACAACGTAGCACAACGTCCGCAGAATCAGTTAGGCATGGATCGCTCTGCGTTCCCCACGCGGCCGTAACGATCCTCCAGACGAACGACGTCGTCGAGGTGAGGCGTCGAGACCTCCAGGATCTCAGCGTCCTCGATCGCCTCCAAAGTGTGTACGAGCAGCGGCGGGTTGTGCCACGACTCGCCGGGGCCCAGCTCGCGGCTGCTCAGCTGCTCCGCAGAATCGCCTTGGGAGACGATGACTCGCCCGCTGAGGACATAGGAGGTCTCGTCCTTTTCCTCGTGGTACTGGATCGAGAGACGGCAGCCAGCACGGACGCGGAGGATCTTGCCGGCGTAGCGGTCGGTGTGGGCGAACCACACCTCGCTGCCCCACGGCTTGGGGATCTCGCGCGGCAGGGCGGCCTCCTCCATCGCCCCATCCTTACAACTCCTCGCCCCATCCTGCACCCAACCGAGCTGCGCTCCGACCTGGGACGGCTCCGACCCTCTCAGGGAAGCCGGAGCTTCGTTCCGACCATCAGCAGGCTGGGGTCGCCGGTCCCGATCCGGCTCGCGTTGAGTCGCCACAGCCGCTTCACCTCCGCTGCGATTTCGGCGTTGCCGGCGCCGGCCGGAAGCAGGGCGGCGGCGATCGACCACAGGCACTCGCCGGATCGCACGGTGTGGAAACCCCGGCCCGCCAGGTTGGCTCGCTGAGCCTGTCGCTCAGCCCGGACTGCCGGTGACTGAGGCGCCGGCGGTTCTTCCTCGTTTGGCGCCGCCGGTTCGGGTGGGGGAGACGGTTCCGGGGCGGGCTGTTCGGCCCTCGGCGCCCTGGGCGCTTCGGGTTCGCTGACCGTGCTTGGGGGAGCGCTCAGCGGCTGGTTTTCGACGGGCTGTGAGGAGGGCGGCGCGGGCGCCGGTTCGTACGCGGGACCGGATTCAGTCGTGCCCGGCGCTTCTGCGGTGGGAGGCTGGGTGACTTCGGGCAGCGCTTCCGTCGTTGCGCCGCTGGGTTCGGCGGCCGGCACCGCGGGCAGTTCGGATTCCTGCTGCGGTTCGGCTTCCACGGGCGGGCCTTCGCCGGATTCTTCGCCGCCTCCACCTACCACCGACCCGGGCACTTCTTCGAGCACGGTTTCTTCGCCACCGGCCGGGCCTTCGACCGCGCCGGGCGGTGCCGTGCCTTCGCCTTCGCTGTCTGCTTCGCTAGCCAGCGCCGCGGCGGGGGAGACGGAGCCGAGCGCCAGGGTAGCGCTGAGCGCCGCAGCGAGGACGCGCCTGCCCAAGGGTTGAGGAGAGCGCCTGTTGTAGTGGGAGATGGCGGTTAGGAAGTCAGCGAACCAGGGCATCGGATTCCTCCTTGCTTGTCAAGCTGGGTTTCTCAATTGAGCGGAGGCGCGACGCAGCGGTAGGACTTCGCTCCGGCGGAGGTGTCGGGGGTGAGGCCGACGGCGCCGCTTTCGTCGGTGACGTAGAGGTCGGTGACGCGGCCGGGTTCGCTGCTCGAGGCCGATACGTCACTCGTCAGCTCCCCACCGGAGGCGAGCTGAATCTGGCTGTAAGGAAGGGACGCCTTCAGCTCATCGTGGGTGGGCAACCTGCGCCCCGCCGCCGACTGGTTGTCGGTCCTGGCGCATTCTTCGACCGCGCTGCCATATGGAGCCGGTGGGCGGGCCTGGGTTTCGATACACACTCCCGCGACCGGGATCGTCCCCTGCGGGCAGCGGACCAGGAATCGTTCGGCGGGGAAACCGTCGAGCCGGGCCGCATTGCGGGCGCGAGGCACCGCGCTCAGGTTCGACTCCTTGATCTGCCGGCGTCCGAGGGAGTTCCGCTTGATGTTCTTGCCGGTGATCGTGTGCGCCTTGATCTCCCTGCCAGAGATCTTCAGCGCCGCATAGGAGCTGCCGCCGAGGGCGATGAACAGGGCCAGCGTCGCGGTGACGTTGGCGTAGGTGAGTCGGTCGCGCAGCGCTTTCAACATGCCGGTTCCTCCTCGGGTTCGCGGGCGATTGCTAGCCCGTAAAGCATGGCCGTCCCTTCACCCGGACCGTCAATACCCGGCTCGCGCCCGGCGAAAGCCCGTACCCGGCCTCGCCTGGAAGACGAATGCGTAGCTGATACCGCTGCACCCCGCAGGTCCGCCGGAACTGGTAGCGGATGCGCCAGCGGCCATCGGGCTCGCTGCGAATGGTGCGGAACGTCTCCCATTCACCAGGGAGGCGCACCTGCAGCTCGAGCAGCTTGCCCGTCGGCGGCAGGGGCCTGCCCTGTACCCGGCCGCTGAAGGTCACCGTCTGGCCGTTCGAGATGCGCGAGCGGCTGACGACGAAGGTGGATCGCCCCGCAACGAGCAGCGCCACCTTGTCTTCGGCCGGCAGCCGGGTCGCGGTCCCCGGGTAGACGAAGCGAAGGTCTTGCGAGGCGCGGGCGTCCACCGCGTAGGTGAAGTGCCCGTGCGTGCCAGTGGTGAGCGTCTTCACGAGCGCTTCGTCTCCTTCGCGGGGGCGCGAGAAGACCTGGACCGACGCTGCTGCGAGCGGATCGCCGGCTCGGTCGAGGAGCACCCCGGCAAAGCGGACGCGGCGATCGAAGCTGACCCTGACCCGCCGCTTGAGCACGGTGATCGTGCGGGTCGTCTTGTGGGAGTTTCCGCCGTGGCGAACCACCCGTTTCACCCGCTTCTTCCTGACCGCGCCGGCACGCAGCGAGGAGGCGACCCGCAGCGGCAGCTTCAGCTTCATCGGCTGTCCGTCGAGTCGCTGGGTCGTGCTCGCCAAATTGCCGGCTTGGTCGTGGGCGGTCGCGCGCATTTCGTATTCGCCGGACGGCAGTGCCGCATCGTCGATGCGGGTGACGAGATGGCCGTTTTCCTGAGACGTCGGCAGCGCCTGCCAAACGCCCGATCCCACTCGGCTGATCTCTATTTCGCCTCCCCCGAGGCCGGAGATCGGGTCGGTCACCTGCACCGAGACCCGGGTTGGGTCGGCCGCTGAGGGAGCTTCGAAACCGAGCTTCGGGGGTTCGGGGTCGAAGCGCAGCTTGACCGGGAGCGATGCGTTTTCGGGCTGCTGGTTTCCGGCGGCGTCTTCGCGCCACAGCCGCAGTTCCCATTCACCCGGCGATGGCACCGCCAGGCCGTCGAGGCGAGAGATCGATGGACCGCTGCGACTGTCGTTCACGCATTCGCCACTGCCGGCGCGGCAGATGCGGTAGCGGGCGGCGGTGATCGGCGCTCGATCCGGTTCGGGAGCGTTCTGCCAGGCGAGGTCGAAGTCGTTGCCGTTGCGCCAGGCTTCTCCTCCTTCGACGCCAACCGAGGTGACTCCGGGCGGCGTGTTGTCGATCCGTGCCGTGACGGTTTCCGAGTTACCGCCATTTCCCGCAGCGTCCTGCGCCGAGACGAGCAACGGCTGACTCCCATCTGGGACCCGTTCGGTTTCGACGACCGCGATGTGTCCCAATCCGTTGGGACAGGGAATCCGCTGCGAGTAGTCACAGCTGTGGGGATCGGAGCCATCGCTCGTATTCGCGAGGTAGGCGGCCGCTTCCCTTACGCCGACGTTGTCCGTGGCTTCGTAGTCGAGTCCCTGCTTACCCCGCACCCATTCGCCGCGCGCGAGCGGGGTATCGGGGATGACCTTCACCGACGGCTCCGAGTTGTCGACGACCGTCGCTTCGGCTGTGAAGGTCTGCATGTAGTTGAGCCCCCGACCCGAGCAGAACTGGGCCGAGGTGGCGCCGACGCAGACGACCCGCTGGACGATCCTGGTTGCCCCGCCCAATTCGTAGGCGCGCGGCCTGGGCCAGCTCGACGCCTGTGCTGCCTGAGACGACGGGCAGTGACGATTCGCCCGCACGTTCTTGATCGTCGCGTCGGAGCCGTCCGGGCGCACTCCGTAAAGCTGCAGGGCGTAACGGCAGTCCCGACGTTGAGCGTGACCGGACCAGCGCAGCCGCGAGAACGCAGTTCCCGGAGGCGCATTCAGGACGAAAGCTGACTGCGCGCCCTGAGCGACGTGGCCACTCTGGACAACGTTGGCGGTGACAAGCCCTCGCAGCCCGGGACCCAGGGGATTGCAGGCACGCCGCCATCGCATGCCTCGCGTCGCGAGGTTTTCAAAGGCGGTGCTTGCGAATTCACCGGCGTCGGCCTGACAGGCGAGAATCGTGAATTCGCCAGCCGTTGCCCGGCTCGGAGTCGCCATCGCCAGCGCACTCGCAAAGAGCACTGCGATCACCGCCAGCCAGCGCCCGGACCGCCGACCGACACTTGTGAAGGCCGCCGGCATCATGGTCCTCCGAACTGCGGGGCTTCGCCGGCTGGCACCGGAGCCGGTCGGGCGCTTTCGGATGACGTCGATTCGGGCGCCTGGTATTCGGCCGAGGATTCCGTGGCCGGGTAGTCGGGCGAGGAGGGTTCGAAGGTCTGTTCGGGGGGCGGCGGAGGCGGTTCTGCCTGCGGCTTTTCTTCGACTTCGGCCGGGGGAGGAGCGGCTTCCGTGGTGGTCGGTTCTTCGCTCGCCGGAGCCGGAGGCACGACCGGAGTCGCTTCCGTCTTTTCGGGTGGAGGCGGGCTCTGCTTCTGTTCGGGTTCCTCCGTTCCCGCGATCAGGCCGGTCGCGGCGCCGATCGGGTCGATGCCCTGGTTGGCGCAGTAGGTGGCAGCACCGCCCCCGATCGTCACGCAGCTCGCCAACACGGCGGCGACAGTTCCGGGCCGCGCCGCGGCGAGCGGCGTGGGATCGACCGCCCGGTAGTAGGTCGCGCTGGCCTGCTGCTTGACTTGAGCAGCGCCGCCGAGCACCTGCTGCTTAACCGAGGAGAGCCCTTCAGCGGTGCGATGGGCAAGGCGCGCAAGCACGCCCGGGCTCGCCCCTTCGACGGCAGGGACCGGCAAGAGGGCGCCAGCCTTCTCGCGCCACTCGTTCAAGCGCTCGTTGAAGAGCTCGCAGCGTTGGCAGCGGCTCAGATGCAGGCGAGCCTTGACCGATTCCGCCGAGGTCGCAAGGCCGCAGGCGAGGCGCATGACCAACGGCTCGCCACGCTCGCAGCCCCCACCCGACAAGCGGATGAGAGCGACGCGCGCCTCGCCGATGATCTCGTGGAGGTAGTACTTGACGGTCCGTTCGGGCAATCCCAGCCGGGAGGCGATCTCAGGTGCCTTGTAGCCGGCGCCGTAGAGGGCGAGGACATCGCGACGGGGCTCAGACAGCGAGGAGGAGACCTCTTCCGCCAGTCTGGTCAGGTCGACCTCGTCCTCGTGGGCGATCAGCTCATCCGCGGGGCCGGGCTCTTCGGAGACGAGGGCCTGCAGTGCGCCCTCGCTCGGATCGACGGGGCGCTCGTGCGCCTGGTATCCAGCTTCGCGACCGAGCACCCGATGCGCGGTCGTGCGAATCCAGGTGTAGACCTGGCCCGGCGCCGAGATGCCCTCCGCCTTGTCGACGAAGCGATCGCACGCGATCTGGATCGCTTCGTCGATCTCCTCGGCCGAGCTCTCGGGATGCTGCCCGGCGAGCTGGGTGCGCAGCCTCTGCCCGCGCTCGCCTCGGATGACGCTCTGGAACAGAGCCTCGACGTCGTTTTTAGGGGCGATCGCGCTGGCGCGAGTGGGGTCCATCACTACTACAGAGCAACTTGGAGCGAAAGTGGACAGTCCTTCCGCTTGCTCTGTGGTTCCCATCGACGCCTCCGATGAGCGTGGAGCCGCGATTCGGCTCCGCTACAAAGAACCTCTTCAGCAAAGTCTACCCACTTTCGGGTAGCGCAACCCAGAGGGAAGCCGGCGGAGCGGAGATCTCTGAGATGCGCCCTCTCGAACTTGCGTTGCCCCACGTCTCGACGTAGCGCGCGAAGTGGTGGCAGGCGATGACCATGCCGGCGCTCAGATAGAGCCGATGCGCGTCGGCGCGGTCGAGGCCGACCCCGGAGTCGAGGTGAAACTGGTCGCAGCCCAACCGACCCGCCTCCTCCAGTAGCCAATCGAGCAACGCCCGAGCGTGCCCGCGACGCCTTGCGTCGGGCAAGGTCGAGAGGTCGTCGACGTAGAGGTAGTGGCCCCAGGCGATGCTATGCAGGGTGCGAAAGCCCGCCACCCCGGCCGCCTCTGGCTCGCCATCCTCGAACACGCCGACAAGTCGGTAGCCCTCTGCTCGCTGAACCTTGTCGACTACGTGGACGAACGCCACCTCATCGACGAGGTCGGCCCTCAGTGCCTTCATGACACGAAAGGCCGAGCCGGTGTCGGGGGGAAGCACCTCGCGGATCACGGTTCCACCCCGAGTCCGACACCGGACGATCGGGCGAGGGCATCGATGAACGGCTCGCGGATAGCCGGATCGCAATTTTCGGCCTCAAGCCTTTGCTTCTCGTCATCGGGATCAGCGCCGGCCGGGTGATCCGGTCCGGGGCCGCAGGAAAGCGGCATCGAAGAGTGCCCGTCCCAGGGGACGCCGGGAAAGGTGGCGTCAATGACGATCCGCCGACCATCCACGGTGGCGGTCAAGTAGCGATGGACATCCACAAGCCCTGCGTCAGGCACGGCGGCAGCGACCTCTGCGCCGAAGAGCTCGTCCGCCCGATCGCGTTCCAGCCGATAGACGCGATGCACGATCAGCGGCTGCGTGTCGGGGAATCGCTCGGCGAGAGCTTCGGCCAGGAATAGATGCTTGGTGGAGCAGGTGCCGCGCCGCTCGCGCAGCATTCCCTCAACGTTGCGATCGCTAGGCCGGCCGTAGTCGAGCGAGCGCACGGCCTCGACCAGCTCGGTGAGCGACGATGGGGAGTCTTGTGAAAAAAGAGGGTTTATGGCGGCAAGAGTATTGGCGCATCGCGGCTGGTCGTCTCGGGCCAGTGGCTACTGGGCACGACTGGTGACTCTCGATCTCCGGCGATGACCCCGATTGCGAGCCCTCTGTGGGAACGACTGCGGGCAAGCGGGCACTTTCGGAAAGTACGGAGCGGGTGGCGAAGTAGGGTTGCCGCGTGCCCGACGCCGGCCTGACGATCACCGCTGAGATCGACGGCCGCTGCGTGTCACGCAGCGAGGTTCTCGAATGGGAGGCGGGACGGGCAAGCAAGGTCTGCAAGAAGCTCGGCGTCACGGCGCCGCCCAGTGACCTGGCTGCGCAACGGCAGGCCTTGGTCGCAAGGAAGCTGGAACTCGGCCATGAGACCCTTGAACGACTGCTGGCCCGCGAGCTGCAGTGGTCTGAGCGAGGCGCCCGGCTCCTCGCCAGGCTCTCGCGAGGGCGACGCCGGCTCTGCACTATCGAGTTGACGGGCAACAGTGGCTCGGCAGAGGTGATGCCGCGCTACTACCAGGACGCGATGGAGACCGGAGACGAGGCAGCCTTGCTCGCCGCCTGTCCGGACCACTACATCCTCTGCGCGAGCGGCGACGGCCTGCAGCAGGTCGTCGAGACCACGGGCGGCTCACCGCTGGCGGCGCGGATATTCCTCGATGAGAGCGACCTCAGCGCGGCCACGACTGAGGCGGACCAGGCGTTCCCCGTTCAGTGGGTTGCCGTGGGCGGCACCAGCCCCAACGGCCCTTCCACCGGAGCCATCCGCCACCAGTTCCGAGACGAGCCACACGGCTTCACGGTTCGCCTCACCGGCGAGTTCCCAGCCGCCACCCCGCCCACTTTGATCCGCGCGCATCAGTGGCACCTTGCCTGCGAGTTCTCCAACTGGATCGAGGCCGCGAACTCCCTTGCTGACTGATCGGCAGTGGCGTCAACGTATGCTCCTCGCTTGACCGGCCAGAGATTCAACGTACGTCGATGCCTCCAGAGCGAGGTGCCGACCGTCTTGGAGCTGTGGGCGCAGGCTCGGAGCGAGCATGCGAGTAGACCCGATCGCCTCGATGACGTCGTGCAACTCGTCGGTCCAGAGTCTCCTGCCGCCCTCCTGGTGGCCGAGCAGGACGGCGAGGTCGTCGGCGCTCTGATCGCCGCCTGGGACGGGTGGCGAGGGAACATGTACCGGCTTGCAGTTCGTGACGAGCATCGACGGGAGGGCATCGGGCTCGCCCTGACCCGGGCGGGTGAGGACTACCTACGGCAATGCGGGGTACGTCGAGTCACTGCCCTTGTCGCCTTTGACGACGGGGTTGCAGGTGGTTTCTGGGAGGCGGCCGGCTATCCAATGGACCGCGAGATCGGCCGGCGAGTCCGCAACTTGTAGGCGGGACGAGATTGAAACCGGACTCAGAGTTGGCAAGGACGAGCGGATGAGCGTTCATCGCGCCCGAGTAACTTGGGATGCGGATGGAAGCGATGTCCGCGCTCACACTGTCGATCTCGCGGGCCAGAGACTCGCCGCTTCCAGCGCGCCGGATTTCGGCGGCAACCCCGAAAAGGCCGATCCCGAGGAGATGTTTGTCGCTTCGCTATCGAGCTGTCACATGCTCTGGTTCCTCGCCCTTGCGCGGACCGAACGAGTCGGCGTGACTGCATATGAAGACGAGCCCGAGGGAACGATGGACGGCGACAAGTTCATCCGCATTGTGCTGCGCCCGCGAATTGTTTTCGAGGGCGAGATCGACGGCGAGCGACTTGATTCGCTGCATCGCCGCGCCCACGAGCGCTGCTTCATCGCCAGCAGCGTCAGCTGCCCGGTCGAGGTCGAGGCACGGGTATGACGGCCTCCGATGGGGCCTCGCGCCACTCTTCCGCCAGCATCGAGTAGACGACGCAGTCGACATAGCGGCCACCGACCAGTTCCGCTTTACGCAATGTCCCCTCTGGCGAAAAGCCAAGACGCTCGGGGACTGCGCGGCTGCGACGGTTCTCGGTGGCGGCCCGTATCTCCACCCGATTGAGCTGCCAAACCGTCAGCGCGTGATCGACGAGAACCCGCACCGCTGCGGTCACGATCCCTCTGCCCTGATGCGCCTCGTCCAGCCAGTAGCCGATGCGGGTTGAGCGGTTGCCCCAATCGACGCCGGGGTAGCCGATCATGCCGATGATCCCGTCGTCGAGGACGATTGCCGCCTGAAAGCCGTCGTTCTCGCTCGCCTGCGAGCGGGTCTTGCGGATGAATTCGAGGGTCTCCTCGAAGCCCTGACCCTCGGCCCAGGGTAGCCAGCGAGCGAGCTGGACTCGGTTCGCTTCGATCAGCGCATGCAGCTCCTGGTCGTCTGCCTCCTTGAGTAGGCGGAGACCGACGTCGTCGGTGACCGATAGCTGTCCCTGCATCGCCGAAACGTACCCTTTGCGCCGTGGCCGAGCTCATGATCTTCGACTGCGACGGCGTGCTGGTCGACAGCGACCGGATCTCGTTGCGCATCCAGGCGGAACGAATCTCAGCGCTCGGCCTAGAGATGAGTTACGAGGAATGCGTCCGAGACTTCCTCGGCCTGGGCATGCCGGCGACGCTGCGCATCCTGACCGAGCGCCTGGGGCGACCGCTCCCCGAAGGATGGGAGGCAGAGCTCGACGCGGCGGTTCGGGATGGCTTTCGGCGCGAGCTGACCCCCGTGCCGGGGATCGTCGAGGCGCTCGAAGGGATCGAGTTGCCTACCTGCGTCGCCTCCAGCGGCAGCCACGAGAAGATGCGCCTCACTCTCGGCCTGACCGGGCTGTGGGATCGGTTCGCTGGGCGCATCTTCTCGGCCGACGAAGTCCAGCTAGGAAAGCCCGCTCCGGACCTCTTCCTGTACGCAGCCTCGCGCATGTCGACTCCGCCGGAGCGATGCATCGTTGTAGAGGACAGCCCGTTCGGCATCGCCGCGGCCAAGGCCGCCGGTATGTCGGCTCTTGGCTTCGCCGCCGCGACGCCCGCTGCACGCCTCGACGGCGCCAACGCTGTCTTTACGGCAATGGAGGACTTGCCGGGGCTCATCTCCGGCGTCACATGAGGATCGCCGTGTAAAATGCGCTGCGGGGTTGGCCATGACCCACTGAACAATCGGCATACCATCCGCCCGGTGAACGTCCGCCACATGTTTCCCGATGAGCTGGAGGCTGCGGTCGGCGTGTGGCACGCGGCGAACGTCGCCCGAGGCGCTCCTCATGGAGCGGAGCGCACCGCCCGCATCCGTGAGAAATGCTCGGCCTCAGATGCCCTGGCGTTCGTGGCGCTCAGGCCAGAGATCGTCGGCATGGCGCTCGCCGAGCCTGGCCGCTTCGATGACGGTGCTTCGCGAACCTCGATCTCGTGCGTGCCGCCTCCGAGCGTCTCCACGAGCGCTTTCGTCGGGAGATCGGCAGGACCGAAGACGACCCGGCCGACCGGCTGGCGGGGCTCACCGAGCAGATGAGTTGGTTGCGAGAGATCGGCTTCGCCGAGGTGGATTGCCACTTCAAGTGGCTCGAGCTGGCCCTGACCGTGGCTGTGAAAGCGCCGGCCGCTACTGGGTGACGAGGGCGACGGTGAATCCGTCATAGCCCTTGCCGCCGACCGTCTGGATCGTCGTCGCGGCGACTCGCCCCTCTGCGGCGACCATCTCGTGCAGACGGCGCTGGGCCTGCACCTTCAGATCCTCGCTTTCGGAGTCCGCGAGGGAGCCGTCGCGAACGACGTTGTCGGCAACGATCAAGCCGCCGGGACGGGAATGCTCCAACGCCCAGGCGAAGTACGCCGGGCTGTTCTCCTTGTCGGCGTCGATGAAGGTGAAGTCGAACGGGCCCGCGCCCTCGGAATGCAGTTCGGGCAATACGTCGAGCGCCGGCCCGACGCGTAGATCGACCACGCCTTCCAGGCCGGCCCGAGCGATGTTCTCGCGAGCGACCTCCGCGAAGGTGGGGTCGGCCTCCAAGGTGACCAAACGGCCGCCCTCGGGCAGCGAGCGTCCCAGCCAAATCGTGCTGTAGGCGCCGAGCGTCCCGAACTCGAGGATCGTCGTCGCCCCGATCGACCTAGCCAATAGGTAGAGCAGCTTCCCTTGCGGCGGCGAGACCTGAATCGCTGGCAGGCCGCCGTTCTCGCTGGCGATCAGAGCAGCCTCCAGCGCGGTGTCGTTTGGAGCCAGAAGCTCCGCGACGTACTCGTCGACCGCGGTCCATTGGTCTTGTGACACGGCTGACTGTCTATCACCGGAGGCGAACGGCATCCACCACGTCGCCGTGCCGGGTCTGGGCCGCCAAGCCGATCATCGACATCCTTGTCGGGGTACGCAGTCTTGCCCTGCGTCGCTTACGTTCGATCCAACATTCGCTCTGCGCGGGCGAGGAGCTTCGATGGCCTGGTGCCAAGGCCATCGGCGATCCGCCAGATCGTCTTCAGCGTGGGGGTCTTAGCTGCCCGCTCAAGCTGGCCGAAGTAGGCGCGATCAACCCCGCACGCAAGTGCGGCAGCTTCCTGACTCAAGTCGCGTTCCTTCCGAAGCTCTCGAAGTGCGTCGCCGAAGGCCTGTTGGCGCGAGTGGGCCATGCAGCCCGCAGCCTTTCTGGCAGCGGCTTATTGCGCCACGGGCTAAAGTACCCGGCCGTCCGAGGGGCAAGAAAGTGACCAGACGGAATCCGTCCCCTTCGTCGAAGCCTTTACGCTGCATGCGTTTCGCCCTGAGACTCTGATAAGAATCCCGCGGGTCCACGGAACGTCTTGAGTCCGAAATGGGAACTGCCGAGAGGCGATCTACAGCAGAGGAGGCGGCCGGTACATGAGCAAGCCGAACACCCAGGGATCACGACGGTCGGGGTCGAACGTCCACCCGCTTGCAGCCCGGGCTGCGCTCCTTGCTGGGATTCTCGTTGCCCTCCTGCTTGCTCCGTCGACGGCTTCTGCCACGGCATTGCCGACGACGATCACCGAAAACATGACGCTCACGGCCGCCGGCAACCCCTACACCGGCAGTCCGACGATCGAATCCGGCGTGACGCTCAAAGCCGAACCAGGCGTCAGATTCAACATCGGCAAAATGATCGTCAAAGGCACGCTGAAGGCGGAAGGCACCGCCGAATCGCCTGTCGTCTTCACCACGGCAGCTAAAGAACCCAAACCAGGCGGCTGGAGCTACATCAAGTTCGAACCGGGCAGCGGCGCCTCGGTACTCGACCATGCCGAAGTCAACTATGGAGCCTCCGGGGAAGTCGGCGTTCTAGAAATTTACTCCTCCTCGCCACAGATCACGTATACGACCCTGCGCGAAAACGAATCCTCCGCGATCAAGGTCCACGGTGGCAGCCCCGAAATCGCCCACGACACGTTTACTCACAACGGCCACTACTTCCTCGGACGCGACACGGTTACCTACAGCTTGACCGCGACCGAATCCGGTGAAGTCAACTTCCATGACAACACGATCACCGGAAGCGGTGGCGCTGGCATCAACGTCTCCGATTCCGTATCAGGCGAAGTCAACATCAACAACAACACGATCGAAGGCAGCGGTGCATCCGGCATTTCTGTTTCGGACACGCCCACGACGGGAGCGGCGGGGAGCATAGGCGGCAACGTCCTGATCAAAAACGGCGGTGAACAGGCGCTCTCCTACTCGGGGACCAACATCCCCAACAACATCACGGAAAACACGCTCAAAGAAAACCTCAACAACGTGATCAAGGTCTCGGGGACCGTGGCCCATAGCTCGACGTGGGGCAATGGAGGTGGCCCGGTCAGACTTGGCGAAGTCACCATCGCTAAAGAAGCGACGTTGACGATCAACCCTGGGGTGGTCTTTTACCCCGGCAAGATCATCGTCAAAGGAACCCTGAAGGCAGAAGGAACCTCAAAAGAACCGATCATTTTCACCTCAAGCGCCAAAGAACCCAAACCGGGAGCCTGGAACTACATCAAGTTCGAACCTGGCAGCGGTGCCTCGGTGCTCGACTACGCCGAAGTCAACTACGGCGCCTCCGGCGAAGTCGGCGCGCTCGAAATCTGGGGTGTCTCGCCAAAAATCACTCACAGCACCTTCCGTGAAAACGAATCCTCCGCGATCAAGGTCCACGGTGGCAGCCCCGAAATCGCCTACGACACGTTCATCCACAACGGCCACTATTTCCTAGGCCGGGACACGATTACTTACAACCTGACCGCTACCGAATCGGGCGAAGTCAATGTTCACGATAACGCGATTTCTGGAAGCGGCGGTGCCGGCATCAACGTCTCGGACTCCGTCGCAGGAGAAGTCAACATCAACAACAACTTGGTCGAAGGAAGCGGGGCGACGGGTATCTCGGTATCGGACACTCCAACCACCGGCGCTGCCGGCAGCATGGGCGGCAACGTCCTGATCAAAAACGGCGGCGAACAGGCTCTCTCCTACTCAGGGACCAATATCCCCAACAACATCACGGAAAACACGCTCAAAGAAAACCTCAACAACGTGATCAAGGTTTCGGGGACCGTTGCTCAGTCTTCCACCTGGGGCAAAGGCGCGGGAGCAGTCAAGTTGGGCGAAGTGACCATCGCCAAAGAAATGACGTTGACGATCAAACCTGGCGTGGTCTTCTATCCGGGCAAGGTCATTGTCAAAGGAACGCTGAAAGCGGAAGGCACGGTCGAAGAACCAATCGTTTTCACCTCAAGCGCCAAAGAACCCAAACCGGGAGCCTGGAACTACATCAAGTTCGAACCTGGCAGCGGTGCCTCGGTGCTCGACTACGCCGAAGTCAACTACGGCGCCTCCGGCGAAGTCGGCGCGCTCGAAATCTGGGGTGCCTCCCCCAAAATCACGCACACGATCTTCCGCGAAGATGAAACGTCGGGCATCAAGGTCCACGGCGGCAGCCCTGAAATCGCCCACGACATCTTCATTCACAACGGCCACTACTTCCTTGGGCGAACGACCCTGAGCTACAACGCCACCGCCTCAGAACCAGGCGAAGTCAACATCCACGACAACATCGTCGAAGGCAGCGGCGGAGCGGGAATCTCGGTCTCAAACACCTCGGCGGTCGGCGCCGGGGGAGTCCTCGCTGGCAATCTCGTGATTGGCAGTGGCGGAGCGGGCCTCACTTATTCCGGGAACGACATACCGGGGGACATCACCGAAAACACGCTCATCGCCAACGCCAACAACTACATCGGCGTCTCCGGAACCGTCGCGCACTCCTCAACTTGGAAAAAAGGAGGCACGATCGTCCAGGGCACCGGGGAAGTGACGATTGCCTCGGGGGTGACGCTGAACATCAAACCCGGTGTGATCTTCTTGCCGAACAAAATCATCGTCAAAGGAACGCTCAATACCGAAGGCACTAGCTCGGAACCAGTCGTATTCACGGGCGCCAAAGAAGAAAAAGCCGGAGAATGGAGCTACATCAAATTCGAACCCGGCAGCGGGGAATCGGTCCTAGACCATGCTGAAATCGCCTATGGCGGCTCAGGCAGCGGCGTCGGCATGATCGAAGCCAAGGGCTCTCATCCCACGATCACCAACTCGACCATCCGCAAGTCGAGCAACTACGGGATCAAGGTCACCGAATCAGGCTCCCCGAGGATCGAATGGGATCGCTTCCGCAGCAACACGAACGGCATCTCCTACAGCGGCACCGGCAACCTCTCGGCTCCCAACAACGACTGGAATTGCGCGAGCGGCCCGAAGCCGGCCGGCTGCGGGGACTCGGTGACGACGAACGTGAGCTGGAAACCCGCTGTCGAACTGCCCGAACTTGCCGGCCACTGTCGGGGCAAGGAATCCCAATGCGGAGAAGGAGCCGATCCGGTCAGCCTCGCCACCGGCCAGCTCGACTATTCCCATCAGGATCTGCTGCTGTCCAACAAGAGCGAAATGCCGCTCGAATTCACCCGCGCCTACAACTCCGGCAGCACCTCGGACACCGGCCTTGGCCCGGGTTGGTCGCAGACGGGGCTGGCCAGCGCTATGGAATTGGCATTCGGCGAAGTCCTCGTTGTGCGCCAGGACGGTCGCCAGGACATCTTCGAAAAAACTGAAAGCGGCTACAAAGCGCCCTCAGGCGTGACCGACACGCTCGCCAAGGTCGAAGGCACCTTCCAGCTAACGACCCTCCAAGGCGCGGTTTACCGCTTTGACTCAAGCGGCCGCATCGCCTCGATCACCGACAGCCACGGCCTCAAAACGACCTACGCCTACAACGCCGAAGGCCGACTGGCGACGATCACTGATCCCTCGAGCCAGACGCTGACCTTCGCTTACAACGGCTCGAATCACATCACCTCGGTCAAAGATTCGACTGGGCGCGAAATCAAATTCGCTTACTCGGCGGCAGGAGACCTGGAAACCGTGACCGACGCCTTGGGTGGCGTGACCAAATATGCCTACGACGCCCAGCACCGGCTTACCTCGATCACCGACCCACGTAGCAACGTGATCCTCAAAAACGTCTACAACGGCGAAGGCAAGATCACCGAACAGGAAGACGGCCTCGGCCACCTCTGGAAACTTGAATACAAACCGAGCGAAACGATCGTCACCGAACCCGAAGGCGGTAAACGCAAATACGGCTTCGACGGCCAGGATCGCGTCGTATCGGAAACCGACCAGCTCGGCCACATGACGACGATTGCCTACGACGAAGCCGGCAACGTCCGCGAAGTCATACAGCCGGGCGGTGCCAAATGGGCCCTCGGCCACGATGCAGCCGGCAACCTCACCTCGGTCAAAGACCCCGAAGGCGGGGAACGCGACTACGAATACAACGCCCAGAACCGGCCCACCTCCTTTACCGATGCACGCGGGAACACCTGGAGCTACGAATGGTCCAAAGCGGGCGACTTGCTGAAGATTGCCGAACCTGAAGGAAGCGAAACGACCTTCACCTACAACGAATCAGGCCAGCCGCTGACGAAGACCGATCCCGACAAACACAAAACCGAATTCAGCTACGACTCGCGTGGCAACGAGCTCAGCGAAACCGATCCGCTCAGCCACAAAACGAGCTTCGAATACAGCAGCCGTAACTATCTGATCGCCAAGACGGCGCCGGGCCTGAAAGCCGAAAAATTCGAACGCGACGCCTATGGCGACCTGCTTGTGCGCACGACGCCCGAAGGCCACACGACTAAATACGAATACGACAAAAACGGCCTACCGATCCGGGTCACCGATCCGGGTGAAGACGTCTGGAAAATCGAACGCAACGCGATGGAGCGGCCCACGCTCTACACCGATCCTCTCGAAGGACAGTTCAAAATCTCCTACAACGGCGACCTCAAGCAGACCAAAGTCGTCAACCCCCGTGGCAAGGAAACCACCTACGCCTACGACCTCGCCAACCAGCTCACCGAAGTCGATCGCCCTGAAGGCGAAGACTGGAGCTTCGGCTACGACGCTCGCGGCAACCGCACGAGTACGATCGATCCGCGCGAACACGAAACGAGCTACGAATACGACCTGCTGAACCGCATGACCGAGGCGTCGGAACCACTCGGGGTCACGACCGAATACGGCTATGACGCTAATGGGAACCTCACCTCGGTCAAAGATCCACGCGGCTACACGACGAGCTACGGCTACGACAAACTCAACCGCCTCACCGAAGTCGCCCAGCCGCTCGAAGAGACGACCACCTACAGCTACGACGCTGCCAGCAATCCGCTGACGAAGACCACGGCCGCCGGCACGCTCGAATACGGCTATGACGCCGCAAACCGTCTGACGGAAGTGAGCGAAGGCGAATCAACGCTGCGTTCCTACGGTTATGACGCCGCCAACCGCACGACCAGCGCAACTGACGCGCAGGGCGACAAACTCGAAGTCGGCTACAACGAAGACGGCCTCGTCAGCTCGATCAACGATGGGCGGGGCCAATCGCTGACGCGCAACTACAACTCGCGCGGGCTGCTGACCAAACAGGTCGACGGCCGCGGCACGCTCGAATACGGCTACGACAAACTCGACCGCCTGACCTCACTGACCGACCCGCAGGGCAAATCCCTCGGCTTTGGCTATGACCCGGAGGGCGACCTGACTGAAGTAACGCGCCCAAATAGCGTCACCACGACCAACGTCTACAACGATGCCGGACGCTTGGCCGAAACGACTTCGATCGAAGGCGGCGAATCGCCCACGACGCTCGAATCGCTCAAATACGGATACGACGCCGCCGGCGATGTGACCAGCAAGATTGACCAGCGCCTCGAACAGGAAACCACCTACGCCTACGATGCCCTCAACCGCCTCACCGAATTCAATCCGCCCGGTGAAGGCTCGACCGTCTACGGCTACGACAAAGCGGGCAACCGCACTGAAGCTGGCGGCACGACCTACACCTTCAACGCTCTCAACCAGCTCGTCGAAGCTTCGGATGGCACCACGTATAGCTACGACGGCGCCGGGCGGATGGTCGAAAAGGTCACCGGTTCTGAAAAAACGAGCTATGACTGGGAATTGCTAGACCATCTGGCCAAAATCGAAGGATCGAGCGGAACCACGAGCTACGCTTATGACGCTTTGGGACGCCTTAGCGAACGCACTAGCGAATCGGGCATCCAGGTCGCGCACTACGGCGACCTCACCGACATGCCGACCTACGACGTCAACGGAGAAGGGAAAACCGTCACCAGCTATGTACAAGGAGCGCACGGGCTTGTAGAGCAGCGCTCCGGCGAAGCGACCGCGTACCCGCTTGCCGACGCTCACGGCGACATCACCGCAATCGCTGGCCCGACTGGTGGGGTGGAATCCCGGCAGAGCTACGATCCCTGGGGTGTACAGCTCTCGGGTCCGACGCTCGAAATGGGATATCTCGGTGCGCAAGAGCGCCGTGCTGACCCGGTGTCAGGGCTTATACAAATGGGGGCTCGCTCCTACGATCCAGCGCTCGGCAGCTTCATCACTGAAGACCCGATGTTGACCACGATTGGGGCCGCGCAGGTCAGCAACCGCTACGCGTATGCCGCTGATCGCACGCCAAATCTCACCGATCTAACCGGAAGGTATCCCTTCGAAAGCGTGGTAAATGGTGCGAAGGAAATGGTCGAATCTTGGGCAGAAGACCCGCTGAATTTCGGCGACCCCAGGGAACTAGTCACGGCTGCACAGGAATACTGGGTGCAAAGCGAAAGCCCACTTGCCTATCCTGCGGGTTCCCTGGTCAGCATCATCGACCTCGCGGTGAATCCAAGTCGCCTAGACGACTACATGAAGTACAACCATCTGCCCGGTAAGCAGCTGCTCGAAGACTGCTACAACGGCGGCCATCCGGCGCGCACGATCGGCAGTATTACGGGGGCTGTTGGTGGCTTCGGGGCCGGGGTTGCATCGGCGGCAGGAGATCTAGGTATGCGTTCTGTCGGTGTCGGGGTCGTCAGTGGAGCAGCCGGGTCCGGGCTTGGTGCAACTGTCGGCACCCTTGGCGGCTGCGGGGTCGGCGTTATCGCGGGATTGGTGGGATAACTCTTCGATCCGACGGAGGGCAATCTGTATGGCAGAGATCGAGCTGATAAGGCCAAACGGGTATCGAGTTGATCGCGGACGAGAGTACCGCGTGGATATCGACGGCCAAAAGGTCGGGAGCATCAAAATCGGCGAAACCAAGGTTTTCACCATCCCGTCAGGTCGACACACGCTACAGCTAAAGCAGGACTGGGGCTCAAGCGAAAAGCTACAAGTTGATCTTGGCGATAATGATCGGGCGCAGTTTGTGTGCGCTCCCAGGATCAAGCAGAATGAGGAAACCGTGATGGTCGGCTTCCGTGTGCTCTACTGGGCGACCATTGGCAGCAGGCGCTATATCGACCTTCGCCCAGGTGACGAAATCGCTGCTGCTGAGAGTGAGCCAAAACGTGGACCGCTTGGCTTGACTGGACTTAAGCTCTTTGGGATCGCTCTTGTGATTGGCGTCGCCTATTGGGTGTTGACGGGGCAAAGCATCGTGGCCTGGGGAGTTGTAGTGGCTGCGGTGGCTTTTGTGGCTTCAGGCCTCGTCGGTAGAGGGATAGGCAAGGGGGCTGGTCAGATCAGCAGGGAAGCCCAGAAGCGTCGGGACGGCTGACCGAGCCCGTAATCGCACAGCTTGTTCTCGATCCCTGCTCTGATGTAGTCGAACGGATGGAGAGCGCCTCCGGCCGCTAACGGCAGCCACCTCGTCGTTGGCGGGCCACAGCCTCCACCGACGTCCGCGGTGCGCGACGATAAGGAAGATCCTCTCCAGCGTCGCGCAGGTCGCGGACGTATGGACCGACCGAGCTTCTGCCGAGGTCCAAGGCTTCGGCTATCTCGCTTTCCCGGCACCCTTCCCTCCAGAGCCGGATGAGCAACTGGTCGCGCTCGACTTTGGTCGGGGCTTCTCCGGGCAGGAATTCTGGCGGGGCAAGCGGGCGTATATGCCAATTCGCTACGCCGGCAAACAGCTCAGCGAAGGGGACACCCATTGCGCAGGCCAGTCGGATGACCGTGAAGACCCTGAAGTTCCGGCTGCTCCGCTCGAAGTCGACGAGATCGCTCCGGCTCATGGAGGCCCGATCAGCCACCGCCTGCTGAGAGAGGCCGGCCCGTAGTCGAGCCTGCCTTGCGTTGTCTCCGAGGAGATCGATCGCCGTGTGGGGCGCAGGCGGGGACTCCTCCACGCGAAAGGAGCCCGACGCCGGATCCCAAGCCACCCCGGCGGTGATGAGACCGCACCGCACGTTGAGGCTTCCCGCCAGTTTGAGAACGAGCGCGAGCTGCGGGACCTTCGACACTCCCCGCTCGATCCGAGAGAGATGGCTGAAGTGAGTCTCGGCGGCTTCAGCGAGCTGTCGAAGCGTCAAGCCCGACTCGGCGCGGCGAAGCCTGACGTTGACCCCGATGCGCTCGGCGATGTCCTCGTTGGAGGCTTCGTCGGTCCTCGGTATGGCGGCGTCACGCTGGGGTTCCTCCCCTCGGATCGAACCGGCAGGCGTCGGGCACGTCGGTCGCCTGCGACGAGCTCTGGCGTGAGCGGCCCTCGTCGGTGGCCGACGGTAGCCGAGGGGCTCGCCGCGCTCACGCAGCCGATGCACCGTCGCCGAGACCGTTCCGGGCGAGGTGCCCAGCGTCTCGGCGATCTCCCGCGCCATCTTGCCCTCGTTCCAGAGGTGCTTGATATCGAAGTCGAGGCTGCATTCGGGACGCCGAGCGCGTCCGCTGCCGCCCGCATGGAGAGTGGGACTCCAAGTGATTCCCCCGAACAGGAGGTCGGGGGGAACTTCAAGCGAGCGGGCCAGCGCGAGGAGGATCTTGATCGACGTCTCCCGAACGCCCCGCTCGATCAGGGAGAGGCCGTTCTTGCCAAGGCCCGCTCTGCACGCGAGCGTCGCCTGGGTCAGATGGCGACGCTCGCGGGCATTGCGGATATTTGCCCCGACGATCGCAGCCGCCTCTCGACGGCCTATGACCGGAGCGGTCGGCGGCGCTGGCTCGAAGGCCGACACGTTGCCGGGCAGGACGAGGAAGAAGCCGGCGAGGCGTTCTCGGCGAGGGTTCTGGGATCCGCGCATGATCTGCCCAGGGTTCCAGTAGATGCGCTCAGCGAGCTCGTCGACTGAGGCGCCCAGTGGGTGCAGGAGTCTCAGTGCCGTGGTCAGGCGCAGATCGTGAGCCTCGTCACCCTCAAGCCCCGAGACCCTGCTGACGTGCATTCCGGCCAGGCGGCTGAGGTCAGTACGTGAGAGGCCGGCACGGTGCCGAAGCTGGCGGAGGTTGATCGAGAGCCGGTCTGCGAAGGGGCTCCCAACTCCGGTTTCCGGCCGGCAGTCCTCGCATCGAGTCGAGGAGTCGTCGCCCGGTTCATCGACAAGCTCGCGCCCGCACTCGACGCATCGGCCTGGCTCGGGCTGTGCCTCCACGGCCCGTGCTTCACGCGGGCGACTGTTCGCGGTCGCCATTTGCGGTTCTTCGAGGGCCGGAGCAGGAAGCGGCTCCCGCAACCAGCGCGGGAGCAGCCCCTCCCTGTGGCCTGCGCTCCGACCCTCGAACAACCGCCAATGACGGCGACCCCGCCGTGGCGTCGCGGCTAGCCATCGCCGAGGATGAGGAGCCCGCTCGGGTAGTCGCCCGGCGGGTCGCCGGGGTGGACGATGGCTGCGACGATCACGTGGCGCCGCCCCCTGTCCTCGGCGGCATCGCGCTCGCCGAGCTGGCCGCCTGCGAGCACGGGGGTTCCCACCTGGAGGCCCGGAAGGGTCCGCTCCGCCAGCGACTCGGGGACTTCCACCTCGCAGCTCGCCCACGTCCATAGCTGCTGGGGGCGTCCGGGGTCTCGGACCGGGAACGCCATCTCAAAGAGAGCGACGACGTCTCCCTGCGGGCCGCGGGCCTGCCGCGCCTCGCCGCAGACGGTGCCCGTCACCACGAGGTGGTTGAGCCCGGGCGGCGTCGGCTCGGGGAAGGGGACGCTGCCAACCGACCCGTTCCACGGCCGACATCTCCACCCGCTCATCGCGCCCGCCCTCCTTCGGGCGCGAGTCCTCGGGGGCCGAGGCAGCGCGCGGGGGCTTCCGGCGTCGGAATTCCCCGCGCGCTCCCTGCGAGAGCCCCGGCCCCCGAGGACTCGCATCTCCCGCTGCGGCGTCGGCGCCTCATCGCCGCTTCGCCTCCGCCAGCGCGTAGGAGCGCGGCTTCGGCTTGGCCAGCCGCACCTTCTCCTGCTTCTGCAAGCGGCCCAGGCAGTTCGCCACCGCGCCCGAGGAGTGCCCGATCGCCTTGCCGATCGCGCTCGCGGTGTGCGGCGCCTCCCCTTTGTGCCGGCGCATGTGAGCGAGGACGAGTTTGTCCAGCTCACCCGGGCCGAGGCGGCCGCGCTTCGATTTCGCCTTGGGCGTCTTGCCCGACTGCCTCCTTGCCCGTTTGCCCGTGTCGTTCTGTTTCTCGACTGATCGCTTCTCTTTCATGCTGCCTCTCCTCGTGTCTCGGTCGCTTTCTGCGTTGGGTTTGGTGGGTCGAGGCGAGCCAGTAGCTCCTCGCAGACGACGACGGCGCGCCGGAAGCGCTCCCAACGCTCCTCGCCGGTTTCCTGCGGCTCGCGCTCGTGCCGCGCTTCGCAGGGGGCTCGTCGCGCGTCCCGGCGTAGGCGCTTCATCACCGTGACGAGGCGCTCGTGCGGCATGGTCAGCTCGACGGCGCTGCGCTCGATCAGGAATCCGAGCCCGACTTCGTCGAACAGGCGCAGGTCATCGCCGAAGGACTCATAGAGCGCCTTGACGGAGACGCCTTCCCTCGCGGCGAGCTTGCGGTCGCTCTCGACGAGGACGGTTAGTCGCCGGAGCAGCAGGCCGTGTAGCGCTTCGCGCTCGTCGGCGCTGATCGTGAGGGTCGCGGTCAAGCGGGCTCACCCGTCCTCGGGTCGATATCCGCCAGCACCTGCTCGCAGGCGACATAGCCCTGGCGGAAGCGCCGCTTCGTTTCGGCATCCTCGCGGCTCTCTTCGCTGTCGCCGAGGACGATGCCGGCTTCGCCGTGCAGGCGCTGCAGCACTTCCATCAGGTCGTGCCCCGGCATCTTCAGCTCGAAGGATTCACGCCCCTCGTCATCGCCCCAGCCGATGTCCTCCAGCAGTTCGAAGTCTTCGCTGAACTCCAGGCCGAGCCGGGCGGCTTTGGCGAAGTCCTTGTCGCGCTCCAGCGCGTCAAACAGGTCGCCCACGGAGCCGAGGTGGTTGCGGACCAGCTCGTAGAGCCCATCGCGCTGCTCGCGGTTGATGGTGATCGTGGTGGCGGGCACGGCGCCCCTCCTCTCGGTAGGGCACCGAAGCCGGCCCCGATGCCGCCCCGGTGGGGGCAACGGCAGTACCGTTTCCGTTGCATCGAAGTCCAAGGCTTCGGTGCCGGCCCCGGGGCGTGTCAGCGCCGCCGGGGCACTTGCTTATGTCGGTCGGCCGACCGTAGCTCCGCCGGGCCGCGAAAGCGAGGCGGAATAGTCCGAAATCGCCGCTAATCCCCGCGCATCGGCGCGATTCGAGGCACTAGTGCCTCGAATAGAGCGCGGAACGAGGCCCGGTTGGAAAAGCCCTGGAAATGCGGAAGTCCCCGACTTGCAGGGACTTCCGCATAGTGGAGCTAGGCGGATTCGAACCGCCGACCTCCTGGGTGCGATCCAGGCGCTCTGCCAGCTGAGCTATAGCCCCGAGTGCGTGGGTGGGAGGATCGTCCCAGCGCCCTCGCAAGGCGAAGGATAACCGCATAGGCTTTAGCTTCCCGCTTTGGGACTCAGCCATGGGCATCCTTGACGAGGCCATTCGAGAGCATCTGGAGCTGAAGCGTCAGCACGGCGCCGGCGATTCCGAGCTGAAGCAGCTCGAGGACGAGGCGTTCGGTCAGGCGGACCGGCCAGGCGACGAGCAAACGTCGGACCCCCTGGCTGAGGCGCCCACCCAGTTCATGGAGCAGCCTGAGGTCGCTGGAGAGCAGGGACCGCGGCGTGAGCCGACGATCGCCGATCTGCAGGAGCCGCCACCTCCGCTCGAGGAGCCCGCCCCCGCGAAGGTGGACACCCCCGCCGAGGAGGCCGCGTCCATCGCTGCCGCGACACCGGTGGAGGAGGAGCCGGCGATGGAGCACGAGATCGTCGTCGACACCGTCGAGGCCTCCGGTCCCAGCACCGAGGAACGCCAGACGATCGCCGAACAGCCAACCGAGATGTTCGACGTCGCGGAGGAGCTGAGCGGACCGCCGAGCCCGACCGACGAGGAGCTGGTCGAGGAGGAGATCGCCGAGCCACGCTTGGCACCCACCGATCCACTTGCCGGTTTGGCTGAGACCGAAGAGGCCGAGGTCAGCGTCCAGGGACCCGCCCCCGACGACGATGACGATGACGAGTACGACGACGAGGACGATGCCTTCTGGAACGAGCAGCGCCTCTCCGACGAACTCGACCAGGCGCTCGAGGCGCCGCGCGATCCTGAGCCTGAGACTCCCGCCGATCCTGAGCCTGAGGCGACGGCCGGCCCGGAGTCTGAGTTGATCCCCGAGCCTGAGCTTGAGGACGAGCCGGATTCTGAGGAATACGAGGAGCCCGACTCGACTGAAGAGCCGGCAGCAACCGCCGAATCGGAGACCGCCGCCGCTCACCAGGAGGAGGACGTGCTCGAGGAGACGCCGGACTTCCTCGAGGAGACCCCTGAGGACGATCAGCTCTGGTTCGAGCAGAAGCCGCCCAAGGACTTCGACTTCGACGACTGATCGCTGGCTGTCGGCTCAGTCGAAGCCGCCTACACTTCCCAATGCGGGGCCATAGCTCAGCTGGCAGAGCGCCGCGTTTGCAACGCGGAGGTCGCCGGTTCGATCCCGGCTGGCTCCACTAGAACGCGTTCATTTGAACCCCCCAGCAGAAGCGGCAAAGTCCACTGCGAGGCTCGGTCGGCACGGCCCATCGGCTAGGCGCAACTTTCGTCCGGCCGCTTAGGAAGCTCACACTGACCGCCGCGTTTCGGTGTTGAATGGGATTCGTGCGTCTCGTCCGATCGCTCGCGGGTGTTGTGCTTTTGCCGACCGTCCTTGCGGTCGCGCTCTTTGCTGCGCCCGCCACCGCGGCACCCCTGCCAGCGCTGATCGGCCAAGTCGGCAGCGCCTCCACCACTGGGTCTGCCACCGCGGCGGGCGGCTGCGACTGCACCGTGGCGCAGATGCACGAGGCCAGCCCCGCCAGCAAGTCCTACGTAATCCCCTACGACGGGGTGATCGTGTCCAGCGCCACCTACGTCGGCAACTACGTCGAACCGGCCGACACCGACACCGTGCGGGTCCAAACGGTGCATAGGACCGGCGCGACGACGGGCACCGTCGCCAGCGAGGGGATCGCCCACCACCTCCTCGGATT
>Ga0207702_10001037_pt1 | contig 28458 bp, 18 predicted proteins | sample KBSCornC62_FD_184302 | JGI IMG/M metagenome (GOLD analysis project Ga0207702, IMG submission 184302) | Corn rhizosphere microbial communities from Kellogg Biological Station, Michigan, USA - KBS Corn C6-2 (SPAdes) (version 2) | ecosystem: Host-associated > Plants > Roots > Rhizosphere > Soil ... | reverse complement strand
CGGGGCCTTCACTCTCGCCTATGTCGAGGAAGTGTTTCGAAATCCGATTTATGTAGAGGGCCTTTGGAACTCATTCCTCATGGCAATCCTGAGTACCTCGCTCGCGCTGGCCATCTCGTTGCCGCTGGCTTTTCTGAGCGACCGTTATCTCTTTCCCGGCAAATCGCTCTTCTCGATGCTCATCCTCGTGCCGATGGTTCTGCCGCCGTTCGTCGGCGCGATCGGCATCAAACAAATCCTCGGCCAGGAAGGCGCGCTCAATGCCCTGCTCTACGCCCTGCATCTTGCAAGCCCGGCACATCCCATCGATTGGCTCGGCTCCAATCCGCTCGCGGGAGTCGTCGTGATGAATGCGCTCCATCTTTACCCGATACTTTATCTCAATCTCGCCGCCGCTCTCGCAAACATCGATCCCGCGATGGAGGAAGCCGCCGAGAATCTCGGCTGCACCGGGCTGCGAAAGTTTCGAAAAATCACTCTCCCGTTGATCATGCCGGGGCTTTTTGCGGGTGGAACCATCGTTTTCATCTGGGCATTCACCGAGCTCGGTGTGCCGCTCATGTTCGATTACCAGCGCGTGACCTCCGTCCAGATTTTCAATGGCCTCCAGGAGATCGGGGGCAACCCTTTCCCCTACGCGCTGGTTGCCGTGATGCTTGTCACGACGGTCGTATTATATGCGATCAGCAAAGCTCTATTTGGCCGGACTGGCTATGGAATGATGCCGAAGGCCACGAGCCAGGGCGGCCCACGCCCGATCCCGCCGTTCGGTGGCTGGCTGTGTGCTGCCGGGTTCGCACTGATCGCGTTTCTCGCGATGCTCCCGCACATAGGCGTCGTCCTCGTCGCCTTCTCGCGCGATTGGTATGGCACGATCCTTCCCCATGGATGGACCTTGGATCATTTCCGAGCCGCGCTGGGTCACGACCTCACTCTACCCTCGATCGGGAATAGCCTGAAGTACGCTTCGCTGGCGACGCTCGCAGACATTCTCCTGGGCATCGCCATAGCATGGGTCGTCACTCGCTCGAAGATCGCAGGCAGACAGATACTCGATGCGATGGCCATGCTCCCGTTGGCAGTACCGGGCATCGTACTCGCGTTCGGATATCTGGCGATGACCCAACCCGGTCGCTTATTTGGATGGATGAACCCGGCGATCGATCCGCTGTTCATTCTGGTAATCGCCTACAGCATTCGCCGATTGCCCTACGTGGTTCGCAGCGCGGCGGCGGGATTCCAGCAAACGAGTGTCACGCTTGAGGAAGCTGCGCAAAATCTCGGATGCCCGCCTTTGCGCACCCTGCGCAAGATTACGATCCCACTCATTGCGGCAAATCTAATCGCAGGCGGCCTGCTGGCATTTTCCTTCGCGATGCTGGAAGTGAGCGACAGCCTCATCCTGGCTCAGCGCCAGCAGGACTTCCCCATCACGAAGGCGATCTATGAACTCTACCAGATTCTCGGAGAGGGTCGCTTTATCGCCTGTGCGTTGGGAGTATGGGCCATGGTCTTTCTCGCTGTGACGATCCTCGGCGCAAGCATTGTCCTCGGCCGAAAGCTCGGCGCAATTTTCAGAATTTAAGGGCTGGATTTAATGGAAGCCAGGCAGCCCTCCCTCCCATGTCGCGGGAAATGAGAGCCATATTGTGAAATCGCCTTGCTATCCGTCAACGCGAGGGTCACTTAATCCCGCCGCATGATCGATCGATTGGATGCATGGATAGCCGCAGCTGCGGCATTTGTCTGGGGGCCGTGGCTCGTATGGCTGCTCTTTGGAGTACATTTGTTCCTTACCTGGCGCACCGGAATCATTCAGCGCCATCTCGGTCTGGCGTTGCGACTCTCGGTCACCCGCGACAAAGGAGCCCCCGGTGATGTGAGCCAATTCGGAGCGCTTGCGACCGCTCTGGCGGCCACCATTGGCACCGGCAATATCTATGGCGTCGCCGGCGCCGTACTCCTGGGCGGCCCGGGAGCCGTATTATGGATGTGGCTTACCGGCGTCTTCGGCATCGCCACGAAATACAGCGAAGCCCTCCTCTCGGTGAAATACCGCATCACCGATGCCCGCGGCCAGATGTTGGGCGGTCCCATGATGGTACTCGAGCGCGGGCTCAACGCACGGTGGGCGGGCGTTCTCTTCGCGACCTTCACTGCCATCGCTGCGTTCGGCATCGGCAACATGGTCCAGGCCAATGCGATCACCGATATGGTGGTAACGAAAAAAGCCGTCTTTCATCTGGTGGACTGGAGTGACGGCTCGATCAAGCTCGCACTCGGGCTCCTGCTAACTGTCTTTACTGCGCTGGTCATCATCGGCGGCATCCGTTCCATCGCCCGCATCTGCGAGTTTCTGGTGCCATTCATGGCCTTCTTCTATGTGGCAGGCTGCCTGGTCCTTCTCATTTTTTCCTGGCAAAAACTTGGTTCAACCCTGCATCTCATCATTACCAGCGCCTTCACGGGCCATGCCGCCGTCGGAGGATTCGCCGGAGCCGTCCTGGCTCAGACAATGCGGGCGGGGGTCGCACGCGGCCTCTTTTCGAATGAGTCCGGCCTGGGCAGCGCCCCGATCGTGGCGGCGGCTGCCCAAACGAGAGATCCCGTCCGCCAGGCGCTAGTGTCCAGCACTGGTACGTTCTGGGATACCGTCGTCGTCTGCGCGATGACCGGGCTCGTCGTCGTAAGCTCGGGCGACTGGACCCGCGCAGGAGCAACCAAGTCTTCGCTGTGCGATGCAGCCTTCCATCACTTGGGCTTGTTCGGTGACATCATCCTCATTGGCGGCCTGCTGACCTTCGTTTTCTCCACCATCCTGGGATGGTCCTATTATGGAGAAAAGGCCGTCGAATATCTCTTCGGCGAGAAATCGATCCTGCCCTATCGGTGGGTATGGGTGGCTGCCGTGTTTGTTGGCTCGGTCTGGAAGAGCGCAGCCGTGTGGGATTTTGCCGATCTGATGAATGGGCTCATGGCACTTCCCAATCTCGTCTCCCTGCTGCTGCTCAGCGGTGTGATTGCCTCTGAGTCGCGTCGGTACTTCTCAGGCCCGAGAGACTGAGCGGCCTCGGCCGCCACGAGGATGCTGCGTTCAGTTCGTCGCTGCTCGCAGCGCATCCAGGCGCGCGGCAGCCTCGCCATTGCGAATCGCCTCGCGCGCCCGCTCCAGGCCAGCCCCCATGTCCGGACTCAGACCGGCGACGATTAGCGCGCCCGCCGCATTCCATGCCACCATGTCGGAAATCGCACCTGCGAGCTGCCCGTGAAGCAGTGCCTCGAGTCGAGCCGCGTTCTGGCTCGCATCACCACCTACAAGCTCTGCCAGCTCAGGCACTCGGATTCCGTATCTCCGGGCATCGAGCGTCTGCCATACCGAGCTGCCATTCTCGACGGCGCAAACTTCCGTCGGACCAAGCGTGGACATCTCGTCGAGGCCGCCCTGCGGTGTGCGGCCATGCACGGCCCATGCGCGGCGTTTGCCGAGCTTCGTAAAAACCTCGCCGTATAATCCGACCATCGCCGGATCGAAGACACCGGCGAGCTGGTATGGAGGATTTGCCGGATTGAGCAGTGGCCCGAGCTTGTTGAAAATTGTCGCGATTCCCTGCCCTGCCAGGAACTTCCGCAGAGGACCGACGGCCTTGAATGCCGAATGGTAATAGGGCGCGAAGAGGAACACGCAGCCTACGTCGTCGAGCACAGCTGCCGCTTGCAAAGGCTCGAGTTCGATCCGAATGCCCGCTGCTTCCAGCACATCCGCTCCTCCGCATTTCGACGTTACCCCGCGGTTGCCGTGTTTTACGACCCGCACTCCACATGCGGCCGCCACGAACATCACCGCCGTCGAGATATTGAATAATCCGAGACGGTCTCCTCCCGTGCCGCAGACATCCATGAGCGGCGCCCCGGTCTCGCGAATCTCGATCGGCCTCGCATGCAGCAATAGGGTGCGCACGAAGGCGGCAATCTCGGATGCGGTTTCACCTTTCGCAGCAAGAGCGCGCAGCGGCTCCGCCCGAACGTCGAGCGGCACGGCCTCGTCCAGGAGAAGCGTGCATAGGGCCGCGACGTCGGCATCCGACAGCTCATGGCCAGCCCGGAGATTCTCGAGAAGATCAGTCACCCGCGTATCAACCCCGAAATCCGCCTGCTCCTCAACTTTAAATCCCATTGCCATTCCCCTCACTCGTGGTCTGCGCCCGTCTTCTCCCTGTCATCGTTTCAAACAAGCACCGTGACAACCGCGGAAAAGACAAGAATCGCGCCCGCCAGGCGGCGCATCATTACGGCGGGTGTATCCCTCGACTCGGGAGAGCCGAGCCTGCGCGCCAGCACCCATGCCAGTACGACGCTCCAAACTGCCCGCGAACTGTACACAACGTTTACCGCCGTGGCGCTCCCGTGGAGGCCAAGGGCGAGCGCCATTGCGAGCGCTTGGATTCCGAGAATGGCGGAGCCTCCCGATAGCGAAGATACCGCTGCGGACGGCACATCCGCTATGCGCCTCCCGTGGCCGGGAATAAATAGAAAGATCGAGGCCACTCCGACTGCCCCAAACATCACCATGATGAATGCAGACACTCCCAGGTCGGCCGCCCAGTGCTGGACGAGGACATCCGTGAGTCCGAAACTCGCAGCCGCTCCCAACGAGCACAAGGCGTCTGCCTGAAGCAGCCGCGGCGCCAGAGAACGTAATGTCGCTCCAGTGATAAGAACAATGCCCGCCGTGCTCGCCGCCGCGCCCAGCCACCACCGGAGCTCGATCATCTGCCCGAAAAGGAGTGCGCTCCAGATAGCGGTCAGCAATACCTTTGTCCCAAGCAGTGGCGTAGCCACCGACACCTCGCCGGCCCGTAGCGCGCGGAAGGTAAAAACCTGTCCCAAAAGAAAAGTGACCGTCGCCACCAGCGGTCTCCACACTTCGCCCCAATGCACGGCATCACCCCGCAGCCATAGGAGCTGAAACAGCGCGGCCGGCACGAGATTCGCTGCGAGGTTGACCTGCGCCTCCGTGCATCCCAATACCAACGCTCTCTTGAGCAGGAGCACGGCCGCCACATACCCCAGTGCTGCCACTGCCGGGAGCGCCAGCAGAGCCTGCCCGCTCACAGCAGTTCGCCGAGCCTCGCCCGCAACTCTGCCGCGGACCACTGTCCCGTCACATTCGGTTTCTCGATCCAGCCGTAGTTCAAGACCGATCCGCATGCCGCCGCTGCCAGCCGGGATATCTTTCCGTACCGCCCCATCCCCATGGCTGCGGTAGGGAGCGGAGGATTGTCGAGGAGCGCGAGCAAGGCCGCCAACTCCGCAGGCGTGCGAGGGGTCACCGCAATCTTGAAAACATCCGCACCCGCATCGAGCGCACGGCGCTGCATAGTTCGAAGGGAAGAGAGAGTCGGACTCCCCGAGAAATCGTGGTATGAGAGGACAACCTTCCGCCCAGTCTCGCGAGCGGCGTCGAGCACTCCAACAAGAGCCTTGCGCGATGCCAGCTCCACATCGATGGCAGCCACGCAATCGAGCACGGCTAGATAGCGCGATGCGCGCTCCCGCACGTTCAGATCATTCCGCCCGCCCTCTTCCGGAGCACGCACTGTCGCTAGGATGGGATGGGCCAGCCCCCGCAGATCGGGCGCCGTATCCCAGGCATCGAGGCGGACTTCGACAATATCCAGCGCCCCAGGCGCAGATGATCGAGCGCGGCGAATGGCGTTGGGTGTCTCCATGATTCCGACGACATTCGGTCGATCGAGATGAAACTGGCTTTTTCTTTGACGCATGGCGGGAGCTGAACTTGACTGAGCCGCTCCACAGACTGAACGCAGGGGCGGTCGTGCTGATATGTTAGCCCGCAAGCAGGAAATCAACCTCCAACTGAATGAAGTGACCGATGCGGTCATTCTTGCGGCTACGTTCTGGCTGTGCCATTGGCTGCGCTTCACCGGCATTCTGAAGCTCGACAGCCTGCCGGATATCCCGGAGTTTAAATATTTCCTCTGGGTCATCCCGGTGATCGCGCCTTTCGGCCCCTTTCTGCTCGAACTCCAGGGCTTCTATGATTATCCGCTCGAGAAAACGCTGCTGAAGTCCATCTCGCAAATCGCAAGAGCGGGATTCTGGCTCGTCATTCTGCTGGCGACGAGTTCCTTCCTGCTCAAGCTTCCGATCCCCAGCCGGTCGGTAATTCTGCTCTTCTCCCTCGTCGCGCCCGGCGTCCTGCTCATCAAGGAAGCCATCGTCATCGCCACATATAAACGCTCCCTACGGCATGGCGCGGTCGGCGAACGCGTCATCATCGCCGGCGAGCCGGAAAAAATGTCCGAGGTCGAGATCGGCTTCACTCCCACGCAGCGGCTGGAAATCAAGATCGCTGCGCGTGTGTCGCTCACGACCCCGGATATGACTGCCCTGGTCGAAGCGGTCCACGAGCATTCCGTCGGTCGGGTACTCCTGGCCTTCAGCCATATCGAACTCGACGTGGTTCAAAAGGCCATCGAAGCCTGCGAACTCGAGGGCGTGGAAGCCTGGCTCTGCGCAGATTTCATCCGCACATCGATTGCCCGTCCCACATACGAGGTCCTTGCCCGTAGGCCGATGCTCGTTTTCCGAACGACTCCGGACATCTCGTGGGCGCTTCTCGTGAAAGGACTCTTCGATCGCGTCGCGGCATTTCTCAGCTTGGTCGTTCTCTCGCCTCTGCTCCTGGCCGTGGCGATCGCCATCAAAATCACGTCTCCGGGACCGGTGATATTCCGCCAAAAACGCGCCGGCCGCCATGGCAGACCATTCATGATGTACAAGTTCCGCTCGATGAATACGAATGCCGAGATGCAGCGCGCGGAGCTCGTCGCGTTCAATGTGATGAGCGGACCTGTCTTCAAGCTCGAGGATGATCCCCGCGTAACCCCATTTGGACGCTGGCTGCGAAAGACGAGCGTCGACGAGCTCCCGCAGCTCTGGAATGTGGTGTGCGGTGACATGAGCCTTGTGGGCCCGCGGCCGCTCCCCGTTTACGAAGTCGAGAAGTTCGAGAGCGCGTCGCATCGCCGCCGCTTGAGCATGCGCCCCGGCCTCACCTGTCTATGGCAGGTGCGCGGCCGAAACTCCGTCACCAATTTCGACGATTGGGTCCGCATGGATCTCGAGTATATCGACAACTGGTCGTTGCTGCTCGATCTCTGGATTCTACTGCGAACAATCCCCGTCGTTCTGCTCGGCCTCGGGGCAAAATGATTGACGCCGGGAGGTTCGCCGCGCGCTCCCAAAGCCCAGGATCTGCACGTCCAAGTCCGATGGAAGCCGCGTATTATCAGGGATCTCGCGCAGTCGCTTTTGAGGCTCCGCAGAAAATCCATGCTTTTTGCAAGAACCTATTGCCTTGCAACCGCGCGGTCACTACTGTGACGCATCTTTTAATCCGTAGCCCCCTTCAGACCATGATCCGAAAGTTCCTCTCGGCCGTCTTTCTCCTTGCTGCATCCACCTTTGCCCAAGCGCAGGTTCCGAACTCGCCAATCAAGATTACCGACATCAAGGCGACGCTCGAGCAGTCACCAGAATACACAATTGGCATCGGCCCCCAACGCAAGGCAAAGAGCCTGAGTTGGCTCTGGGTCGAGGTCGCTTTCGCCTACAACGGAGGCCGCGGCGCGCAGCCGATCGACGACCTTACGGTGAACTACTATATCCTGCTCAACAACGTCGGCCCGCAGAATCCCAAGGGCACCCTGCTCGTCGGCTCAGTCACTCATACCGGCGTTGTTCCCGGCACGGACGTTCACCATTCCCTGGCCCTCATCAGCCCGCAAACGCTCAACCGCTACTTCAACGGCACTCCGCCATCCAGTCCGGCAGCGGCATATCGCGCCATCGGAGTCACCATTGCCGTGCAGGGGCAGATCCAGTCTGAGCAAAGCATTGGTCTGGGTAAAGGCTCACCGCAGTGGTGGAACAACTTCCAGCAAGGCCCGGCGGGCCTTGTACTTAGCAAGGATCAGACTCCTTTCGCCCCGCTGTTTTACGATTATTTCGAAGCCATCAAAGCCAAGTCGGCCGGCGGCTACTAAAATTTCCACTCGATCCGTTCCTTCCGAATGTCCGCCAAGAACCGCATCCGCGCTCTGAATCTAGGCATGCAGAACGTGGCACTCGCCGAGTTCCACACTGCACCTGACGGCTCCCTCTCCCTCCAGCAATTGCAGTTTTCCGAACTGCTCGCCGACCCCGGCGCCGACGCCTCGCGCCCCGGCCAGTTGGAAGCGACCATTGCCCAACTCAAGTCTTCCCTGAAGCCCCAAGGAGGAGAGATCAATTACGCGCTGCCTTCACAGGCCGCCTTCACTCGTTATCTCGGCCTTCCGGGCTCGACCGCCGAGGATCTCAACCAGATCATTGCTTTCGAAGCTCAGCAGAATATCCCGTTCCCGATCGACGAGGTCGTCTGGGATTATCAGCCGCTCGGCGCGCCGGTGGATGGCAGACTCAATGTCGTTCTTCTCGCGATCAAAACTGACATTCTGGAAGCGACAAACCGTGCCGTCGAAGCCGCAGGTTTCGAACCGCAGGTCATCGACGTCGCACCGATGGCCCTCCTCAATGCATTCCGATATAACTACCCGGAATTCGACGGATGCTCGCTCCTGGTTGATATAGGCGCCCGCACGACGAACCTGATCTTCATCGAAGGAGACAAGGCCTATACCCGGAGCATCCCGATCGGCGGCAATACCATCACGACTGCAGTGGCCAAGGAATTTGGCCAACCGGTCGAGGCTGCGGAGCTCGTCAAAAAGGAAAAAGGATTCGTCGGCCTCGGCGGCTCGTACAGTGAACCGGAAGACGAGGTCGTCGCCCGCCTTTCGAAGCTCTCCCGCACAACGCTTACCCGTCTTCATGCGGAGATCGCCCGGTCGGTGAGTTTCTATCGAGCCAACCAAGGCGGCACGCAGCCGCTCCGCGTCCTCCTGGCAGGCGGAGCCGTGAGCATGCCGTATATGCTCGAGTTCTTCGGCGAGAAGATGCAGATGCCGGTCGAGTTCTTCAATCCGCTCCGCAATGTCCGCGTGGCACCCACGGTGGATGCCCAGCTCCTCTCGTCGCATGCCCACTCTCTCGGCGAGGTCGTCGGCCTCGCCCTGCGCAGCCTGGGCAACTGCCCCGTCGAGATCAATCTGCGACCGGCATCAGTCGTAAGTGCTCATTCACTGGCCAAGCGCAAGCCGTATCTGATCGCAGCCACGGCGTGCGTCTTCCTCGCGCTCATCCTGTGCGCTGTTTATTTCACCAAGGCCGCCTCCATCGAGAATCGCGTCCTCCAATCCGTAAACGCAGACGTTTCCACCCTGGATACCCAGGCCCAGAAATTCGACCAGCTCAAGAAGGCGCAGTCCCAACTCGAGGCTGTGGCATCGCCGCTGCTCACCGCCTCGCTCGAGCGCGAAATCTGGCTGCGCATTATCGATGAACTGGGGACCAAGTTGCCGCCGCAGTACATCTGGATCACCAAGCTCACCCCCATGTCCAATGGCGCACCAGTCGAGGTCCCTGGCTTGGGAGGCGGCGATCGGAACGCATCCACTGCGGCTCCGGCTCCTACGCCGACATCCACCCGCCATATATCTGGACGGAAGGATGCCGCTCCGTCGCGGCCAGCCATCGATGCCATCGCGATCCAGGGTCTCTACTTCGACAACCCCCAGGAAGCCAAGGTCATCGATGATTTCGTCAATAACCTCCAGACCTCCGAATTCTTTGCGATCTCCCCTTCCGATCGTACGAAAATCGTCACCCAGCGAAGCACTCCCGACGAGGATAGCTGGGCTTACACATACTCTCTCATTCTCCCGCTGAAAAACCCCATCGCCCTCCCATGAACTGGCGGAATCCCTTCCTTATCGGCTATCTCAGTGTCACCGCAGTCGGCGTCGCCGCTCTAGGCTTCTTCGCTTATTCGTCCTATTCCCATTACGCGGACGTGGATGCGAGCTACCAGGATGCCGTGCAAAAGCTGCAGTCCCTGCAAAATCGGACTCCATTCCCCAACATCGAGAATAACGACAAGTATGCCGCGTCCACCGCGGAATACCGTGCCGCATACGGGAAACTCCTCGAGCGGATCTCCAAGATGCAGAAAGGCGTCGAGACAATCACGCCTCAGGTATTTCAGGACCGCCTTCGCGCAATGGTCTCGGATGTCGAAAATGCCGCCAAGCAAAACGGCATCAAACTGCCCGACGGTTTTTATCTCGGCTTCGACCAATATCGCGATGAATTGCCCGCGAATGAGGCAGCCGGTCCCCTGGCTCGCGAGCTGGATGCGATTCGCCTTGTCGTCGATGATCTGATCACGAACAAGGTTCACGAAATCCTCGGCATCAAACGCACCCTGCTCCCCGAGGAGCAAGGAGCCGCGCCGAAGCCCGACGATAACACGATGCACCGGGCAGGCCGCCCCACTGCCAGCTCTGATGCCGGCGCGGGCATTGTCACAGCTAATCCCTTTGATATTGCCTTCACTGCGGACCAGAGCCAGACGCGCCAGGCGCTCAATGCGATCGCCCAGGCCGATCAGTTCTTCATCATCCGCTACCTCACGATCGAAAACAGTTCACTCACGGGTCCCAAGCGTCATCCCGAGGGCGAAGCGGGAGCAAGCGGCGCACAAGCCGCTCCACAGGCCAGCCCAACGCCCTCGGCCGACCAATTGCTTGGTCAACTCACCGGAAATAATAGCACCGCTGCGCCGGCCTCCGAGGCCGCTCCGCAATCGAACATTCGTCTCCTCGTCGGCCGCGAAACCCTCAAAGTCGCTGCCCACATCGAGATGATCACATTCAATACCCCGGAGATCACGAAGAAGTAGTTCCCCCACCATGGACTGGCTAAAAAACCATTTCGATCGCGTCATTTTGGCCGTTGCCGGCCTCCTCGTCCTTGTTCTATCCGGACTGATCATCAGTTGGACATTGTCCTTCAACGACATGTTCGCCACTCGGAATAGCACCAAGAAGCCCAACAACCAGGTTCCTGCGCTTGAGACTCCGTTGGTTCAACAGCGCACGTCGGATCTCGGCGCCCCTTCGCAATGGGGCCCGCACGATGGCTCTCTGTTCGTTTCCGAGCCCTACATCTCGGAAGATGGCAGCGCACCCGTCGCACCGATGCGTAAGGGACAGAAGGCACTGTTCGGGCAAGTCCCCAACGAGTGGATCGCCAAGTACAACCTGGATTTCTCCGATCCCAATCTATTGAACTCCGACCCGGATCACGATGGCTTCACCGTGCTCGAGGAGTACAATGGTCATACCGACCCGACAAACCCGAATTCCAAGCCTCCCTATATCACCAAGCTACGCCTGGAGCAGTTCATTCAGGTTCCCTTCCGCTTGAAATTCACCGGCTCGCCGGATCAGGGTCAGACGTTCACGATCAATACCCTCGATCTTCGCCAGCCCACCCAATTCCTCAAAATTGGCGAAATGGTGAAGGGCACGCCTTACAAGATCATCAAGTTTGATCCCAAGACCCTGAATCGGAACGGTCTGGAAGTCGATGTCTCGGAGCTCACCATTGAGAATCAGCAGACCGGACAAAAGATTGTCCTTGTCAACGATCAAACGGTTAACGACCCCACGGTTTACGCGCAGTTCAAATACCTGTGGGATGGTTCGGAGTTCAAAGTCAAAAAGAATGACTCCTTCTCGGTCAAACCCGTGGAAGGAACAAAATACAAACTCATTGACATTTCGGATAGCGAGGCAGTAATCGAGAGCCCCCAAGGGGACAAAATTCACGTCCCGAAAGCCGGCTCCTAGAGTCTGCTCGACTTTCATGCAATAGCACCGATTTCAAGGCTCCCAAACTACGCCATAACCCCCTCTTTTCCTCCCAAGCCCGACCGCCTTAACCATGCCAAGCAAATCCGCCTTACCACTCGGAATTTTCGCGATTGCGGCCGTCTCCCTCACCCCCCTTCTTGCACAGCAGACTGGGATTCAGGGCGCCGCCGAACGTGAAATTCACCGCAGGGAAATCGTCAGCAACTTTGCGCAGGATTCCATCAACAAAGGCAATGCTGCCCTGAATAATCAGGACTACGAATCTGCCTACGCCTATTTCAAGAGCGCCGTCGACTCTCTTCCGAGCGGCGGACCAGCCACCGCTCCCCTACGGAACGAGGCAATGAGCGGCTTCGAGACCTCCGTCATCAAGCTGACCCAGCAGCGCATTTCCGAAGGACGTTTCGAAGATGCCGAGACCACTGTAAAAGTGATCCTGCAGGATCAGTATGATCCCAATTACCGGCCGGCACTCGACCTTTTGGCGAAGATTCAGTCCCCTGATACCTTCAACAAGACGATCACGCCCGGCTTCGTAGCCAGCGTCGAACAGGTGAAGCAACTCCTCCGCGAGGGAGAGGGTTTCTACCAGAGCGGCCGCTTCGACCTCGCTTTCAAGCGCTGCGAGCAGGTCCTCAACATCGACAAGTACAATATCGCTGCCCGCCGCCTCGAGGAGAAGATCGATAACGCACGGCAGAACTACGCGGACAATACGTACAATACCACCCGCGCGACGCTTAACGAGAATATCGACTCCGCATGGCAGTTGCCGGTCACCAAATACTCGACGGGCACGACGGCAATTATCGAGCAACCGGCGATCAATACGCACGGCACCGCATCGATCCAGCGCAAGCTCGAGGACATCCACATCCCCAGCATTAATTTCAAAGACGCCACGGTGCGCGAGGCGCTCGATTACATCAAGCAGCGCGCGGCCAGCTTGGATACGGAGGAACCCGATCCCAACAAGCGCGGCATCAACATCGTCCTCAAGATCGCGTCCTCCAACCAGGCGGAGGAATCCGCAACGCGTATTACCCTCGACCTCACGGATGTTCCGCTTGGCGAGGCGCTCCGCTATATCGCTACGGCGGCCAACCTCAAGATCAAGGTCGAGCCGTATGCCGTAGATGTCGTTCCCCTTAATGAGGAAACCGAAACCCTTATCACCAAGGAATACAAGGTCTCTCCGGGCTTCATTTCCAGCCAGCCCGCAGCAAGCACTGGCTCAGCGACGACTGCCTCGGCTGGAGGCTTTGGCTTCGGAGCTGCTCCCGCCGGGGGTACCGGCACCGCTGGCGCTCCCACGGTGGGCAAGGCTGGCGCGAAGGAGTTCCTGGAAGCTCAGGGCGTGACGTTCCCACCTGGAGCCACGGCGAACTATTTGCCGACCAGCAGCAAGCTCATCGTGCGTAACACTCAGGCCAATCTCGACCTCATCGATAGCCTCGTCGAGATCGACAATCAGAATGTTCCGAGCCAGGTGCAGATCCAGGCTCGCTTCGTCGAAATCACCCAGGACAACCTCAAGGAACTGGGCTTCGACTGGCTCCTCGGACAGTTCAAGATGCCGTTCGGCAGCGGGGTGTATGGCGGCGGCGGCACCTCGGCATTCGGCCAGAATCTCACCGGAACGAGCAACACCGTAAACGGCCAGACAACAGTCTCCTCCAACTCGGCCTATCCCTTCCAGGAGCCCGGCTCGAATGGCGTTCCCATTGGAGCCACGAGTCCCACGGCGGGCCCGATTACTGCTGGAAACCGCACAGGTTCCACGGCGATCACCGCCAATGCCCTCGACGGACTCCTCTTCGGCTCCCCGGCGGGCTATGCCCCGGGCGTCCTTGCCTTGGCGGGAGTCTTCACGAATCCTCAGTTCCAGGTCGTCCTTCGCGCACTCGACCAGCAGAAGGGCATCGACCTGATGTCCGCACCGAAGGTCACGACGAAGAGCGGCCAGCGCGCCACAATCTCGCTCGTCCGTGAGTTCAAATATCCGACCCAATTCGATCCACCGCAGATTCCGCAGACCGTGAGTACCGGCGGTTCCACGCCCATCACTCCGACCACCCCCTCGGCATTCGACATGCGTCCTCTCGGCGTGGAGCTGGAAGTCGAGCCAACGGTCGGCGCCGATGGTTATACGATCGACCTCAACCTCTCACCTCGTGTGACAGAGTTCGATGGTTTCATCAACTACGGCAGCCCGATCTATACGACCGCCCGTCAGGTTTCTAATGACGGCATCCAGAGTGTCTCCAATGGGTTTGGCAACTTCATTGCCGCCGGTCTCACCGTATTTGGCAAGCAATCGACGGTTCTCGTTTCCGAGAATACCATCAACCAGCCGGTCTTCAGCGTCCGTCAGGTCACCACTCAGGTGACTCTGTATGATGGCCAGACCGTGGTCCTCGGTGGATTGATGAGCGAAAACGTCCAGAAGGTCGAGGACAAGACCCCGATCATCGGCGATATCCCGCTCGTTGGGCGTCTGTTCCGCACTTCCGCGGACCAGCACGTCAAACGCAACCTCATCATGTTCGTGACGGCAAATCTCGTCGATCCCGCCGGACAGCCGCTTATCAAGAACACCGATGAAGAGGAGGATCTCCCGGGAGCGACCGGGGGGCCAACGACCACGGGCGATTCTTCAGTGACTGGTCCCCTCCCCACTTCTCCGACACTCTAATTGCTGCTGCCTTACTCCATGATCAAACCCCTAGATTTTCGGATTCACCCCATCGGCCTCTGTCTGGCAGTCGCCACGCTTGCCGCGCCCGTTGCCCTTGCAGGCAGTTACTCGGGCTCGGCAGGAGCCTCGGGATATGAAACCCAGCGCGAAATCGTTCGCCGGCAACAGAATCTTGTCCTTGCCCAAGACCTCATCCAAAAAGGCGACCGGGCACTTGCGAAGAATGATTATGCTACCGCATACGATTCGTACCTCCAGGCGCTTGACCTGATCGGTTCTGGCCCGGCAGTCACCGCCGAGCGCAATGAAGCGCTGAACAAGTTCAGCCAGACGGGTGTCGCCTATGCCCAGTATCTGATCGATCGGGGGCAATATTCCGATGCAGAAAAGGTCGCCAAGACCGTGCTCCTGCCCGAGTACAACCCGACCTATCGCCCGGCGATCGTCCTGTTGTCCCATCTCGAGCAGCCCGATTACTATAATAAAACGGTGAGCCCGGCGTTCGCGGACGATCGCGATACGGTTTCGAAACTCCTCGTAGAGGCAGAGGGCTATTATAGCAGCGGTCGGTATGATCTGGCCGTCAAGCGCTACAACCAGGTCCTCAACATCGACCGCTACAATATCGCCGCACAAAAAGGCATTGAGAAGGTCAGCCTGGGCAAATCGCAATACGATACTTCCGCTCGGAACGAGACTCGCGCGCGCATGCTCTGGGAAGTAACCCAAGGCTGGCAGCTCCCCACCCCGAAATACCAGCACGGCAAGGATACGACGCAAAGTCAGACCACGGGCGACGTTTCGCACACGGAGGCGATGACGGCGAAGCTCAATCGCATCATCATTCCCAATCTGAATCTGGATGATACCACCATTCGCGATGCGGTGAATTACCTCCGTCAGCTCAGTGTCAAATACGACACGATGGAGACAAATCCCGAGAAGCGAGGCGTAAACATCTTCCTCAAGCTTGCACAGGCGCCCGCAGGCGCAGCAGGCACGGGGTCCGACATTTTGCCGCCCCTGCCGGCTACTCCCGACCAACCGGCAGCTACGGCTACAGCCGTTCCCGGAGCCACACCAGCGGCGGCGTCAAATACTGCTCCAGCTGCGACCGAGGATACCCGCATCACTCTCGACCTGAACAACATCCCTCTCTACGAGGCTCTTCGCTATGTCGCCAGTCTGGCGGGGCTGAAGATCAAGATCGATCCGGTGGCTGTCTCACTCGTTCCGCTTACCGACGTGAGCAACGAGCTCATCACCAAGGAGTACAAGGTGCCGCCAAACTTCATTCCGAAGAAGGAAGCAGCGCCCGCCGCCAGCCAAAACACCGGTTTTGGCGCAGGAGTCGCGACGGATGCAAATACCCCTCGTATCAATGTAACTCAGAGCGCACAGGAATATCTCTCGGGCCTCGGCGTCCAGTTTCCGGAGGGCGCCAGCGCCCAGTACATCCCGGCTGGCAGCAAGCTCGTCGTTCGCAATACGCAGGATAATATCGACTTCATCGATGAACTCGTGGATGCCGCGATCGGCGCCGCTCCGACCCAGGTCGAAATTCAGTCGAAGTTCGTCGAGATCAACCAGAATAACCTGAAGGAACTCGGTTTCGACTGGACTCTGGGTGCTTTCTCCATTGGAAATGGCGTCTACGGCTCCGGCGGTTCACAGACCGGCACCACCTCAAATACGTTTCCCTTCAGCGAGCCGGGTAGTGGCGTCATCGGGTCAGATACCGTCACAGCGGGACTTCGTAATGGCGTGGGCTCTGGCCCGCAGTCCGCGATCGCGCAGACCAGTGTGGATTCCCTTCTTCAATCCGCAGCCACGGGTCTGACGTCGGGGTCGGCACCTGGCATCTTCGGAATCGCGGGCATTTTCACCAATCCCCAATTCCAGTTGGTGATCCGGGCGCTTAACCAGAAGAAAGGCATCGATCTGATGTCCGCTCCGACTGTTACGACGAAGAGCGGAAACAAAGCCGTCGTGAACGTCATCCGTGAATTCCGCTATCCCACGGAGTTCAATCCGCCGCAGATTCCGCAAACGGTCAATCAGGCCACAGGCGCCGCCAGCGGATTCCAGACCAGCCCGATCATCACGCCCACGACACCCTCTGCATTCGATACGCGCAACCTCGGTGTGACACTGGAGGTAACGCCGACAGTGGGTGCTGACGGCTATACGATCGATCTCGACCTGGCTCCCGAAGTCGTCGATTTCGATGGATTCATCAACTACGGCACGCCGATTCGCGGTTTGGCGAGTTCGAGCGCATTCGGTCAGCTCTCGCCGCCGACCAGCGTCATCGTGAGCCCTAACGTGATCAACCAGCCGATCTTCAGCACCCGCAAGGTGACGACGAACGTAACGATCTGGGACGGGATGACCATCTCGATCGGCGGACTCATCCGTGAGGACGTCCAGAAGGTGCAGGACAAGGTGCCGCTACTAGGTGATGTGCCGCTCGTGGGCCGCCTATTCCGCTCCGACGTGGATCAGAAGCTCAAGAAGAACCTCATCATCTTCGTCACTGCCACCCTGCTGAACGCCGAGGGCCGCCCCGTGCGCGCCGATAGCGAGCAGGAAGAGGTGGTGGAGCCTCTCGGCCTGCCCGAGGATATCACGCCTCCTGCCATCCAGGAAAAGAGCCTACCTGCCAAGTGAGGCACGGCTCACATTATTGTTCAGCTTGCGGCGGGGAGCTTCGTCTCCCCGCCGTTTCGCTATCCGGCTCCTGTCCATAAATCTGCGCAATGCCCACGCTCGGAATCACTGGCGGGATCGCCACCGGCAAATCGACATTTCGGCGGATGCTCCTCGATCGGATGGATGCGGATTTCTTCGATGCCGACGCCTGCGCGCGCGAGCTGCTCGATTCGAACGAAACGATCCGCGAACAGGTGCTCGAGTCCATTTCGCCGCAAGCCTATTCCGCCAAGGGAGAGCCCAACCGCCCCCTCATCCGCGAGTTGATCTACAACGATATCGCCAAGAAGAAGACCCTGGAAGGCATCCTGCACCCCGCGATCAGGGAGCGCTGGAGTGCGCGCGCGCGCGATTACGCACAAAAGTCGCGCCTGTTCGTCGTGGATATTCCGCTTCTCTTTGAAACTCGCGCCGAGAGTCTCTTCGACCACGTGATCGTAGTCGGGGCCAGCGAGCCTGTCCGGATTCGCCGCCTTATGGAAATTCGCTCTCTTCCGATCGATCTTGTGCGGAAAATTCTCGCCTCCCAGTGGAGTCTGCACGTTAAGATACGCGGCGCCGACCATGTCGTCTGGAACGACGCCGGCCTTGATGTGCTGGAATCTCAAGCAGCCCTTCTCGCCGAATACCTTCGCCTTAAGTATGCCTGAAGCCGTCCCGTCCGACGCACCCGCGCCTTCCCCTCTCCCGCAGGAGCGCGAGCCGATCGAGATTTCCCTGAATGACCTCCAATCGCTCACCCGAGCGCAACTCGTCACGCGAGCGCAGGAGTTTGCGATCCGCTTGCGATCAGAGGGTAGCATTCACCATCTCGTCCTCGATCAGATCCGCTTTCATCTCAACCGCGGCGACATTGTCACGGCTGAGGGGATATTCGACACAGATGGAAACCGCGGGCTGCTGCGTTGGGAGCGATTCAGCTTCCGCTCCAGCCCGGAGGATGTCTTCGTCCCCCAGGCAGTCGTAAAGCACTACGGCCTTCGCATTGGCTTGAAGGTCCGCGCGCGCCTGCGCCTGCCTCAGCAGCGCGAGCAGGGCCTCGTGCTGGACACAGTGATCTCGATCGAAGGCAAACCCGCGGTCGAGTGGACGACGCCCACGGATTTCGACAAGCTCACGCCCCTCTTTCCGAATCGCCGCATCTTCCTCGAGACGCCTGGCAGCGCGGATACGGGGCCAAGAGCGATCGACCTCATTTCACCCCTCGGAATGGGCCAGCGCGGATTGATCGTGGCTCCGCCGCGTGCGGGAAAGACCGTTCTACTCAATCAGATCGCCCAGGCAATTCGGCGGAACAATCCGAAGATCCATCTCATCCTGCTCCTCGTGGACGAGCGACCGGAGGAGGTCACCGATTTCCAGCGCACGCTCGATTGCGACATTTTCAGCAGCACCTTCGATGAGCCACCATCGCGGCATGTCGCGGTGGCCGAGCTCGTCTCGGAGCGCGCCCGCCGTCTTGTGGAGACTGGAAAGGATGTGGTGATCCTTCTCGACAGCATCACCCGTCTATCCCGCGGCTATAATAACCTGCAGCCCTCGAAAGGCAGCCGCACGATGAGCGGCGGCGTCGATTCCAAAGCCCTTGCCAAGCCGAAGAAATTCTTCGGAGCAGCGCGCAATGTGGAGGAAGGCGGCAGCCTCACCATCCTGGCCACCGCACTCGTGGAGACCCAGAGCCGCATGGACGACCTCATCTTCGAGGAATACAAGGGCACCGGGAACATGGAGGTGCATCTCGATCGCACCATTGCCGAGCAGCGCATCTTCCCCGCAATCCATATCACGAAATCGGGGACGCGGCGGGAAGATCTCCTCCTTCATCCGGACGAATACGACCGCATCGTCGGCCTGCGCAAGCAGCTGGCCGAGCTGCCCGCAGTCGAAGCGATGGAAGTGCTGCTCTCGAACATTCTCCATACGCGATCGAATGCCGAGCTTCTCCTCGGCGGCTTACGCGGGGCCTGAGCGCCTTTCGATATGAGGCGACCCTCCCGCATGTCTCCGCTGCCGATATAACACTCCACGGAGCTGCGGGGCCGCCCCGCGGCGCATCGCATGAATGCCCGGCTCACGAAGCTCCTCGCCCCAGCCGCATTGAAAGGCCTCGTGCACCGCGTCTGGACCAGGGAGTTCCGTGCCGCGCTCCTGCTGTGCCTTCCCGCACTGGTAGTCGGCATCGCGCTTCGCCTCTGGTTATTGGCCGGCATGCCGGCCGCTTTCGTCCACAGCGATACTCCTCCGCTCGTCCGGACTGCACATATGCTCCTCACGCAGCATGCGCTGCAGATTGACGGCAAGAAGACATTTCTGGCACCACTCGTCTATTGCATCCCCGCATTGCTGCACGTCCCGATCCTGCCCTTCGCGGCGGCAGTGCAGCACCTCCTTGGCCTGCTGGACGTCGTTGCATGCGGGCTTCTGACGTTCGCCTGGTTTCGTTTCTGGAGGTGGCTCATCGTGCCCGCCACACTGGCTGTGGCGCTCGATCCGGTCCTCCTTTGGTACGAGCACGCAGCTCTCACGGAAACCTGGGCCGTCACCGGCATCCTGCTCGTCGCACTCACCGGCACGGCCTACTGGCGTGCGCCGAGCCGGCACACCCTTTTCCTGCTGCTCGTAGCGACGCTCTTTGCAGCCGGCTCACGACCGGAAGGCTGTCTCCTTTCCCTCTTCACCATCGCCCTCGTTGCCCGAACTTTCTGGGGGAACTGGCGAAAGTGGAGCGTCGCCATGACGATCTCGGCCCTTTGGGCATTCGCGCTCTTCGCCATCGTCCGCACCAGCCAGAGCGGCCTGCTCCTCCTCACATCTGTCCTCCACCTTGCTCCCTCGCATCTCATCTTCTCGCCCGGCGTGGCGGAGGCAGTGGGTCCGGAGGTACTCGAGGCTCGGTCGAATTGGGCACGGAAGAATCCGAACCAGCTCACACCACTTCGCAAGACTCTCGAAGCACGCCTCATTGCGATGCAAGTTTCATCAGGTACCGACCTGCGGCGGGCTCGCAAGCGGGTAAATGCCATCGCAGGCCGGGCAGCCGTCGAAATCGTCTCGTGCAATCTGCCCGCGCTCCCCATGCTCGCCCTGCGGAAGTTCCTGCTCGCCCACCGCGAGCCAGCGTGCGGCGACTTCGATCGCTATCCATTCATGGGGCAACTGCGAGCACTCTACCGCCATGCGGACGACCTGGAGAGTCAAGCGGATGCGCCGCTTCTCTGGGGAGTGACGCTTGGTAACCTGGAGGAAACCAGATCGTTCCTGCGATCCGCCTATCATCCCCTCCCTTGGCTGTCGCGTTATTTGCGCGCCTTCTCTGCCGTGTGTTTTGCCCCGGACCGGCCCATCTACGGGCTGCCCTGGCTCTACATTTGCGCACTTCTTGGTCTGCTGGCCATGGCCATCCGGGAGCGCCCACTTGGCTATCACCAGCTCTGGGGAGGCTTTCTCCTTCTGCTGTGGCTCGTGATCATGGTCACCGCCAATATCCGCGCGCGTTTTCGCATTCTCTTCGAGCCCTTTTGGTTTCTTTATGCGCTGGCATTGCTCGACAGCGCATGCATCCTCGCTGGGCGATTTCTGCCCCACCGCGCTGGGAACGCCATGGCCCGTCAAAGAGACTTCCCGGACAGCCCGCGTAAGCTTTAGAATCCCCGCCATCTCACGCTCCGATTTTCCTATCAACTTCACCATGACACTCCGCGAAATTGCCGATCTCGTCTCCGGGCATGTACAGCCTGAGCATGCCACCATCGAAATCCATGGTCCCGCCTCACTCGTCGAGGCCGGTCCCGGTGATATCGCGTTTTTCGGCAATGCAAAGTACATCCCCGCGCTGCGCGCGACCCAGGCCACGGCAGTGCTCGTGCCCCATGGCTTCGCGGAGGAGATCGCTCCGGCTCGCATCTGGGTTGATAATCCCGGCGCCGCATTCGCCGCCATTCTCGCCCGCTTCGCACCCGAGCCGATCGTCTATCCCGCGGGCATTCATCCGACGGCCGTCGTTGCCGAGGGTGCACACGTTGATCCTTCCGCCCACGTCGGCGCAGGAGCCGTGATCGAGGCCGGCGCAAGGATCGGCGCCCGCAGCGTGATCGGTGCCCAGTGCTCCATCGGCCACCATGTCTCGCTGGGGGAGGATTGCTTCCTTCATCCGCAGGTCACCGTCCGCGAACGCTGCAAGATCGGTAATCGCGTGCAACTCCACAGCGGTGTCGTCGTCGGCTCGGATGGCTTCGGCTATGAGCTCAAGGACGGCCGGCATGTGAAGATCCCCCAGACCGGCATCGTGCAGATTGATGACGATGTCGAAATCGGCGCGAACACCACGATTGACCGTGCTCGCTTTGGCCGCACCTGGATCCAGCAGGGCGCAAAAATCGATAACCTCGTCCAGATCGCGCACAATGTGCGCGTGGGCGCGCATACCATCATCTGCTCACAGGTCGGCATTTCTGGCAGCACCCGCATTGGCAGCTACGTCACCCTTGCCGGCCAGGCAGGAATCGTCGGCCATATCGAGATCGGCGACCGCACCATCGTCGCCGCCCAAACTGGCCTCAGCCGCAGCCTCAAGTCCGGCGAGATCGTCTGCGGCAGCCCGGCCCGCGAGCTGCAGACCTGGAAGGAACAGATGGCCATGGTCAATCGCCTCAGCAAGCTCTACGCCCGCGTGAAGAAGCTCGAGGAAAAGCTCGGCGAGGAATAACCCGCCTCTCGGACTAAAAGATCCACCGCCGAATTCGATCAACCTTCGCATGAAACTTGGACTGATGGGCGCCATGCCCGAGGAGGTTGATGGCATTCGCGCCGCGATTGAGGTCACCAGTACCGAGCGCATCGCAGGCCGCGACTACATCCTCGGCCGATGGCATGGCGTCGACGTCGTCCTCGTCTTCTCGCGCTGCGGCAAGGTCTCATCGGCCAGCAGTGCGACCATCCTTCTCCAGCACTTCGGCGTCGATGCAATCGTCTTCATCGGCGTCGCGGGAGCCGTGAGTCCCAGTCTGCGGATCGGCGATGTCGTCATCGCCAATGACCTCGTTCAGCATGACATGGATGCCAGCGCGCTCCCGATGTTCCAGCGATTCGAGATTCCCCTGCTCGGGAAATCCCGATTCCCCGCCCCTCCGGCCTGGGTCACACGCGCCGTCGCCACTACGGAAGCCTATCTGCAGGACGGCTTTTCCAGCGATGTGAGCACAGACATCCGCGCAGAATTCCAGCTCGGCAGTCCGAAGGTGTACGCCGGCCTCGTCGCCAGCGGGGATCAATTTGTCACCGAGGCCGCACGCATTGCCGATCTCCGCACCGCATTGCCAGATCTTCTCTCTGTCGAGATGGAAGGCGCCGCCGTCGGCCAGGTCTGCGACGAGCACGAACGTCCCCTACTCGTCGTCAGAATCATTTCCGACCTCGCCGATCACTCGGCCGCAATCGATTTTCCGAAATTCCTCCGCATCGTCGCCACGACCATGGGCACCCGCATCATCGAGCGGATTGTGCAGGCGCTCAGCGATGTCCACTCCGAGTAATCTTCCGTATCGCCCGCAGTTGGAGATACGGAGGCGCGGAAGATCGGGATGCTGCCCCCTTAGTGTCTCTTAGAGTCTAGTCGAGATCGGCAAATTGGATCATGACGTTCAACCAGGTGATCAAGAGCAGCTCCTTCTCGAATTAGTTCCGCGTCACGATGATCCGCTTCACGCCGGAGACATTCCCCGACGTATCAATGGCGCGGATGTAGAATACATTGCGCCCCGGGTTGAGAGTGGCGAGCTGGTACCAGAAGCTCGGGCGACCGCTTACCTGCTGGTAGGGACCATTTCCCGTGCGCATCTCAACCCGCTTCACAGCTCTGTTGTCTGCCGCCCAACCATTCAGGATGACGAAGCCATATTTCGTGTTGCTTGCACTCGGATTTTGAACCCTCAGACGCGGAGGCACCCGATCCGTGTCGTCCGGAGTCGGGGCAGGCGTGGAAGGAGTCGGCTGAGTCGGGGTGCCGGTAGGTGAAGGAGTGGGTGTGGGCACCGTCGTGATGTCCACATTGTAGCGAATTTCGCCGGTGAGGGCCGGCGTCGCCCCCTCGGAGTGCTGCTCGAAGGTCGCCCAAAATGAGGAGATCGTATTCCCGGAATATTCGATTTCTTTGACCGTAAAGAAACCGGTTAGTTCGTTACTGCCGCGCCCCTGGCCGGATATTTCCATCCCCGGCTGATTAGGGCCCTTGAAGGCGAAGCGCACTGCGCCAGCATAGGTACCGACATGAAGTGGCAGGCCGTTCGGTGCTCCGAAATCGAGGTCCCACTCGAACGACCCGACCCAAATTGAAACCCCAGCGGCGTAATTTTCCGACACCTGGAACTGCGTGGACGGAGCGGTGTACAGATAACTACGTCCCATGCCGATGTAGTCTCCACTCTGGCTGGACATGGACAAACCCGTGGTGACGCTTGCGTCCATCGGGGTCGGTGTGGGTGCCGGCGTGGGCGTGGGATATGGAGTCGGGTCTCCAGCGATTGCGTAATCGTGGAACGTGAAGGCAGGCTTCCCGTTGATCAGCGAGATCAGGAGCAAATTGCCGCCAGTATCAAACATCCGAAGGGGCGTACCATTAAAGAAAGCGACCTTGTAAGTGAGTGCGCTGGTATCCGTCCAAAGGTGCAGCTCGATCCCGCCATTGATTGCCGCAAGCGTATAGAGGCTGCCGTTGGCCCAAAGTGCGTCCGTAAGCACGAATGGCAATTGTCCAATCTGATCGAGGGTAGTACCATCGAACATGCGCCCTGTTCCGAGCAGGACCGTCGAGCCGTCGGGGGAAACTCGCACGGGATGTCCGATGCCGGTACTCGTGTGGTATGGCGAGTCCATCTCCGTCCCGATCGTCCCGTCCGAGCCGATATTTTCCCAGAGGACATCATTGGGGCTGGTGTCGTCGCGCAGGAAGTACATCTTCCGATTCGCCGCGCTCCAGATGTATTCCGTCGAGTAGTAGTTCCAGTCTTTATGACTGATTAGCGATCCGTTCTCGTCGATCACGTAATGTGTAGCCCAAGCCCCACTGGGATCGTCTGCAAAGACGAGTGTTCCTGCTGTGGCGAGGCCGTTTACGGACCCCGGGAGATTTATCAGCCCAGTCTCGATGCCCGGCTCGCCGCCGGTAAAATAGCTGATCCGCCCCGAGGGATACCCAAGATAGAGACGGTGGTTTGCCGACGAGTACGCCATCTGACTTGGCGTCCCGCTGAGTGGAATCGTGGAAAGATATTTCTGCTCGGATACCGACCAACGAAAGACACTGAGGTTGCGCTTACTGAGGAGATAAACGATCCCATCGCCGTATTCGATCTTGTCAGGTGTGTACGAAAGACCGTTCGGATCGACTGCCGGACTGGGTTGGGCGGCGCTCAGCTGGCTAAGCGGGACGGGGAGCGCCCATACGCCGCGAGTGTCTGCCGAATAGAACACAAATGCCTTGGTTCCCTGCACAAAGATACGCTGCGGGTTGCCAGGAAGATTGATACGGCCCGTCTCCACGAACGCGTTCGAATACGCGATAAGCGCCGGCCCCCTGATCGCAATGGGCTCATCACTGTAAAAGGCAAGATCTTGCACCCTTCCAGCCAAACTGCCGGCATAAGTCAGGTCACTGGCGTTGTAGATAATGCCTGCGTTATCCGCCACCCGCTGCTCGTTTGGAGAGACGTAATCTCGTGTACCGACGGGGTAATCGTCGGTGCTATAATTTTGAGTCAGGACTCCGAGATTACCTTCGCCACTGATACTAATCTTACCAATGGAAGATGATGACCATCCATAGATCGCGCCAAGCTCGGGAGCGATAGAAGCACCAATCAACGAATATCCGTAAGTTTTGACCGCCAGTAGCTGCCCAGAGGTTTTGCTAATTGAAGAAACTGTTCCAGAGGCGATTAGATATAGCAACTTTCCATCCGCCAATATCGAGGTGGTCGAATAGGCCGTGTTTAACAAGTGCGAAAGTCCCGTGCCGTCCAGATTCATATGCCAAGTATTGTAGCCGAAGCTTACGTAGATTCCGTCGGCATCAATCGTGAAAGCAGTGGGCGTATCCGCCAGCGAAATAGGCGCAAGCCAGTTCTGTTGCGCGAGATCGTACCGCTCGATCCGAGCCGGTGCGCTAAAAAGAAAGTACGCAATCCCATTGATGGATTGTGCATCCAGCCAAAGTCTTCCCGTGTAGCCCACGGGCGGAGTAGGAATTGGCGTTGGTGAACCATTTGGAGTCGGCGTAGGCGTGACTGTAGGCGTGACTGTAGGCGTGACTGTAGGCGTGACTGTAGGCGTGACTGTAGGCGTTGGTACAGGAGTGGGAGATGGGAATGGGGTAATGGAGGGAGTTGGAGAAGGTGTAACGGAAGGAGTCGGCGTAGCCTCAGGGGTCGTGAGTTGCACGGTATATGTCGACAATGTACCTGGCGTGCCGTAACTGAACACACTACTGATATAAAGCCGCCCATCGGCATAGCTGAGATAACCTCCTTGAGGAATAGTCTGAAGCAGCGTCCGCGAGAGGCGGTCGAAAATATAAGCAGTTGTCGAACTCGCCACGATTATACGATCATTAGTCACGATCGGTTGCGAAATTAATGTTGCGACAGTATTATAATTTCCCAATGCGCGCCCAGTCGCGACGTCATAAGCATTCACTGAATTCCCGGAAAGCGCATAAACCGTGGAATGATCGACAGCTGGCGTGCCTACGAAGCCTCCAGGCACGAACCATGCCTGGGCCCGCGCGGATAGATCAATCGCCCGGAGTCCGGAAATGCCAGTTACAAACGCCCGACCATCCAAAATCGCGATCGTGCTGTTTACCGAATATACCGTGCTCTCCGGCCCAAAATTCAATGACCATAGAAGAGCACCTGTCGATGGATTAAATGCTTTGAAATCACCATTTACCCAAGAATAGATGGTTCCATTATAATAAGAAGGTGTCCATTCATCGTATTGTTGTTCGTTTGCAAAGAAACGCTGAGTTCCATCCGCCGCATTGAAGCCATACATTCCACCGCCCGATCCACCATCCACCCAAATGCCATCGCCGTATATAGTTGGAGCGAAATACCGCTCCCACTGTGCACCGAATGCCGCTGCCCAAAGCAAGTCACCTGTCGGTGCATCCAAACAGAAAAGTAGTGGCAAGTCGTATATCCCGGCACCGCGTTGAAAATACAATTTCCCATTCGCATAAGTGGGAGGATTTACCGAATATCCAGTTGGCAGGGGATATTGCCAAAGCAACGCTCCCGTCGTGGCATCTAGCGCACCAGCGTGCATTCCGTCAGTAAAGTATCCATTTGTCGTGTAGTACACTCGGCCGCCTGCCACCACGACCTGATTGATTGGAACCGTGAATTCGTCACTCCAACTGGCCACAAAATTATTCGGCCCCAGCGTCGCCGGGTAGTAGCCGGTATGACTCGGTCCATTACCGAAGGTCTGCCAGCTTCCGACCGACGGGTCGCTATCCGCGGCTTGGACTGGGGAGCTGATCAGGAGGCCCGTGGTCGCCAATATGATGGCGGCAAGTCTCGAACTGAGGCCGAAAGTTTTAAATTGGGAAAAATTCATTACGATGCGAGTTCAGCGATAATGCCGGTATCCTCGAATTGTCGGACCAATGAAATTGTTCATCGGAAAAAGGAAGGCGCTCATCACAGGTGCGCCGAAGTTCCTAGCAACTTGCTTGCTGTATTGGAAGCCCCTCGAGTGCGCTTCAGCAAGATACAGAGAGAGAAAATTGTGAATTTTTCGACATCACGGCGGAAGTACGTCATCTCTCATCAGGTCAATCAGAAGCCAATTGTCCGCAATCCCGATTTGACCGCGGTCCAGCCTGCCCCCATATTTCCCGGCTTTACATGAACGGAAACGGAAAGCGTGTGCTCGTCGGCATGAGCGGCGGAGTGGATTCATCAGTCACCGCGTACCTGCTCAAGCGCGATGGCTGGGATGTCCTCGGCGTGACCATGAAGGTCTGGCCGCAAGACTGTATTTCGCGCGCAGAGGACAAGTGCTGCGGACCCTCGGCGATTGCGGATGCGCGCGGTGTGGCGCATGCGCTCGGGATTCCGCATTACGTCGTGGACGAGGCGGACGAGTTCGAGAAGCTGGTGATCGATTATTTCTCGAGCGAGTACCGGGCGGGTCGCACGCCGAATCCCTGCGTGATGTGCAACGAGAAGCTCAAGTTTGGCAATCTCTGGACGAAAGCCCGCGCTCTGGGCGCGGACTATATCGCGACCGGGCACTACGCTATTATCGAGCATCATGAGGACCGTGCAGTGCTTCGCAAGGGGCTCGATGGGCGTAAGGACCAGAGCTACTTCCTCTTCTCCCTGCGCCAGCCGCAGCTCCAGCGGGCGCTCACTCCGCTCGGTGGCATGACGAAGCCGGAGATCCGCGCCATCGCCCGCGAGATCGGGCTCAAGGTTGCCGACAAGGTGGACAGCCAGGAAATCTGCTTCGTGCCAGGGAACGACTACAAGGCCTTCCTGCGATCGCACCTCGGCGAGGCGGAATTCCATCGTGGCGGCATTTACGACACGGAGGGGAATTTCCTCGGCGAGCACGAGGGCATCGAGATGTTTACGATCGGCCAGCGCAAGGGCCTGCCTGGTGGCTCCCCCTACCCGCTCTACGTGATCGATATCGATGCCGAGCACTCACGCGTGATCGTGGGTCCGGAAAGCGAACTCGTGCGCGGGGAATTCGAAATCGATAATACGAACTGGCTCGTCGAGCCGCCCACCGGTCCTTTCGAAGTGAATGTGAAGATTCGCTATGCGCATCCCGGAGCCGACGCTGTCGTCGAGCCGTCGGAGAATGGCCGATATCGCGTGCGCCTCGTCGAGCCGCAGCGCGCGATCACGCCCGGCCAAGCGGCAGTCCTCTATGTGGACGATCAGGTCGTCGGCGGCGGATGGATCGTCCGTCAGCCGTCGATGATCAAGCTCCAGCCAGAGGCGGCGGCGTAGGGACCTGAAAGGGTCCAAAGTCTAAAGTCTCGGGCCTAAGGTCAGAAGCCATGCGCCTGATTGGCGCAAGCAGATGATCGCGGTCCTTACCGCCCGCGTCTTGGACCTTGGACCTTGGACCTTGGACCTTGGACCTTGGACCTTGGACCTTGGACCTTGGACCTTGGACCTTGGACCTTGGACCTTG
>Ga0207702_10001034_pt1 | contig 28514 bp, 18 predicted proteins | sample KBSCornC62_FD_184302 | JGI IMG/M metagenome (GOLD analysis project Ga0207702, IMG submission 184302) | Corn rhizosphere microbial communities from Kellogg Biological Station, Michigan, USA - KBS Corn C6-2 (SPAdes) (version 2) | ecosystem: Host-associated > Plants > Roots > Rhizosphere > Soil ... | reverse complement strand
CCCGGTAAGAATCCAGATGGAAGCAATAGGATGAAGACTGGAAAGGATTTCAGCACTTCTTTGCCCATTCAAGCATTGCGTGTACTTGAAGACATGCGTTCTCTGACGGGAGGCATGGAGTATGTCTTCCCGCCTCTTGCCCAACAGAAAACTCCCCATCTGCATCGCGATTCTTTAGGCGCTGCTTTACGTAGTATGGGATTTCGTGGCAAGCATAGTACCCATGGTTTTCGCGCAACTCTCCGCACCGTAGGCAGAGAACGTTTGAACTTTGATATTGATGTGCTGGAGCAACAGCTAGCTCATGCTCCAAAGGATCAAGTGGAAGCAGCTTATGCGCGAGTTAAGTTCAAGAACCAGAGACGCGAAAAAATGCAGGAGTGGGCGGACTATCTCGATGGCTTAAAGACTTCGGCTGATTCTTAAGAACCAAATTGCTCGTGTTGAATTTTTTAAAATAAACAAGTTATGAACGGCTATTATAATAATAACTTCAGTATCTTAAATTAACAAATGCTATTGCGTGAGTAATAAGACAAGATGAAAATGATCCCACTTTTTAGGAGATCATCATCATGTCAAAAAACGAAGAATTGAATTCAGTAAGTCTGTTACGAATGGCTGACGTAGTTAAGAAGACTGGCCTTTCTCGTTCGACCGTCGGAAGGCTAATAGCTAAAGGGCGTTTTCCGAAGCCGATTAAGATTTCGGGAGTTATGACGCGCTGGATAAGTTGTGACGTCGACTCTTGGATATTCGAACTTGCTGAAATTTCCAGCAACGCAGCCAAATGGAAGGGGGTGCAGTGATCGAAAAGCAATCGATCATTTGAATAGGCGTGTCGCTATTATATCTATTCAACTGCTAAAGCTGTGATAGCACTCGGCGTTAGCTCTGCTAAATATAGATTGCAGAGGCAATGAGCCAGTGGTTCCACTGACGAAGAGTTGAGCGTCGAAAACATCGTATTTCTTGACTGGCAGGGCTGATCGCTCTGGATCAGATTGGAGAAGTATTACAAATAAACACTATAAAAAGGAAATTAAATTTTATGAAAAGAAGTGAATTAATAATCAATAATGAAATTTCGTACTATGATCATGATTATGAAGAGATACGTCGATACCAAGAGTATGTGCAGGTAAATCCAAGAATAATTAAAGTTCAGAAGAAACTCATAAGGAAGGATATAGCCTATTTTGGGACTCTTTCTTTTCAATATGATATAACACCATGCGAGGCTCTAAGAGTTGCATCTATTCATTGGAGAAGGGTTCAAAAATGTGTATTAGGTAGAAATTGGATCAAGAAAGGGATTCCACCTTTGACGGGTGTTCTAGTGATGGAAACCCATCCAATCTACAATAAGATGACTACGCAGAAGTTTAGTGGCTGCCATTTTCATCATCTGATTTATAGTCATCCTAACTTTTGTGATAATCAGTTCGTGGCCGCTGCTGAGCTTAATCAAGCATTTGCCAAAGCGGCTCGTGGACTGACTCATAAAAACAAAAGGTGGCAGCTCGTAAGCAGATACGGAACAAAAGTTCTGTCTGTGGAGAACATCGCGGGTATCTGTGGCTATGCAGCCAAAGAAGCTTGGCATTTCCAATGGAAATGGGAAGATCGTATCAGCTATCTCTGCAAAGACGGGGTGGTCTGATGTTTAATGCAATGCGTACCCTGTAATTTTCCGCGTGCTTAAAGCTATGAACCTTTGTGATTCAAGGGTTCTCAGCTGCTCTTTGAAAATATGTTTATACAGGTGCGAAGTGGCGTAAGGGTAGTGCCTGTCAATCACATCGCTAACTTTTTTGGCACGGGTTTATCTCTGTGCTTAAAGTGCCTTTGTGCCACATAGTCCCTAAGCCAATCCTCTGGCTTGATGTTGAGTGCCTCCAGTATCTCGATTAGCTCAACAACGTCTAATCTGCGCTCCCCGCGTTCGACCTTTGAAATGAAGGTCTGGGTCGTTTCCAGCCTATTTGCGAGTTCCGTTTGGGCCACCTTACCGGATTCCCGGGTGGCTTTAAGCATCGATAACAGAAGCTGATAGTCGGGATGATGAGTAGAGCCGGCCATCGTGCGTGTCCGCGGTGAACCGGATGGCATGCTGAAGTTTGTTTTGGTATAGTCCAAAAAGGACTAGTCGATAATTGACTGAAGGTTGGGCACTGCCGCGAATGCGGCCCAATGTCGCCTCGATCCTTGGCTACACACAAACAGGGGAGTTGGATATGGATTCTCTTTTTGGCCGACTGATGTCGTTGTGGGCTCTTTACAGGTTAAGCGGCCCGGGCGTCATGGTGATTCTGCTGGCTGGCATCGGCTGGGTCGTAGAAGGCTATCTAGGGTGGTTTGCCTTAGTCCTGTACCTCGTGCTTCTCGTCGTACTCGCATTCGTCGTCATGCACGCGCTGATCCATCTGATCAACAAGCATTCAAAATTTTTTGGCAGCAAGCCGCTTGACTACGACTGACTCGAACTTGCCGTACGAACATGAACAGGGGATTTCGAAATGCGTTATCTAAGCGGCGGATGCGATGATTAATGGTCTCGCGAAGCAGCTGGAGGCGGATGACAGTCCAGAAGCTGGTGAGCTTGAACTTCGTTTAGCCAAATACGTTGGGGAAGCTCAAGGTGGGTTATGAGGAGGAGCAGACACTCCAGTAATCTTCCGCCCTTTGAAGAGCTTATTAAGGATTGACGGGAATTAGCTGCCATTTTGCGCGCGAACGAGAGGACAGTGCTTGAAAAAAACTCTAACTCGTTTGTTAGGGAAAGGGTTCTGACCCCTTTATTTATATTTACGATATAAGCCTTGGCTGCGCAGCTAGGGCGGAAATTCCTGGTTCTTCACATACTCGGTCACGATTGGGCGCTCTCGGTATAGGGGTGCTGGCAAATTGACCAGATGACCTTTCCTTGAGAGCATCAGAGCACCTCCAAGGGGGAGGTGTTCTTGATGGGTGTTGCTCCGTCACTTAAAGCTCTGGACTGAGCAAACCTAGGGAAGCGTAACAGGGGGTGTCATGAAGACCGTCATTTTTTGTCGCAACAAGTGCGTTGCGAAAACAGTTTCGTTGGTAGTTCTTGGAATTCTGGCGAATGGGGCTTTGCACGCTCAGTCAACGGGGACGGTGACCTACGTCTACACCGACCCACAAGGCACGCCCTTGGCCGAGGCGGACGCGAACGGCAATGTCACAAAAACTTACGATTACACGCCCTATGGCACGTTTGCACCACAAGGTACGTCAACCCCAGGCCCAGCGCCAACGGGGCCAGGGTACACAGGTCACGTCAATGACCCAGAGACGAATCTTGTCTATATGCAGGCGAGATACTACGACTCTGCAACGGGTCGTTTTCTAAGTGTTGATCCTGTTGATCCGAAGGCGGGCGATGCCTTCAACTTCAACCGGTACGACTACGCCAACAACAATCCCATCAAAAATACCGATCCCACAGGAAAGGTAGTGCATCTTGACGATCATCCAGAAATGATCACTGCACTCATCAACGCGCGAGCAGTTGGCACGTTTGGAGTTGATAAGAGCGGAAACCTAATGGTCGTAAGCTCCAAGGGTGATACGTCAAAATTTTCAAGTTTCTATAGTTCCGAACTCAAAGCAGCAATTAACGCTAAGCAAACCATTTCTGTTTCCGTCAGTCCAACCTTTAAAAGTCTGGCGACTGGAAAAATGGAGAGCGTAGATAAAGTGATGGGTGGAGGCGTCACTACGGGCGGAGACGGGACGAATCAGAAAGTCGTTGTCTCGGGGAATTCGAACACCAATTTGGTGGACACGAATGGCAACCCACTGCGTGATGAGCCTGCGGACATTCTCGCCCATGAACTGGTTGGTCACGCCATTCCCCGTATCACAGGGCCGAGGACTGGCAATGCAGTGACCGATGAAAACAAGGTTCGAAAAGAAGTGCCTGGAAGTAGTCAACGCGCGCCTGAGCCCCATCATGAGGAATGAGCCATGAGAAATCGAATCGTGCGCATCCTTTTGGTCGTAACGATTGGCCTACCTTTTATCACCGCGTCCGCGAATCAATACAGAGAGGTTCCCCTCGGGACTAAGGTCGCCAATTCGGATGTGGTCATGATTGGTCAAGTTGTTTCAACTTCTACGTCTGACTGCTTGAACCTCTTCAGTTGCGCGACGGTCAAGATAAATACGCGGCTCAAAGGCAGTGAAATATCAACTGTCAAGGTTCTTTTCCATGGACCGATTGCAGAAGAGGACCCCATCTGTTGCAAAGTTGGCGCGACGTATGTGTTCTTCCTGAAACATGCAAGGGGTGGCTACTACGTATCCGTCAATGGCCCCTATGGTATCTATCAGACGAACTAATCGAAAGAAACATCTATGCGTCCGCTGTGGGTGGGTGACCTTATCGCTCCGTTGGTGCCACCAGCTGCCTTCTTCGTTGTTCTATTGCTGCTCCCGATTCCGTTAGGAACGACATCAATAACGTTTGGCAAAAGCAAACACCCGAGAATTAATCGCAACCGTCGCCGACCACCACTACCGGTTGCGGCTCAGGAATGATGAATGCGTGCAGCCGCTAACGTGAAAGTCCATCCGCGGCAGGTGGTGGCAATTCCTATTGGCGCCACTAGCCCCAGAACTGCTAGCCGTTATCACTTCGCTGTTCGGGCATCCGTGGGAGGGGGTGTGGATGCTCAAGCTATCGGCAATGGTGGCCTACCCGGCAGCGCTGGTGCTAGGCGTGCCTGCGCACCTTCTATTGGTGAGGCGACGTTGGACGAGTGGATGGATCTACACACTGGTAGGTCTTGTGGTCGGTGCGTGCGTCGCAGAGGCTGTGTTTGGTTGGTTTGCCTGGAATCCAGGCTTCATGTTCCTAGGAGCAATTTTCGGAGCGCTGATCGCTTTCACCTTTTGGGTAATTGCTCGGCCGGATGCGAGTTCCACCTAATCGGCGCCGTTTCGTATCGACGGTGCCAGGACTTCAAGGATGAAACGCACGTGCTCTTCGTGATGGTAATGGCCGGCAGCTGCGGCGAAGGAACAGCTTTGAAGCAAGAGACCTTGGGCAAGCGTCGATATTCTGATGAACAACGCCTGGCGTTCTGATGTGGGTCAAAATGAAAAGTCGGTACCAAATTCAAAGGAGATTGAAGTGGATAGACGAAACATCCTTTCCATGCTTTCGGTTGGGGCGGGGATGGCGTTCGCCTCTCAAGCTGCAAAGCGCAAACATCCTCTCAAAGTTGCTGCGTGAGCGTTAAGGATTACGGTGCGGTAGGTAACGGATCTATAGATGACACTGCAGCAATACAAAACGCTCTGAATGCGAGTAGCGATATCTATTTTCCGCCCGGAAATTACGTGGTTTCTTCGACGATTGCCGTACCAAGTTTCAGGCGACTTGAGGGCGGGCCATGGGATACTTGCAGAGGAAGCAAACCAGAACTATTAGTGCTGGCGTAGAAGGTGATAGCCACCCTAAGGATTGGCTTATTTGGAAGTTTCATCTTGACACGTAAAAGGAGTGCTCAATGAAAAAGCTGAAGTCGATGTCATGCTTATACAGAGTTTTGATCTTAGGATTTGCAGCGACAGCTGTCTTGGGTACGGACTTGACGACGCCCGCTCTTGCTTCCGCCACGAGCACATCACAAACTTCAACCTGCACGATTTCTGATTTGTCTTCGTTGGCAAACTGCGTAGCCAATCGAGGTTCCTATCAAGCGTTTCAGATGACTGCGAACGTGAGTTGCTCGGGTCAGTCCTGTTGCGGAAGTGGATCGGGGGGTGGGGCGCTCATCAATTTCGATGGGTTGAGCGGGATATCGTTGTCTGGCAATGGCTTCACTCTAACTCGCCATTTGTCTGCCTCTCTTCCCGCTAAGGCCTGCCCAGCGATCAGTGCTTCTTCTTCTTCGCAGATTTCTATCAGTAATATCAATATCGATGATGACAGCACGATTCAAGCCTGCGCGGTCAATGATGGTTGCACCGGATCGATCTACCTCAATGGCGCCAACGGCATCAACATTAGCGGTGTATCGATTTACAGCGCAAAGGCCTCGGCAATCTACGCTTGGTCCTCGAACAATGTTTCGATCGATCAATCGACTATTTCGAATGCAGGCATTATTGGTATTTACGTAGGCGACGGAACCTATTCATCCGTGACGGCAAGTAACAACATCGCTATAACCAACTCGACAATCTCTTATTCGCAAACGAATGGTATCGCCTTCCAAGGTGTGTACGGCACTAACCGGATTGAGAAAAACATCATCCAGGGAAATCATCATCACGGTTTATGGCTGCAGCCTAACGGCCTGCCATATGATGGAGGGCAAATCTACATTCCTAATGCGAGCGGCATAGCGATCGACAACAATGTGATTGCGGATGGCTACTGCGATAACTGTCAGAACCCGATGGTCATGGGTTTAGAGCTCGCTGGTGAGGGGGCTTTGAACAGTTTAAACATCTATGAAAACTACATGTACAACAGCTACGGTTCGGCGCTCTTTTTGGACGCGAACGGACAAATCTCTTCCAATACGTTAGTGTGGTCGAACGTTATTCGCGGCTTCACAGATTTCCTGCTCAACGACAGTGGCGGCAACACGCTCAGCGGAGCAACGATCGGTAACAACTCGGTCGGGGATTCAGTTCCATCCTTGAATCTGCATGGAGCCTGGGCCCATACCATTTATCGCCTCAGCTACAGTGGCTTGCACGAGGAGGCAGATACATCAACGGAGCGCCCAGGCGCAACTCTCGAAGGAACCTTTGTTCTGGCTAATTACCCTAGGCCCGGAGCGAATCCAAGCCCGATCTTTCGCTGCTTCGTAAACAGCAGTACGACTAATGATTTTCCCTCTTTTGACCGATCCTGCGAAGGTCAGGGATCTCAGAATCTCCATAGTATTCTGGGATATAGCTTTGAGCCCAGTCTGCCCGGCGTGCAACCCTTCTATCGATGCGCTGTCATCGGAGGCTCAGACCATTTCGTGAGCTGGGACTCACATTGCGAAGGACAGAATGTCGAGGGATTATTGGGATACGCGGTTCCTGGATAGTAGCTATAGGTTGGGTCTCCACTAAAGTGGAGGGTTTGTACGAAGGGAAGTCAGATTGGAGAGGTAGCAGGGCGAGCACGCCCTGTAGAGAAGGATGCCCTTTTGCATGAGCGAATGGTGGTACGTCGACGCCACGCTTCTTTCTGTGACGCAGGCACTTGCAGTTCTGTGACGTTGGTTTGCAATATAAAGATTCAAAGCAAGGGAGGTGCGTTATGCGCAACAAGAAATATCTGTTTGCAATCGCTGCGCTATTTTTTTGTGGCAGCGGGTCAGCCCAGACACTGACCACGTCGAACATAACTTCGCCCGTTATATCTGCTACTCATGCTCAGATGACGAGCGGCACTTTGGCTGGTTCCCAACTTGATGCGCCTCTGGCAACCTTTACGGCATCTGGGACGAGATATTGGCTGGCGACATCGTGGGCTTTGAGCGGAGGGCTCAAGCAGTCAACTGTGGCGGGCAATCTGGACAGCCCCTATTCTGCGGTGCGCTGGACCAAAGATACCTGTCATCGAGGTAGCAACAATTATTGCGTAAATGGTTTCTATACCGCTTTCACGACCATCATTCCGACGGATGTAGTGGATCTTTGGTTTATGGGGGTCTACCAGACGGACGTCACGGGTGCAAATCTGCTCGCCTTTATCCATGAAGAGCAGGTGGGTAATTCCGGCGGCACTTCGTCCAATCGTGAAGGACTAACGCGGATTGGTCTCGCTTGGTCCTCGGACTTCGGAAACAATTGGACATACCTTGGGCGAATCATTAGCCCCTATGGCGATCCGCAGCCGTTCAATATTGAAGGCGCCCCTTACATTGTCAAAGACGGATACTTCTACGTCTATTTCACGGACTCCCTTACGGGTGCTCCGGATGCCATGGGTATTGGCATCGCCAGAGCCAGCGTGGCTGACGTTATTGCAGCCGCACAAGCAGGCAGCCTTGGGAACAGTCTTTGGCATAAATATTACAACGGAAGCTTTAATCAGCCAGCTCTCGGTGGACAATCAAGTCCCATTGCCCCATGGGGGATCACACACACGCAAGCTGTGCATAGCAGCTACACCGGTAAGTATTACCTGGCGTTGAGCTCTATGGCTTGGAAAGATGCTAACGGCAATCCTGTCGACACCACCGTTAAACTTTATGAATCGACCGACGCCATCAATTGGTCGCCTTCTTTCGTCGTTGCAGATGAGCCCGGTGCGTCGCAGCGCCCGAATGGGGGCTATCAATACTGCACGCTAACGGATCCGAACGGTGGATTGAACGGCGAGGTGGGGCAGTACATCTACGTCTATTGCGAGAAGGATCCGCTTGCGGATCAATCCAATTTTGCACTGTACCGTTGGGAGGTGAATCTTGGTCCTTCAATCGATTCGTACCGTCAGTCGGTTGACTTCTCAAGCTCGCAGAGTCCGGTGTGGTTTTATCAATATGGCGGTACCGGTCCGTTACCCGGCATGTCATGGCAGAGCCCATACTGGGTCGGTACTGATCCGTGGGCGCGCATTTACCCGGACTCCCTGCATCCAGGCACTAGCCAGATACCTGTTCTCAAATGGGTGGCGCCTAAGGCAGGAACGATATTCATTGGCGGAACGGTGCGCAAGGCAGATCCGACATGTGGCGATGGCGTCAGTGCAAGTCTGGTGCATAACGGAACGCAGATCTTTTCCGCAAGCCTCACGTACGACGATACGGTCGGGCAAAGCCCCAATATGTATCAAACCGTCGCAGCCGGGGATGGTCTGTTTTTTATGATCAGCGCCAATAACAATAACTATTGCGACATGACGAGATGGGATCCATCGATTACGTACCAATGATGTGCTTCTTCCAGCGCTAAGTAATGGATTCATGTTAAAGGGTGCAGTATGTCAAGTGGTTTGGCGTCGCCGCAATGGTCACTCTGTTGATGCCGCTGGGTGCAAATGGGTGAATGGCCAGCGGTCCATCTGCGAGCAAAGCGGCAAGACGGTTCAGCTCAGCGCGGCGGACGTTAAGCAATAACCGGCGAAAGCAAGCTGATTGCTTGCGCCCGCATTAAAAAGGGCGCTAATCCTTTGTTTATTCTTTCCCCCTAGCTGGCAGGCAGGAGGTCGCAAACGGTGCGACTTTTTGGTGCTCTAATGACCGCTCTGCGGGGGTAAGCGAAATCGTCCCAGCAAGAACTCAACAACAAGGAGGGTTTATGAAAGTCGCAGTTTCACTTGTATTGCTATTTGCCGCATCTATTGCCAGCGCTCAGAACCTGCAAGTTAAAAATTTAACAGTAACGGGCGCAACAACGCTGGCGATTCCGCCAGCGGTTACAGGAGGTTGTAGCAATATTCTTTCTTATGGCGGCTCGGGTGATGGCGCTACTGACAATACGAAAGCGCTTGCCAACGCGCTGGAAGCATTCACCAATGGCCGCGCGTGTGTTTATTTTCCTCCAGGAAAATTCAGTTTTGCATCTGGAATCAGCTACACGTTACCTAGCGCTAGTGCGTCCGTAACATTTAGAGGTGATGGCGCTGATGTCACTGAACTCACATGGCCGAATGCTAATGGTGGCATTGAGGTTAATTTCTCTAGCCCCGGCAATTCTGCCCATTTTCGCGATATGACCTTTTCTACTGGTCAAACGGGTGGCGGCAATGGCATTCATCTGCATCAAACGAATTGCTTGAATGAATTCGCCCAAAGTGACATTCATCGGGTGACGTTCCGAGGAGCTGACAACAATGCTGGTGCTGGTGGCAACGATTATTGGTCGATAGGTTACCTGATCGACGGAGTTTCGGGTACGAGTGTAGACACGGTTACCGCGTATGGAAGCAAATTTTGGCAGGGTGTTGGTGGGCAGTACCAGGGTTCGTCAATCGATTGCTACGCCATCTACCACAATGTAAGCAAATCAACCTTCAATGGCGTGAACATGGGAGTCGTATACGGCACCTACTCACAAGGACTAACAATCGCTCAAAGCAACTTTCGGAACGACGTAACCGCGATCTACGTTCCACCCGGGTCAACTGGACAGGCACAACTGCAGGTCTCCGATAGCCAGATCTATGCAAGTGGTAATGGGATCAGCCTTCTGAGTGGCGTGGGAGGGGTGATGATTCATGGAAATGATTTTTTCAGCGGTCCATCAAACTCTGCAGTACTCATTAGTCCATACGCTCAGGTTTCTATTACGGGGAACGTGTTCAACGCGCAAGCCGGTGGAGGCACTATTGGCGTAGCGCTCGGTTCGCCGACGTCTCAGGGCCAGGCGGCCGTTATCTCGGGTAACCTGTTTGGCGGCTTGGCAGTGGGCGTGCTTCTTCAATCCGGATCAAGCAACGTTAATGTTCAATCGAACGTGTATACCGGAAATACGACCAACGTTGAAAACCTTGGATCAAACAACGTAGTCGGTGGTGGCTCGCCTTAAGTACTAATCGAACTTTGGCTAAAAAAGCGCGGCCACAAGCATCAACGGCAATGCATGTCGAAATGGAAATAGCATCCTCCAATGATTTGTGGATTCGCTCGGTTTGCCTGACGGATTAGGATGCGTACATTGAAGTTTTTTTGGGCGCTGAAAAGGCGCCTCTTTTCGTGCTTGCCGATATCCCGGCTAGAGTCTGTTATCGAGGCTATTCGAGCGGCCTGCGCAATTTCTTCATCGCCCGCGTGCAACACGTAGGCTTTCCCCAACACGTTCAATCATGCATACGCGACAGCGTTCAACCCGCAACTATGCGATGGTGCGGCAGTCGGGCGTGCCCATCCCTATGATGAAAACGACACGCCCGACATGAGATGAAGTTGCGCGGATCGCCTGGGCTGGCACCCAAACGATCCGCTGGCCATCACCAAGTGAGCTAGGAGTTGACAATGGTTGTACGAATCATGCGGCACCCGCACGCTCTCGTGCCCCCGCCATGGTGCATTTCCCCAACTTCATCGCCGCGCACGCTGCGCGACGTCGAGCCAATGTGGGCACTCGTCCAAATGGAAGCAGCTGATTCCGTAAAGCGAGCAGGATTTTTTCCTTGAAGCCCCTCACGCCGCGCACAATACGCGGCGTGATCTCCGGTGGTGATCGTCGGTCTCAACGAGCTGCATGCCCTGTTCGCCACGATCAACGAGCAGCTCGACACCGTGCTCGAGCGCTTGGGTAATGAGAACTGGATCGGGCCGCACAGGCAGACGTCGCAGTAGGTGGCCCGTGGTCTTGCGTTGCTGGGTTGTGGTGCTGCTGCGGGAGCTTTCAGCCCAACGGCTGGCATATGGCGTTCGCTTTGTCGTTGAAAGCCGTTCCAGTAAGCCTACGCGTTGTGGCCATGTGTCTCTTATATTTCAAGGCGCTGCTCGAAATTTAGACGTCTAAATGCGCAGTCCATCGCAATACGCGAACAACTGGACGAATGAGCAGGGAAAAATCTCCTTTCATGCATTGCGATGTTCCTGAACAGCGCGGATGATTCCCGCCACCTTGACCGGGGTCGCTCCGGACAAGTTCTTGGGACAGGTTTCATCGTGACCAGGATTGCTACCGATGGGCGAAAAAACGTGCGTCATGGCGTGTGTTTTTTCGCATGGAGAGGCATGTTCGCGCCTCTCTTTTTGAAACGTGTCACGCAGCAATGACTTTCATCGTAGCCCTTCCATCTGGAGGGAGGGTGGCGTGTTGCCATATGCCGGCATGGGCCGGGTAGGGCGGCTTTCATTTCAAAGCGCTAGTTGTCTACAGGGGGCGACAGTGGAACTGCATCGTTACGGTAGTTGGGGATGCGTGACCTGGGAGCGTAGGGCGCGCCAAGTGCGGACGCTGGTCGGCATGTTGCTGATGTTGGTGGCTTCGCTGAGCGGCGGTTACGCTGCCGCCCAGCAAGTGGAGCCGACACTGCCGAGTTCGCAGCGGCAGACGATCGATCTTGCGGCGGGTATTCCCCAGTACATCGGAAATGCCAGCTCGACGTCGAATGCGCCGCAAAGCAACTGGTGGTTCGAGAACTCGAATAATTCGACGGCTTATGCCACGCCGGGATTCAACGAGAGTACCGACACTACCGGCAACTGGATGCAAGTAGGCTTGCCCTACGACGCCAATGTCCCGCGCACCTTCATCAACCAGGCGTCCGGTGGCGGGCAAGGTTCGTTGACGGGCAACTTCAACTGGTATCGCCTGCATTTCAAGGTGGATCCGAAATACGCCGGGCAGAAGTTTCTGTTGGAGCTGGAAGGCTCGCATACCGGCGTGCAGGTCTTCATCAACGGCACGCTGCTGCAGGGCGTCAGCGCGGTGGCGGCGGATTCGCAAGCCACCCACGTGGTGGGCTTCGTGCCGGTGATCGCCGACTTGACGCCGTACATCACGGCGGACGGCAAGACGGACAACGTCATCGCGATCGATGTGTCGCGCGGTGCGCCGTGGTATGAGCAACCCAACTTCTCCGGTGCGTTCCGCTTCGGCCAGGCAATGGCGGGCTTGTTCCGCAACGTGAAGTTGTACGTCACCCATCCCATCCACATTCCACCGAACGTATATTCGAACCAGAAAACCTGGGGTACCTATGTCGGCACGGTTTCCGAGGTTCCCGCTGCGCAAGGCACCGCCACCGCCGCCTCGGCGGTCGTCGATGTGCAAACCAACGTGGTGAATGAAACGTCGACGGCGCAGCAGGTAACGCTGACCACGCAGATCGTGGATGCCAAGGGCAATGTCGTGGTGACCGCGCCGCCGGTGACGCAGACGGTGCCGGCGATGACGGCAAGCACGTTCCCGTCCGGCGCCACGCCGATGTTCGATCAGAAGATCACCCTACCCAATCCCACCTTGTGGTATCCGAACAACGCCACCTGCGGTACGCCCGCGGTGCTGTGCGGTTCGCCGTATCTGTACAAGGTCTATCACATCGTCAGCGTCAACGGCGTGGTGGTCGATTCCACGCAGGACACGCTCGGTATTCGCACGATCACCTGGGATGCGAACTTCCCGTATTTCAATGGCCATGCCGTGTATATGTGGGGCGGCTCGGGCCGCTACGACTATCCGGGGCTTGGCTCATCGGTGCCGGACGAACAAGTGTGGCGCGACATGGCGCAACTTGCGGCGCAGGGCGGCAATGTCTATCGCCCGGGCCATTCGACCAGCAGCGAAGAGCTGGTGGCTGCCGCCGACGCCTACGGCATCATGATCGACCAGCCCAGCGGCGATGGCGAAGGTTACTGGAATGCCAGCTCCAATCCGAGCGCGGACGACCAGCAGCTGAAGCAGGAACTGCATCGCGACATGATCGTTCGCGATCGCAGTCATCCGTCGATTCTCGATTGGGAACGCGACAACGGCGGCATGAATACGACGCTTGCCACCGAACTGGGCACCATCGAGACAACGTGGGACAACATCAACCCGCGCGAAAGTGCCGACCGCACCTTCGGCCCGTCGTTTGGTTACATCGATGAGTGCGACGGCGCCGGTTGCGAAGCCGGCAACAAGCAGCAGAACCCGACCAACCCGGCGTTTGGCGCCGAGTATTGGGACAACATGGGCACCGGTCGCGGCCTGGCTTACGACTATGAGCTGGCCTTTGCCGCGCCGTATCTGGATGACTGGCGCAAGGGCAGGGCAGCCAATGCCTTTGGCATGGCGCAGTGGTATTTTGCCGAATCGCCGGGTGAAGTGAGCTTGTGGGCGGAGTACCAGAACCAGCCCAACATGGTGAACTTCGTGCGTTCGCTCGGTTATTCCGATACCGACGCGAATCGCTTCCCGCGCTTGCTCTACTACATCTATCAGGCCAACTGGATACCGTACACGGTGCAGCCGGTGGTGCATCTGGCGCATCACTGGAATCGCGCATACGAGTACACCGCGGGCACGCCGATTCAAGAGAATGCCTTCAGCAACTGCCCGTCGGTGCGCCTGCTGATCAATGGCCAGCCGAACGATCCGGTCACCGGCGCCTTGCTGGCGGACCAGGTGCCCAATCCGTGGAACATCAACTCCAGCGCGAACCTGGCGCAGAACACCACGGTGATGCCGGGGCAGGTGCACTGGATGGTGAATTGGTCGCCGGGCACGGTGACGGCGCAGTGCCTGGATGCCAACGGCAATGCGGTAGCCGGCGTGAGCGATGCGCGCACGACTGCCGGTGCGGAAGCGAAGATCGTGTTGAGTGTGGTGCCGGATCTGGCCAAGCCGGATGGCTCGGCGTTCCAGTGGACGGCGAACGGTTCGGATGCAGCGTTCGTCGTTGCCGAAGTGGAAGATGCCAATGGGAATCTGGTGCCCACGGCGGCGGACAACGTAACGTTTTCGGTGACGGGGCCGGCCACGTACATGGGCGGTACGCAGCAGTTGGTGGCTGATCCGTCGTGGACCAACTACTACCAGGATGCCTATTCGCAAGCGCATAGCACGGTGATCCAGGGCGTGCCGTATGCCTTCTTCCATTCGCCCGGCGATCCGGAGCTGAACTTCGAAGGTGGCTTGCAGAAGATCGCACTACGCAGCACGTTTGCGCCCGGCACGGTGACGGTGACGGCAAGCGCACCGGGCTTGCAAAGCAGCAGCGTGACGTTGGCGTCGGTCGCGCCGGTTGCGCCGACGCAAACGCAGGCGCCGGTGATCATCGTGCCGCCGGTGAACGAAGCGACCACTTCCGGTTTTCCGGCGACTTTCACCGTCGTGGCATCCGGTTCGGGAACGCTGAGCTACCAGTGGTCCGACAAGAACGGCCCGATCAAGGGTGCGACCAGCGCGACGTACACCACGCCCGCGACGACCGCCGCCGACAACGGCGACACATTCACGGTGACGATTGCCAGCAGCAACGGCACGGTGACGTCGACGCCGGTAACGCTCAGCGTCGATGCGCCGGCCAACGTGGTGATTACCACACAGCCGGCGTCGCAAGCGGTGGTGGATGGCCAGTCGGCCACGTTGACGGTTGCGGCAACGGGTTCGCCCGCTATTACTTATCAGTGGTATCAGGTGGGTTCCGGTGCGATTGCCGGTGCCAACAGCGCGTCTTACACCACGCCGATCTTTACCGTGGCGGGCAGCGAAACGTTCTACGTGGTGGTCACCAACGATCTCGGCTCAGTGCAATCGTCCAATGCGGTGGTGAGCATCGATGCGGCGACGCCGGTGTCCTTTACTACGCAACCGGCCAGCACCATCGTGCCGGTAAATGAGCCGGTGCAGTTCACGGCGGTCGTGGCCGGTTCGGCGCCGTACACCTATCAATGGCAGTTCACGCCGCCGGGTGGTTCGCCGACCATTCTTACCAGCGGTACGCAGCAGTCGAGCACGCTCACGTACACGATCCCCGCGGTAAGCGTTGCGAATGTGGGTGCGTACACGGTGACTGCAACCAACGCTGCGGGCACGCTTGCCATCAGCAACGCGGCGAACATCACGCTGGCGCCGCCAGGTGTCAACCTCGCCTTGAATGCGCTCGCCACCAGCAGCAGTTCGCAGAACCCGTGCAACGATGCGACGACCACGCCGGCCTACTCGGGCATCAATTGCCTGGGTGCGGAGAACGCCGTCGACGGCAATCTTGCTTCGCGCTGGGGTTCGGCTACCGCCGGTGCACCGCCGACACCCGCCGTGCCGGGGGTTGATCCGTCGTGGTTGCAGGTCGACCTGGGTTCGGCGCAACCGTTCAATACCGTGGTGATCAATTGGGAAAACGCATACGCCACGCAGTATCAGATTCTCTACAGCAACGGCGATCCCAACGATCCGACATCCTGGAAGACCGCGTACAGCACCACCAACGGCGCGGGCGGCACGGAAACGCTCAGCTTCCCGACCGTGGCGGCACGCTATGTACGCTTAAACGGCACGCAGCGCGCTACGCAGTACGGTTATTCGGTGTACGAGTTTCAGGTCTACAACGTGCCGCAATGCGGCGGCGCATCGGAGCGCTATACCGTCAATGCATCCAACGCCAGCCTGGTGAAAGACAACCTCACCGGCCTCACCTGGACGCGCACCGTGAAGACGGATACCACGCCCGGTTCGCAGTTCACCGGCGTGAGTGCGCAGACCTATTGCGCGGGCATCAACATGCGCGTGCCGACGCAATCGGAAGCGCAGACCATCGGCGGCATGAACAATGCCACCTGTGCGTTCTCCGGCACGTGGAGCACGTGGACGTCGACGGTCGATCCGAACGATTCCAGCAAGACCGCCGTGGTGAATTTCGACGGCACCTCGGCGTATCAGGTCACCAACAACTATCCGGGTGCAACGCTGTGCGCCGCCGGTACGGATGCCGGTGCAGCGCCCACCATCACCACGCAGCCGGCCAATCAAGCCGTGGCGCTTGGGCAGCCGGCCACCTTCAGCGTGACCGCGACTGGTCTTGGCACCTTGAGCTACCAGTGGTCCAAGAATGGCACCGCCATCGCCGGCGCGACGTCGGCCAGCTACACCACGCCTGCGACCGTGGCCAGCGACAACGGTGCGGTGTTCAGTGCGGCGGTGGGCGACGTGTTCGGCACCATCAACAGCAACGCCGCTACGCTTGCCGTGCAACAGAACAGTTGCACGGTCGCGCCAAGCGCACCGGGAGCGTTGGCCGCCACGGTGAATGGCTCCAGCCAGGTGAATCTGGCGTGGGGCGCAAGCACGGCGGGTAGTGCCTGCTCGGTCAGCTACAACGTGTATCGCAGTACCACCGCTGGCTTTACGCCATTGGCTGCCAACCAGATCGCCACGACATCAGGCACCACCTATGCGGATGGGAGCGTGGCTGCGGCAGCGACTTACTACTACATCGTCGAAGCCACGGATGCGGCGGGCGCTTCGGTAGCTTCCAACACCGCCACCGCAACGACGTCCGTTTCCACCTGCACCAGCAACTGCACCAGTCCGGATGCGATTGCGATCAGCGCAGGCGGCCCCGGCGCCGGTTATTTCGCTGCTGACGAAGATTTCAACGGCGGCACGGCTTCCGGCAGCAATGCGGCGGTCAACATCAACGGCGTGAGCAATCCTGCGCCGCAGTCGGTGTACCAGCATCAGCGCTTCGGCAACTTCAGCTATACGCTGCCGGGCCTGACGGCAGGTACCAGTTACGTGGTGCGCCTGCATTTCGCCGAGACCTACTGGACGCAGCCCGGGCAGCGCGTGTTCAACGTCAGCATCAATGGTACGCAGGTGCTGACCAACTTCGATGTGCTGGCGGCGGCCGGCGGGCAGGATGTTGCCGTGGTCGAGCAATTCGCGGCCACCGCGAATGCGCAAGGCCAGATCGTGATTCAGTTCACCACGGTCAAGGACAACGCCGAAGTCAGCGGTATCGAAGTCGAAAACGCGACGGCCACCAACACGCCACCCAATGCACCGTCGAACTTGTCGGCAACGGTGGCTTCTTCCAGCCAGATCAACTTGAGCTGGACGCCTTCGCAGACCTCGGGCGTGACGTACGCGGTGTACCGCAACGGCACGGCGGTGGCGCAGAACCTGTCTGCCAGCACCTATAGCGACAGCGGTTTGACCTCGTCGACCACGTACTCCTACACGGTCGTAGCGATGGATTCGGTCGGTGCGTCGATGTCTTCCAATACGGCTACTGCCACCACGTTCAATGTGGATTGCGTGACCGGTTGCGGTTCGGATGTGCTGGCGATCAGTGCCGGTGGTACTGCCTCGGGTGATTACGTTGCCGATGAAGATTTCAACGGCGGCGCGGCATCCGGCACGGGTTCGACCATCAATCTCTCCGGTGTGACCAATCCTGCGCCGCAGTCGGTCTATCAGCACCAGCGCGTCGGCAACACCTTCAGCTACACGTTGCCTGGCTTGACCGCCGGCGCCAGCTACACCGTGCGCTTGCACTTCGCCGAGTTCTACTGGACCAAGGCTGGCCAGCGCGTGTTCAACGTGAGCATCAACGGCACGCAGGTGTTGAAGAACTTCGACATTGTCGCGACCGCGGGCGGGCAAGACATCGCAGTGGTCGAACCCTTCACGGCCACGGCGAATGCACAAGGTCAGATCGTGCTGCAGTTCACCACCGTCACGGACAATGCCGAGATCAACGGCATCGAAGTGATCGCTCCGCCGCCCGGTGCGCCGGGCGGCGTCACGGCGACAGCAGTATCTACCAGCCAGATCAATCTCAGCTGGACGGGCTCGTCGGCGGCGGGCGTGGTCTACGACATCTTCCGCAGCACCAACGCCGGCTTTACGCCATCGAGCGCCAACTTGATCGCCACCGCCACCGGCACCAGCTATTCGGATACCGGGCTTGCGAACAACACCACTTACTACTACGTGGTCGAGGCATCCAACGCGACCGGCACCTCCGCGCCGGCTGCGCAAGCCAGCGCCAGTACGCAGGCGATCCCGCTGGCGCCGACGAACCTGACAGCCACGCCGGCGTCGTCCAGCGAGATCGACTTGAGCTGGACGGCATCGACGACACCCGGTGTCACCTACACAATCACCCGCGATGCTACGGTCGTCGCGAGTGGTTTGACCGCTACCACTTACCGCGACACCGGTTTGGCGGCGTCGACTACGTACAGCTACGCCGTCGACGCGGTCAATGCAGCCGGTGCGTCCCCGGCGGATTCCGCCACGGCAACCACCTTGGCAACGGTCACGGTATTCACGCCAGTCATCAGCGCATCGCCTGTCAATCAAGCCGTGACGATCGGACGCACGGCCACGTTCTCGGTGTCGGCAAGCGGCGGTACGCTGGCTTACCAGTGGTACAAGAACAACACCGCCATCCCAGGCGCCACCAGCGCGAGTTACACCACGCCGGGCACCACGTATGCGGACAATACCGCCAGCTTTATGGTGAAAGTGACCAACGCCACGGGTTCGGTGACATCGTCGACAGCGTCGTTGAGCGTCAACCTGGCACCCAGCTACACCGTCGTGCCGGGGTACATCGTTACCGACCTCAACAACAACACCCATGGCGCATGGGCCGACAGCCAGATCTATGTCGAGATTCTCGGCAATGATCCAGCAACCGGCGCGCTGTCGTGGGTCAACTACGACGGCACCATCACGGCGGCCAAGGTCGCGGACAACACCGCTGTCAATGCATTGGTTGGGCCGAATGGACAGACGTATCCCAACTACGCCTTCACGCTGGCGCAGGCCAATCATCAGCTCAAGCTGCCGCCGATCACCTCCGGCCGCATCTATATCTCCGAAGGCAGCCCGCTGTACATGCCGATCATGGCCGGCGCAAACGGTGGTAATAACGGCTACGCCGGGCCGAATCCGCAGAACAACACCGATCCGAACATCAACGTTCACTACGATTGGTATGAGTTCAACTACGCCAGCGACGGTGGCATCTTCATCAACACCACCCAGGTGAACCAGTTCGGCTTGCCGCTGCTGCTGGACGTGTGGGGCGCCAACGAGACCTACCACATGCAGGTGGGCATCAACGAATCGACCTTGACCTTGACCAGGAATACATCAGCCAGACGCCGGCCGCTTTCCACACACCGACGCCGACCAGCTTGCGCATCCTGTCGCCTGCGGAAACCACATTCAACGCAGGTGGTGCCAACGGCAATTACTTCGACAGCTACATCGCCAGCGCGTGGTCGCAGTACGGGAGTTCGCCGGTGATCATCACCGTCAACGGCCGCCAGTTCAGCGGCAAGGCTTCTGGCTCGACCTTGACCTTTACCGAGGTCAATCCGGCCGCCGCCAACGTCGGCGAAACCTTCGTAGTGCAACAACCATCGACGCAGGACATTTTGCTATGCGCAGGCACGATGGCTTCCGGCGTCGCGGGCAATTCACCGCTGCAGCAGGATGAAAACGCCATCCAGCTGCAGCTGGAAAACCAGATCTGCGCGGCGACCCATCGTGGCGTGCTGTTGAACACGGCGAACTGGGCGAATGCCTCGGCGTACTATCCATTTTCGTCACCGGCGAACTTCTATGCGTGGTTCTGGCATCAGCACTCGGTGAGCGGGTTGGCCTACGGTTTCTCGTATGACGACAACAACAACCAGAGCACCACGATAACCACGCAGCAGCCGGAACACATGGCATTCGGTATCGGCTGGTAAAAAGCTACGCAACACTGAATCGTGGGCCGGGATTTCATCCCAGCCCACGGACTTGCTCCGCAACATCGGATCATTTCTAATACTGCTCACCGTGCCGTCTTCAAGGCGCCGCATCAAACAAGGGATACCCATGTTCAGGAGGAGCAGCATGTTCAAGTGGTTTTGCGTGGTCGCAATGGCCACCTTGCTGATGCCGCTGGGTGCTTCGGCGCAGTCGGCGCCATCGTATTTCAAGTTGTCGAGCAACCCGGATTTCGCCAAATACCGGCCCGCGCTGGTGAATTACCTGCACAGCCAGCATTACCGCAAGGCCACCCGTTTCTGCCTGTTCGGTACCAAGGACGATAACGGCGCCACCGCCACGGTGATCTGGCCGGATGGCCAGCAGATCATCGACTGGGGCGGCAATGATTCGGCGCTGGCCGACTCCACGTCCATCGTGCATCTGAAGACCGACGTGGTGCCTACCGAAAACGATCTGCACGGCAGCACCTATCTGGTTACCCGCAAGTGGGTGAATGACCAGCGATCCATCTGCAAGCAAAACGGCGAGACAGTGCAAGTCAGCGCAGCGGATCTAAAGCAATAAACCAGGAACAACCCTCTTCAAAGGAATGGAATCGTGATGACGTTACCCGGTCAGATGAGCGTCGCGGGCATCAAGGCGCGGTTGTTTTTGTGCGAATGCCCCGCGCCCAGCGACCATAGCTACACCCCCGAGGCAGCGGCCGAAGCGATCAACCTGATGGATGTGGTGATCCGCAATCGCGTGTTGAATCCGCGCCCGTTCATGGCTAGCGGTCCTTCCGTACTGGCGGTCGTGCAGGCGCGCGGGCAGTTTGCCGGTTTTGACGGTTATCCCAACATCAGTCCCGGCCTGGTCACACATATCCAGGACATTCTCAATATCGCCAATAACGCGCGTGACCGGCGCTCGGCCAGCTACCAGGACTTCGTCAACAAAGTGCTGACGGTGGCCAACGCTAGCAGTAATACCGATCCGTCGCCGGGCAAGCTGGTGGCCTGGCGCACGCATAACCATTCGTCGCCGGGTGCGGGATTTGTGCTGTTCAAGACCGTGCTGAAGAACGACTTTTATTACAAGCCCAGCTGATATTTCGTGCACCGGCTGACCAGTGTCTTTGGATGCACTCCTGTGACCAACGGGCGTGCGACACTGCGCAACACAGTCAACGGGGCACGTCATGTCGAACCAACCTTACGAGCTTTTGACGGCTGCGGATATCGCAGCGATGACCACCACGGTTTCCATCCACGACCTTAATCCCAATGCCATTCGCCACAAGAAATCCGTTGGCGATGCCGTCGGGCTGACTCAAATCGGCGCACTGATCATCACGATCATGCCGGGTCACGAATCATCGGAATACCACCGGCACCTGTATGAAGAGGAGTGTCTATACATCCTCTCCGGGCATGGCGAAGCCACCATCGGGGATCAGGTATGCAGCGTGGCTGCGGGTGATTTTCTTGGCTTCGCACGAGGCGGGCCTGCGCACGTGCTTACCAATACGGGTAACGAGCCGCTGGTGTTCTTCGTGGTTGGGCAGCGATTGGAACACGATGTCTGCGATTACCCACGCAAAGGCGTGAGGCTCTATATAGCCGGCAAGTCGGAAGCCTACGTGGATCTTTGATTTTCTTTGAAAAGCTCACCCGCAAGGTAAAGCAGAGCGAAGCGAATGACGCATATTGCTGTCGTGCGGCAGTAAGCGACCAGGGATGCTCTGATCTATTCCACGCACCCGGCATGACGTCCAGAAGGCGCGCAGGGTGTGGTGCGTGGCGCAGGGCAGACTGGCCGTCTGTTCAAGCCGCGCGGCGCAGCCTGCGCGCCTTCTGGACGTCACCCCTCATTTGAATTCAATCAGTTGGGGCCTACAGTGCGGTGACGGGTACGCGGAATAGATCAGAGCATCCCTGGGCAAAGGCATATGCCTATGGTCATGTGTTCCGACCAGTCAGAAGGTACTATCGTGTGGCCCGATAGGACAACAAGACCGAAAAGCGTATAGGCGTCTAAATGGAATGAAGACGCGTGCGCTTTTTTATGGGTTCTTCATTTGGATCGATCTAAATGAGCGATTTCCAATCGGGCGGCATAAGCATGGGTTTCATTGTGCGTCAACGCATTACCGCGGTATTTGTCAGCAGCTTGCTGATTCTTGCAAGTTCTTGCGCGATAGCACAGGCGGCCGACCCGGCCGACAAAGTCAATCCACTGATTGGCAGCAGTCATGGCGGCGATACCTATCCCGGTGCCGTGATGCCGTTCGGCATGCTGCAGTGGAGCCCTGAAAATACACGCGGCAAGCACACGCGCACCGCATCGCCAAGCGGTTACCACTACGACGCCAGGCGCATCCGTGGCTTCAGCCTGACGCACCTGTCTGGAGCAGGTTGCGCGGGAGCAAGCGGCGATGTGCCGATGATGCCTGTGACCGTACCGATCGCAAGCTCGCCTGCTGCTGACGTGCGTGACGAGCAATATGCCGCGGATTTCCGCCACGAAGACGAGCGCGCCGTCCCCGGCAGCTATCGGGTGAAACTTGCCAACGGCGTGGAGGTGGTGCTGGCTGCGGCTAGGCGCAGCGGTATGGCAAGTTTCGAGTTTCCGGCACATCAGCCGGCAAATCTGCTGATCCGCGTGTCCGATTCGGAAGTAGGCAGCAGCGACGCAACGGTCGAGGTAGACCCGGCCACCAGAACCGTCAGCGGCTCGGTGAGCAGCGGAAATTTCTGCGGGTATCTGGCCAAAGCCGATCAACGAAGCTATTACACGCTGTATTTCGTCGCTCAATTCGATCAGCGCTTCACCGCTAACGGCACCTGGCAGGATGCGTCCGTGCGTGCCGGTGCCACGACGGCCCAGGGCGGCACCGGCTACGACGAAAAAGGCTTTCCCATGCCTGGCAGAGGTTCCGGCGCGTGGGTAACGTTCGATCCCTCCAAGGGAGTCGTGCACGCACGCGTGGGCATCTCCTATGTGAGCCTGGACAACGCACGCGCCAATCTTGTGGCGGAAATATCGCAGGCGTCCACGGTGGAGCAGATGGCCGCGCAGGCTCGCAGCACATGGAACGACATGCTAGGCCGCATCGCCATCGACGGCGGTAGCGCCGACCAGCAGACTGTCTTCTACACCGCGCTCTATCACTCGCTGCTGCATCCGAATGTTTTCAGCGACGTCAACGGCGAGTATCGCGGCTTCGACCAGCGGACGCATCGCATCGGCACTGCACAGAAAATTCAATACGCCAATTTCTCCGGATGGGATGTTTATCGCTCGCAGTTGCAACTGGTTAGTTGGCTGCTGCCTGAGATTGGCAGCGACATGGCGCAATCGCTGTACAACCAGGCAAGCCAGAACCATGGCGAGTGGGACCGCTGGACGCATAACAACGGCGGCACGCACGTGATGAGCGGGGATCCTTCGGCATCTGCGCTGGCGGACATTTATGCATTTGGTGGACGAAATTTCGATTTGAAAGGTGCATACGCGTCGTTGGTGGAGGCAGCCACCGTTCCCACGGCACACGATCTTTCGGACGACGGTTGCAACGTGGAATGCGTAGGCCAGCGTCCCTCGCTCGACCAATGGCTGAAGCTGCATTACATCGCGACTACGTCGCACGCGTGGGGCGGAGCAGCGGAAACGCTGGAAGATGCCACCGCGGATTTCGCCTTGTCGCAGCTGGCCAAGGCGGTACACGACAGCGCCAACGCGCAGCGTTTCCTGGCGCGCTCGGGCTATTGGCGCAATCTCTACAACCCTAAGGCCACGGCGCAGGAAGGGTATATACAAAATCGCAATGCCGATGGCAGTTGGCCCGCTTTTTCACCTGCCTCGGACGAGGGTTTTGTCGAAGGCAGCGCAGCCGTTTATTTGTGGATGGTGCCGTTCGATGTACAGGGCCTGTTTCAAGCCATGGGCGGCGACGCGAAAGCAACTGCGCGGCTCGATCGTTTTTTTCATGACGAGCATGGCAACTGGGCACTGGCCAATGCAGGGCCCATGCATGCGCAATTGGATAACGAGCCATCCGTTGCCACACCTTGGCTCTACGATTTTGCCGGCCAGCCCTATAAAACACAGGACAGCGTGCGAACGGTGCTGGACCGTTGCTGGAAGAATGCGCCGGACGGCATTCCCGGGAATGACGATCTTGGTGAGATGTCGTCCTGGTACGTGTGGTCGGCGCTTGGTCTTTATCCGGAAATTCCAGGGCGCGCGGAATTGTTGATCAGCAGCCCGCTATTCCCGCATGCGGTGGTTCATCGCGCCGGCGGCGACGTAGTGATCGAAGCGCCCGGTGCTTCATCGGAGCGACGTTTCATCCACGCATTGTCGGTCGATGGGCATGCCTATGCGAAGCCTTGGCTGCCGGCGCGTTTTGCCACGCGTGGTGGAACGCTGCGCGTGGATCTTCAAGACGCCGTCGACACCGCATGGGGTAGCAAGTCGACGAATGCGCCGCCGTCCTTCTCGAGCCCGGGTAGCTGACGCGCGGCGTTTTTTTTTGTGCGGAATTTGGATCGATAAAAGATGCGTATCGATCGGAATCAAGGAGCAGGCAGCCCGGAACAGTAGGGGAGAACGGTAACTCAGTACGGGCGCGGTTGATAGGGAGCTTTGGGGAGCCGCCGCATGGCGGCGCATTCACCGTAACCTGAAGGGGAGTAACCGGTACATGAAAAGCCAATGGACACGCGTATTCGCGATGTCGCTGCTGGCCTGTTCGACAGCGCAGGCGCTGGCGCAGCAAGCGGCATTGCCGCCACAACAAAATGCCACGACCAACGGCGACGCACCGAGCAGTGCCGATCAACAAAGCAACAGTGCTTCCAAGAGCCAACCGAAGAAACTGCAGACCGTGCAGGTTACCGGCTCGTTGATTCCGCAAGCGCAGGTCGAGGGGCCTACGCCCGTCACCACCATCACCGCGCAGGACATTGAAAAACGCGGCTTTGTCGATACGTACGATGCCTTGCGTTCGCTTGCCGTCGCCAATGGCTCAGTGCAGGATCCGCAATTTACCGGTGGTTTTACGCCGGCGGCAAAAACCATCAGCCTGTTCGGCCTGAGCCCGGATTTCACCCTGACCTTGCTCAACGGACGGCCGATGGCCAGCTATCCGCTGGCTTACAACAGCAATACCAACATTACCGACATCGCGAACATCCCGGTGGGCTTGATCGATCATATCGACGTGCTTACCGGCGGTGCTTCGTCCATCTACGGTTCGGCGGCCATTGCCGGCGTGGTGAACATCGTGCTGAAGGATCACATCGATACCACGCACATCGCTTTTCGCTATGGCAATTATTCCGACGGTGGCGGTGCCAGCAAACGCTTGCAGATCAGCTCCGGACATACCTGGGGTAATTTCGAAGTCAGCGGTGGCGTGCAGATTTCCAAGCAGGATCCCATCTGGGCCCATCAGCGTAGCTATATCGATTCCTATGACGACGATCCGGATCCGAAAGGCCGTGTCAATTCCCGTACCTTCCTGCGTTTGAACTCCGGTCTGGGCCAATATATCGATCCGGGCGCGGCGACCTGTGCGCCATTGAGCTACCTCTATGGCGGCAGCACCACGTACAGCTATCGCCCCGGGCTGGGTTATTACTGCGGCAGTCCGAAAAACGTCAGCTACGCCACGCTTTCCAACCAGGAAACCGACGCGAACGGCCTGCTGCAACTGCGCTACCGCATCAACGATCACGCGATGCTGTACGCCGATACGCTGTATGACTATAGCAATCCCACCTATGTCGGCGGAAGCCCATTCTGGAGCAACACGTTCTACAACCAAAACAGCGGCCAATATGAATTGTGGCAGCGTATCTTCGCGCCGGAAGAAGCCGGCTCCGACGCCGGCCAGCAGCATGTGTTCACCAAGTCGTACAACGTGAGCATCGGCGTACGCGGCGAGCTGTTCGACAATTGGAACTACGACGCCTACTACAACCGGTCGCAGACCGACCTGGTGCGCAAGTCGCGCGATTTCCTGGCTAAAAACGGCATCGATGACTATTACCTTGGACCACAGCTTGGGACCGATCCAAACGGCTACCCAATCTACGTGCCCAACCTCAGCCGCATGTACCAGCCGATTACACCGGCCTTGTACAACGCGTTCACCGCCGTCGATCGCGCAGCCTCCACTTCCTGGACGCAGAACGAGACATTTACCGCCAACACCACTAGCCTGTTTTCGCTACCCGCTGGCGACGTGGGCGCTGCCGTGATCGCGCAGACGAGCAACGAACGCTTCGCCAATGCGTCAGCCAGTCCGTTGGCGGCGGAAGGATACTTTCGTGGCGTAGGTGGTACGACTACGGCGGGTGGCGCAAGCAGCCAGTTTGCTTTTGGCGGGGAAATGCAGGTGCCATTGCTGAAGCAGCTCACCGCCGACCTGTCGGCGCGTTTCGACAAATACAATTACGGCGGCCGTGGGCACGGACGGCCGACCTATAAAATCGGCTTCGAATACCGTCCGTTCGACACGCTGCTGGTGCGTGGCAGCTACGCGACCGCGTTTCGCGCGCCGGACCTGTTCTACCTGTTCTCCGCCCATAGCAGCGGCTATAGCACCAACACTGACTATTACAAATGCCGCCTTGCCGGGTACAACTCGGCGACGTACGGACAGTGCCCATACAACGGGCTTTCCATACTGGCGGTAACCTCGGGCAATACGGATTTGATGGATATCACTGCAAAAACCTTCACGTATGGCTTTGTCTGGTCCACGTCCGACAACCGCCTGAGTTGGTCGGTGGACTACAACGCCATTCGCGTTGCTAACGAAGTAGTAACGCTTGGTAGCGACCAGATCCTGACCGAGGAAGCGAATTGCCGGCTTGGCGTGTCCGACAATGGCCAGCAGGCGTACGACATCCATTCGCCGACGTGCCAGCAGGTGATTGCCGAGGTGCAGCGCTATCCGGCCTCCGATCCGGTGAATGCCAATACCGTCAAGCAGGTGAATACGTATCCGATCAACGTGGCGTCGGAATACCAGACCGGCATCCAATCAAGTGTGAAATATCGTCTTCAGACTGAGCATCTCGGTTCGTTCCTGTTTGGGCTCGACTATTACGATGAGCTCAAGCATACCTATCAGCAAAAAGCAGGCGATCCAGTGCTCAACTACCTTTGCTGCGCCAACTCTGACGAATTCAAGAGTCGGGTGAACGGTACCCTGACGTGGAACATCGGCAATTGGAGCAGCACGCTCTATGGCATTCGCAATGGTGTGACCTGGAACTACGCGGGCACCCGTCCCAATGTCGGTCCGTGGATTACCTTCAACGGCAGCGTGGGTTACCGGGTGACGTCGAAAACCACGGTTTCGCTGACCGCCAACAATATTTTCAACAAGCATCCGCCCATCGATACCACCAACAGCAGCTGGCCCTACTACGACGAGCTGCAGTACAACGCTTTGGGACGTTCGGTGTATCTGGACGTCGGGTTTGATTTAGGCATCTGAAAAGTGGCGCGTGCCGCGCGATCAGGGCGGCACGCGCAAAAACGAGGTGGCACATGATTCAAAAGAAACGATCAATACGTGCGATGGCCTTGATTGGCTTTGTCGCATGCGGCGGCATGGTTCATGCCCAGCAACCCAACACACTTAGTGCGCAGGAAAAAGCGCAAGGCTGGCAATTGCTATTCGACGGCAGCAGCCTGGAAGGTTGGCACTCCTACCGGGAGAAGGAACCCGGCAAGGATTGGAAGGTAAGCGATGGCGCGATTCTGCTGGAAAAGCAGCCGAGCGATCCGCAGGCGGATTTCCAGGACCTGGTTACCGATGCCGAGTTCGGCAATTTCGATTTGAAGCTGTCGTGGAAGATGAGTCCTTGCGCGGACAGCGGCGTGATGTTTTACGTGCACGAATCGCCGAAATACCAGTACACCTTTGAAACCGGGCCGGAAATGCAGATCGCGGACCTGGCCTGCACCAAGCCGGATAGCCGCGTGTTGTATGAGCGGTCCGGCGATCTGTTCGATTTGATTTCATCGGATGTGGAATGGGTGAACGAGGCAGGGCAGTGGAACGACTTTGAAATCATCGTCAATCACGGGCACATGCAGTTCTTCCAGAATGGGCACAAGGTAGTCGATACGCAGCTGTGGAATGAGGATTGGAGGCGCCTCGTTGCGCGGACCAAGTTCAAGCCCTGGCCGGATTTCGCAAGGTTCCACGAAGGGCATATTTCCTTGCAGGGCACAGAGGACAAAGGCGTGACGCCGATACGGTTCTGGTTTAGGGATATCAAGATCCGGAAGTTGTGAGGTTTTCGGCCAGCTTGCTTACATTTTTTCGGGATGCTTTATCTTGCCTTGCC
>Ga0207702_10001033_pt1 | contig 28546 bp, 28 predicted proteins | sample KBSCornC62_FD_184302 | JGI IMG/M metagenome (GOLD analysis project Ga0207702, IMG submission 184302) | Corn rhizosphere microbial communities from Kellogg Biological Station, Michigan, USA - KBS Corn C6-2 (SPAdes) (version 2) | ecosystem: Host-associated > Plants > Roots > Rhizosphere > Soil ... | reverse complement strand
TTCTCGGTCATCTTGGATTTCCCGGTTACGGTCATGTTGCATTGCACAATATAGGATCGGCCCAAAATTTGCAAGTCCGTTTTGTGCACTGCAACAAAACCGTCAAACCGGGAATTCGCACGATTTAACGTACACTTAGCAGCTGCCATCACGGGCGGCGAACGGGATCGCCCCGGTCTGGATCCAAGTAATCTCGCGATACGAGCGAATCACGCCGCGTCGCAACAGCCGCTTCGTCATCCGGCGAAAAGGGATTTCAGGAGGTCAGGTGCAGGCCATGCGAGATCCGGCTTCCGCCGGGGTGACGGTTTCGGTCGAACCCGTCAGAAATCCACCTTGTCATAATGGTCCGGCGGGGAAATCACCTCCATCCGCTCGCCCAACAGCGAACGGAAGCTGGGCCGGCTCTTCATCCCCGAATACCAGTGCCGCGTGCGCTCATGCCCGCGCCAGTCGATCCCGCCCAGATAATCCGCAACCGAGATGTGCGCCGCCGCCGCCAGGTCGGCGAGGCTGAACAGCGGCCCGCCGATCCAGCGCCGATGGTCGAGCAGCCAATCGACATAATCGAGATGGCTGTTCGCGAGCCGCATCGCCTCCCGCAGCACCTTGGCGTCGGGCGAAATGCGATGGACCAGGCGCTTCTCCATCCGCTCGTAGAGAAGCGGCCGCCCAACCTCGTCGTGGAATTTCTGGTCGAACCAGGAAACCAGCCGGCGCACCTCCGCGCGGTTGGCGGCGGTGCCGGGCAGCATCGTCGCCTTCTCGACCGTCTCCTCGACGAATTCGCAGATCGCGGCGGAATCGATCAGGACGAGATTCTGTGCGCGATCCACCAGCACCGGCGTCTGCCCGGTGGGATTCATGTCGATGAACTCGTCGCGCTGCTCCCACGGGGATTCGCGCACCAGCTCGCACCCCTCCCCTTTTTCGCCCAGCAACAGCCGGACCTTGCGCGAGAAAGGACAGAGCGGGAATTGATAGAGCTGCCAGGCCATGGACACCCCTGTTAGGGGCGGCGGGCCGAGCGGAAAAGGGGGACATTTGTCCGTCGGGTGCACAGGCCGACCGGGCCATCCCGCGCCGCGCCGATCCGCGCCCGATTTCAAGCGACGGGATGCTCACGCGATTCGAGAGCATCCCGACACGCCTTCATTGCCCGCTCAGCGCAGATGCGCCGCCGCCAGCTCGGCCGCCGCGGCATCATATTGCGCGCGGAAGGCGGGGATCTGCATCAGCCGTTCGGCGACCATCATGCCATAGGCCTGGCCCGCCACGACATCGCCCGGGAAATGGACCTCGCACACCAGCCGGCTATGCGCATAGGATGCCGCGCGCGCCAGGATCGCGGGCGCCTTGGCCGGGATCAGCCGGGTCAGGATCGACGCCATCGAATAGCCCATCGTGGTATGCCCGCTGGGATAGCTGCTCTGCGGCTCGTCGTCGGTCGAGCAGCTATGCAGGCTGGGATCGACGATCCACGGCCGCTTGCGCAGGAAATGGTCCTTGGCGCGATCGGCGGCCGCCTTTTCCTCGGCACGCACCGTCTTGAACAAGGCAGCGGTCGCGGGCAGCCTATCGAGATCGAAACCCGGGCCGACCACCTCGGCGAAGATGGTCGCATTCTTGACCGCATCGTCGGTTTTGGCCCGCGCCACTTCCGCCGGATCGCGCGTCTGGTCGATCCGGTGCAACTCGGCCAGCTCGGCCTTGCCCGCGGCGCTGTCGTCCGCGGGCGGCGGCGGCAGCAGCAAGGCAGGATCGAAATTGTCCTCGTTCAGCAACAGCGGCACCTTATGGCCGGGCGCTGCCGCGATCAGGGCGAAACCAAGGAAGATTGCGGAGAAATTGCGCTTGGTCATGACGGACACCATGGTTTCGGCCGAACCTGGCGGCCGGGTTGATCGGGAAGCGACTGGTGACGGACGGCGGCGGAACGCTCCGCGGCCGCCGCATCAGAAGCGGAAGGTGATGTCGCCGGTAACCGCGCGCGGCGGCTGGTAATAATATTGGTCGTTATTCGCCACCACCGCCTGGCCGATATTGGCGAGCGCGGTGCTGCCCGAGCTGATCTTGGTCACCCGCTTCGAATTGAACAGGTTCGTCACCTCGGCCCCGAAGCGCAGCCGTCCCAGTTCGTAGCTCGTGGCCAGGATCGCACTGTTGTACGGCGCGATGCGATAGGGCGCGTAAAGCGGGTCGTTCGCGCTGGCGGCATTGTTCGCGAACTGCGCGCCCGTGAACTTGTCGATGATCGAGAAACGCACCGGGCCGCGCTTGACGATGACGCCGCCGGCGGCGGTCATATAGGGCGCGTTGGCGATCTGCGTGCGCGTGTCCTTGTCGATCGCGCGGTTGCGCGATCCGTTGGCGAACAGCGCGACACCTTCGGTCAGCTCATAGGTCGCCTGCCCCTCGATGCCCTGATAGAGCGCGCCGCCGATATTGGTGAAGACCGTACCGAAGGTCGGGTCCTTCACGCTCACGAACTTGTTGTCGAAATTGATCGTGTAGACGTCGGCGTCGAGCGACAGCCGCTCGCCATGATAGACCACGCCCGCCTGATAATTGGTCGACTTTTCCGGCACCGCGTTGGAGTGATCGGGATTGTCGACATAGAGCGCGCTCAGCGACGGGGCGAGGAAGCCGCGGGCATATTCGCCATAGACCGACAATTCGGGCGTCAGCGCCCAATTCGCCTGCAGGAAGGGCAGGTTGGCCGAATAATCGCTCTTCACATTCTGCGCGTAGCGCGTCTTCTGGTTCCACAGGGCCGAGATGCTGCGCTTATAGTCGACATGCTTGAAGCCGGGCGTGATCGACAGGCCCGGTAGCGGGCGCAGCTCGAGCTCGACGAACTCGTTCGTGTTATTGCCCACGCTGTTCTGATCGAACTTGACGTAGGCCGGCGTCACCTGGCCCGGACTCACGCCGGTCGCGGGCGCCACGACCTTTTTCTCGATATAATTCTTGCCGCCCGTGGTCAGGTCGACGTCGGTCTGCTGGCGATAGGTATTGCTGGTTTCGATCAGCCCGCCCAGCGTCAGCGTCGCGAACGAGGCAAGGTCCAGCTTCGCCTTCGCGATATCGCCCCACACGCGATATTTGTTGGTCTTGGTGTAGCCCGGAATGTCGCCGCTGATCTTCTTGCCGTTGACATCGACGGTCGACTGGACCGTGCCCGGCGGGATCGTGACGTCGTTCGCCGACAGCGTCTCGTTGTCGTAATAATAAGTATAGGCCGTATCCTCGAACCGGATACCTTGCGTGATCTGCGCGTCGAGCTTCACGATCTCGAAATCGGTGACCTTGTTGGTGTGGTTGTAGCCATAATATTCCGACGAGGTCGGGTCGTTGTTCAGGCTGAAATATTTGCCGAACAATTGCTGCTCGTAGAGCGTCGATCCGTCATTGTCGGGCTGGTTGAAGCGGTTGTTGTTGTAGGTGCCGAGCAGGCTCAGCGTCACGCCGGGCGACAGCGGCACCACGGCTTTCCCGAACAGATTGTAGTTGCGATATTTCTCGTAGCTCAGCGCGCCGTTCGTGTTCACATATTGGCCGGTGAAGACGAATTTGGCGTCGTTCAGGCTCTTGATCGTGCCGGTGTCGAGCAGGCCGCGCAGCAGATAGGTGTCGAACGCGCCATAGCTCGCCTTGATCTGGCCGCCGAAATCGTCGCGCGCGGCGCGGCTGAACATGTTGATGTTGCCGCCGAAGGTGGCCTGGCCAAGCTGGCTCGCATTGCCCGGGCCGCGGTCGACCACCAGGGTCTCGATCGTGTTCGACGGGAAGAAGGTCGTCGAATGGTGCGTCGGATCGTTCGTGTCGCCGAACGGCACGCCATCATAGGTGATATTATATTCGCCGTCCTGGAAGCCGCGGATCTGCGCCTTCGATTCCGACAGGCCGATGCCGTTATTGCCGCCCGTGTTCGACACGCTCGGCGTGATCAGCGCGATCTGGTCGAAATCGGCGATCGCGGGCAGCGAATCCTCGATCAGCGACCGGCTGACGATCGCCTGCGGCTGGCGCGCCTGGAGCGACGCCGTGACCGGCGCGATCCGGTTGGCCTTGGTGCCGGTGACGATGATGTCCGAACCTTCGGCGATGCCGGTCTCGGCCTGCTGTGCGGCGCGCGTCTGCGCGTCCTGCTGGTCGGCCGTGGGCGCGGTTGCCGCTGCCGTGTCGGCCGGCGCCGCCGCGCTGGCGATTGCGGGCAGGCACAAGGCCGTGGTGGCGCAAAGGATGTGAAGCGCCGTGGCACGACGACGCGCGAAGCTCCGGGTCATGATCGAAATTCCCCCTGTGTGCGATATTGTTCGGTGGTTTCGAGCCCGGGCCTAGGATCGCGTCGTGACACTTTTGTTGCGGAAATCGCCGCCGGACCGAACCTTGCGGCAATTCAACCTATGTTACGTTTCCGTGACGTTCGGCCGTTTGCTCACGCGCTCCGCAACGCCACCACCGCGCGCAATCCGGGTGCATTGTCCTCGAAGCGCAAGCCTCCGCCATGCGCGCGCGCGATCGTCGCGACCAGGTTGAGCCCCAGTCCATGGCCCGGCTTCGACCGCCCCTTGTCGAGCCGCACGAAGCGCTGCGCGATGCGCGTGCGATCCGCCGCCGCCACGCCCGGACCGTCATCGCTCACCATGATCCGCGCCTCGGGCCCATGCCCGCTCACCGTCACCGTGATCGCGGTGCCGTCCGGCGTATGCGACTGGGCATTGTCGAGCAGGTTGCTGATCACCTGGGTCAAGAGCTCGCGGTTGCCGGTGACGTGCGCGGGTTGCTCCACGTCCAGCCGCAGCGTGCGCCCGCCATCCTCGATCGCGGGCGCATACATGTCGCACGCCGCGCCCGCGAGCGCGGCCAGGTCGATCGTCTCGGCGAAGTCCGCGCTCGATTGCCCCTCCACCTCCGCTATGCGCAGGATCGCATTGAACAGGGTCAGCAGAGCGTCGCTGCGTTCGAGCGCGCGTTCAAGCGCGCGGCGCTGCGCGGTCGCGTCGGGCGCCGCATTCAACCCCGCCTCGATCTCGCCGCGCAGCCGCGCGAGCGGCGTGCGCATGTCGTGCGCGACGTCGCTCGACACCTGGCGCAGGTCGGTCACCAGTCCGTCGATCCGGTCCAGCATCGCGTTCAGCGATCGGCCGACCCGGTCGAATTCATCATCGTCCGCGCCCACCGCCACGCGGCTCCCCAAGTCGCCCGCGCGGATCGCCTGCGCGGTGACCTCGATCCGCTCCAGCCGCCGCTTGAGATGCCGCCCCATCAGCAAGGCGCTGCCAGCGCCTATCAGCATCACAAGCAGGAAACCGCCGCCGAACAGCAGCAATATCTGATCTTCCAGCCGGTTGAGTTCCTCGCTGTCGATCACGACGTAGAATATCGCGCCATTGCCGAGCGGCGTCCCCAGCACGCGCCCCGGCTGGAGCGGCCCGCCATGCCGCCGCACCATCACGCTGTGGATGCCCGCGCCTACCGGCGCCAGCCAGGTCGACCCCAGCAGCTGGCGCCCGTCGCGCGCGATCACCGCATAGCTGAAATTATTGTGCGGCCGGCTCTCGCGCTTGCGGATCGAACTGGCGAGATCGCCCATGCCTCCTTCGGCATATTCCCGTACCACCCGCGCCGCCTCGGGCGTCAGCGTGCGGTCCTGCTCGCGCCGGAAATTGGCGTCGGCCAGGAAATAGACGCCCACGCCCAGCAGCAGCACCGCGAACGCGAACGCCGCCGAATGGAGGAAGGCCACGCGATAGGTCGCGCTGCGCCACAGCCTGATCATTCCGCGCGGATCCGATAGCCGACCCCGTGCACCGTCTCGATCGGATTGTGGGGGAAGCCATGGTTGAGCTTGGTGCGCAGCCGGCTGATATGGCTGTCCACCACATTGGTGTTGGGGTCGAAGGTGATCCCCCAGACCGTCTCGAGGAACATCTTGCGCGTGATCTCGCGCCCGGGATGGCGCATCATCAGCGCGAGCAGGTCGAACTCGCGCGGCTGCAGATGGATTTCCCGGCCCCCGCGCCGCACGCGCCGCTGGAGCAGATCGACCTGGACGTCGCCGCTGCGGAATTGCGTCGCCGGCTCGCCCAGCATCGGCCGCCGCTGCAGCGCGCACAACCGGGCATGCAGCTCGGGCAAGGCGAAAGGCTTGACCAGATAATCGTCCGCCCCGCCCTGCAGCCCGCTCACCCGGTCCGCGACCGTGCCGAGCGCGGTCAGCATCAGCGCGGGAAGCTGCACCCCGTTCGCGCGCCAATATTGCAGCACGCTCACACCGTCGATGTCGGGCAGCAGCCGGTCGACCACCGCTACGTCATAGCGGCTCTCGGCCGACACCGCCCGCACCGCCTCGCTCCCGCTCGGGATGTGAGCCACTTCATGGCCAAGATCGCTCAGGCCCTGGACGATCAGGTCGGCGGTTGCGCCATCGTCCTCGACCTGAAGAATCCGCATCCCGCCCCCGTCCAGGCACCACGTGCTGCCCAAGGGACGGTCCTTCCGCCGCGATCATTGCAATCATGTGACAGCGCGGGCGCCGCCACATTTCATGCCCTCACGGAAAACGAGCCTAGGCGAATGCTATCGCAGTCTTGCGGCGCGCCCGGATCGCACCGCCGATCAGGCCGAAGCCGCCAAGCATCATCGCCCAACTCGCGGGCTCGGGCGCGGAACCCTGCGCCGTCACCGAGACATCATCGAAGAACATGGCCGCGGGATCGTTACGCCCGTACAGCGCAAGCTCGGTCGATCCGCTCGACGCGATCAGGCCGGTATAGGTCACCTGCGCCCAGCTCAAGCCGTCGAAATTGACGGTGCCCAGGTCCTGGCTACCCCAGACGACGCGGTATTGCTGATTGTCGGTGCTTGGGTTGGCATAATCATTGTCCACCCAGAACGACAGCGTATAGGCGCTCCCCGCCTGCGTGTTCAGCACCTGCGAAAGATAGCAATATTGCAGCGCGGTCGGCGATACGCATCCCGTGGCGGCCGACCATGTCCCGCTGTGCGTGGGATAAGTATAGTCGCCATAGTTGAGGATCGTGAAATTCTGGGCCGTCCAACCGGTATAGCCGTTTTCGAAACCGCCATTGACGACGAGATTCTGCGCGGTTGCGCTTCCGCAAACCAGCGCTGCGGCCGCAGCCGCGATGTAGAAAGCCTTCATGTGGTATCCCCCAACGTCCAGGCTGGCCTTGCCGCCCGGGAGGAAGCTTAATCCCAAATTAACCGCGGATCACGGGAAATGGTGGTTAATGCCGGCCGCCGCGTCGCTTGCCCGATTTGACCGCGGGCCCGATCGGCAATTTCCTCCGGCGGTGCATGGGAGCATAGATCGAGGCAGCGGGAGCCCGGTAACGGCGCGATCTGCCTTATCGAATGTTGGAGACGATAGTGACGGAAGCGTCGAAGCAATGGGATGGCGCGACCGTCCGCCTTTGGCTGGAAAAGCGGATCGCCGCCGCGCGCGCCGATCAGGTCGCGGCGGAGCGAGGCGGCCGCGGCGGGCAGGACGATTGCGACAAGGCGGCCGCCGAGGAGATGGTCTGCACCTTGCTCAAGAGCCAGGCCGCGGCCGACGGCCAGAGCGCGTTCGCCGAGGCGCTGAAGAGCCTGCTCGACCGCGACGACTATGTCTGGCGCGGCGTGTATGATGACGGCCGCTTCGATCGGCATGTCCGAACCTACATCCGCAAGCTCCTGAAGATGACCAAGGATATTGCCGGCTTCGAGCATATCAGGCGCTACCAATGACGCGCGCCCGGGACGATAGGATGTCCGACGATTATGCCCGCGGCCGGCGCGACGGTCTCCGGCTCGCTCTGGCGATCCTGGCCACCGAAGAGGCGAGATGGGCGGCTTTGCTGGGCGAAAGTCCGTCCTGGCGCACCAACCAGATCCGCGAGGTGCGTCACAAGACGCTGCAGGTTGCGCAGAAGCGCGTGCAGACCGTGCTCAACCGCCTGTCGCCAAAGGACGATAACGCTATCAGCGAGGAGCTCGCCGTAGCGCTCCACAAGATCGGCCTCTAGCTTCCTCCGCCCCGCCGAGGGCGGGAATAAGTCTGACTTATTTCATGGCCTTGCCGCACAATCTCCCTGTTGCGATGCGTTTCGACTCCTGCAATAGTCGGAGTAATGGTAACGCTCACGTCCGGGAAAACCGGATGGAGCCAATAGGGGAGCCAGTCCGTTGAAACGCGCCATCGCCATGATCCTCGCGGCCGTCGCTATTGCCGGCCCCGCCGCTTCGCAGACCCCGCCCGCATCGCAAACCGCCGCGCCCCCGATCGCGGAGGATTTCGTGCCCTCCTCGCTCAACCAGCCAGGGCAGCAATTTCCGCAAGTCAATTCGCAGGGCTATGTCCGCTTCCGCATCGTCGCGCCCGACGCGCAGGCGGTGAAAGTGAGCCTGGGCCTGGGCGGCCGCGGCGGCACCGTGCTCGCCAAAGGCGCGGACGGCGCCTGGACCGCCACGACCGAGGGGCCGCTCGACGAAGGCTTCCATTATTACCACCTGAATGTCGACGGCGGCACGTTCAACGATCCCGGCGCCCAGAATTTCTACGGCTCGATCCGGTGGGAAAGCGGCATCGAGATCCCGGCGCACGATGCGGACTTCTACGCGCTCAAGAACGTCCCCCATGGCCGGGTCGAGCAGATATTGTTCGCGTCCCCCAGCACCAGCACGCAGCGCCGCGCCTTCGTCTACACCCCGCCGGGCTATGACCAGAACCAGCGCACCCGCTATCCGGTATTGTACCTGCAGCATGGCTGGGGCGAGGACGAAACCGCCTGGTTCAACCAGGGCCGCGCCAACCTGATCATGGACAATCTGATCGCGGAAGGAAAAACGCGGCCGTTCATCATTGTCGTGACCTACGGCATGACCAACGACATACGCCCGGGCAGCCCGGGCGGCCTCGCCAGCTTCGATATCCATCCGTTCCAAACCGTCCTGGTCAACGAGCTGATCCCCTATGTCGATTCCCACTTCCGCACGCTTTCTGATCAGCGCCACCGCGCGATGGCGGGCCTGTCGATGGGCGGCTTCGAAACCAAGCTGATCGCCAGCGCCAATCTCGACAAATTCGCTTATATCGGCCTCTTCAGCGGCGGCACCTTCTCGCTCGACGACGTCAACAAGACGCCGGGCTTCCGCGACAAGGTCAAACTAGCCTTCGTCAGCTTCGGCAGCCGCGAGCTCGAGCGCGGCGGCATGACCGGCCCGCCGGGCGGTCCGCGCGCCGATCCCCGCGCCAATGCGGCGGCGCTGAAACAGGCCGGCATCAACAGCGTCTTCTACGTCTCGCCCAACACCGCGCACGAATTCCTGTCCTGGCGGCGCAGCCTCCACCAATTCGCGCCCTTGCTGTTCCGCGATTGAGCGGCGGCCGGATTTACGCCCTCCCTCGCTTGGCGGGGAGGGTGTAAAGCCTGACGATCCGAGGGCCCATTCCGGAGGGACGCATGGCGCCGCATCGCATCTTCTCGGTCAGTGTCGCGGGCGTCTATCCCGCTTATCTCGCCAAAGCGGAGCGAAAGGGGCGCACCAAAGCCGAGGTCGACGAGATCATCCGCTGGCTGACCGGACACAGCCAGGCGTCGCTCGACGACCAATTGGCCAAGGGCACGAACCTCCAGGATTTCTTTGCCCAGGCACCAGCGCTCAATCCTGCGCGGCTCATGATTACGGGAACCGTCTGCGGCGTTCGCGTCGAAGAGGTCGAAGATCCCACTATGCGGGAAATCCGCTATCTCGACAAACTGATCGACGAGCTCGCCAAGGGCAAGCCGATGGAAAAGATCCTGCGGCGCTGAGCCGCGCGCCTGCCATCCGTGGGCAGAGACATGCCCCGGCCTGGCCGTTCGCCCTCACGCCCCCGGGAACAGCAAATCGATCCACTCTGGTCGGGCGCCAATGACCTCGCGCACTTTTCAGGCTATCAGGGTCTGAAGCGTTGGTGGCGATGCCCGGCGGCATATCGCCGGGGGAAGGTTGATTGGGATGCTGGCGGAGCTTCGGCAACATCACGACAAGATCCGCGATCTTCTCGCCGCGCTGGAGGCGCTGTGCCAGGACCGGCATGCCGACATCGCGAAGGTGAGCGCGGTCCGGCTCGAACTGACGCGTGCCAGCCGCGCGCGATCCGCTTACCTGAACGCGGTGGTGTATCCGAAGCTGATACGCAATTGTCCGCCCGACAGGCGGATCGCGCTCGAAAAGCTGAAATCGGACGGCATGCTCATGCTGGTGCGTTCGGGCGACCATCTCCGCCGCTGGACGAGCCGGGAGGTCGCATCGGACTGGCCGGGTTATTGCCTCGCCTCCGCCGCCGCGCGGCAGACCATGCTCGCCCGCATAGAGCTGGAGGCGGGGCTGCTTTATCCGCTCCTTAAGAACGAAAAGCGGGGAAATGCAGATGGGCCGAGGGTGCGTCCCTGAGCGATCGGGGCCCTCTTCCTTAAGGCATATATAATTCGGGGACACTTTATAATTCGGGGACACTTTACTAATTTCCGATCCGCCGGCGCCCCCAAGGTTGCCGCCCTGCCTATCCGATTCAGCCCGGCCCGCTCCTTTCATGTTTACAACTGCAATCGCTATGATTACAAATGTAGTCACAACGCGAACGCCGGATAGATAAACCCGGCTCACCGGGGCCGCGCTCGGGGCCTCCCAAGACGGAGTGAAGGGGATGAAGAGAACCGCATCTTTTGCGGCGGGAATCGCGCGCACTCTTCTCATGGCGATGGCCACAGCCCTTGGCGCCACAGCAGCCCGCGCGGACGCGCTTGACGATTATGTCACGCACCAGATGGCGGTGCAGCACGTGCCGGGCCTGTCGCTGGCGGTGATCGATCATGGCCGGGCGGTCAAACTGAAGAGCTACGGGCAGGCCAATCTGGAAACGGGTACGCGCATGACGCCCGACAGCGTCGTCCAGATCGGCTCGCTCACCAAATCCTTCACCGCGGCGGCGATCATGCTGCTGGTCCAGGACCACAAGCTTGGCCTGGACGATCCGATCAGCCGATATATCGGTGAAGCGCCGCCCGCGTGGCATGACATCACGATCCGGCAATTGCTGACCCATAGCGCCGGCCTGGCAACCGACGGCATCGCCCCCGATGCCAAGGCGGTCCTGGGCGATTACAGCGAATCCGAATTCCTCGCCTCGGCGACCGCGATGCCGCTCCAGTCGCCCCCAGGCGCGGCTTTCGCCTACAGCAATATCGGTTACGACCTGCTGTCGATCATCGTCAGCCGTGTCAGCGGACAGACCTATGGTGCATTCCTGCAGGCGCACATCTTCGGGCCGGCCGGAATGTCCGCCACGCGCATGATCGACCGGACCGCGATCGTCCCCAACCGGGCCCAGGGTTATCTGTGGACGCGTGGCGAATTGCGTGTGTGCCTGCCCTACAGCCCGACCCGCTACCGGGGCTCGGCATCCCTGCAATCCACGTTGCGCGACCTGATCCGCTGGGATGCCGTGTTGAATGGAGACGCTTTGTTCACGCCGGACAGCCGCAAACAGATGTGGACGTCCGGCATACTCAAGGACGGCAAGGCGACGGGCTATGGCTTCGGCTGGGAAATCTCGCAGGTCAACGGCCACCCGCTCGTCACGCACAATGGCGCGATGAACGGCTTCCTGTCGAGCTTGCAGCGCTACCCCGACGATCGTGTCACGGTCATCGTCACCATCAACCAGAGCGATCTGGCGGAAAGCCGCCGCATCGCGAGCGGGATCGCGCGAATATATCTGCCCGCGCTGCGCCCAGCGCAGATCGGCAAGGCCCCACCCCCGGCGCAGCCCGATCGCGCGGCGCTGGCGGCAGCGGCCGGCTATTACGAATATTGGGGCAATTACATGCTCGCCCTGGTGCCGACCGCGCGTGGTTTTTCGTCGCGCCTCGGCGGCGGAAGTCCGGTCGAATATCTGGCGACGGCGGATGGGCGCTTCTGGAACGAGGAGGATGCGACCTCGCTCGTGCCGGTGAAGGACGCGTCCGGGGCGGTAACGGGGATGGTGGTGATCGGCGCGGACGGCAACCGCCGCACCATCCCGCGCGTCGCGCCCGGTTTTGCCGCGGCGGCGGCGATGAATGATCCGGATCCGACGCGCACCACGACCGTCAAAGGCGCGCTGATCGCGCTGGAAAATGGCGGTGCCGCGGTCCAGAATTCAGCCGCGATCGCGCCGGGGCGGAAACGCGATTTCACCAATCCCGAAGATTTCGGCGGGCTCCGAACCTTGCAATTGCTGCACGAAGAGACAGTTCAGGGCCGCGGCATCGTGCGCCATGGCGAGGGTGTCGCCAGGGTGCTGAGCTACCGCCTCAAGGGCGAACTCCACGACACCGACCTGCTGGTTCTTCTGACGCCCGCCGGGCTGATCGCGGACACCGATTTGTCGGTCGAATAGTCAGTCGAAATGCTTGCGCTCGAGCGTGAAGCGGCTGTCCTTGCAATAAGCGCAGTCGGGGCCGGTAAATTTGGCGCCCGCGTCGGCGCGGCCCTTCAGGCGCCAGTCGAGCCAGGCGGTCACCAGCTCCGACGCAAGCCCGCCATGCGGCTGGCCATACGTGCCGCCATGGCCGACCGGGATGTTGATCATCGCGGCGGGCAGGTGGTTGATCCGCGCGAAATCGTCGGTGCCGTTGCCATAGGCAATGTCTTCCTTGCCGCCGAGCACATAGAGGACCGATCCGTGCAGCTTCGCGAGCAGGCTCTTGTCCGAGATGAGGTTGTCGATCGGGCTCGTGCCGTCGGGGAAATAGCCGCTGTTCATCACGACGACCGTCTTCACGCGCGGATCGGATGCGACGTCCAGCGCCTGGATGCCGCCGCAGCTCCAGCCGGACACCGCGACCTGGTCGGTTGCGATCTTGCCGTGGAAGGGGCTGTCCTTGCGGGCATTTTCCGCGATCGCCCAGTCGATCGCTTCGGTCAGCGAGGATGAGGGCGTGGGTGCCGAGAGTCGACCGCGGGGCATGCCCTGATTCGCGGGCGCGGCGCCGGCACCGGCGGGCTGAGCCGGCGGCGGCGGTGCGGCCATGGCGGGCTTGGGCGGCGGGATCGTACCCGGGGCGATGACGACATAGCCGCGCGAGGCGATCTCCAGCAGATGGTTGCGCGCCATCGTCCCGTCGGTGCTGCAGGCACCGTTGCCGAACACGTAGATACCAAGCCCGCGCGCCGGCACGGCGGCGAGATCCCTGGGGCGATAGACGACATGCGCAGGGAGCGCGGGGCGCTCCTCGAACAACGCCGGATAGGGGCCGCTGCCTTGCTCCACCGGAGCCGGCTGGGCGGATGCGGGCAGCGCCGGCACTACCGACAATGCGGGCAGAGCGGCGGCGAGCAGAAGAGCGAGCGGCAGGTTCGTGCGGGCCACAATCATCCTTTCCAGCAGTCTTTGCGCGGAAGTTAGTCGGACTCGTGGCCGGTGTGGAGATGATCTTTCACCTTCATCGCGGGCGGGGATGCAACGGAAAGCGGTTTCCCCGCAGTTAGCGGTCTGGGCTCCCGTGACGGGCCGGCCTAAAATCGGGTTCACCGGGCCAACGGGTTCGATGTTCGGATAAATTGCGTCCTTCACCGTGACCCATGTTCCGTGCCGAGGCCGCGAAGTGCTGGTCCGCGTCGAAGCTGGTTCCGTACTTTGAAAAAGGGAGAGTGGAATGAAAGCCTTCGCCGGTGCAGCGCTCGCGGCAATGCTGATCTCGATGGGGGCCGGCTGCGCGCAGGCGGCGCGCGCGGTTCCCGCTTATGCGATGGCGGCTGTCGAGGATGCCGGCCGTCCGGCGGCGGACCGCGATCGTGACGCCAACCGGAAGCCGGCGCAGGTCATTGCCTTTGCCGGAGTACGCCCGGGAATGATCGTTGCCGAGCTTGATCCGGGCAGGGGCTATTATACCCGCATTCTCGCCAAAGCCGTGGGCCCCAAAGGAAAGATCCTCGCGCTTGTAACCGAAGGCCAGATCGCGCGTCCCGGGGCCCGCGACGCGCTCGATGCGCTGACCGCGGCCTATCCCAACGTGACGGTGCTGACCGTCGACTATGCCGCGCTGACCCTGCCCGAGAAAGCGGACCTCGTTTGGACGACCGAAAACTACCACGATTTCCACAATGGGCCGACCGCGAACATCGCGGCGGTCGACAAGGGCGTCTACGACAATCTCAAGCCGGGCGGCATATTCTATGTCGAAGACCATAGCGCCGCGGCCGGCGCCGGGCTTGAGGCAACCTCCAAATGGCATCGCATGGACGAAGCGATCGCCAAGGCGGAATTGGCGGCGGCCGGCTTCAGGATTGATGCGGAAGGCGACCTGCTTCGAAATCCCAGCGACAATCGGGATTCACCCAGCCGGCAGGCCGATCGCTTCGCCACCGACCGTTTCATGCTGCGCCTGAAAAAATGATCCGCGATCACCTAATGGCCCTGGCAGTGGCGTTGGCTGTTTGCGCGACCGCTTCAGCGCAGAAGATCAGGGAGATCCCGCTGACCGCCAGCCAAAATCCGACCAATATCGAGATTCCCTTTTCCCAGGCGGTATGGGCCGGGGACACGCTGTATATAAGCGGATGGCTCGATCCGGATCGGAAGACGCACAGTGACACCCGGTCGCAAACCGTGGGCATCCTCAAGGACATCCAAAAATTCCTCGCCTCGCAAAACCTTACGCTGGGCGACGTCGTGATGATGCGCGAGTTCATCCAGACCGATCCGGCGAGAGACAGCAAGGCTGACATAGTCGGCGCGCGCGCCGGATATGCGCAATTCTTCGGAACCAAGGACCAGCCCAACAAGCCCGCCAGCACCGCGGTGCAGGTGGTTCTGCCCTCCGCCGCCAGCGGTGCCCTGATGGAAATCGACATGGTCGCCGTGCGCCCCGGATCGTGCTCGGCGGACGACGCGGTCAGCCGCCGATTGTGAGTTCGCTCAGCCGGTCCTGGAGGCGTTTGCGATAGCGCCGGCTCAATCGCAGGCGCGCTGAATCGAGCAGGACCTCATATTCGCCGCTATCCTGCAGCTCCAGCCCCCGGACCCGATCCAGGTTGACGATGATCGAGCGGTGGATGCGGACGAAGGCGCGTTCGTCCAGGCCTTGTTCGAGTTCCTGCAAGGTCCTGCGCACGAGGTGCGTGGTATCGCCCACATGCAGACAGGCATAATAGCTCGCCGCTTCGATCCAGTCGATCTTCGAGGCGGGCAGAAACAGGGTCTGGCCCCGATTCTTGATCGCGAAGCGGCTGATCGTCTGGCGATGCCGCGGCGGCGCGTAAGCGAGTTTTGCCTTGGCACGATCGAGCACGCGCCTGAAGCGCGCATCGTCGAAGGGCTTCAGGAGATAGTCCAGCGCGCCCGTCTCGAACGCGCGCAGCGCATAGGCATCGAAGGCCGTCACGAAGATGATGGTCTCGGGCAGTTCCGGGCCCAGGCGTTCGAGCACGTCGAACCCATCGCATTCGGGCATCTGGACGTCGAGGAACAGCAGATCGGGCATGGACCGCCTGATCTCCGCGATCGCCTCAATTCCCGACCCGCATTCGGTCACGGTTCCGATTTCAGGATCACGGCTGAGCAGGATCGTCAGGTTTCGCCGCGCCAGCGGCTCGTCGTCGACCACCAGGACCCGGAGCAATGAAGGTTTCTGGTCAGGCAGCGCCATTCACGCCTCCCGGAACGGCAAGGTCACGACGACCTCGACGCCGCCGGCATCGACGGGCCTTAGCGACAGTCCGGCCTGGTCGCCGTGCAGAATGTGCAGGCGCGTGCGCAAATTGTCGAGGCCGACACCCGCCGGTACCGGTTCGAGATTCATCCCGGTCCAGGAACCGTCATTGTAGACCCTCAGGCATAACGAGCCGTCGCCGCTCGCGCCGCTCACCCGGATTTCGCCGCCCGAGACGCGCTTGGAGATGCCGTGCTTGATCGCATTCTCCACCAGCGGCTGCAGCAGAAGGCCGGGCACTTGTGCGTCCAGAAGCGCTGCGGGAATGTCGAGGCTCACGCGAAGACGGTCCCCGAAGCGGACCTGCTGGATGTCGATATAACGCTGCAGATATTCGACTTCCTCCGCCAGCGTCACCTGCGTCCGGTGGGAATCCTCCGCCGATCGGCGCAGGAACTCGCTCAGCCCCACGATCATGCGAACCCCCGCGTCATTGCGCTGGTCGCGCACCAGGCCCGCGATCGAGTTCAGCGTGTTGAACATGAAATGCGGGTCCATCTGACGCCTGAGCGCGGCCAGCTGGGCGCGGGACAATTCCTCGTTGAGCCGGGCGGTCTCGGTCATCTGCCGGGCCAGGCCTTCCCGAAAGTCGATAACGTAGGTGATGGTCAAGATCAGCGCATAGACGATCGCGAACGTGACGATCTGATAGACGAGCGCGGTAAGCCAGCTGTCCAGAAAGATCGGCGGCCGATGGTGGCGCCAGGGATTATAGACCACCCTGAGCATCGCGGACCACGCTTCCGCAACCGCGCTGACCGCCGCGAACGTCGCGAGGTGAACGGGCGCCGCGTTCAATATCGCGCCGCGCACGAACGGCCGCCACCGCGCCACCCGAATGATCAGCGGCGTCGCGAGCGCCCATGGCAGCCACGACACGAACTCGATCGCGAACGGCAGAAACCCGCCCGGCCGCCCCCCTTCCGCGTGCATGGTCAGAACCGTCTGGCCGGCATCGCACAGCGAGCCCGCGCACCAGATCGCGGCGATCCAGCCCCAACGAATCGAGCGCGCGCCTCTTGGGTCGTCGATCATAACCGGCCTGCTACACCAAAGTCGCCGCGAAGGTCCGATGCTGCAGCGAATGGCCGGCCCGCTGCAGCGGGACACCGAGACCGACCAGATCCCGCCCGCATTAATTCGGGGACACTACATTAATTCGGGGACACTATACTAATTTCCGGCGCCCAAGGCCGAACAAGGCCCCGCTCCCAAGGGCACCAGAACTAAAAGCGCCGCCGAATGAACCCCGCCGCCGCAACAAACCCGCTGTTAACGAGCGCGCGCTAAATCTCCACGGACGTAGAGGGTGGCGTCGCAGGATGGATCGCAGCGAAGATCATGCCGAGCTCCGGCGAATGATGGACGACTTCGCCGGGCTCATGTCCAGTTCGCGGGAACGCGGCAGCGCAGCCCTCCCGCAGGCGCGCTTCCTGTTCTCGCGACGTTTCGCCAGCCACATGGCCGAAGAAGCGGAATATTTCCGCCAACTGACGGCATCTCCGGCCGCGTCGCATCTTCTGCCGCTCTTCCGGGAATATGAAGATCGCGTGCGCCATTTGCGAACCGACTATAGCGCGCATGTGCAAAAGTGGACCCCGCAGGAGATCGACCGGCAGTGGCCGAACTATGTGTCGGCCGTGCTGGCGCTCCAGGACAGGTTCCGCACCCTGATGGACTGGGAAGAAAGCAACCTGGCCGTTTGAGGCAGCCGGACCGTCGAGCGCTACCCGGCATTATTGGCGGCGGCTTCGCCCCGTCGCCCGGGGCGGATTGGCGGCCCGCAGGAGATCGACCGGCATTATCGCCGACTACGTGTCGGCCGTGCTCGCGCTTCAGGACCGCTTCCGCAGCGTGATCAACTGGGAAGAGAGTAACCCGACCATTTGAACCGGGGGTTACTCTCGAGAAAGAGTCGGCACGGAAAAGCGCCGCGGGACCCGGACGGCCCCGCGGCGCTCTGCCGTGCGGTCGATCAGGCGAAGCGGACCGTCGCGCGACGTGCGCGCATCGCCCCTCCGATCGCACCAAAGCCGATGAGCATCAAAGCCCAGCTCGACGTCTCGGGCGCCGCAAGCGGATCCGAGTAGAAGAGAAGCTCGGCGCCGTTCGCGCTGTTGAACGTCACGATCTTGTCGCTGGGGCCGCCGCCCGCCTCCATGATCCACCAGGTTCCGACCGCCGCCGGGTTCCAGGCGCTGGGGGAAATGAAGTGGCCGACCGGCTCGCAAGTGGGTTCGTTCTCGGTGCCGCATGGTGTCGTGGCCGGGATAACCCAGATCTGATTGCCGATGTTGGTCCAGCTGCTGTCGGCTGCCTGGTTCCAGGTGAAACCGACGTCGCTGAAGTCGAGCCCGTCGCTGACGTCAAAAGTGGCGCCGAACGGATGGAATGCCGACTCGCCGTCACTGGCGACCATATATTTGGCGCCGGGAAACACGCTTTCGAGGAAGTTGCCGGTAAACCCGGTCACCGGATCTTCCGTCCCGACAACATGGTTCTGGGCGTTGGCCATACTGGCTCCCGCCAGGGCGAGCGCCAACGCGGCACTGGTGCATAGATATCTCGACATCATGATAACCCCCTGTGCTGCCTGCCTACGCGCAAGCCTGAAGCAGTTTGGAACGCTATTACGCTACGGACACTATTGGTGATCCCGGAACTATTGCTTTGGTTAAGCCGGCGCGAAACATCATTTGATGCATAAATGGACGTTCAAAATGATCGCATTCGAACAAGTAGTTGCTATTTATTGATAAGGGTGGCCGGATTTCATGGCGGCGCAGGCTCAGGTCTTCAGGCTCGATATACCGAGTGAATATGGGTGCCCGCCGAACTTGGCGCCCTTGAAGGCGCGGCCTTTCATCGATCTGCATTGGTCGGGAAGATCGCGGACGTCGCTGGACCGGTTTCCGTAGCGGCGCCGCGCCGACCGCCCCCCACCGCCGCGACCGTCGCAACCTCCGGGACCCGGCTTGCCCGCCGCCACGCGCCACGAGAGGCGGATTCCCACAATCGCAGCGGAACCACTCATTTGATGGGATGCAGGCCTGGCGCCCCCGATAGAAATGTCGTCGGCGAGGTATTGCCAATTCCGCAGAAGCCCCGCCGACAGGGGGATATATGCGCCCGAAAATCTTGGCTTTGACGGTCGGCACCGCGGCGGGGCTATTCGCGGCAACGCCGGCATGCGCCACCGACACGTTCGCGCAGTTCGCGCAGCTCCTTCCGAAGGTGAAAATCTTCACCTACACGAATGTGAACAGCCCAGGCGTGAAGGCGAAGATCACCACCGCCAGTTCCAGCAATACGGTTCTGGTGTCCGATCTCGGAACCTTGTTCTCGCCATCCATCGCGACGGTCAATCTTTCGGCGACGGCAGCCAGCCTGCCTTTCCTGAGCGGCGGTAATATCTGGCAGCTTTTCTCGGGCTCGATCACCTTTACGCTGCTCGCTCCGCAACCGGGCATGAGCGGCCCCAGCGTCAACGCGCTCGATGTGACTTTCGTCGATGCGGCGTTCGAAACACCGCCGGGCGGGGGGGCGCCCACGCTCCAGGCGGATTCCACCGCCGGATCGGTCATCACTTATGCCTCGGATTTCGCGGATCTGAGCGGGACGACCGCGGAAGACTTCGCGCTCAGCTTCTCGGGAGCGTCGCAGGCCCTCAATCTCACGGGGGGACGGCTCCCGAATTTCTCCTTCAGCGGTTCCGGCACGTTCGCCGCGGACCTGCCGATACCGGAGCCCGCGTCCTGGACGCTGATGCTCGCCGGTTTCGGCATAATGGGAGGCGTGATGCGTAGCCGGCGCAAGACGACCGCCATTTTCGACCGGCAAGTCGAAAGCGTGAGCTGATCGGCGCGGACGCGCGCGCCGATCGCGTCGGTCCAGGAGCGCTTCGCGCTAGAAAGAGGGTTATCGCCATGCGCAAATCCTTGTGGGCAATTGCGGCGCTTTGTGTCGTTGCCGGGATGCCGACAGCGGGACGGGCAGGCAATATCGTCTATCCGATCAACCAGACCAGCACGACGCCCGAGGTCGCGGGGGAGCTTTCACCGCTATCCGATACCATCATCGGATCGATAACGACCGACGGAACGATCGGCGTGCTCCAGACCGGCAATATCCTGGACTGGGATCTCAAGCTGATCGATAATTTCCGGCCAGCCTATGACGTCGAGCTGACGCCCGCCAATTCGGGCATCTGGTTCGATATCGGCAACGGCCTGAGCGCGAGCGCCACCGGATTGTCGTTCGATTTCAGCGACGCGGGCGCCGTGTTCATCATCCAGGGAACGACCCACGGCTTCTCCTCCGGCTATCAATATTTTTGCCTTCAGGCGACCAGTGGTCCCTGCATCACCGGCGAGACTATCGTCCCTTATTATTATGCGGTGGACGGCGTATCCGCGAAGGGTCTGTCGGGTCCCGTGCCGTTGGGTGGGGTTCCCGAGCCCGCGACCTGGGCGATGATGCTGCTGGGCTTGGGCGGGTTGGGCACGATCATGCGTCGGCACGCCAAAATCGGAACCGCCTTCCGGCAACCTCCCAGCCATCCCGCCTGAAAGCCGTCATCGATCGGTTAGCGCCGCACGCGATAGAGCGCCGAGTTTCCGTTGGTCCAGATCAATTGGAGATCGGGCGAATGCGCGGCGCCGGGCGGGAAGCCGATCGTCCACACGTGCGTGAAGCCTGCGCGGGGGAATGCCCTGATCGCCTCCCCGAAGCGTGAGCCCATCACCGCGCAGATGGTCGGGTACACAAGCTGCGAAGGGTCGGCGAGATAGGGCTGCGCCGCTAGGTTGCGGATGCGCAGCAATTGCTGGCCCGCCAAATCCCATTGCTCGTTGGTGAAGACGTCGCGCCGGAGGATTGCCATCCCCGGCAGGTGATCGCGCCGAGGATCCGTCCAGTCGCCACCGCACGGGCGCGCGACCAGCGACAGGACGGATGCGCCATAAGGGATTGCGGGAATCGCGGCCAGTTCGCGCTGCTGTTCGGCGGATCGAAGCACGAAGCTTGCGGTCATCCCTGCGGTGCGCACGAGAAAGAAAGCGAGCGCCAGCACGGCGAGCGTCCGTGCGGACCGCACCGATCCGGTTCCGGTCGGCGGCTTGATAGCCAGCAGCCCGAGCATGGCCGCAAGCGGAGCCAGCCGCATATCCACATAGGCGCCGCCGAGCGCCAGGCGCGGCATCAACAGAAACGCCACAAGACACAACAAGGCCGGCCAGCCAAGGATCGACGAAAAGCCGAGCTTCGGATTGCGCGCGGCGGCATAAAGCGCGAGCGCGATCGGCACGAGCGAGACGATGTCGAAGATTTGCCAGCGGTCGCGCAGGATCGAAGCGATCCAGATGATCTTTGCCGACCAGTTGAACCAGTCGCCCGCACTCGCCGCCTGTCCGCCGGGTCGCAACACCATGACAAGCAGCGGCCAGGCGAGAGGCAGCATCTGCACGATCACCACTGCAAATGTCGGGCCCCACGACCGCCCTTCGCCACGCAGGCGCGCCAATTCCGTCCCGAACGCCATCAGGCAGAAGATCGCCCAGCCGAAGCTATGCGCGAGCCACAGCAGGCCCACGATCGGCACGAAGATCGCCGTGCGCGGCCCGAACCGCCCCCGCTTCGCCAGCCGCAACCACAAGCCGAGCGCGCAAAGTGCCAGTCCTTGCGCCAGCGCGAAATTGACGAAGCCCATCTGGAAAGAGCTTGCATAGACAAGCGGCAATGCGAGCAAAGCGGTCGGCGGCACGCGGCCGTGCGCCTCGCGCGCGGTCCACAGCAAACCGGCCATCGTGATTGCCGGGATCAACATCACGCCGATCTTTGCGGCCAGTTCGAATGGCAGCACCGCCGCGAGCGCCGGCACCAGGATGTCCATTCCAAGATTGCCCACCGGTGCCCACGCGAAGGCATAATAATGCGCGAGCGCGGCCGATTTCCCGATGGTCATCGCGATATGCCATCGCCCCATATGACCCGGCAGATCGGTGAGGGGCGGCAGCGCGGGCCAGAGAAGCGGCGCCAGTCCGACCAGCACGAGCCCGAAAAGCACGCGGCGCCGTTCCCACCAGCCTGAAGGCTGCTCGATCGGACAGCCATGCGCTTCCATCGCCCCAGTCTACCGCATCGGCGCATGTCGGCAAGGGCGCCCCCATAATTCGGGGACACTATACTATTTACCCGCGAACAGGCTCAGCGCCATGACCGGAGCGAGGCGAATCCGGTCGCCAAGGCGGGCCGATCGCGTCGGAGACCGGTCGGCCGGCCGGCGGCCTGTCATCGTATCCGCACGATCCGCGACAACAATGTCTCCACCACCGCCCCAAACCGCCCCGGATCGCCAAGCGCGCGCGCCGACAGCATCGCTCCATAGACCGCGGCCATGAACGCATCCGCCTCTTCCTCGGCCGATCGGCTCAGCGTCACGCTCCCCTGCTCTGCGCCCAATTCGAGCAAGCGCGCGAGCCAGTCCGTCAGGTCCGCGAAATGGGCCCGCACCGTCGCGACCAGGTCGTCGGGCAGGCTCGGCAGCTCGGCCGCCAGCATCCCGGCGACGCAAAAAGGCGCGCTATTATCGGCGATGCAGCGCTCCCAGTAACGGGCATAGCCGCGCAGTTGATCCCCCGCATCGTGCCCGGCCGCGCCGATCATTTCGGTCTGGGCGGCGATCACCGCGCGCGTTTCCTCGACCACCGCTTTGGCCAGGTCGCTCTTCGCGGGAAAATGGTGGTGGATGCTCGCCTTCCTGATCCCCACCGCCTCGGCGATGTCGGCATAGCTGAAGCCGTTATAGCCGCGCGTCATGATGAGGTTGCGCGCCTCCTGCACGATCCGCTCCGCCGTCGATCCGTTCATGTCCACCGTCCTACCTTCCACTAGGTAGGTAATTGCTTGCCAAGTCCGGCGCAACCTCCTAGGGACCATAAGCCTACCTACTGATAGGTAGTTTAAAGGAAAGCCGATATGGACAAGCAGGACACCGATCGCCCGACGCAGAGCAATGCCGGCCTGCGCAACTATTACCTGACGCGCGGCCTCGTCGCCGCCGGCTGGGTCGCCGCCGCCTTCACGATCGGCCGGGGCAATCCGCTCGCGGCCGGCGCGCTGCTCGTCGCCTATCCGGCGTGGGATGCCGCCGCCAACCTGTTCGACGGCGTGCGCAGCGGCGGCCTCGCCCGCAATCGCAGCCAGGCGGTCAACGCCGTGATCAGCGGGCTTGCCGCGCTCGCGATCCTCATCGCCTTGGGGAACAGCAGGAATGTGGTCGAAGCGTTCGGCGCCTGGGCGATCGTCGCCGGCCTGCTCCAGCTCGTCACCGGCCTGCGCCGCTGGAAGCGGTTCGGCGCGCAATGGGCGATGGTGCTGAGCGGCGCGCAGTCCGCGCTCGCCGGCGGCGTGTTCATCAAACGCGCGCTCGACGCCCCCATGCACAGCATCACCGACGTCGCCCCTTATGCCGGGTTCGGTGCGTTCTATTTCCTGGTCTCGGCGCTGTGGCTCACCGCGCGCCGCGGCCGGTAGGTGCGGCATCAGGGGCGGCGATCGCAGCGACGAAGGATGCTTCGGCGGCGGAAACCGGCCGGGCGCACATCTGCACCAAATCTCCATTGAATCACGACATGATGCGGCCGCCGCCGGGGGATAGGACGTCGCCATGTCAGGCGGCCAGCCGCCGATCTTGGGGCAAAAGATGTCGAACCGCGACGTTGAAGACGGCGGAACTTTACCGGCTCCGCCGCACCGGCCAGCGCGCCGCACCGCGTCTAAGATCGTCCTGCGGTTGCTGATGCTTCTGGTCGCCGCGATCATCGTCGCCGTCTCATCGCTGTGGTTTCAGAGCAAACGACCGTTGCGGCTCCCTCCGCCGACCGGGCCGTTCGCGGTCGGACGGCTGCGCTACGAGCTCGCCGAGCCGCTTTCGGTCGATCCCACCGCGCCCGATGCGCATCGCGGACGGCGCCTCGTCCTGTGGATCTGGTATCCGGCCGAGGCCGGGAGCGGACGGCCCGCCGTTTATGTTCCCGAACCGCTCCGTTCGCCGATGCGGGCGCGAAACGGTGCGATCACCAACCTCATCATTCGCGATAATGATCTGGTGCGGGTGCAGGCCCGGACCGGCGCGAAGGTCGCCGGCAACGGACGGACTTACCCTGTCCTTCTGTTCAAGTCGGGCCTTGGCGCGCTCGCGCTCGATTACACGACGCTCGCGGAAAGCCTTGCCAGCCAGGGCTATGTGGTTGTCGGCTCGGATGCACCCCACAGCAGCGTGCTCACCGCTTATGCCGACGGATCGACGGTCGGCCGGACCAGCCTCGGCCATCCTCCCGCGGACCAGCCCGCTGCCTTCGAACCTTTGGTCAGGCTATGGGCCGCCGACACGCGCTATGAGCTCGACGCACTGACCCGGTTGGATGCGCAGCCGGCGGGCTTTCTGGCGCACCGCCTGGACCTTTCCCGCGTGGGGGTGCTCGGCCACTCGTTCGGCGGCGCGACCGCCGCCGAATTTTGCCGGGAGGATCCGCGGTGCAAGGCAGCGGCCGATATCGATGGCCGCCTGGTCGGGCCCGTCGCGCGGCAGGGGCTGGCCAAGCCGTTCCTCTTCCTGATGAGCGACCACAGCCGCGAACGCGATCCGGATGCCGGGCTGGTCATGGCGCAATTCCGCGCCTTCTGGTCGAAGCTGCCCGCCTCGAAGCGGCTGACCACGATCAGAGGCACGCGCCACTTCAACTTCAGCGACAATGCGCTGCGCTGGAATCGATGGATCGGCCGCCTTGCCGGCGCCGTCGGCCCCCTCGACCGCCGCCGCGCATTGGCGATCAGCGCGCGCGAACTCGATGCCTTCTTTTCCGCCGCGTTCCGCCTTCCCCACAAGCTATCCGGCCCCGAGGATCCGGCAATCATCCACGATTGGAAATTCCCGCAGGGCTGAGATGGCGAAGGACGTTGCATTCATCGCCCCCGGCCTGGGCACCGCTAATTCGGGGACACTATACTAATTACGTGTATGCACATGGCGGAATGGCCTCCCCACCCGAGGCGACGGGAAATTCGAAAGCGTCTCCGAACCGCCTGTGGTAAGCTCGTGAAGGAACCAGTTGCGCCCGCGACGGGAGGCGATGCGGATGAACGATAAGCGGCTGCGCATCCTGCTTTTTGCGCACGGCCTGGTCACGCTCGCGGCCGGCATCGTCCTTGTCGTGCGGCCCGGATTCATTCCGGCGTTGGTCGGAGCGCAGCTCGGATCGAGCGGCTTCATTGTCGCCTATCTGCTCGCGGGCGCCGAGCTCGGATTCAGCTTTCTGTCCTTCGAATCCGCCCTGTCGGCAGATGCCAAGATCCTGCGTGCCGCAGCGCACGCCTGCGCCGCCTTTCACGGAACGTCGGCGCTGGTCGAACTCTATGCCTATGCCAATGGCCTGGGACCGGTGATCCTGCTCAATGTCGCGGTCCGCGTGATCGTGGCCGCCTTGTTCCTCCTCCTTGCGCGCACCCACGGTCGGACTCTCCTTCCTGCAAGCGGCCGGAATTAGTATAGTGTCCCCGATTTAACCCGTAGTGTCCCCGATTTAACCCGGCGCTTCTACTAGCCCTCCAAAACCCTCTCTCCCCTTGCGGGAGAGAGATGGAGAGAGGGGTTGCCTGAGGAGGCTCGACGCCTCCGAAGGCAAATCGCGATCAGACCGCCGCCAGCCGCCGCCCGGACCTCTTGAGGATCCGCCTGCTCGTCCAACCCTCCGCCGCGCCCGCGCTCGGCCTGTCCGACGCGATGGCGAAAGGGACATCGGACGTCGGCTACGGCTATGGCGGGAAGGTCGATGTGCGCGGCAGCGCCGGTCCATCACTCGATGTAGGCCAGATTCATCACGCGCAAAGCCAGGTGAGCTATATTGCGATGCCGCCAAGGATCGATGTCGCGATCGGTACGCTTTTCCTGCGCTATACCCGCACCATGATCGACTATCGCTCGCGGAAGATCCCGTTTGAGGAATGAACGCGACGGAGCACCGGGGCCTGGGAATGCGGGCACGTATGATCGGGTAGCATCCCCCGAGGCTATCGCTCCATTCATCTCGCGATCCACCGGAAAATAACTCTGTTGGTGGCCGATTTGGGCCCTGACATGGGTCATTCAGACGCCCCGCGGACGAGCCCAAAAAGCGGCCTTCCGTTCAGGCGATTTCCCGCAGCGCCTTGTAGGAGCCGAAGTAGAGCCCTCGAAACACGTACACGTAGACTGACGCGAGGAACGAGGATGCGCCTTTCTTGTATGGATATTGTAACCAATACCCACCAGATCGGTCGCAAAAATAGTATAATTTCCGCTGTTCAGACGACAATGCCGACCTCGACACAGAAGGGGCAGCGCCTGTCGGTGACCGTGCCGATTGGAAGGGGAAAACGATGACGATCGTAAATGGCGGCCCGAACGGCCCCCTCCTCATGATAGGCGATGTGGACGACCCCATCCTTCGGGGGACGGCGTTCAACGAAACCCCCAGCGGCGCCGATTTTTCACGCTCCGGCTTTACCGTGCACCTCGTCGGCAACGATCTTGGTTATGACGCGAGCGGCCAGATCATATCCGGAACCGTTACCGGTCTCTCCTATGACACCGGCGGCCCCCCTCTCTTCATCTATTCGGGTCTTTCGGTCGATGGGGCCCAATTCCACACATGGGTCCAGGAAGACGGCCCAAGCCTGGCGTGGCATCTTCTTGCCGGCAACGATACACTGAACGGGACGCCCCTGGACGACCTTATCATTGGCGCCGGCGGGGACGATTATATTTTCGGCGGTCCCGGCAACGACGCCATCTCGGGTGGGGCCGGCAACGATCATCTATACGGCCAGTCGGCCAATGGCGGGCCGGACGGGGCGGATGGCATCAATGGCGATGAAGGCTCCGACTATATCCAGGGCAATGCCGGCAACGATGGACTGGACGGCGGCGCCGGATCCGACCGGATCTTAGGGGGCGCCGGCAATGATTCGATCGACGGGGGCGCGGGCAACGACATCGTCAACGGCAATATGGGCGACGACACGATCAAAGGCGGATCGGAAGCCGATTTTCTCCGCGGAGGCCAGGGTGACGACAGGATCGACGGTGGCCCCGGCCCCGATACGATCATGGGCGATCTCGGCAACGACACGATCGTCGGCGGCGGCGGTCCCGATGTGCTGACCGGAGGCCCCGGAGCCGATACCTTTTTGATCTTTTCGGCCGACGCAGCACTCCCACCCAACATCACCGCGCAGGGCGGCCACATCGTCATCACGGATTTCACTCCGGGCGTGGACCACCTTATTTTATCGGATAGCGCACCGATACTTCACACCGTGGCGCCGGCTTCGGACTTCACCGCTGCGGAAGCCGCAGCGCAAGCCTTGTTCGACACCCTGTCAAATGGGACCAACCTGGCGCTCGTCCAGGTCGGCAACGACACCTGCCTGTTCTGGAGCAGCGCTGGCTTCAGTTCCATCAACTGCGGCGTGGAGCTGGAGAATGTGAACCTCAGCGCGATCTTACCGCGAGACTTCGGCCCGATCCAGGATTACGCGTATCCGTGGTGAAGGTTGGATCATTCGCGCGGAAGGTGGCAAATTACGGCGTTCGGTAGCCGGGAATTACGCGGGCAGTGCACCCACGCGAGCACATCGGCGCGATGCGTATGTCGGCTTCAAGTTGACGGATAGCCTTGAAGCGGCTGCTTTCGAGAGTGTGCTGATCGCGAAAAACCCGTTTTAGCCCCGCCTCCGCCGGTGGTTGGTCGCCTGCGGACCGCTTTCGCCCAGCTTCCGACATTATTGCGGTGCGAAGCGGCCCTTGACAAATAAGAACAAACCATGTACAAACCGCCCCGTTCCATGACACTGCAGGTCACCGGATCCAAGCCTAACCCGTGGTCTCCACGGGAAAGACCGGCGCGAAGCTCCTCGGATGCACCAAAGAGGCTTCGCACATTTCCGATTTTCAGCGCGTGGGGCTTCGGCTCGGCGCGTTGGCCGGCGTCGCGTCGGGCTAATGCGGGCGACGTTTGAGGGGCAACCCCCGGTAAATGCCGTGCTCGCGCCGGCGCCGTGGACCGTGGCTATGCGGACGGCGCTGAGGGGGCTTGCCCCCGCAGGGGCCCTTCATGGGCCACCCGGTGAATCCGTGGCCACGGCTTAAGGGGCATCGCGCAGTGGAAGCACGTGCGGGCGATGTCTCGGGATTGCGGTTTCCGCCGTGGTCCGGGGCCGCACCGCACGTCTCCCGGCATCGTTGAGATGACGGAACGGCGCCGGTCCAAAGCTTGTCTCAAGCCACGTCCCTGCATGCCTTCGGGCGTGCGGGGTCGCGGTGCTTGCCGCGCCTTCGCATTCCGCTACGTGTTCGGCCGATAATATTGCGACGGGGAGGAATGATGAAGCGCTCTGCATCTCTCGGCGCCTGCCTGGGCGCGGGCCTGCTTGCCCTCCTCTCCGGCGCGATGCCCGCAACCGCGGCAACCGCCATCCCGTCCGCGCCGCGCCATATCGTCGATGACGGCCCCAAACGGCGCCTGTTCGTGCTCACCGATATGGAGGCGGATCAGGACGATGCGGAATCGCTCGTCCGGCTGCTGCTCTATGCGAACGAGGTCGATATCGAGGGGCTGGTCGCCACCACCTCCACCCATATGCGGCACGAGCTCCACCCAGAGACCATCCGCCGCATCCTCGATGCCTATGCGCAGGTTCAGCCCAATCTGCTGAAGCATGACTGGCGCTATCCCGCGGCGGCGGCATTGCGCGGCCTG
>Ga0207702_10001021_pt1 | contig 28735 bp, 22 predicted proteins | sample KBSCornC62_FD_184302 | JGI IMG/M metagenome (GOLD analysis project Ga0207702, IMG submission 184302) | Corn rhizosphere microbial communities from Kellogg Biological Station, Michigan, USA - KBS Corn C6-2 (SPAdes) (version 2) | ecosystem: Host-associated > Plants > Roots > Rhizosphere > Soil ... | reverse complement strand
CCCCAAGGTGGTCGAAGCCGCTGAACCAAAGAATAAGCCTCCCGTGTCTAACAGCGAAAAGAAAACTGAAAAAAGCAGCGCTCGCGATCTCCTTCGCAGCCGCATTCTCGGCGGAAAAAAATCGGCCAAGCCGATTGCCTTCAGCCTCGATGAAGTGCGCGAGATCGCAAAGACCGCTGCTGCAGCCAAACCAACCACAGCGACCGACGAGCCCAAGGTCACTAAAACGCCGACCAAGTCCAAAGTGGTCGACGTCACTAAACTCGCCAAATCGGAGCAGCCTAATCATATTAAGGCCGCTTCCCTTTCCGACATTCTCGGTTTCAATCCGCGAAAACCACAGCCCGTCCAAGTCGACGATTCAGAGAGTGTCCCGGAGAAATATCGCAAATTCTACAAAGCGCTCCTCGATCTCCGCAAACAACTGACGGAAGGTCTCAGCCTGCACACGGAAGAAACGTTGAAACGTTCGAGCAAGGACGACTCCGGCGATCTTTCGAGTTACGGACAACACATGGCCGATGCAGGCACCGACACCTTCGACCGCGATTTCGCGCTCAGCCTGGTGTCGAGCGAACAGGAAGCCCTCAGCGAAATCGATGCCGCGATCAAGCGCGTGCACGATGGCACCTATGGCATCTGCGAAGTGACGGGCAAGCCGATCGCGAAAGAACGTTTGCTCGCTGTGCCATTCACCCGCTACTCCGCGGAAGCGCAAAAAGACATTGAGAAAAATCGCATGCGCACCCGCACTTCCGCCGGTCTCTTCGGAGAATTGGGCGAAGAAGGTGCGAAGATCGCCGAAGAAGACGGCGGCGACGATTAATCAGTGAACACACGTCGCGCCGACCCCGGCGCGACGCGCTTTTTTTCCAGCTTGTTTGAGATGGCACTGCGCGTGTCGACTATCCCGTCAATCGAATCGGTGGCTCTCGGCCGCCGTCGCCGCATCTGGGCTTATCGCTGGTTCGTATTGCTGGCGGTCTCGATCTTTGCTCTCGATCAAATTTCGAAGCAGTTGATCTTTCACCATCTGCCGCTGGGATCGTATTATCCCCCCGAGAACATCCCGATTATTCCGGGATTTTTCAATCTCGTGCATGTCGGCAATACCGGCGCCGCGTGGAGTTTATTTTCCGGCCGCAGCACGATGCTCGCCTTACTCGGCATCTTTACGCTCGGGGCAATCTACTACTGGCGACACTCACTCGGGCTTCGCATGCTCTGGCTGCAGATCAGCTTCGGTCTGCTCTGCGGGGGGATTGCCGGAAACTTATTGGACCGCGTGCGCCAAGGTTACGTGACCGATTTTTTGGATTTTCATTTCGGCAACTACGTTTTCCCCACCTTCAACATCGCCGACTCCGGCATCTGTATCGGGGTGGGAATTTACCTCTGGCAGTCTTTTCGCGCTTCGCGCTAACGCAGAATCATGAATGAAGAATTCAGAATGAATTGAGAGCCGGCCTGTGCGTTCCGACCAACCATCCGCCTTACAACTCATTCATCATTCTGCATTAGTCCCGCATCGCGGAACGCAATCACTGTAGCATTCGCACGCGGCGGCTTTTCTGTGGGAACTGAAGTGTGACGACGGTTCCCTTGCCTTCCTGACTTTCGAGGCCGACTTGGCCTCCGTGATTGCGCATGATTCGCTGCACAATCATCAAGCCGAGCCCATGGCCCCCCGTTTTCGTCGTGTGGTAAGGTTCGAAGAGACGCACGAGATCCTCCTGCTTGATCCCGCTGCCGGTGTCGCCAAAAAGTAAATACACGAAGTCGTCGTCCGAACGCGCCTGAATCCGCAAGAAACCGCCCGGCTGCATCGCTTCCATCGCGTTTTTGATGATGTTGAAGAAAACCTGCTTTAACTGATTCCGGTCGGCCATCACCACCGGCAGAAAATCGGTCACCTCCGCTTCGACAGTGATGCCACGGTCTGCGAGCTCGTCGTGCTGAAAGCGCAAAACCTCGGCCAGCACTTCACCGAGATTGATCTCCGCCAAATCAGGCGGCTGCGGTCGAATCGCCTCGAGAAAATGGCTGATGATCCCATCGAGTCGAACGACTTCGTCGCGGCAAACTTTGATCGACTCAGCCAGCGCCTCCGCGTCTCGATCCTTCACGCCTTTCAACTTTTTCAAGCGACGTTCCATCAGTTGCAGATGAATCGTGAGCGAATTCAGGGGGTTGCCCAATTCGTGGGCAACACCAGCCGCCAAAAGCAAAATGGAGGACGTGCGTTCATTTTCGATTCGCTCTTCGGTGCTTTGCTTTTCCTGCGTGATGTCGCTGAGGATCACGGCAAAACGACGCTCCGAGCCAAAGCCTTCGCCTTGAAAGGGCACCATATAGAGCCGCACAATTCGGCTCTCGGGATAGCTGAGCTCGATCTCGCGCGCCAGCACGGGAGAGGAGCTACTGGTCTCTTCGAACTCGTGGTCGAGCGAGGGACGCAGGCCCGGGACCAAACGCCAGAGGACTTGGCCGTGAAGTTCTTCCGCGGACAGACCAAATATCCGATTCGCGGCGAGGTTGGCATACTCGATTTCGCCCCCGCGGCTGATCACAAGGACTCCCTCCTGCAGCGTGTTGAAAATATTTTCGAACAGCGACCGCTCGCGCGCGAGACGCTGTACGAGGAACGTCAGGTTCGCATTATCGAGTGTATCCAGTCGTCCTAATACACGGTCGAGAGAAGTCGTTTTCTTGCCGGCCATGGAGGATGAGGTTGAAGCGAGGTACGAATGGTCGCAAGGCAAGGGTTTGCGGATGCGCCACCTAAGTCCTCCGTTCCTGGGAGCGCGGACATTCTTGTCCGCCCTCCTGTTGAACGCGAACCACAGGCTCGCTCACTATATAAAAGAGCGACCTCCGCTGCCGGAATACGAGTTGGCGGATAGGGTGCAGCGCTCTCAGGGGGCAGGCACTTAGTCCGCGCCGTCCGTCACTTCATCCGCCAGAAAATCCATCTGGTTCGGGTCGACCCGGTTCGAGAGAAGCTTACGCAGGAACAATTCCCGATGCTGCCCACAGCGGCCGAGTTTCTTCAGCGCTTCGCGGTGGTCTTCCGTGCCATAACCTTTGTGCTGGCCGAATCCATAGCCGGGAAATTGGCGATCGAGTTCCGTCATGAGTCGGTCACGCGTCACCTTTGCCACAATCGAGGCCATCGCAATGGCGAGCGATCGCGCATCGCCGTTGATGATGCCGTCGTGCGGATACGGAAAATGCTTCAACGAGAGCCCATCGATGAGGATCTTGCAGGAGACTGAAGGTTGGTACGCCGCAACTTCAGCTTCGGAGGCGAAAAGATCCGGCGCCATTTGCTGTTGAAATGCAGAGGGCGGATGAATTTTTTCGACGGCGCGCCGCATCGCCAGCTTCGTCGCGCCGAGGATGTTGAATTGCTCAATCTCCTCGACACTGGCTACGCCGAAATGCGCGTGAATTTCTCCTTGGCCGACGAGCGCCTCAAACTCGAAATGCAGCTCCTCGCGCTCAACCGGTGTAAGCACTTTCGAATCGTTGACCCGACCGGAACGGCTCACGGCCCAACGCCCTTCCAGAAATTCCTGGTTGATCCAGACCGCTCCTGCGACGACCGGGCCCGCGAGAGCACCGCGACCGGCTTCGTCGACGCCGATCAGGCCGGAGAAACCGTAAATTTGTTTGAGATCGAAGGCTCGCAGTTGGCGGCGCTTCATAGCGAGGAGCAAAAATTAAGAGGGGCAACTGTATGCAGAGAATGGAGACAAAATCGTCGTCTCGGGTGCAGGCAACTCACTTCTCCCATTCGACACGTTCCTTCGGCGGGCGAAGTGGAAGTTCATCCAGTTTGCCCATGCTCGAAACCACCTCGTATGCGGTGCGAAAGTGAAGTTTGGCGAAATTTCCCAATGCGGCCGTGCCGAACTTGTTGATAATTTCCTTCGCCTGTTCCTTCACCGCGGCGCTGGCTCCCTTCTGCAGTTTTCCACCAAACTCACGCGAAAGATCGGCCATCTGTCGCACATATTCAGCCCGCGCCACGATCGAGGCCGCCGCGACAACAGGGTCTTCTTCCGCCTTCGTGCGCATGCGCAACTCGAAGTTTTCCAGATTCTGTTTTTTCAACTCATTCTGAACCAGCGGTTGCTCGGTGAATTGGTCGAGCAATCCCCATGGCACCCGCTTTTTCGACAGCGCTTGAAGAAGGGTCTTCGCGTGTTGCCAGCCGAGCAGGCGGTTTACATTCGCGGTCGGACGCGACATCAACTCGTTGTACTTCGCCATTTTCCACGGAAAGACTTCGACCACCACGTTCGGCGTGGCGCGAATTACGTTATCGAGTTTGATAATTTGCGTATCGACGAGGCGCTTGGAGTCTTTCACTCCGGCCTTGAGCCAGGCTTCCACGGCCGATTTGTCCGCGATCACAGTCGCGGTGATCGTGGGCCCGAAGAAATCGCCTTTGCCACTTTCGTCGAGACCAGCATGTGATTCGAACCAGTCGGGATGCAGCACTTCGTCGTAACCGAGTCGCGCGGTCTGAGTGATCTCGGGCTCGAGGATATTGGTGACAAATTCTTCGGTGCCCTTGCCTGCGACGACCACCACGCGCCGCTTGTCGTAGGCGGTGACATTCACGTTGGAACCGCGGTAGGCAAAGCGCGCGTAAGGCACGTCGAAAGCCGCCCAACCCCGCGATTTCAGCGCCTGCCCGAGCTTATCCATCTGCGCTTCGTCGAGCTTGATGGTGTAAGTCGAAAGTTTCTTCGGCGCATTGCCGTCGCTAGACTCCTTGGGCATGCCTCTATCGCATGGAAAGCGGAGCGGAGCGCAAAGGTTTTCATGGCACAAAGAGTGGATCCTCCGTGGGAGCGTAAAGTTTTGCTCGCGTCTCATCCGTGAGTCCCTGTGCAATCCAGAACGCCCGTGCCCACGTCCGCCTCCGAAACGCTGCTCGCTCAGCGCACTGCTTTTCAATCCGCGTTGCTTGAGTGGTTTCGCAAACACCAACGCCGCTTGCCCTGGCGAGAGACTCCTTCGCTCTACAAGACGGTCGTGAGCGAATTCATGCTGCAGCAAACGCAGGTGAAAACGGTGCTACCCTATTTCGCGCGATGGATGGATACGTTGCCAACTTTCGCCGCGCTCGCCTCCGCCTCGGAAGACGTCGTGATGAAATTGTGGGAGGGTCTCGGCTACTATTCTCGCGCGCGAAATCTGCAGCGCTTGGCCAAAGCCATTGTTGCAAAACCGCGACCTCCAGCGGCGTTGACCGAGTGGTTGGAGTTACCTGGGGTTGGCCCGTACACCGCCGCAGCGATCACCAGTATCGCGTTGAATGTGCCCGCCGCCTGCGTCGACGGAAATGTGGTCCGCATCCTCGCTCGACTCACCGCGGACGCGACGCCTTTTCGTGATTCCGGAAGCGCAGCAAAAGCGTTTCGCCCGCTGGCCGACGAGCTTCTCTCGCACCAGCATCCTGGCGATCACAACCAAGCGATGATGGAGCTGGGCGCGACGATTTGCCATCGACAGACCCCGCTCTGCACGGTGTGCCCCGTCTATGCTTTTTGCGCGGGTGCGAAATCGGGAGAACCGGAAAAATTTCCTCAACTTGCCCCAAAGAAAATCGAAGCGGTTGCGGTCACGCGCGTCTGGTGGATGCGGGAGGGACACCTGCTACTGCATCGCGCGGCCGTGGGTGCAAAACGGTTGGCGAATCTTCACGAATTGCCGCGCGCCAGCGACTCGGGATTCGATGAAACCGCGTTGAGTGCGGACACCAAGCCGCTCGCGATCAAACGCCGCGTGATCACGCGTTATGCCATCACCGAAACAATCCACGACGTATCCGCAAAGGCACGACAAGGTGAATCGGGGCGACCGGCCTTCGCGGAAGATTCTGGACTCGTCTGGATTCCCTTGGCTGAGATCGAGACGATCACGCTCTCCGGACCGCATCGGCGGTGGATTACGGAGCTGTTAAAAAACCACGGAAAGCCAGATTGATCTAACCCGTCCGCGCGAGCGCGAGGGTTTGGCGTAATCCGCGTCGGGCCGCAGTCTCACGAACGCGGCGGCTACTTCCCAAAACGTTTCTCGAGCAGCTCCTCGACCTTGGCCTTCGAACTCAGCACGTTTTCCGTCGAAAGCCGCGGACTGAATTCCAACACCAAAATATGATGGGGCTTCCAAAAGCTGCTCACCATGTCGAAATCGATTTTGCCCGACCCGATAGGCTGGTGATCTTGGCCTTCCGCGGAAACGTCGTGGAGATGGAAGCCCAATAGGTTCGCGGCATTCCTCTCCAACTGCTGGCGGTGGTCGAGCAGTGCGAATGATTCCTTGATATGGGCATGGCCCGTATCGTGCCAATAGCCGCCCGTATGCGGCTTCTGAATACCGTCGAGGAGCTCCTGGAAATCAGGATCCATCGGCAGCTCGTGGAAGTTCTCGCGATTTTCAAAACCCAGATTGATGCCCCGTTCGTGCGCGTAAACGCGTACTTCCTCGATCGAACCCTGAACGCGCTCCCAATAGGAAGTCATCCGCTTGCGCATTTTGGCGACCGCTTTGTCGCGCAACGCCAAGTATTTTTTGTCCGTCCGCAAATCAACATCCAAATGTTTATCGGAATAGCCTTCGATCTTTCCGCCGGGGCCGCCGAAAAGAAATTTCGCGCTGCCGAGATGCATCACCAAAACCTTCGCCTCGACTTGTGCGGAAAAGTCGAGCGAGCGCTTCGTCTGTCGGACCCATTGCTCGTGCTCGCGAGCGTCGGGCGTGGACGGCTCAAACAGGTTCGGCGCCGCCTGCGTCACGCCGGTGGGCAGCGGACAGAAGTTGTGAGTGGTGCCAATTTTCACCACGCCTTCCTCGACTGCCTTGAGAATGCCAGGGACCAGCGTGATCCGCGTGCCGTGGCTGAGTTCAACGTACGAAAAGCCGAGGCCAGCCATTTCCTGCAACATGGCATAACCATCCGTGTGACGCGCGGAGCACCAGCAGCTTGAAAGAGAAACGATGGGACGGTCCGGCATCGAAGACAGGAAACGCGCAAATGCGCCTACGGAAAGAAAAAAGACCGCGCTCCGAAAAGCGCGGTCTTAGAAATGGTTAGCGAATGAGGACGACGCTCAGCTTTCGTAGCGACGGCGCAGCATCTGGGTAAAGGCAGCCACCTTTTCTTTGCGGCGACGCTTTTCACACGGCTTCTCGTAATAACGCTTGGCCCGTGTACCTTTGATGATGTTCTCGCGATCGAGCTTCTTCTTCATGCGGCGAAGCGCACGATCAACGGGCTCGTTCTTGCGAATTTTGATTTCGATAGACATGTGACAGATCTGAAGTTTTCGCGGAAAAGGTACAAATAGGCAAAATAGAATTCGCATCGTCAACGGTATTTTGCCCCTTTCAGAAGACTCTCTTGAACTGACCCGTTTGCCGTGCCGTCTCCTGACCAGAATTTCGTCCACCTTCACGTCCACACTGACTACAGTCTGCTCGACGGCGCCTGTCGAATCGACCGCTTGATGGATCGGGCCGCCAGCCTGGGTATGAACGCCCTAGCCTTGACCGATCACGGCAATCTTTATGGAGCGATCGAGTTCTACAACGCGGCTAAGGCGAAAAGCATCAAGCCGCTGATTGGCTGCGAGATATACTTAGTCGAAGGTTCACGCTTGGAGCGCAACGGACGAGCGGAAGACGGCAAAAGCTACTACCATCTCGGCCTGCTGGCGAAGAATCTCCAGGGCTACCAAAATTTGCTAAAACTGGTCTCCGACGCCCATTTGCGGGGCTTTTATTATAAACCGCGGGCCGATTGGGCACCGATTCCCCAGTATTCGGGCGGTTTAATCGCTTTTTCGGGCTGTTTGGCGGCGCTGGTCCCGCAACATTTACTGCACGACAGGTGGGAAGACGCGCAAAAGGCCACAGCGCGGTTCATCGATATCTTCGGCCGCGAAAACTTTTTCGTCGAAATTCAAGACCACGGAATTCCCGAACAACGGAAAATTATCCCCGGTCTGCTCAAACTCGCGGAGGAGTTTAACCTCAAGGTCATCTGCACGAACGATGTTCACTACGTCCGCGCCGAAGACTCCGGTCCGCATGACGCCATGCTCTGCATTCAGACTGGCTCGAAGATCGAAGAAGAAAACCGGATGCGCTTCGACAGCGCCCAGTTTTATCTGAAGTCGCGTGATGAGATGAGTCAGTTATTTGGCGAACTCCCCCACTCGCTGACCAACACGCAACTGGTCGCGGAAATGTGCGATCTCTCGATTCCGTTTCCCAAAGGTAGCGAGCGCTATCCGCGCTACCCGTTGCCGCCCGAAATCACAGTCGAGCGCCCCGCTTATCTAATTGAACTCTGTGTGGTGGGCTTGAAGCAGCGGTATCAAATCGATCATGCCGCCGTCGTCGCACACGCTGTAGTGGCCGAAAGACTACAAGCGCTGCAGGTCCCGGCCGGCCAAAAGCCACAGCCGCCGAATTATGCCGGTCTCGAGCGCGACGAGTTGCTCGTCGTGCGCATGCATTACGAGCTCTCGATCATCAACATCACGGGCTTTGTCGACTATTTCCTCGTGGTTTGGGATTTCATTCATTGGGCAAAATCGCACGGCGTTCCGGTTGGCCCCGGTCGCGGTTCCGGCGCTGGTTGCCTCGTGGCCTTTCTACTCGGGATTACGAATATCGACCCGATTCGCTTCGGCCTACTCTTCGAACGTTTCCTGAATCCGGAGCGAGTCTCCCCTCCTGATTTCGATATCGATTTCTGCATGCGACGCCGCGGCGAGGTCATCGACTACGTTCGACAAAAGTACGGCGATCAATGCGTCGCCAACATCATCACGTATGGCACGCTCGGTGCGAAGATGGTCATCCGCGACGTCTCGCGCGTGCACAATCTGCCCTACGCCGAGGCCGATCGACTCGCGAAGATGATCCCGGACGAGTTGAATATCTCGCTCGGCGACGCGATCACCAAGTCCGCGGAGCTACGGGGCGAAGTCGAGCGCAACCCGGCCGCCAAAAAAATCGTCGATCAAGCGCTCGTCCTCGAAGGCATGGTGCGCAACACCGGCAAGCACGCCGCCGGTATCATCATCACGGACAAACCGCTCGATGACTTCGTCCCACTCACGCTGCAAGAAGGCGATGTGACGGTGCAGTACGACATGAACGCGGTCGGCAAACTCGGTTTGCTGAAGATGGATTTTCTAGGTTTGAAAACGCTCACGGTCGTCGCCGACGCGGTCGAGAACGTGCGCCGCACAGTCAAACCCGATTTCGACATCGAGACGATTCCGCTGGACGATCCGAAAACCTACGAACTCCTCAACGTCGGCAAAACCGTCGGCGTGTTCCAGCTCGAATCGGGCGGCATGCAGAACGCCTCGAAGCTCGTCGGGATTTCGAACATCGACGACATCAACGCCGTCGGTGCGCTCTACCGTCCGGGTCCGATGGCGTTCATTCCGGATTACGCGCGCGGCAAAAAAGATCCCGCGAGCGTCGCCTACCCGCACAAGTTGCTCGAACCGATTCTCAAGGAAACCTACGGAATCATCGTCTATCAGGAGCAGGTGATGGAGTGCGCCCGCATCATTGCGGGCTATTCGCTCGGCGGCGCCGATATGTTGAGACGCGCGATGGGTAAAAAAGACGCGGACGCGATGGCGAAGGAACGCGTGAAATTCGTCGAAGGCGCGAAAAAGCTGCACGGGATCGACGAGAAGAAATCGAACGAAATTTTCGATTTGCTCAACAAGTTCGCGAGTTACGGTTTCAATAAATCTCACTCTGCGGCTTATGCGCTGATCAGTTATCAAACGGCGTATCTGAAAGCCAACTACCTGGTTCAGTTCATGGCCGCCGTTCTCACGGCCGAACTGGGCAACTCGGAAAAGGTTTCGCACTTCGTCGCCGAGTGTGAAGCGATGGGCCTGCGCGTCATGGGGCCGGATATCAATGAATCGCGCGAAAGTTTCACCCCCGTCGTCGGACGTGAGAAAACAGCGTCGAGTGAACTGGACCTTGGATCGATTCGCTTCGGATTGGCGGGCATCAAAGGCGTCGGTGAACAGGCTGCGCAAAAGATTATCGAGGAGCGCGACCGCAATGGGCCTTTTGCCGACTTCGCCGACCTCGCGAAGCGCGTGGATGGACGCGCGATCAATAAACGCGTGCTCGAGCACCTCGTGAAAACCGGCGCTTTCGATTACAGTGGCGCGTCGCGTAAAAAGCTTTTCGACAGCATCGACTCCGCTCTCGCGGGCGCGGCCGCGCAAGCGAAGGACCGCGCCGCCGGTCAATTCAGTTTGCTCGACATGCTCGATGAACCGGCGCCTGGGAAAAAGCTCCCCGCGAAACGCGCAGGCGCAAATGCCCAGGCCCCTGCGGGCGCGAACTCACGCGCGAGCGAACCGGCAGAGCCCATCGAAGACGATTTCACGCAAGCCGAGAAGCTGCAGTTCGAGAAAGAGCTGCTGGGCTTCTATGTTTCGGGCCATCCGATGAACATGTACACGGGTCTCGCCGAGGCACTCGATACCTTTGCCCCCGATCAACTACTCAACCAACCGGACCGAACGGAATTCCGCATCTGCGGCATCGCCGGGAATCTGGCGAAGAAACTTTCGAAAAAAGATAATCGCCCCTGGGTCGCATTCACGCTGGCAACGCGTCGCGCCTCACTCCCGTTGAACATGTTTGCCGACGCCTTTGCGAGTTACGGCGCAAACCTCGTGGAAAACGCGCTCGTGCTCGTGCAGGGCAACGTGCTGGTGAGCGAAGACGGCGCGCGCATCAACGTGAAGGAATGCTACCCGCTCGACAATTTCGTCACCGGTTCAGTCAAGCGCGTGACCTGGCTGCTCCATCCGGAGCATCCCGAATTGAACGACTTTCTGCAGCGCTTGCGGGACACGTTGAACAAACAGGTTGGCGACACGAAAATTTCAATCGGCTTCGTCTTTGAAAATCGAATCACCGCACTTTCGGAGGCGAGCAGCGCTCTCGGTTGGAAGCTGAATTCGAAGCGATTCCAGGAGCTGCGTGCCCATCCGGCCGTCGCCGGCATTGAACTCGAAACCAAGCGATTGGAAATCAAAGAGACGCGTCGCTGGGCGAAGAAGGCGGGATAGAAATCACTCCGGGAGCGGCGACTCTACGTTAGCTTGCCACGGCCCGCTCCCGTCGCGAACGTCGCGCATGGCTGCATCGCCAATTTTGAACCAAGTCGCGCTCGTGCTTGCTGGCGTCTCGTCCAGGACGCCGGCGGATGCCGCGCTGCGCGCCTATTTCGCGGAGAATCGGCGACTCAACTCAGCGGTTAGGCGCGCCATCACCCGTGCTTTTTTCAGCTATTACCGCTGGCGGGAATGGTTGGAACCACGCAGTTCCTGGCAAAAGAAAGCGGCCGACGCGCTCGCTCTTCAGGATCGCTTCGAAGCCCGCGTCGATTCGGTCAAAGTCGAAGCGCTTCGCGTTCGGGCGGTGCCCTCCTGGCTAGCCCGCGAAGTCGAATTGCCGGCAGAAACGTTGCGCCAGTGGCAGCGCGAACCGGTGCTGTGGTTGCGCGGGCGTCCGGGACAAACCGCTGCATTGGCAAAGGCGCTTGGAGAGGCCGAGCGGGTAGATTCCGCGATGCTCGTGCGCGCAGGTGTTTCGATAAGACGCGAAGACGAACTCACCGCGCTACGTTACACCGGCAACCAGGATCTTTTTACCACGCCTGCATTTCATGAAGGCCAATTTGAGATTCAAGATCTCTCGTCACAAGTTGTTGGATACGCTTGTGCGCCGAAGTCGGGTGAGACCTGGTGGGACGCTTGTGCGGGTGAAGGCGGGAAAACGTTACATCTCGCCGACCTCATGGGCGGCAAAGGCCTGATCTGGGCCAGTGATCGATCGGTACGACGGCTCGAGACGCTGAAACGCCGCACAGCCCGGGCTAAAATTTTCAACTACCGCACCGCGCTCTGGGATGGATCGGCAAAACTGCCCACCAAAACAAAATTCGACGGCGTGCTCGTCGATGCGCCCTGCAGCGGAGTCGGAACATGGCAGCGCAATCCGCACGCGCGCTGGACCACGACGCGGGAAGACGTGGAGGAATTGGCGTCGGTTCAGACCGAGATGCTCAACGCTGCCGCTACGGCGCTGAAGCCGGGTGGACGGTTGATTTATGCCGTATGTACATTGACGCGGAGCGAAACGAAAGCCGTTGCAGACGCGTTTACCGAAGGCCATTCGGACTTCGAGCCGAGCGCCGTCTTTGCGATCGACGCGGCAGCCCGAGAAGGTTTAAGCAGCCCCGCATGCCTGATCGCGGAAACGGGTGCATTTACCGACACCCAGGTCACGCTCTGGCCGCACATGCTCAATGCGAATGGCATGTTCATCGCGGCGTGGCGGAAGAAGCGGTGAGCTGGTGGCTTTACGCGCATGGCAAGTCACTCCAGACCTCTCCTGATCTCCGATAAGGAGTGCGGTGACTTGTCACCGCTTTGGACGGGCCAATTTATTGGCCCGCAAAAAAAAAGTAACCCACCAAACGACTCCTCAGACCCTCGATGGAAGACGAAATTCATTTCGACTTCGGGAGCGCAAATTTCTCCGAAAGTTCTGCGTTGCGAGCAAATGAATTTGCTCGTCCAAGGCGGTGACGAGTCACCGCACTCCGATTATAGGAGGCTACCGGGCATCGAGGGCGGTTTTGGACTATGGCTCGAATCACTCGCGATTTTGCATTCCCCAAGCTGGCGCTTCGGCGAACTTCCACCATTTTCCCTCTTATGCCGAAGATCTCGCGCGAGACCGTGCAAGCTGACTTCAACGACCCCGTCGCGGTCGTGCACTACACGCGCGCAGCTCATTTCCTTGGGCTCTGGAAATCCGAGACGCAGCTCATCCAGCGTTATTTTCCCGAGCGCCAAATGCGTTTGCTCGAAGCAGGTTGCGGCGCGGGCCGCGTCACCGTCGGTTTGGTCGAACTGGGTTTCACTCAAATCACTGCTTTCGATTTCGCCGACGAACTGCTGGACCAGGCCCGCGCTCTCGCGAACGAGCGCGGCGGCGACTGTATCCGCTTTCTGAATGCAGACGCGACCCGGCTGGGCCAAACGCTCCTCAATGAGCCGCTTTTTGACGGCGCGCTTTTTATGTTCAACGGCATGATGCAAATTCCCGGACGCGAGAATCGCCGCGCCGCGATGCGCGAACTAGCCCATGCCTGTCGAAAAGGCGCGCCGTTTCTGTTCACCACCCACGATCGCAACGCCTCAGCCCGCGAACGCGCGCTCTGGCGCGCCGAGACGGAGCGCTGGGCCGCCGGAGAACAGGACGAAAGGCTGGTCGAATTTGGAGACCGTTATTTCGAAGACGCCAACGGACGCGTCTTCATGCACCTCCCCGACCGCCAAGAAATTCTCGAGGACCTCGCCGCTACCGGTTGGGAACACGAGTTCGATCGCCTCCGCTCCGAAATCGGCCGCGAACCCCCAGCCGTCGAAGACTTTTCCGACGAATGCAGATTCTGGGTCGCCCGAAAGCGGGCTAATGAAGAATGATGAGTGAAGAATGCTGAATGAACGGAGACAAAGCCCAGTAAGGCAGAAAGTCCTCCCGGTTTTCGGTCAACATTCTTCATTCTGCATTGTTCATTCATAACTAGGCGCAAGCCTGCGCCGCCCGAAAGCGGGCTAATGAAGAATGATGAGTGAAGAATACTGAATGAACGGAGGCAAAACCCAGCAAGGCAGAAAGCCCTCCCGGTTTTCGGTCAACATTCTTCATTCTCCATTCTTCATTCATCACTAAGCGCAAGCCTGCGTCGCCCGAAAGCGGGCTAATGAAAAATGATGAGTGCAGAATGCTGAATGAACGGAGGCAAAACCCAGCAAGGCAGAAAGCCCTCCCGGTTTTCGGTTCTCATTCTTCATTCTGCATTCTTCATTCATCACTAGGCGCAAGCTTGCGCCGCTGGAAAACGCCGCTCACCGTTTCGGCCTGGACATGCTGTTACCGAATCCGCCCGAGATCCTTCACCAGCGCCAACTTGCCGCCGCCGAGCTGACGAGCCCTTCGGCCGATACGCTGCTTAAGCTGTATGCGTGGATGTACCTCGCACGCACTGGCGACAACCGTATCCTCGATCTCTTTCGCCAGGGATTAATCAAAGGAACGGTCACCGGTGGCCAAGGCAATGAAGGTCTTATCGTTCCCCTCGCCTTACTCGCCGACAAAGCGCTCGACGTGGTTTGCTGGACCCATCGGGATTTTGCGGGGCATCTGATTTGGAGCCACCACCTTTGCGATCATCTCAACCAGTACTGCGCCAACGCGCTCAGCCCGACCAAGGCGCGCGAAGGTAACATCCATCACGGCGATCCGCAGAATCGGTCGCTGCCGATGATCAGCCATCTCGGCGCCATGCTGTCCACCGTTATGGGCAGCACCGACTCGCAGCGACGTTTCGGACGTCAAGCCGTCGGCTTCGCCATCTTCGGCGATGGTGGTTCGAGCACGGGCGACACGCACGAGACCATGAATCTCGCCTCGCTCATTTCCGCGCCGGTGGTGTTCGTCATCGAGAACAACGAATACGCTTACTCGACGCCGGTGAAGGAACAGTATTGCGGCGTCGAACTGGTGGAGCGCGCGAAGAGCTACGGGATCGAAGGCGTCACGGTCGACGCGACCGACGTGGTCTCTTGCGCCCGAGTTCTCGCGGAAGTGATCCACAAAGTCCGGACCACCTCGCGGCCCATGTTGGTTGAAGCAAAAACGCTCCGTCTGCGCGGCCACGCCGCTTACGATACGTGCGATTATTTGTTACCGGGCCAGAGCGAAAGTTTCTTCGCGCGCGATCCCATGCCGAGATTTCGGCAAACGCTGCTGGGACAAGGTCTCGGCCCTGCGATCGAAAAGATCGAAGGTCAACTCAATCACTTTCTCGAAACCTGCGTCCAACTCGCACTCGCCGTTCCGCGGCCGACGGCTGAAGGGATGGAGGCCGATTTGTTCGCACCGTCCGGTCTTGGTTTTCATTGGGTCCCTTCGCTCGATTCCAAGCCAGGTCATCCCACGCCCGAGCCCGAACATCTCACCTTTGCGCAGGCATTGAACCGCGGTCTGCGCAAGGTTCTGCAAGAGCGACCCGAGTCGTTGCTTCTCGGTCAAGATATCGCGAACTACGGAGGCGCCTTCAAAGTCACCGAGGGGCTGTTGAGCGATTTCGGTCGTAGTCGTGTTTTCAATACGCCGTTGGCGGAAAGCGCCACCACCGGGTACGCGATCGGTCTCGCGCTCAATGGTCACCGACCGATCGAGGAATTTCAGTTTGCCGATTTTTCGACCGAAGCGGTCACCCAGATCACGCAGAACGCGGCGACTTTCCATTTCCGCGCTGGCGCGGCCGTGCCGCTGGTGCTCCGGTTGCCTTGCGGCGCGATCACACTCGGATCCTTTCACTCGCAGGAACTCGAATCGTTCTTCCTCTCGATGCCGGGCATCAAGGCTCTTTACCCGAGCACCGCGCAGGACGCCTTTAACGCCGTGCTCGCTGCCTACGAGGACAACAATCCCGTGCTGCTCTTCGAGCATAAAGGCCTCTACCGCCGTGGTAAACATCCCGTGTCGTGGGATCCTGAATACCGCAAGGTCTGGGAACCGCGGCATCTGCGCGCCGGTGAATTCGCCACCTTCGTGAGCTATGGCGAAATGGTTCATGTCGCCGACGACGTCTGCCAGTATTTTGAAAACGAATACGAAAAAAGCTTCGATCTTTTCGACCTGCGTTGCCTCTCGCCGTTGAAATTGGACGCAATCCGCGCGTCGCTGGCGCGGACTCATCGCTTGATCGTCTTGCATGAAGGCCGCCGGACGCACGGCTTCGGCGCGGAGCTCGTAGCGCAGTTAACCGAAGAACTCTTTTTCTCTCTCGAAGCACCACCGCTCCGCATCGGTTCGCGCGACATCCCCGTGCCTTTCGCTCAAGAACTCGAAGCGGTCTTTCGCCCGGGCCGTGATAAAATCATCGAACTCGTCGCTAACTGGATCGGTTAACCATGCCGTCTCGCCGCATCGCTCCCCCTCGCCGCTCCAAAATTTCCCGTCAACGCTGGGCGAATATCGCCCTCTTCGCGATGGACGTGGACGGTGTGCTGACGGATGGCCGAGTCATCATCGATTCCGTAGGTGGAGAAGCCAAAGCGTTTTCCGTGCTCGATGGCATGGGGATCGCACGGTTAATTCTATCAGGCCTCGCCGTCGCGTGGATTTCGGGACGGGCTTCGAAAGCCACCACGTCGCGCGCAACGGAGCTCAAGGTATCGCATCTGATTCAGGGCCGAACGGACAAGTTGGCCGCGCTCAAAGAGCTGGCGGAGCAACTTAAATTGAAACCGCAACAGTGCGTTTACATGGGCGATGACGACATCGACGCACCTGCGCTGGAATGGGCGGGCGTCGGTGTCTCCGTTCCCGCTGCGATGCCCGCTGCCTCCGCTGCGGCGGATTATATCACCTCCCGGGAAGCCGGCTTTGGCGCCGTGCGGGAAATTTGTGAATACATTCTGAACGCCAAGGGTCTATCGTTTAAACCGTGAAATTTTGGACGAGTCTATTTTTGTGTTTGGCTACCGCTGTCGCGATGTCTGCGGCGGACAGCAACATCACGAATGCACCCGTGAAAAAGTTTCGGCTCCCTCAGTTCAACGACCAAGGCTTTCGCACGGGACTGCTCGAAGGCGATGAAGCGCGGCTCATCAGCCAGACTCAGATCGATATCAAAGAAATGCATTTCACCGTGTTTAGCGGAGACGAGAACAATGCGGTCGACACGACCCTCCTCGCCCCCACGGCCACGATTCACATTCCGGATCCGCAGCATATCGTGGTCGAGGGCAAAGGGCCCTTGCGCGTCGTTCGCTCGGATCTCGATGCCTCAGGAGCTGACTGGACTTATGCGCATGCGGAGAAAAAGATTTCCATGCGCAAGCACGTGCATGTGATCTTCCGCAGCGAACTGACCGACCTTTTGAAATGAATCTATTTTCGCCGCGTTTTTTTCCGCTCACTGCTTTCGTCGTCGGCATCAGCGCACTCGCACACGCTCAAGCGCAGCCGTCGACACCCAACGCCGCAACGGGCAAAGACCTCCTCACGCCCGCCATTTCGGCCGCGGAAAAAACGACAGACATCACGAGCACGGCGATGGATTTGACCGGCACCGACACGCAGACCGAGGGCGTCTTCACGGGTAATGTCGTGGTGACTGGAACCAACATGAAGATGACGTGTGATCGTCTCGAGATCATCGCCTCGAGGATCGGCGACAAGACCGTCACGATCGGCAAGCTCGATAAATTCAAATACCTGCTCGCCACCGGGAACGTCCACATGATCCAAGGCGATCGCGAAGCGTTTTGCGGACGGGCCGAATTATTTCCGCGCGAAGATCGCATCGTTTTGACCGAAAAACCCGTGGCCATCGATCACGGCAGCGACGCGACCTACACCGGCGACGAACTCGATCTTTATCGCGGCGAACGCCGGGTAAAGGGCCGGAACGTCAAAATCACTTTCCCGCCGATCAAGGATCTCGGTTTCGATAAAAACAAACCTGCGCCCACGACCGAAGGCACCGCGCCAACGCGGCCCGGGTCGAACGCGCCTGCGGATGCAGCAGCCACTCCCAGTCCGGCGCCGACCCAAAAGCCGGCCGGCGCGAATGACTCGAAGTAATGAGTGCACCTGCCTCCACCGCTGAAAAAAAATCCGTGAGTGCCTCAACGACAATCCCGGAGATTCGCACCGAAGGCTTGGTTAAAACGTACGGCGAGCGAAGCGTTGTCGCGGGCGTGGACGTGCACGTGCGCGCGGGCGAGGTCGTCGGTCTACTCGGGCCAAACGGAGCGGGCAAGACGACCACCTTCTACATGATCGTCGGGCTTGTGCCCGCGACGAAGGGACAAGTTTTCATTCAAGGCCACGAAGCGACCCGACTGCGCATGCACGAGCGCGCGCGCTATGGCATCGGTTACCTGCCGCAAGAAGCATCCGTTTTTCGACGCCTGACTGTTGAAGAAAACATCCTCGCGATTGTCGAAACGTTGAACATTCCGCGCCGCGAACGCGCCGATCGGGTGAAAAAACACCTCGAGGAATTGAACCTTTTGCCGCTCGCGAAGCAAAAAGCATTCACCCTCTCAGGCGGCGAACGCCGGCGTTTGGAAATTGCCCGCGCGCTTGTGACGAACCCCAAGTTTTTGCTGATGGACGAGCCGTTCGCCGGCGTGGATCCCATCTCGGTCGCTGAAGTCCAAAAAATGGTCCTGGCGCTAAAGCATCGTGGTATTGGAATTTTGATTACAGATCACAATGTCCGCGAGACGCTGCGCATCGTCGATCGCGCTTATATTATCCGCCAAGGAAAAGTCCTGACCGAGGGCACGAGCGATTATCTGATCAACGACGCGCAAGCCCGAGAATTCTATCTCGGGAAAGATTTCAATTTGTAGAGCGAGATTGGCGGCAATTCGGAGCGCGGCGACTCATCCCCATCTTCCAGGGCGAAATTCATTTCGCCTTGGAGAGGCGCGAAAATGCAGCGTTTTCCCGCAGGCCAGTGAATTGACCGATCCCAGGCGGCGATGAATCGCCGCAATCCAGATTCTCGCGGTTGATTCAAATCCTGGCGCGTTATCAGCCGCTTTTAGCTCGGCGGCGGCCTAAAGCTTCGCCAGTGTTTTCCCGCTGCACCTTGCCGTCTGGCGCAACCCGCCTCCTTTGCCGCGTCGCGACGACTTCGTTCTCCCATGCAAAAAGCTATTCAGGGCATCACGATCGCCCACTTTTTCGAAATCTACCGCGATAAGTTGAAGATGGAGTTGGTCACCGGAGATTCCGGCCTGCACCGCATGATTCGCGAAGGCAGCATCAACCGACCGGCGCTGGCGCTCACCGGATTTTTCAAATACTTCGCGAACAAGCGTATTCAGGTCCTGGGCGCCGCGGAGATGACGTATTTTAAAACGCTCACGCAACCACGCCAAATCGAGATCCTCAATGAAATGGCCGACCGCCAAGTGCCGTGCATGGTCTTGACGCGAAATTTCAATCCGACTGCGGCGATGCTGAGCGTCGCTGAAGACCGGAACCTTCCCCTCTTCCGCACGCCACTGATCACGATGAATTTCGTGAACTTGGCCACACTCTGTATCGATAACGAATTTGCCCCATCCACGACTGAACACGCCACTACGCTCGACATCAAAGGCATCGGCGTGCTTCTGCGCGGCAGCAGCGGAGTGGGCAAAAGCGAGTGCGCCCTTGCGTTGATCGAGCGCGGACACTCGCTCGTCGCCGACGATCTCACGATTATCAAACTCCTCGACGAGCGCGAACTGATGGCGACCTCGCGACCACTCAATCGCGGCTATATGGAGTGCCGCGGCATCGGGATCATCAACATCGCCGAAATGTTCGGCGTCAAAAGTGTCCGCGTCGAAAAGCGGATCGACATGGTGGTTTCGTTGGTCGAATGGACGCCTGAAGTTGTCGAGGAGCGGACGGGGTTGGAAGAAAGCTACTACGAGGTGCTGGGCCTAAAGGTGCCACACATGGTGCTTTATGTTCGCCCGGGACGAGACATGGCCCGGCTCGTCGAAGTGGCCGCACTCACTCAGGCGTTGAAAAAAACCGGGCACGATCCGGCGAAAGAATTCAACGATCGGCTGATCGCGTTCATGACCCGTCAATCGGAAGTCCCGGAAAAGACGATTCGATTGGGCGAAAAAGAAGAGGAATAGAAAACGTGCTCGCCGCGCTGAGCGCCGAGTTCAAACTTCGCGGATGACCAATCTTCTCGCACGTGCGGATGGCCGCCGTTCCGACCAACTGCGCAACGTCACGTTTGAGCCGAATATCGCGCCCCACGCCACCGGTTCTGTCCTGGTGAGTTTTGGGAAAACGCGCGTAATCTGCGCCGCGACCATCGAGCCGAAGGTGCCGAGTTGGATGCGCCAACAAGGGGTCAAAGGGGGCTGGTTAACGGCGGAGTATTCAATGCTCCCTTACAGCACGCATGATCGCAAACAACGCGATATTTCTCGGGGCAAGTTGGACGGCCGCACCGTGGAAATTCAGCGCCTGATCGGCCGCTCCCTGCGGGCGATCCTGAACCTGGAAAAGCTGGGAGAAAATACATTGTGGGTCGACTGCGACGTGCTCCAAGCCGATGGCGGCACCCGCACCGCTTCGATCACCGGCGCTTACCTCGCCACGCGCTTAGCCGTGCAGAAATTGATTGATGAAAAGAAACTGGCTGAAAATCCGCTGACCGATTCGGTCGCCGCCGTGAGTGTTGGCCTTTTCGATCAGCGCGAATTGCTCGATCTCGCTTATGTCGAAGACAAAGACGCGGAAGTGGATTTCAACGTCGTCATGACGGGCAAAGGTCAGTTTGTCGAAGTTCAAGGCACCGGCGAAGAGTCGACCTTCTCTTACGATCAACTGCAAAGTCTCATCGCCCTCGCGCAAAAAGGAATGAAGGAACTCTCCGCCCTCCAAACGGCGTTTTTGAGCAAACAGCTTCTCACTTCCTTCAAACTCTAAAAACGCACGAGCAAATTCCGCCAAAGCGGCTTGGCCGAGAAACGTGGCCCAAAGCTTGCTTGAAGATGGACTCTTTGAGCCAGCAACGTCCGTTTCATCCTTCAGCCCTTCAGTCCTTCAGCCGCCTTTTAGCTTTCAGCCCTTCTCCATGAAAACCCGCCGCATTCTTGGTCTTGCTCTCTTCAGTTTGCTTTTTGTGGCCGCCGCGCAGGCCCATCCTGGGCACGAGGGGCATGAATTGACCTGGGATTTCACCGGCGGGGTGCTGCATCCCCTGTCGGGTTGGGATCACCTGTTGGCGATGATTTCGGTCGGTCTCTGGGCGATGATGCTGGGCGGTAAAGCGCGTTGGATCATGCCGAGCGTGTTTGCCACAACGATGACAACAGCGGCCTTTGCGGCGACGCAATGGGGCGCGTTCGCCATCGCTCCCAGCCTGATCGAACAAGGCATTGCCGCTTCGATTTTCGGTTTGGGCCTGCTGATGGCTTTCCGTGTGCAGTTGCCCCTAGCCGCCGGAGTGGCGTTGGTGGCGGTGTTCGCAGCATGCCACGGCTGGGCGCACGGCCTAGAAGTGCCGATGAACGCGAATGGATTTTCCTACGGTCTCGGCTTCGTCGCCTCGACGATTTTTCTGCACGGAGTGGGCCTCACGCTCGGGTATTCAGCCCAGCGATACCCGACGATGATGCGAGTTACGGGCTTCGCAGTCGCCGCGGCAGGGTTAGCGGCGGCACTGAGCTGATTTAGTTCTTCCCCCCTGGGAGCGCGGACATTCTTGTCCGCATCGAGAACGGCCGCAGGCCACTAGAAGAGAGCGAGACTTCGGCTCGCGCTTGAATGATGCGGACAAGAATGTCCGCGCTCCCAGGGCGGGGGGGGAGGCGCCCAGTCGGCGTTTTTTCATTTCAGTCTTCCGCCTTTCCCCACGCGGTGTTTACCTCCGCGCTTCATGGCTCTTCCCAAATCAGTCTTGGTGGTCGGCTCTGGTGGTCGCGAACACACGCTGGTGCGCGCGCTTCTCGGCTCGCCGAGCCATCCGCGAGTCATCGCGGCGCCAGGCAATGCGGGCATCGCCGACGATGTTCCGACGTTTCCCGTCGCCGCTGACGACGTCGCCGGCCTCGTCGCCCTCGCCCAAAAGGAAAAAATCGAATTCGTCGTCGTCGGGCCAGAAGTGCCGCTCGCCCTCGGTCTCGTGGACGCGTTAATCAGCGTCGGCATTCCCGCCTACGGGCCCAAAGCCGACGGGGCGCGTCTCGAAGCATCGAAAATTTTCACCAAACAGATCCTGCTCAAACACAAGATCCCGACTGCGCCGGCCCAGTTTTTCAGTGAAGTCGCCCCCGCGCTCGCTTACTTGCGCACGCGCGCGTTGCCAATCGTGGTCAAGGCCGACGGTCTCGCCGCCGGCAAAGGCGTCGTCGTTGCTCAAACACTCGCAGAAGCGGATGACGCCGTTCGCAGCATGCTCGAAGGCGGGCGTTTTGGAGACAGCGGAAAACAGCTCCTGATCGAAGACTGTCTACACGGCGAGGAAACCTCGATTTTGGTCATCGTTTCGGGCCGCGACTACGTCATCTTGCCGACGTCGCAGGACCACAAACGTATTGGCGACGGGGATACAGGCCCTAACACCGGCGGGATGGGCACCTACTCTCCCGCTGAGGTCGTCACAGCGGAGTTGTTTCAACGGGTCGAAAAAGAAATCGTCGCACCCTCGGTTCGTGCGATCGCGGACGAAGGCATCGATTTTCGCGGCACGCTTTTCATTGGGATTATGCTCACGCCCGCCGGACCGAGCGTGATCGAATACAACGCGCGCTTCGGGGATCCAGAAACTCAGGTTGTCATCCCGCGCGTGAAAAGCGACTGGCTCGAACTGCTTTGGAAAGCGGCGCGGGGTGAACTCGCCGGCACGAAATTAAATGTCAGCGATGATTTCGCAGTCTGCGTTGTCATCGCAGCGCGCGGGTACCCGGACTCGTTTCCCAAAGGCGATCCGATCACGTTTCCGGCCACCCTTCCGCCCGGCACTTTTATCTATCACGCGGGAACGAAACGAAACCAATCCAGCGCGATCGTGACCAATGGAGGACGCGTATTGGGTGTCACCGCTCTCGCGCCGACGTTGAAAGCAGCCGCTCAGCGCGCGTACGAAGCCTGCGAAGGCGTCGTCTGTGCCAGCAAATATTTCCGGCGCGACATCGGCGCCAAACAACTTAACCGTCAATGATCGCCCCGCGCCTAGCGGCTTTTTTCCTTTCCATCAGTTTCGCCAGTTTGGCCGTGTGCGCGGCACCCGCGCCGGCGGCGGTGCAACAGCTCGAAAAAGGTCTGACCTATGCCCGGATCACCGATCTCGGTCGTGACGCTGCCCAGTTGGAAGCCGCTCTCGCCCAGCCGGCGGTCATCTTGGATTTGAGAGACGCCACCGGCACCAGCGCTGAAGCGAAAGCGTTGGCCGGGCGTCTGGCGCAAATGCCACCGAAGCCAGCCGATCATCGCCTCATCCTGATCAACCCCAGCACCGACGCCGCCATCCTCAGCACCGTTGATATTCCGGAACCGCGCCAGCTCACCGTGGGTCCGCGCGCCGCAGGTTTTCAGGTGGACATCGCCGTGCCCGTCTCGGTCGATGACGACCAACACGCCTTCGCAGCCTTTGCCCAAGGTGCGCCGTTGAATAAACTCGACGACAGCAACCCGCAGAAAAAGAGAAATGACGAGGCGGCCCTGGCGAAAAATCGCGCAGCCGCCGTCGCTGAAGCGGAGGGTGAGGACGACGGTCCGCCGGCGGACGTCACGCCCGCGCCAGCAGAAAAGAAGCCTGAAGCGCCGGCCCACGACCTCGTTCTGGAGCGCGCCGTTCAGCTTCATCACGCGCTGCTCGTCATCACGCCGCAATCCGTGGCGCCGTGATCGCTAAAAGCTTTTGAATCGGCCGCTCCTCCTTTTGGGGCTTTGCTTTTAGCGCAAAGTTGTGTCCATTGCCCACGCTCGCATGGCACAGCCAGGCTATATTCTCACGGTTTGCACCGCCAACATTTGCCGAAGCCCGATGGCGCAAGCCCTCCTCCAGCACGCGTTACGCGCGCAAGAGGAGCCGCTCAAATCCATCAAAGTAATCTCCGGCGGTGTCGCTGCCCGACTCGGTGAGGCTGTTTCCGAAAATTCCGTTCTCGCGCTCAAAAAGGTCGGGGTGGATATCTCGAAGCACACGTCTCAACCGCTGACCCAAAAGCTCGTCAACGAAGCGCTCGCGATTTTCTGCATGACCGAGTCGCACCGGGCGATGATTCAACTCTCGTTCGATCCGCCGCCGAGGAACCTTTTTCTTTTTCGCGAGTTCATGCCAAAGCCGGCTGATCCCGAGATCGCGGACCCGTATGGTGGTCCTTTGAAGATGTATGAATCGTCGCGCGATGAGATGGTGGAAGCCGTTCCGTCAATCATCGATTTTTTGAAGACGCTGAAGCTTCAGCCGGTCTAAAAAAGGTTTTGCGTCCGGGCAGGTTTGGAAGAGTTTCGTAGGCTCTCCATGATCAACGCCTCGCCGCTCAAGACCCTCGACCCAGAGATCCACTCCGCGATTGCCGCGGAGCTTACGCGTCAGCAAAATCATATCGAGCTGATCGCTTCGGAAAATTTCACGCTGCCCGCCGTGATGGAAGCGCAAGGTAGCGTGCTGACCAACAAGTACGCGGAAGGTTATCCCGGCAAACGTTGGTACGGTGGTTGCGAATTCGTCGACAAAGTCGAAACCCTCGCGATCGAACGCGCCAAGAAACTTTTCGGCGCCGAACACGCCAACGTGCAGCCGCACTCCGGCTCGCAAGCGAACTTCGCGGTCTACACGTCCGTGCTGCAGCCCGGCGATAAAGTGCTCGGAATGAACTTGAGCCATGGCGGGCACTTGACCCACGGCAACCCGGCCAATTTTTCGGGTAAACTGTATCAGTTCTCCCAATACGGCGTGCGGGAAGACAATGGGCTGCTCGACTACGACGAACTGGCCGCTGTCGCCGCGCGCGAAAAACCGAAGATGATCACGGTGGGCGCCAGTGCGTACTCACGGGTGATCGATTTCGCTCGGATGGGTGAAATCGCTCGCGCCAACGGCGCCTTGCTCTTCGCCGACATTGCGCACATCGCCGGCCTCGTCGCGACCGGTCAACACCCCTCACCGATCGAGCATGCGGACTTCGTCACCACCACCACGCACAAGACGCTGCGCGGTCCCCGTGGCGGCTTGATTCTCTGCAAAGCGCAGCACGCCAAAGCGCTCGATTCCGCCGTCTTCCCGGGCGCACAAGGTGGCCCGCTGATGCACGTGATTGCGGCGAAGGCCGTGTGTTTTGCGCAAGCGCTTTCCCCGGAGTTTAAGAGCTACTCGGAACAGATCGTGAAAAACTCTCGCGCCCTCTGTACAGCGATGAGTTCACGCGGCTATAAAATCGTCTCGGGCGGCACGGACAATCACCTCTTCCTCGTGGATCTCCGCGCAAATCTTCCCGAACTCACGGCGAAAAAAGCCCAGGAGACTCTCGATCTCGCTCACATCACGTGTAACAAAAATACGGTTCCATTCGAGACGCGCAGTCCCTTCCAAGCCTCGGGTATTCGCTTGGGCACGCCCGCGGTCACGAGCCGCGGAATGGTGGAGAAAGATATGGACGAAATCGCCAGTGCGATCGACCTGGTGTTGAAAGCGATCGGGACCGACCGCGAGGGCGCGGCCATCACCGAAGCCAAAACGAAGGTGGAAAAACTCACGTCGCGTTTCCCGCTCCCCTACAAACTTTGATTCGCGATTTGGCGACCAAGCCGAAGCTGAGCCTCCGCTCGCTTCGGCTTTTTTTTTGGCACACTGAGCGCGCGGACATTCTTGTCCGCCCGCAACAATTGGCGCGAAATGCCTACCTCCCTGACGCCCCGATTCGCCGCCTGTGTCGCCCGACGACGACAAAGAAAGCCCGCGCTCGGCGTCTGAACCGCAAACAGACGGCAGTTTCATCCGTTAAACGGAGATTGAACTCGCTGGCGTAAACCTGCTTAGGTTTTTCGCGTGGAGTCCGCCGATGCACGCCAGAATCCGTTAAACTAGGGTGCAATCTGTGCGATGATAGGTATTGCCCCATTTTCGGCCGCCCAAGCCATGTCGCCGCCTAAGTTTTGGTCCTACTTCTTCTCCCGAGCTATCTACGGAGCTTCGGCCGTGGCGGTGCTTGGACTTCTCGGTAGCTCACTGATCTTCTATACATTAGATCGTTCGGAAAAAGATCGAGTGAGGGATCTTTTGCTCAGCCGAACCACGGCGGCCGATCCGATTATTGTGAAATCGATCGAGCAGCATCTCGATCGTCTGGACAACGTAGGCGATGTTTTTGCTTTTCGACCGGCCACGACTCGCGCGGCTTTTCGCTTAGCCGCGGACGCGCTAATGCAAAAATATCCGGCATTCGAAGGCGTTTCCTGGGCGCCGATTGTTCGGCCGGAGGATGTGAAAAAATTTGAGGAAGACGCGCAGCATGAGGTCGACCCCAATTTCCACCTTCATCGCTCCGACGCGCGTCCTTCGGATGCCACGCAAAACGTCTGGCCCATCCTCTACTCCGACCAGAAAACCTCGTCGTCGAAGAGTCTTGAATACGGCCTCGACCTAGCCGGGTCACCTTTGGCCAAAACGCTGCAGGAAGCCCAGGCCAGCCATCGCACGCTCCTTACCTCGGCAAAGGCTGGCATCGTGACGGCAGTCTGCCCGGTTTATTCGCTCAACGAACCTGACACCGCTCACCCCACAGCACCCGTTTTGCTGGGTTTTGTTTTGGGTCAGCTCGACGTCCAATCCCTGGTCGAATCCGCCCGCAACGAAGTCCGCGACACGAGCACTGACATCCTCGTGATCGACTCGACGCCGGGCGACTCGAAGCCAAACGAACTTCTTTTTCCGCACAGCACCGACGCCATTTCCGCTCAAGCCATCGAAACTGACTTTCGATCAAAGTGGTACCGCGAACAACCCATCCTCGCCGGCGGACGCGTGTGGCTGGCGCTCTATCGCGGAAATGCCGCATGGCTTTCGGCTCAACACACCGAATTCCCTCTTGCGCTCGGCCTCGCGAGTTTAGTCCTCACCGGCTTTTTAACCACCCTCGTTTTCAAAGCGCTTCGCAGCGCGCAGAAAAACCAGCAGCGCGTCTCCGCATCCGATGTTCGGATACAAGAAGCCGCTGATCAGCTCGAAGCCTTGATGCGGGAGCGGGATGAGAGCGTCGCGCAGTTGCAATCGTCACAGGAACAGTTGCACGCCTTGCTCGAAAACAGCCCGAGCGCCATCTTCATGAAAGATGTGCAGGGCCGCTATGTGACGGTGAATCGCCGTTACGCAGAAATGCATGGCCGGAGCCGCGAAAACTTTTTTGGCAAGAGCGATCTGGACCTTTTTCCCCCTGAAGTCGCCTCCCGCCTCCGACTCAGCGATGCGCGCGTGCTTTCGAGCGGCAAGGCGATCGAACTGGAAGACACGATGGCCCTGCCCCAAGGCACGCACACGAGCATTATCCACAAGTTCCCGCTCATGGATCAGGAGGGCAACATCCATGGTCTCTGCGGTATCGCGACAGATATTTCTGAACGCAAACGCGCTGAAGCTGAAATTCGGGAAAGTCGTCGTCAGTTGGAAAGTATGCTCGGCCAATTGCCCGGCATGGCCTTCCGCTATGTCAACGACGGCCAGTTTACGCCCGTGTATGTTAGCCGCGGCGCAGTTGGGCTAACCGGCTACAGTGCCCGCGATTTCATTGAAGGCCTCGTCAAACTCGAGAGCGTCATTCATCCGGACGACCGCGAACACGCTCGCATTGCAATCGCATCCGCCGTGCGCAAGCGGCGCAGCTTCGAAGTGGAGTATCGTTTGATCGACCGCTCCGGCCGCGAAAAGTGGGTGCTGGAGCGCGGCCAAGGTGTCTACGACGAAGAAGGGAAACTGCTCTTCGTCGAAGGACTGGCGATCGACATCACGCAGCGGAAAGACGCCGAGTCCGAAAAGCTCCTCGTCGAACGTCGCCTGCTCGAAGGTCAAAAACTCGAGAGTATCGGCGTGCTGGCCGGCGGCATCGCGCACGACTTCAACAATCTTCTCACCGGCATCATGGGCAACGCGAACCTCGCGGCCCTCGACATCTCGCCGAATTCTCGCGTGCAGCAAAACTTGAAGCAGATCGAAATCGCTTCACAACGCGCCGCGGAACTTTGCCAACAGATGCTCGCATACGCAGGCAAAGGGCGCTTTGTCGTCCAGCGCGTGGAAATCGGCTCGCTCGTCGAAAACACGGTCCCGCTGCTGCGCGCCTCGATCAGCAAAAAGGCGGAACTCCATTTCGATCTAGAAACCGGCCTGCCTTCGATCGTCGCGGATCCCACGCAAATGCGGCAGATCGTGATGAATCTGGTGTTGAATGCGTCTGAAGCGCTCGGCGAACAGGACGGCGAAATTTTCATCACCACGCGGCTGGTGCGACCGACGACAGATTATTTTGGTGGAGCGGCGCTCACGCCGCCGGAGTTGAATCAAGACTTCGTGCTCTTCCAAGTGCGCGATACCGGCTGTGGGATGTCAGCGGAAACGCTCGCGAAGATTTTCGATCCATTCTTCACCACCAAATTCGCCGGACGCGGACTCGGCTTGGCCGCGGTTCAAGGCATCATCCGCAGTCACAAGGGCGGGTTAAAAGTGACGAGCTCACCTGGTGCGGGTGCGACTTTCACGCTTCTTTTTCCCGTTACAGGCGGCACGACCGAAGCAGGCCCTGTGCGTCGCACGACATCGACGCCCTGGCGCCAAGAAGGTCTCGCTCTCATCATCGACGACGAAGACCACGTCCGCGGCGTGACCGAAGGCATGCTTCATTCCTGCGGCATGCGCACGGAGAGCGCCCGCGACGGGTATGAAGGCGTCGATCTCTTCCGCGCGAAACCGCATGAGTTTGACGTGGTCGTGCTCGACATGACGATGCCGCGCCTGACCGGTGAAGAGACCTTGCAGTTTCTGCGCGAAGTTCGCCCGGATGTGCGCGTGCTTTTCATGAGCGGTTACAACCGTCGTGAAGTT